>Ga0209023_10005012_pt1 | contig 14697 bp, 12 predicted proteins | sample LakOneMetagenome_FD_187468 | JGI IMG/M metagenome (GOLD analysis project Ga0209023, IMG submission 187468) | Freshwater and sediment microbial communities from Lake Erie, Canada (SPAdes) (version 2) | ecosystem: Environmental > Aquatic > Freshwater > Lentic | place: Lake Erie, Canada...
TTCCGATCTCTGCGGCAGCGCCTCGAGCACCGGCGCGGCGCCCGCCACGTACTGGGGAAACACGATCCAGGCCGCACGCACCGCTTCGCCGGCGCGGCTGACGCTGTCGGCGGGCGGCTTGACATGGGCCACCGTGCCCTTGCTGGTATCTGCCACGGGGCGGCTGAACACGGCGTCGGGCGCGTACGCGCGGATCACCTCGATGGAAGCGTTTTTCAGGCTGACGGGGCGCGGCAGCGGTTCGATCAAGCCGTCCGCCAGGCGCACCATGGTCAGTTCGTCCGACAGCAGGCGCCAGCCGCGGCTCACCAGCGCCGCGCACAGGGTGCTCTTGCCCGAGCCGGGCGGGGCCGGCAGGATCACGGCCTGGCCGTGGCGCTCGATGACGGCGGCATGGATGATCAGGTAATCGTGGGCGCGGCTCGACACGCACCAGTTCATGGCCCATTCGAACATGGGAAAGGCCTGGTCGAGCGGCAAGGGTTTGAATGGCGCATGGCCATCATGGTCGAACAGCACCTGGCGCCCGGCAAAGCGGCGCAGGCCGCGCGACTGGCGCAGGGTGACCTGGAAGTCGGTGAAAGGCGCTGCCGCCAGCAGCGGGTAATCGGCGTACAGCAAGCCGATGCCCTCGGCCACGTGATCGATGTCCGAGCGCAGGCGCGTGACGAAGGCGCCCGTCTGCAGGCAAATGCCCTCGCCCGCCAGGCGCTCGCGCAGTGCGGCCGGGGCCAGGGTGGAGACGGTCAGCATGGGAGCGGCTCGATCAGCGCCAGGCTGGCCAGCTGGGCCAGCACGGCGCCGGCCTCGTCGTCGAAGGCGGCGTCGCGCGCCGTCTCGTGGGCAGCGGCCAGGCTGGCGAGCAAGTTGTCCGCGCTGGCGGGACCTTGCTGTAGCACGGACAGGAGATGGGCGGCGCTGTCGCCCAGCAGATGGGTGTCGCCCGACAGGTCGTTATACACCACCAGGGCATCGTCGAACCGCCGGTGACGCAGGCACTGGCCCGGCACGAGTCGCCACATGCTGGCGCTGGCTCAGGACATGGTGCTGGACAGGTAGTCGACCAGTTGACTGCCGCTCCAGGCCTTGCTGGCGCCTGCTGGCGTGTAGGTGCCGTAGGTGTTGTACTGCTTCCAGATTTCCAGGACGGCCTGGGCGGTCAGGAAGGTGATCTTGCCGGACAATACGTTCAGATAGGTTGCCATGATGTGCATGGCGACATTGTTCTTGTCGGCCTTTTGCTTGCTGAGAATTTGCATGCAGCTCACGCCGCTCAGCGCGCCCGTGCACGAGAAATGCTGGGCGAACTTGTCGGTCGTCTTGACCTCCGACGGCCAGGAATGCGGATGGTTTTTCCAGTAACCGGGCGAGACGCCTTCGCACACCACGTGGGGACGCTGGCTGTTCAGGCTGCCCGACAGGGCGCCCGACGGCGACTTGCACACCAGGCCGGCCATGGCATGGTTGCTGGCGACCGTGAGGACCACGCCCGACACACCCAGCCCGGCAATACGGCGGCGCGATGCGCCGCGTGGCGACAATGGCGGAATCGCTGCTGGCACCGCTGGGGTGCCGGCATTCCCGTCTTGCTGTTCTTGGTTAACCATGGCACTGGTTCCTAAATGACGCTGTCCGCTACGGACTTGCAGGGAGATACACAACTGTCGAAAGACAGTACAACTTTTTCTAATAAGGAAGCAAGATGCATTCCATAGGCGCTAACGAAAATAAACATTTGATATTAATCAAACACTTAACTTGCGTCGCGCGGGAACCGCATCCTGGCGATCTAAAAATAGCCGTCAGGCATGTAAGTTCTGCCGACAGCTGTGATTAGAAGAAACTTTCCGGGATCACCAGGACATCGCCCGGACGCATGGTTTGGTTGGCGGAAATATCGCCTTCCTTGATCAAGTCGTTCAAGCGCACCGGCATCTTGGTCAGCTTGCCATCGACCTTGCGAATGATACTGGCATTATTGCCGGAAGCAAACTCGGTGACGCCGCCGACGGCGATCAGCACATCCATCAGTGACATGTCGCGACGGTACGGCAGCGCCTGCGGGCGGGCGGCCTGGCCAATCACGCGGATCTGTTCGCCATAGGTGCCGGTAAAGCCCGTGACGATCACGGTCACCACTGGTTGCTGGATGAACTTGGCCAGCGCTTTTTCAATGTCGCGCGCCAGCTCGGTCGAGGTCTTGCCCGACGCTTGCAAGTCTTCCACCAGCGGGGTGGTGATCTTGCCGTCGGGACGCACCGGCACCGACATCGACACTTCCGGGTTGCGCCAGACGATGATGTTGACGTTGTCGCCAGGGCCGATCAGGTAATCGTGCAAGGGCGCGGCCGAGGTATCGGCCACCGGCAGGGCCACCTGCGAGGCGCAACCGCCCAGCACCAGGGCCGACAGGGCCAGCGCGGCACAAGCCAGGCGCTGCATCAGGTTCATCGTATTCTTGTTCATGGCGTTGCTTCCTCGTTGCGACCGCGGCGTCACCGTTGTCTGGTTGTTTTCAAGACAAACTACGTTCTAAATATTAATTGTCTTTTAAATACTAAATCACGTGCATTGTAAACCAAGAAATCCATGCACACGGGGCTAGTCTGCACAATTATTTTGCGCTGCTGCTTTTCTGCCGCAACAGCTCGCGCACATGGGCCACGGGAATCGCGTAAGAAATGCCGCTTGGCGCGCTGATGGCACTTTCCTTCATCCCTTTGAGCAATACCATATTGATGACCCCGACCACCACCCCGCTCTGGGGATCGTAGACGGGGCTGCCGCTGTTGCCCGGATAGGCGGTCGCATCGAGCTGGAGAATGGTGAAGCGGTCGCGCTGGAGCTGCACGATATTGCGCGCGCTGAGCTTGCCGGAGTTGAGCGAAGGCAGCACCACCGGCGTGATGGCCGACAGGAAGGCATGGTGGGTGACCGGATACAGACCCAGGTAGATGCCCAGCGGGTAGCCGGTAAAGGCCAGTTCCTGCCCTTCGGCGGCCGCGCCCGCGTCGCCCAGCTGCATGGCGGGCAAAGGCGCGCCATCGATGTGCAGCAAGGCCAGATCGTGCTCGCGGTCCACGCCCAGCACGGTGGCCTGGCGCATGTCCGGCACGTCGCCGCGGCCGGCAAACACCACGAACCTTTCCAGCGCGGGACCGTTGAGCAGCTTGTTGACCGCATGGGCATTGGTGATCACATGGTTGCCGTCGCCCACGGCAAAGCCGGTCGCCTCCACCACCGCGGCAGGGCTGCGGGTTTGCTGGAAGGTACCGATGCCCACCACCGATTTCTTGACCGTGGCAATGGTCTGGGTGAATTCGGCGCCGTGCGCCAGGGGCAAGGCCCCGATCCAGCAAAAAAGCAACACTACCGGCAAGCGTATGGACATCGGTGTCTCCTGCTAGACAATTTGGAAAGTTTTGTAATTTTCACATTATATATAGCGTTTTGTCTTAAGCAACAATACAATGTGCATGATCCCAGACTCGGCCGCGCGCGCGGGCTCTCGGCGACCAGGGGGCGATTCATTTGAACGGATCAGCCGCACAAAAAATGTGTATCATGCGACATTTCTGCTGTTAATTAAACAACGATTTGCTTTCGTCGACAGCAACCGCGCGGCGCTGCCCCCGACGTCGTGGCTAGCTTGTAACAGTTTGCAAAATGCAATTGCAATTGTCATGTTTGCAAGCGATGATACCCAGGCCGGCCCAACATTTGGCGCACCAGCGCTCCTACAGAACTCTTAGATGGCGAGATTGACGAGATGGCAGAACTGACAGCCGTAATACTGACTTTCTTGAAGGCGATCGGCAAGTACCGCTGGTACGCTGTGATCATCTCATGGACCGTGGCCGTGATCGGATGGATCGTGGTGTATTCCCTGCCCAACGATTACCAGGCGTCGGCGCGCGTCTACGTCGATACCCAGAGCGTGCTCAAGCCGCTGCTGTCGGGCATGACCACGCTGCCCAACCTGGACCAGCAAGTGATGTTCATGCGGCGCACCCTGATCAGCCGTCCCAACGTCGAGCGCGTCATGCGCATGGTCGACCTGGACGTCAAGGCCACCACGCCCAAGCAGCATGAAAAGCAGATCGACGAGTTGATCGAAAAGATCAAGATCACCGGCACCGAGCGCGACGACATCTACACGATTTCCTACAACAATCCCAACCCCAAGCTGGGCAAGGATGTCGTGCAATCGCTGCTGACCATCTTTGTCGAAGGCAGCTTCGGCGGCAAGAAGCAGGATGCCGACAAGGCGGTCCAGTTCATCGATGACCAGATCAAGAGTTACGAAGAAAAACTGACGGCCGCCGAAAACGAGCTGAAGGACTTCAAGATCAAGAACATGGGCATGCTCCCACGCGGCAACGTCGATTACACGGCCAGCGTGGTCGATATCACCGACAAGCTCAGCCAGGCGCGCCTGGAACTGGCCGAAGCCGAGCAAGCCCGCAATGCGATCCGGCGCCAGATCGGCGACAGCGGTTCCGGCAAGCCGGGCGCCGTGGCCAGCCCCGAACTCGATGCCCGCATCACCCAGGTCAACAAGAACCTCGATGCCCTGCGCCTGCAATTTACCGAACAGCATCCCGACATCGTCGGCGCCAAGCGCCTGCTGGCCCAGCTCGAGGAAAAGAAGAAGGAAGAGGCGCGCAACCGTGTGCCGGGCAACGATCCTGGCGTCAATTACAGCCCCATGCTGCAGCAAATGAAAGTGTCGCTGTCGGAAGCGGAAGCGCGCGTGGCCTCGCTGCGCGCCCGGGTCGATGAATTCGCCTCGCGTGCGGCCCGCCTCAAGGCGCAGAGCTCGGCAGCACCGGAAGTCGAAGCACAATTGTCGCAGCTCAATCGCGACTATGCCGTAAACAAGGAAAACTACCAGAAGCTGGTCGAGCGGCGCGAATCGGCCAAGCTGTCGGGCGACATTTCTTCCGCTACCGACATGCTGACCTTCCGCGTGATCGATCCGCCCACGGCGCCGCTGACCCCCGCCGGACCGAACCGTCCGCGCCTGTTCTCGGTGGTATTCGTGCTGGCGCTGGCCAGCGGCCTGGGCGTGGCCTTGCTGATGAGCCAGTTCCGTCCGACCTTCCTGAGCCAGGCATCGCTGCGCGAAGTGACGGGCTTGCCGATTCTGGGCAGCATCAGCATGAACTGGACGCCGGAGCAGCAATCGCGCCACAAGAAGCGGCTGGTGGGCCTGGCGGCCTCGGTCTTCATGCTGTTTGGTACTTACGGCGCCGTGATGGCGGCCATACTGATCAGGCCTTCGGTCTGACCGACGATCACGGGAGATATTGTGAGCATTATCGAAAAAGCAGCAAAACGGATGGACGAAAAGCGCGCCGCGGCCCAGCCGCACGCGCAGGTTGAACCACAGGCAACGCCAGCTGCCGCCGAGCCGGTCGCCAGTGCCGCCGCGCCGGTCGCCAGTGCCGCGGCGCCGCTCCAGGCAGCCCCGCCTGCTCCGGCAGTCCAGGCCCAGCCCGCGCATGCCGCCCAAGCCGCCGCCCCCGCCCAGCGCGCGGCGCGCCCGGCCACCAAGCGCGTCGAGCTGGACCTGGCCCACATGCGCGATTCGGGCATGGTCACCGCCGCCGGCGGGCGCACCGCCCTGGTCGAAGATTTCCGCATCATCAAGCGGCCCCTGATCAAGCGCGCCTTCGCCGAGCGCACCCCGGGCGACAAGCCGGGCAACCTGATCATGATCACCAGTTCGCTGCCGGGCGAAGGCAAGACCTATTGCGCCATCAACCTGGCCATGAGCATTGCCATGGAACTCGACCACACGGTACTGCTGGTCGACGCCGACGTGGCGCGTCCGTCGGTGCTGCGGGTGCTGGGCCTGCCGGCCCAGCCCGGCTTGATGGATATCCTGCTCGACGACAAGCTCGACCTGGCCGATGTCATGCTGCGTACCAATGTCGATACGCTCAGCCTGCTGTCGGCGGGCACCAGCAGCCCCCGCGCCACCGAATTGTTGGCCAGCCATACCATGCGCAGTTTCGTCACCGAAATCGCCAACCGCTATCCGGACCGGATCGTCATCTTCGATTCCCCGCCCCTGCTGCTCACCAGCGAAGCGCACGTGCTGGCCAGCCACATGGGCCAGATCGTCGTGGTGGTGGAATCGGAAACGACGACCCAGCACGCCGTCAAGGAATCGCTGCGCCAGCTCGAAGGCTGCAGCAACGTCAACCTCATCTACAACAAGACACGCGAATTCCCGGGTGTGGAAGAGACGTATGACTATCACTACGGCTAAGCTGGCCGGCGCCATCGCCCGCGCGTATGCGCGTCCGCTGGCCGTGCCGCTGGCCGTGGGCGCGCTGCTGCTCGCCCCGGGCGCGCATGCCGCCGCGCCGCCCGACGAGCTGCCCACCGCGCCCGTCACCGAAGGCATCCTGGCCCCGTGGACGCCGCAGGAAAGCAATGCCCGCGCCGCCGGTGCGCCGCGCGTGGCCGCGCCGCCGCCGCGCATGGAGCGCTGGTTCACCCCCACCTTCGAGGTGCGCGAAACCTGGTCCGACAACGTCGCCCTGCGCGGCGAGGGCTTCGAGCGCAGCAGCCTCGTCACGGAACTGGTGCCCGGCCTGCGCCTGCGCCACAAGAGTCCGCGCCTGGTGCTGAGCGCGCTGGCCGAATTCCATTATTTCAAGATGTCCGACAACGACATCCCCGGCACGCGCCGCTCGTCGCGCTATCTGCGCAGCGAAGGCAAGGCCGTGCTGGTGGACGACCTGCTCTACCTCGATGGCAATGCCGCGATCCGCAACCAGGCCATTTCCGCGTTCGCCCAAAGCACCGATGGCAACGACTACGCCACCGCCAACCGCACCGAAGTGCGCTCCTGGCGCCTCAGTCCCTATCTGGTGCACCGCTTCGGCTCGGCCGCGACGGGCGAATTGCGCTACACGCGCGACGCCATCGACGCCGGCAATTCCGGCCTCGGCAACACCACCGGCAATGCGCTGTCGCTGCGCTTGAACAGCGCCAAGCGCAACCAGCATTTCGGCTGGGCGTTCGACGCCAGCCGCCAGGATATCGACGAAGAAGTGCGCAACGACGCGACCATCAAGACCGCCAACCTGAACCTGACTTACAAGCTCAGCCGCACCTTGAATGTGCTGGGCGGGATCGGCTACGACGATTACGATTACCAGTCGCTGGGCGGCGCCAACGCCGGCAAGTCCTGGAACGTCGGCTATGGCTGGACCCCGAGCGGGCGCACCAGCGTGCAAATGACGGTGGGCCACCGCTACTACGGTCCCAGCCGCACCCTGTCGGCCCTGCACCGCAGCCGCCATACGGTGTGGAGCATCAAGTACGACGATGTGGTGAGCACCACGCGCGCCAATTTCCTCATTCCCAGCGCGGTCGACACGGCCGCCCTGCTCGACGGCCTGTTCTTGCCGAACTACCCCGATCCGGTCGAACGCGCCGCCGCGGTGGCGGCCTACATCCGCGCGACCGGCTTGCCGCCGTCGCTGGCTGACAGCATCAATTTCTTCAGCAACCGTTACATGCTCCAGAAACAATTGCGCGCCACAATGGCGTATCGCGGTGCCCGCAGCGGCGCCGTGGTCAGCCTGTTCCACCTGCGGCGCGATGCCCTGTCGGTGCGCGAAAGCGACAGCGTTTTGCTTGGCAACAGCCTCAATACCCTCAATGACAATGTCAAGCAGCAGGGCATCGAAGCCACGCTGAGCTACCGCCTGAGCGCGCGCACCAACCTGAGCCTGATCGCCAACGTGACCGACAATGAATCGCTGACCACGGCCCTCAAGTCGCGCAGCAATGCGCTGCGCGTGAGCGCGCGCCACCAGCTCGGCGCCAGGACGGCCGGCACGCTCGAACTGCGCCACATCAAGGGCAACACGTCCCTGCAGTTCGCCAGCCCGTACACCGAGAATGCGATCTCGGCGTCACTATCAATGCAGCTATAGCGGAGTCACAGCGCGATGTATGAATCATTTTACGGGCTCTCGGCCAAGCCGTTCCGGCTGCGTCCCGATCCCCACTTCTTCTTCGGCAGCAAGGGCCACAAGCGCGCCATGGCGTACCTGGAATACGGTCTGTCGCAAGGCGAGGGCTTCATCGTCATCACCGGCGAAGTCGGCGCCGGCAAGACCACGCTGGTGCGCAACCTGTTCAACAAGCTGTCGTCGGAACAGATCGTGGCGGCCCACATCGTCAATACCCACCTCGACTCGGACGATACGCTGCGCATGGTGGTGTCCGCGTTCGGCTTGCCTTACGAGAACGTCAGCAAGGCCGATCTGCTGACCCGGCTCGAGCAATTCCTGCGCGCCTCGGACGCCCAGGGCCGGCGCGCCCTGCTGGTGGTCGACGAAGCGCAAAACCTGAAACCGGGGACGGTAGAAGAATTGCGCATGCTGTCGAACTTCCAGACCGACGACAAGTGCTTGCTGCAAACCTTCCTGATCGGCCAGCCGGAATTTCGCGCCACCCTGCACAGCCCCGGCATGCAGCAATTGCGCCAGCGCGTCATTGCCAGCTACCACCTGGGCCCCATGGATGCCGAGGAAACCAAGCTCTACATTGAACACCGGCTCTCGACCGTCGGCTGGAAGGGTGACCCCACGTTCTCGGACGGCGCCCATGAAGCCATCTTCAACTACACCGGCGGCATTCCGCGCAAGGTCAACACCCTGTGCGACCGCCTGCTGCTGATGGGCTTCCTCGAAGAAATGCACAGCTTCGAGGAAAGCGACGTGGCCAATGTCATCGGCGACATTGCCGAGGAATTCGACGTGCCGCTGAGCGCGCCGCAAGCACCGGCCAGCCACAGTGCGCCCGCCAAACCGGCGCGCGACGACGGCGACGACCTGCCCCTGTCGGAAACGAGCCCGCTGCTGGACGAGCGCATGATGCGCCTGGAAAAGTCCGTGGTCTCGGTTTTGAACATTCTCAAGAAAATCGTGGCCACACCGGCCGGGGCCAACTCGCCCCTCAACCATAACAACGAATAATGATTCTCGCTCCTGCACGCCACCGCGCCCCCGGCGCGCCGATTCCGAACGCCATGACGTGCGACGTGGAAGATTACTTCCAGGTGTCCGCATTTGCCCCCCATATCGACCGCGCCAGCTGGCCCGCGCGCGAATGCCGGGTCGAAGCGAACATCGAACGCATCCTCGCACTGATGGAAGCTGGCAACGTCAAGGCCACCTTCTTCACCCTGGGCTGGATTGCCGAACGCTACCCGAGCATGGTGCGGCGCATCGTCGACGCCGGCCACGAGCTGGCCAGCCATGGCTACAGCCACCTGCGCGCCTCGGACCAGGACCTGACCGCGTTCACCGAGGACATCACCAGCAGCAAGAAGCTGCTCGAAGATATCGGCGGCCAGGCCGTGCGCGGCTACCGTGCACCCAGCTTTTCCATCGGGACCGGCAATCTGTGGGCGCTGGACGCCCTGCTGGCGGCCGGCTACCGCTACAGCTCGAGCATCTATCCGATCCGCCATGACCATTACGGCATGCCGGACGCGCCCCGTTTCGCGTTTTACCCGAATGGCAGCGATGGCTTGCTGGAAGTGCCAATCACCACGGTGCGCATCGGCCAGCGCAACCTGCCGGCCGGCGGCGGCGGTTACTTCCGCCTGCTGCCGTATGCCCTGTCGCGCTGGATGATGGCCAAGGTCAACGCGGACGACCACGAGTCGGCGATCTTCTATTTCCACCCGTGGGAAATCGATCCGGACCAGCCGCGTCCGGCCGGGGTGGACCTGAAATCGCGTTTCCGCCACTACGTCAACCTGCACCGCATGGAAAGCCGCATTCGGGCCCTGACGCGCGACTTCGCCTGGGACCGCATGGACCGCATCTTCCTCGATGGCGCCGGAGGCCGGGCATGAACGGCGTGACCGACGCCGTCGCTGGCGCTAGCGCGACCACCACCACCACCGCCGGCGCGCCCGTGCTGATGCTGCTGCAGCCGGGCGATTACGCGCGCTGGGATGCCTTTGTCGACGCCTGTCCCGACGCCACCTTCTTCCACAAGGCGGGCTGGCAGAGCGTGATCGCGCGCGTGTACGGCCACCCGACCTGGTTTTACTACGTCGAGCAGGATGGCCAGATCACCGGCATCTTGCCGCTGGCCGAAATGAAAAGCCGCCTGTTCGGCCACTGGCTCGGCTCCCTGCCGTTCTGCGTGCTGGGCGGAGTGGTGGCCACCACCGACGCCGCGCGCGCCATGCTCGACGACGCTGCCGACAAGCTGGCGCGCCAGCGCAAGGTGGGCCACCTCGAATACCGCCACCTGGTGGCGGCGCATCCGGGCGACCCCAACTGGCATACCAAGGAACTCTACGTCACCTTCCGCAAGGCCATCGTGGCCGACGATGAAGCGAACCTGAACGCCATCCCGCGCAAGCAGCGCGCCATGGTGCGCAAGGGGATCAAGCTCGGTTTGCGCGGCGAGATCGACCAGGACGTCGAGCGCTTCTTCACCTGCTACGCCACCAGCGTGCACCGTCTCGGCACTCCGGTCTTCCCCAAGTCGTATTTCAAGGTCATCAAGGAAGTCTTCGGCGAGGCGTGCGAGATCCGCGTCATCCTGCGCGACGACGACCTGATTGCCGGTGTCATGAGCTTCTACTTCCGCGACGAAGTGCTGCCCTATTACGGCGGCGGCATGCCGGCCGCGCGCGAGACCGCGGGCAATGACTTCATGTACTGGAACCTGATGCAGGCGGCGGCAGCGCGCGGCGCGCGCGTGTTCGACTTCGGCCGCAGCAAGCTCGGTACCGGCGCCTTCGACTTCAAGAAGAACTGGGGGTTCGAACCGACCCCGCTCGAATACGAATACCGCCTGTACCAGGCCACTGAACTGCCGGATAACAATCCACTCAATCCGAAGTATCAGCTGTTCATCAAGATGTGGAAAAAAATGCCGATCGGGCTGGCCAATTTCCTTGGTCCGTTCATCGTCAGGAGCCTGGGCTGACCGTGGAAAACCTGCTGCTGCTGATCCACCGGATCCCCTACCCGCCCAACAAGGGCGACAAGATCCGCTCCTACCACCTGCTCAAGCACCTGGCGCAGCACTACCGCGTGCACCTGGCCACCTTCGTCGACGACGCCGACGACTGGCAGCATGTGCCGACCGTGCAGGCGCTGTGCGCGAGCAGCCATTTCGGCAAGCTCAATCCGCTCACGGGCAAGCTGCGCAGCCTGGCCGCGCTGGCATCGAACCGCTCGCTCTCCTACGACTACTACCGCAGCGGCGAGATGGCGGCCTGGGTCGACCGTACCATGGCCGCCCAGCGGATCGACCGGGTGCTGGTATTTTCCTCGCCCATGGCGCAGTACGCCGAAAAGTACGCCGCCGCGCGCCGCGTGGTCGACTTCTGCGACGTCGATTCCGACAAGTGGCGCCAGTACGCGGACCAGAAGGCCTGGCCCATGAGCTGGCTGTACCGGCGCGAAGCCGACACCCTGCTGGCCTACGAGCGCCACGTGGCGGCCACCTGCGACGCGTCGCTGTTCGTGTCCGACCCCGAAGCGCAGCTGTTCCGCACCCTGGCGCCCGAGAGCGCAGACAAGATCGGCTACTTCAACAATGGCGTGGACACCGACTATTTCTCGCCCGAGCGCGCCTATGAGCGCCCCTACGCCGACGGCGAACGGGCCCTGGTGTTTACCGGTGCGATGGATTACTGGCCGAATATCGATGCCGTGCAGTGGTTCGCCAGCGAAATCTTCCCGGCGCTGTACCGGGCCACGCCGGCGCTGCGCTTCTATATCGTCGGCGCGCGCCCGACCCCGGCCGTGCTGGCCCTGGGCCAGCTGCCCGGCGTGACCGTGACCGGCACCGTGCCCGATGTGCGCCCGTATATCGCCCATGCCGAAGTGACGGTGGCGCCGCTGCGCATTGCGCGCGGCATCCAGAACAAAGTGCTCGAAGCGATGGCGATGGCGCGCCCGATGGTGGTCTCGCCCCAGGCGCTCGAAGGCATCGACGCCGCACCCGGCAGCGAACTGCTGCTGGCCGACGGCAGCGCGCAATTCATCGCCACCCTGAGCGAACTGGTGGCCCATCCCAACGCGGCGCTGGGCAGCGCGGCGCGGCGCAAGGTCGAACGCCAGTACAGCTGGCCGAGCAACCTGGCGCGCATCGAAGCGAGGCTCGAATGCGCCTGAACGACAGTGCCGCCCTGGCCCAACCCACTCCCGCACTCTCCGGCGCCGTCATGGCCATGATCGTGCTGGCGCTGCTGACGCCCTTCGTGTTTTACTTCGGCACGGCGCGCTCGATCGTCGAAATCTGGAACAGCTCGGAAACCTTCGCACACGGCTACATCATCGCGCCCATCAGCCTGTGGCTGATCTGGCGCCGCCGCGCCAATTTCCGGGCCCTGCCGCCCGGCCCGTGCTGGCCTGCGCTGGGCCTGCTGCTGGCCCTGGGCGCCGGCTGGCTGCTGGCCGACATGGGCGAAGTGCAGGTGGTGCGCCAGTACGCCTTTGTCGCCATGTTCCCCGTAGTCGCGCTGGCGATCCTGGGCCGGCGCCTGGCCGCCTCGCTGGCCTTCCCGCTGCTGTTCCTGCTGTTCGCGGTGCCGTTCGGCGAAATCTTCATCGAACCCCTGATCGAATTTACCGCCGACTTCACCGTCTGGGCCGTGCAGGCGACCGGCATTCCCGTGCTGCGCAACGGCACCCATTTCGACCTGCCCACTGGCAGCTGGTCGGTGGTGGAAGCGTGCAGCGGGGTGCGCTACCTGATTTCCTCGGTCACCATCGGCTGCCTGTACGCTTACCTGACCTACCGCTCGACCACGCGGCGCGTGCTGTTCATCATCGCGGCGACCATCGTGCCCGTGATCGCCAACGGTTTGCGCGCCTACATGATCGTCATGATCGGCCACACCAGCAACATGGCGCTGGCCACCGGGGTCGACCACCTGATCTATGGCTGGATCTTCTTCGGCATCGTCATGTTCATCATGTTCTGGATCGGCAGCTACTGGCGCCAGGATACCGACGCCGACAGCGCCGCCCTGCCCGCCGCTTCGGCCGCACAGGCCAGTTCGCCCGCTGCCATCCGAAACGTGCTGCTGGCCGTGATCGCCGCCTGCGCCCTGTGGCCGGCGATTGCCCGCTACAGCGACCAGGCCAACTACAACCCCAGGCCGGTGACTCTGGCGCCGGTCGCGGTCAGCTGGCCGGTGACGGCCGCTTTTTCCAGCTGGGTGCCCAGCTTTGCCCCGGCCGACGCCGGCGTGAACGGCGTCTGGCGCCGGGAAGGCATGGCGCCGGTGGCCATGACCATCCTCTACTACCGCAACCAGACGCGCGACAAGGCGCTGATCAGTTCGACCAACCGCCTGGCCGGTGAAAAGGATGCCTACCATGTGCTCGGCGGCGACCTGCGCCAGGTGCAGGTGGCCGGACGCAGCCTGACCGTGCGCGAGACGCGCATGCGCGGCACCGGCGGCACGTTCCTGATGTGGCACTGGATGGAGATCGATGGCCATCCGCTCACCAACGCCTATGTCGGCAAGCTGCGCCAGGCCGGCGCCAAGCTGCTGCTGCGCGGCGACGATGGCGCCGCCATCATGCTGTCCTCGCCCTACACCGACAACCAGGACGAGGCGCGGCGCGCGCTGGGCGCCTTCCTCGACGCCCACCTGGCGCCGATCGAGGCCTCGCTGGCCGCGGCCCGGAGCCACTGACATGGGCCAGGTTTCGATCCAGCCGGGCGGCCAGCAAGCCCTGGTGGTGCATCTGCTGTACCGGCTCGACTTCGGCGGCCTGGAAACGCTGCTGGTGGACTGCATCAACCGCATGCCGGGCTACCGCCACGCGGTGGTGTGCCTGGCAGGCTACACCGCCTTCGCCGAGCGCATCACACGCGCCGACGTCACCCTGCATTCCCTGGACAAGGCGCCGGGGCTGGGCCTGGGCGCCCACCTGCGCCTGTTCAAGCTGCTGCGCGCCCTGCGGCCCACCATCCTGCACACCTATAACCTGTCGGCGATCGAGTACAACTTCACGGCGACGCTGGCCGGTGTGCCGGTGCGCGTGCACGCCGAACACGGGCGCGACGCCGGCGACCCGCACGGCAAGAACCGCAAGCACAATCTGCTGCGCCGCCTGATGGCGCCGTTCGTCGACCGCTTCGTACCCGTCTCGGGCGACTTGCGCGACTGGCTGCGCAGCACGGTAGGGATCGACGCCGCCAAGATCGCCCTGATCGCCAACGGCGTCGACACCAGCCAGTACCGGCCGGCGCCGCAGGCCCCCGCCGAGTACGTGGTGGGCACGGTCGGGCGCCTGCAGGACGTCAAGAACCAGGCCCTGCTGATCGACGCCTTCGGCGCAGTGCGCGCGCGCCTGCCGCACCAGCCCATGCGCCTGGTGATCGTCGGTGACGGCCCGCTGCGCACCGCCCTGCAGCAGCGCGTCCATGACGCCGGCCTGGCCGGCGCCGTGACTCTGACGGGGGCGCGCAGCGACATCGCCGACCAGATGCGCGCCATGTCCGTGTTTGCCCTGTCCTCGCTGGCCGAAGGCACCCCCGTCACCCTGCTCGAAGCGATGGCGTGCGGCCTGCCGGTGGTGTCCACCGCGGTGGGCGGCATCCCCGAACTGGTGCAGGAAAACGCCACCGGCCTGCTGGTCGCCAGCGGCGACTGCGCCGCCATGACCGATGAGATCG
>Ga0209023_10005013_pt1 | contig 14695 bp, 15 predicted proteins | sample LakOneMetagenome_FD_187468 | JGI IMG/M metagenome (GOLD analysis project Ga0209023, IMG submission 187468) | Freshwater and sediment microbial communities from Lake Erie, Canada (SPAdes) (version 2) | ecosystem: Environmental > Aquatic > Freshwater > Lentic | place: Lake Erie, Canada...
TGATGGCCGGCGGCAGCCTGGCTATCGCCATCATGCCCACGTACGGTGCGATCGGCGCTTGGGCGTCAGTGATCCTCGTGCTCGTGCGGATGCTTCAGGGATTCGCCCACGGCGGCGAATCGGCGACAGTATACACGTACGTGGCGGAGATCGCTCCCAAGAGCCGACGCGGGCTGTGGGGAAGCGTGGTCTTTGTGGCCATCTTCGGCGGCTCGGTACTCGCCTACGCCGTGGCCGGCGGTGTCACGACGGTGCTCAGCGAGAGCAGTGTGGCCGAGTGGGGATGGCGCATCCCGTTCGTGCTCGGCGCCCTGCTTGCCCTCGCCGCGCTCTACATGCGGCGCAACATGGAGGAGAGTGAGGTCTTTCACGCCCAGAAGTCCGCTGCGCAATCAGCACCGACAGCGCGGGTGAAACGATCCGGCTCGCAGGTGACCCGCGCCATCCTGCTGATGATCGCGATGACGTCCGGGATCACGGCGGCGCATTACACCTGGACGTCGTACGCCTCGACCTACGCCATCACCGAGAAGGGGATGAACCCCGACACGGCGTTCTGGGTGACGATGGTCGCGCAGATGATTGCGCTCGTCTCCCTGCCCCTCTGGGGAATGCTCTCCGACCGGGTGGGACGCCGACCGATGATGATCTCGTTCTCGATCCTCATGATCGTCGTCTCCATTCCGCTGAATACGATGATCACGAACGAGGGCTGGACTTTGCTGGTGGCCTCCGCCACCGCCCTCGTGATCGTTGCCATTCCCGGAGCCCTGCTCGCCGCGGTTCTCGCCGAGAACTTCCCCACCAGGGTTCGCACCAAGGCCATCGGCTTCGCGTATTCCATTTCCGTGGCGGTGTTCGGCGGCACGGCCCCGTACCTGAATGCGCTGTTCAACTCGATCGACCTCGGTTGGCTCTCCGGCGCCTACGTGATGGTCCTCTGCGTTTGCACCGCCGTGGCCTGCCTCATCATGAAAGAGACGAAAGGCATCGACCTGAAGGACGCCTGAGGCCGTGAACGCTGCCCCGGCCCCACCGCGGGATTGTCACCACAAACTAAAACATTACTTCGATTTTTCTTATTCGAGTATGAGAATTCCTCGCTTTTGTGTTCTAATTGTGGGAGAATGGGGGTATGTCAACGACGCAGAAGTCCGGTTCCGAGGTGGTGGCCCAGTTGGAGAGGGCCGTTGCCTCGATCACGGTTGCGTTAGAGGGCGTGAACTACTCACTACTCAGCAATGAGGAATGTCTTTCCGTGATGGCGGTGGTTGAGCACATCGGCCGCCGAGTAGACGGGGCGAGGGTGCTCTCGGCAACGGATGTGGCGGCTCGGGCGGACACGGCGTTGGGCCGTGAGTCGCTGGCCTATAAGAACGGATGTCGGGGTAAGTACGACCTGATCACCGGGGTGACGCGGGTGTCGGGCTCCGAGGCCAAGCGGCGGATGCGGCTGGGTCTTCTCATCTCAGGGGCGGCGAGGGCTGCGAGTGGGTTGCTGGGGCAGGAGCTGCCGGTGTTGCACCCGGCGGTCGCGGAAGGGCTGGTCTCGGGGGAGCTGGGGGTGGATGCCGCCGAGGTGATTGTGACAGCTCTTGAACCCTTGTCGCGGCGAGTGGCTCCCGATGACTTGGACCGGGCGGAACGAGCACTGGTGGCATCGGCGACCGGGGCCATCACCCCAGAGACCGCAGGACTACCCGGAGCGGGCATAGCCTTTTCTGCGGATCTGATTCGGGCTCAGGCGCACGAGTGGGAAGCGCGGCTCGATCCGGACGGTGCCGCTCCGTCGGATGAGGCGACCGCCGCTAAGAGCACTGTCGCGTTCGGCCGACTGAAAGCCGGCCTCTACCCGCTGCGCGGCGGGGTCACTCCGGAGTTCCGGGGAGTCTTGGACGGTGTCTTCAATACTTTTCTCTCCGCTCACGCGATGCCGAAGTTCCCCAGTGCCGAGCAGCAGGCCCTCATGGAGGCTGGGGAACTCATCCCCGGAGCCGAGGAGTTCGAGGACCCGCGCACCGGCGGTGAGAAACGAGCGGACATCCTCCGCGCGGTCTTCGAGTCCACGGCACGCGACCCGAAGACACCGAGTATGGGAGGGGCGGCTCCCGTGGTCATGGTTCACGTGAACGCGGCCGACCTCAAGACCGGGCACGGCGTCGGCTGGGTCGACGGTGTGGAAGCCCCGGTTTCTCTTCGCACGGTGCGGCAGAAGATGTGCGCCGGCGGCTTCCAGGAAGTGATCTTCGGTGAGAACGGCGAAGTCCTCCACCTCGGCGAGAAGAAGCGGTTCTTCACTCCGGGCCAACGGCGGGCGATAGCAGCACGAGACGGCGGCTGTGTCATACCCGGCTGCACGATCGCCGCCGCCTGGTGCGAAGTGCACCACATCATTCCGTGGCAGTTCAAGGGGAAGACCGACGTCGACAACGGTTGTCTCCTGTGCTGGTACCACCACGCGACGATCGACACCTCCGGCTGGGAAATACGCATGGCCCGAGGCCGCCCCGAAGTACGCGGCCCAATCCCTTTCGACCCGACCCGCACCTGGCGGCCCGCCGCCACCCACCGCGCCAATACGCCCAGCCGAGCATCGGGCTAGAAGTGTGCCCTGTGGCCACTCCGCCCGGTGCCGACTCTGCCCGGTGGCAACCCTGCTCGGTGTAACTCAGTTCGGTGCCTCAGCTCGCCAGCGCGAATTCGACCCAGAGCGGATAGTGATCGGAGATTCGCCACGACAACTGAGCCGGCGGCATGCCCGGGTAGACGAACTTGGGAAAGTCGAAGGACCCTCCGTGGTTCGTGTACTCAAGCCCGGACAACAAGGATTCAACCGGATTGGTGTTCGTCGTGAACCACGCGATCTGGTCGTAGAAGTGTGCGGTCTTCGCATCGTCGAAGATGGTGCGCGGCAACCGATTCAGTTCCGGAGGCGGGAACAGCCCGGTCTCGATGAAGGCGTTGTACAGCGGGTTGCCGTAGCGGTCGATGTTAAAGTCCCCCAGCACGAGCAGGTTGTCATTCCAGTCATTTCGGCGGTCCACCCAGTCGCGCATCCAGTTGGCGAAGGCGCGGATCTCCGGAATGCGCTCGCTCATGCTCGCCCAGATGATGTGAACCGTGGTGAGGATGAACTCCACGTCTCCCCGGGTGAAACTCGCCGCATACGGCGACCGGGCAAACTGCGTGGCCGCCGTGCGCAAACCGCTCGGCAAAACGATCTCCCCCACCAGCCCCGAAGGCTGAACCCGTCGGCTGTCATAGAGGAATGTCAGGCGTTCCCCGTTGCCGGCGTCGCCCTCGGAGACGTCGGAGGTGAGCACCTGCCAGTGCGCACCGAGCCGGTCGAGCAGAAAACGAAGCGCCCGCACGTCGCGGCGAACCTCCTGAATCGCAGCCACGTCGAACCGGGAAATGATCTCCGCGATACTCGCCACCGCCCGCCAATCGCGCTGCGGTTTATCGGTCGCAGTGGCCGCCCAGGTGGGCGAGACGTCAGCGAAGCCCCGGAGGTTCCAACTGCCGATGACCAGGTTTCTCTCGGTCTTCTGCGGAACGACAGCGTCGACGGCGGCACCCAACTGCGTGAGTTCCGTGGCCACGTCCGCTGGCACATCCACCACGCCTTCCATAGAAGCACAGGTGCGGCGCGAGGGCTAGTCCTACAGGAACGGCTCCCCGATCAGCGTCTCGGCGCGCTCCCACAGCCGCGCGGCCACGCCGCGGTCACGTGACGTGCGCGTGGCGGGCTGGCTGGTCGGGGCGCCGCGGGTGAGGAAACGTGGGCCGAAATAGTCGCCGCCGTGGGCATCCGGATCGATCGCCGCGCGCACCGTGGGCCAGGCGCCCTGCTGTTTACTCTGCGCCCCCACGAGGCGTTGCAGCCCGTCGACCACGCGCTTGGCCGGCGTGACCTCATTGATCGCCGGAATGACCGGGGTGAGCCCCGAGATCGAGTACCCCGGGTGCGCCACGAGCGACTGCACCATGCCGGCGCCGTTCGCCCTCAGCCGACGGTCGAGTTCAAAGCCGAACACCTGCATGGCGATCTTGGACTGGGCGTACGCCTTCCAGCCGTTGTAGGTGGTGGCGAGCTGCAGGTCATCCAGCGATGAATCCATCAGCCGGGAGATCATCGAGCCGAGCGACACCACCCGGCTGCCGGGCGTGCGCCGCAGTGCCATGAGGGTTCCGGCGGTGAGCGCGAAATGGCCGAGAAAATTGGTGGCCAAGATGAGTTCGTTGCCGTCAAGACTCACCTGACGGTCGGCCGACGGGTGCACGATTCCGGCGTTGAGGATGAGTCCGTCGAGCCGCGGCAGCGCACGCAGCGTCTCCGAAACGTGCCGCACCGACTCCAGGTCGGAAACGTCGAGTTGCAGCGCTGAAACGGATGCCCCCGGCACCCGGGAACGGATGGCCGTGAGCGCCGACTCCGCTCGCTCCGGGTTGCGGCAGGCGAGGATCACGTGCGCACCGGCACCCGCGAGCTGCTCGCTCGTGAAATACCCGAGACCGGCGTTGGCGCCGGTCACCACGAAGGTCTTGCCGACCTGCGTGGGCAGGGTGCGCGGGTTCCAGCTCACGACAGGTCGGTCGTTATGGTTCCGGTGGCGATCTGCACGTGGTGGTGGATGACCTCAGCGATCACGAAGTTCAGAAACTTCTCCGCGAACATCGGGTCAAGGTGGGCCTCGACGGCGAGCGCCCGCAACCGATCGATCTGCTCGAGTTCGCGGCCGGGGTCGGCGGGTGGCAGCCCGTGCACCGCTTTGAGCCGACCGACCTGCTGCGTGAACTTGAAGCGTTCGGCGAGCATGTGGATGAGCGCTGCATCGATGTTGTCAATGCTTTCCCGAATGCTGTGCAACTGGTCAATTGCGTCCTGGCCCGCGTCGGCGGGCAATTCTTCGTGTATGGCCATACTTCGACGATAATGCATGCACGCCGAGCATCCACGCTGGGCTCCCTCGCGCGCCCCGGCTTGGTTTAGGGCGACGGCACCGGCGCCGTGTGCCCGCGCTCCGTCTTCAGTGCGGCGCGGCGTGGACGGCCGAGGCGGAGTCTCTTCTGGGTGAGCAGGATGCCCAACAACACGAGCACGGCACCGGCGGGTTCGTGCCAGGAGAACGTTTCGGCTAGCACGAGCACGCCGAGGGTGACTCCGACAACGGGCGTGACGTACGTCACCATCGACGTGTTGGTGGGCCCCCACGCCCGCAGCACGTTGATGTTCCAGATGTAGGCGAGACCGGTGCCGAGGGCGCCGAGGGTCAGCAGGCTCAGCACGATGGACCAGCTCAGCTGAACCGGCTGCCAGGCGAGCACGGGCGTGAGCAGCAGCATGAGCGCTCCGGCGAGCCCGATGTTCAGGAACGCGAAGGTGCTACCGGCAATGGGACGGCCGCTCAGGAATCTGCGGGTGTATCCGAAGGTGAAGCCGTAGCAGACCGCCGCCCCCAGGCATGCAAACTGCCCCCAGAGGTCGCCGGTGAGCGCGGCATATCGCCACGGCGCGATGATCACCACGACACCGAGGATCCCGATGACGACCCCCACGACCTGGCCCCGAGCTAACCGCTCCACCCGAAAAGCAAGGGTCGCCATCAGGGCAGTCATGATGGGCGTCACCGCGTTGTAGATGCTCGCCAGGCTTGACGACACGTACTGCTCGGCCCAGGCAAAGAGCAGGTGAGGCACGAGGCATCCGGTGATGGCGATCACGAGGAAATGCAGCCAGACGATGGGCTCCCGTGGCAGCACCGGGCCTCCGTTCACCCGTGGACGCCGGGCGAGCACGATGAGCCCAAGGGTGAGGCCGCCGAGGACCAGGCGGGACCACGCCACCTGCCCGAAGGAAACCCCATCCAGGGCGATCTTCATGAACAGAAAGCTCGCACCCCAAATCAGGCCCATTCCCATGAACTGCAGGCCGATAACGGTCTTAGCTGTGGAAGGAGAGTGGCTCACCACCAGAGACTATCTCTCCTGGGCGGGCTACCGGGGCGTCTGCTCCCGGGGAACGCTTCGATATGTGATCGAGCGCCCGGGGTAGGCATCGATCCGCTCCTGCAAGCCCGCCCGCACGGCGGGCCATTCGTCCTTCAAGATGGAATAGACGGCCGTATCACGCCAGGTACCGTCGGCACGGGGACGATCGCGGCGACGCACACCTTCAAACGTGGCGCCGAGGCGCAGAATGGCTCCTCGGGACCGGGCATTGATGGTGTCCGCCTGAAATTGGATGCGGCCGAACCCGTTGCGGAAAGCCTCGCCGAGCAGTAAGAGCTTGGTTTCGGCGTTGACGGCGGTTCCCCAGACGCGAGGGTCGTACGCGGTCCAGCCGAGTTGGGCCGATTCAGTCACCAGATTGATGTCGCCGAGGGTTGTGGTGCCCACCAGATCGCCGTCGTTGAGCCCGCCGAGCAGACGCACGGCGAACGGGCGCCCCTCCCACTGGTAGTAGCCGCGTGCCCAGGTCACGAAGCCATCCTTGTCGGTGCGCAGGGCGGCAAGCCCACCACCGTAGCCCGATTCGAACACGGCACGATGCGCGATCGCGGTGAACAGCTCCGGCAACGCGGCACTGTCGAGTGGCTGAAGCTGCACGAAGCGACCCCGGAGGGTCACAGAAGGAGGACGCAGGGCTGTCACGACAGCATTATGCCAGCGATCCCTACAGAGCGATGGCCCCCGAAACTCGCGGATTCGGGGGCTATCCTGCGCAGGCGGCCTCAGCCGGCCTCAGTCGATCAGGTCGTGGCGAACGACGATCGCCTCACGGTCGGGGCCAACCCCGATGGCCGAGATACGGGCGCCGCTGATGGATTCCAGCTTCAGTACGTAGTCCTTGGCGTTCTGCGGCAGGTCATCGAAGTCACGCACCTTCGTGATGTCCTCGGTCCATCCAGGGAACTCCTCATAGATAGGAGCCGCATGGTGGAAGTCAGACTGCGACACGGGCACTTCGTCCATGCGCACCCCGTCAACGGAGTAAGCGACACAGACCGGGATCGTGTCGAGTCCGGTGAGCACATCGAGCTTGGTCAGGACGAAGTCGGTGACACCGTTGATGCGAGACGTGTAGCGGGCGATCGGCGCGTCATACCAGCCACAGCGGCGCGGACGGCCGGTCGTGGTACCGAATTCAAAGCCCTTGGCGCGCAGGAACTCTCCGGAATCGTCGAAGAGTTCGGTGGGGAACGGACCCGAACCGACACGGGTTGTGTAAGCCTTCACCACGGCGATCACGCGATCGATGCGGTTGGGCGCGATACCGGATCCGGTGACGGCACCACCGGATGTGGCGTTGGACGACGTGACGAACGGATAGGTGCCGTGATCGACGTCGAGCATGGTGGCTTGGCCGCCCTCGAACAGCACGGTCTTGCCATCATCAAGAGCCTGGTGCAGCAGCAGCGCGGTATCGGCGACCATGGGACGCAGACGTTCTGCGTAACCGAGCAGCTCCGCCACGATCTCGTCCACCACAATGGCACGCCGGTTGTAGACCTTGACCAGCAGGTGGTTCTTCTGGTCGAGGGCGCCCTCAACCTTCTGGCGCAGAATGTTCTCATCGAACAGGTCCTGAACACGGATCCCCACGCGGTTGATCTTGTCCGCATACGCCGGGCCGATGCCGCGGCCGGTCGTGCCGATCTGGCGCTTGCCGAGGAATCGCTCCGAAACCTTGTCGAGCGTGCGGTGGTACGCGGTGATCAGGTGCGCGTTGGCGCTCACCTTCAGCCGCGACACGTCAACGCCACGTTCGCTGAGTGCATCGAGCTCCTCGAACAGAACCTCAACATCAACGACGACGCCGTTGGCGATCACCGGAGTGACGCCGGGGCTCAGAATTCCGGAGGGCAGCAGGTGCAGCGCGTACTTCTCGTCGCCGACGACAACGGTGTGCCCGGCGTTGTTCCCACCATTGAACTTGACGACATAGTCGACGCGGCTTCCGAGCAGATCGGTGGCCTTGCCCTTACCCTCGTCGCCCCACTGGGCGCCGATCAGAACGATCGCTGGCATATTTAGTTCTCTCCTCGAATAACAAAAGCTTCCGTGGGGGGCGCGGGATCGCTGCCGGGGTTCACGGCCGGAACGGTCTCGATCTGCGCAATCGCGGTGGGATCGGCATCCGTGAGAAAAGCCGTGAGACGGCTGACCTCGTCGTTCTCGCCGATCTCGGCGGAGCCGCGGCGCAGGGCGTAGAGCGCGCGCAGAACCCCACGGTTCGGCTCGTGGCTCCACGGCACCGGGCCGTGGCCCTTCCAGCCGGCCCGCCGCAGGGAATCAAGGCCGCGGTGGTAGCCCACGCGAGCGAATGCGTAGGACTCGAGGATGCGTCCTTCGGCATATGCCACGTCGGCGAGTGCCGCCCAGGCCAACGAAGAGGTGGGATGCGCCCACGCCACGCCGGCAATGTCTTGCCTGGCGGTTCGGCCGAGTGCCGCGATCACCTCCGATTCTTCGGGGAGGAGGGTCGCTGGCTGGTCAAGCAGATTTTCGCCGGTCACACTCGATACTATCAAGCCGGCACACCGGGCTTGCTCTCACCTTTCGGTGAGCGCAAGCTCAGTGTGCCGGCAGGAGTTCGTTGAATTCGATGTTCCCGTTCCTGGCAACGACCACTCGGCTGAGCCGACCGCCGTTGCCAGTAGTGGGAAACCTTCACCAGAGTGGCGATGTTAACAAGGCTGCCAATCAGGCTGGCGTGCGCTGCTGGGCCGCGATGCACCATCCGCCGCCGTCTTCGTCGAATAGGTATGTGGTCGAGACGAAGTATTGGCTCAGCCGTTCGCCATGCCGCACCACCACCCGAGACACGACGATTCCGCCGAGTGCACCCAGCCGAATGACGGCGGGGTCGTGCAGCTGATACCCGTCGCAGGCGGCCAGATCGGCAGCCCCCACCAGCTCCTCTCGGGCGAGAACGACCCCCGGCAACACCAACAGGGCATCCCGGGTCATGCTGCGATGGAAGTAATCGGCCCCCTGGCCGTCAACGAGGGCTTGCCAGCCCTCATGTTCTTCGTGCAGGAGACGGGCGGGCAGATCATCAGTGATCGCAGTCATGTGCACACGGTAGCGCCTGCAGCGATCCGATGGGGTAAAAACTTTGGCGTCGCCGGTTTCAGGACTCAATCCGAGTCGCCCGACGCCGGGCGGCGGCGTCAGAAGTGGTGCTGGAGCACCCAATTGTGCATGGTGACGGCGGCGGCGGCCGAGGCGTTGAGCGAACGCGTGGAGCCGAATTGGCTGATCTCCACGATGGCGTCGGCGGCGGCAACCGCTGCCTCTGAGAGCCCGGGGCCTTCCTGCCCGAACAGCATCACGCAGCGCTCCGGAAACCGATAGGTCTCGATGATGACCGACCCGGGAACGTTGTCGATCGCGATGATCGGCAAGCCCTCGACGGTTGCCCACTCCACGAACGTCGCGACATCCGGGTGGTGCATCACGTGCTGATAGCGATCGGTCACCATGGCGCCGCGCTTGTTCCAGCGCTTGCGACCGATGATGTGCACGGTGTCGGCGGCGAACGCGTTGGCGCTGCGCACGATCGAGCCGATGTTCATGTCGTGCTGCCAGTTCTCAATAGCAACGTGAAACGGATGCCGATGCTCGTCGAGGTCAGCCACAATCGCGTCCATGCGCCAGTAGCGGTACCGATCGATCACGTTCCGGGTGTCGCCGCGCTCGAGCAACTCCACGTCGTAGATCGGTTCGGTGGGCCATTCCCCCGGCCACGGTCCGACTCCGTAGGTCGAGAGCTCGGGACTGGGGTTATCGGCTGGCGTACTCACTGATTAACTTTATCGTGCACGCGAGTCACGGCCGCGCGAACCCAACCCTTTCGGTGTGCCTAAATATTGCGTAGGGTGTTGTTATGGCCCACCCCGACGCACCGGTTCGCAGCCGATTGCACACTCCCACAACCGTGGCGTCATCGCGGCTGCTCTGGCTGCTGGGCCCGGCCCTCGTGGCGGGAGTGGCCTACCTCGACCCGGGCAACGTCGCCAGCAACATGACGGCCGGAGCCCGGTTTGGCTACCTGCTCGTGTGGGTGGTCGTGGCCGGCAATGTGATGGCCTGGCTCATTCAGTACCTCTCCGCCAAGCTGGGAATCGTCACCGGTCAGAGCCTGCCCGAGATCCTCGGTGTGAGGATGAAACGCCCGCTCGCCCGACGCCTGTACTGGATTCAGGCCGAGCTCGTGGCCATGGCCACCGACCTCGCCGAAATCATCGGCGGCGCTGTCGCGCTCTATCTGCTGTTCGGGCTGCCGCTTCTCGTGGGCGGAGCGATCACCGGAGTCATTTCCATGATCGTGCTCATGGTGCACACCCGCCGCGGCCCCCGGGTCTTCGAGCGCGTGATCGTCTCGCTCATGCTGATCATCACCGTGGGATTCACCGTCGGAGTGGTGCTCGCGCCACCGGATGCCGCCCAGGTGCTCGGTGGCATGGTCCCCCGCTTCGAGGGTGCCAACTCCGTGCTGCTCGCCGCGTCCATTCTGGGCGCCACCATCATGCCGCACGCCATCTACGCGCATTCCTCACTCGCCCGTGACCGTTTCCCGGAATGGCAGGGCACCACCGCGACCCGTCGCATCCTGTGGGCCACGAAATGGGATGTGACGATCGCCATGGCCATCGCTGGCACGGTGAACCTCGCGATCCTGCTGCTCGCGGCATCCGCTTTGCAAGGCGTCGACGGAACCGACACCTTGCAGGGCGCCTACGCGGCCATTGCGACTTCCCTCGGCTCGGCGATCGCCACGGCATTCGCGATCGGGCTGCTGGCCTCGGGACTCGCCTCCACCTCGGTGGGCGCCTACGCCGGGGCCGAGATCATGCAGGGTCTGTTACGCCTGCGCGTTCCCCTGCTGCTGCGCCGCCTGGTCACCCTCATTCCCGCCCTGATTATTCTCGGCGTGGGCTTCGACCCCACCGAGGCCCTCGTGCTGAGCCAGGTGGTGCTCTCCTTCGGCATCCCCTTCGCTCTGATCCCCCTCGTCTGGCTCACCGCGCAGCGCGGGCTGCTCGGCACCTTTGTGAACCGGTGGTTCACCACGGCGGCCGGTGTGCTGTGCTCGGTGGCACTCGTGTCGCTGAACGTGGTGCTGCTCCTGCTGGTGTTCGCCGACGTCTGAGCGGCCCGGGATACCCTGAGACCGTGACCAAGCACACCGCGCCCGCGTCGGAGGATTATCTCAAGACCATCTATGCGCACACTGAATGGCAGAACGAACCGATCACCCCGTCCACGCTGGCGGCCCGGCTCGGCGTGGCGCCGTCATCCGTCACTGAAATGGTGAAGAAACTCGCCGCGGCCGGCCTGATCAGTCACGTTCCCTATGGACCGCTGACGCTGACGGATGCCGGCGTGCTGCGCGCCACCGCCGTGGTTCGGCGGCACCGGGTGATCGAGACCTGGCTCGTGCGGGAAATGGGCTATCGCTGGGATGAGGTGCACGACGAGGCCGAGGTGCTTGAGCATTCCATTTCCGACCGGCTCCTGGCGGCGATCGATGCTCGACTCGGGCATCCGGCCTTCGACCCGCACGGCGACCCGATCCCGCTGGCCGACGGCACGAATGACCGGCCGGTTGCCGTGCTGCTGGCCGACGCAGAGGTCGGCCATGCGGGAGCCGTGCTGCGCGTGAGCGACCGCGACCCGGCTGTGCTGCGCGAGCTTGCGGCCGTCGATATCGGCCCCGGCAGCCAGGTCATCGTGCGTGAACCCCTGACCCTCCAGCTCGCCGACGGACAGCTCCGGCGGGTCTCGACCCTCGCGGCGCACGCGGTGTGGGTGACCCGGAGTGGCAATCCCCCTCTGCCCGGCTAGGCTGAAAGCCCCGACGACAGGAGCGCCCGATGGCCCGCCGTGACGAAATCGAATGCTGGCTCACCGACATGGACGGTGTGCTCGTACACGAGAACCAAGCCCTGCCGGGAGCCGCGGCACTGCTGCAGCAGTGGACCGATAGTGGCACGCCGTTTCTGGTGCTGACGAACAACTCCATTTACACGCCGCGAGATTTGAGTGCGCGCCTGCGGGCATCCGGTCTGAACGTTCCGGAAGACCGGATCTGGACCTCGGCCCTCGCCACGGCGGATTTTCTGAAGGACCAGGTCTCGGGCGGCACCGCCTTCGTGATCGGGGAGATGGGCTTGACCACGGCTTTGCACGAGGCCGGCTTCACAATGACCGAGACCAATCCCGACTTTGTGGTCGTGGGCGAGACCCGCAACTACTCCTTTGAGGCCATCACCAAGGCGATCCGGCTCATCCTGGGCGGGGCCCGATTCATTGCCACGAACCCGGATGCCACCGGGCCCAGCTCCGACGGTCCCATGCCGGCCACCGGGGCGATCGCCGCGCTGATCACCAAGGCCACGGGCCGCGAGCCCTATATCGTGGGCAAGCCCAACCCCATGATGTTCCGTTCGGCCATGAACAAGATCGGCGCCCACTCCGAGAACACGGCCATGATCGGCGACCGCATGGACACCGACATCGTGGCCGGTATTGAGGCCGGGCTGCACACCATCCTGGTGATGACGGGCATCAGCGATGAGGCCGAGGTCGCTCGGTACCCGTTCCGTCCCGGCGAGATCCTGGCGGGCGTGCACGAGCTGGTCTCCGCCGAAATCATCGAGTCCGACGAAATCTAGGCCCACACGATCCAGGCCGCCCTCGGCGCAGATACCCACACGGACCCACGGCTTAAATTGTGTACAACCCTATCGTGCACGATGTGATATGTTGTCGTCGTGGATACGAAGTCACCCCGAATTCCCGTACTCGATGAGCAGATTTGCTTTGCGCTCTACAACGCGTCCCGGGCCATCACGGCTCGCTACCGCGACCTGCTCGATCCCCTCGGCCTGACGTACCCGCAGTACCTGGTGCTCCTCGTGCTGTGGGAGCAGGAGTCGATCACGGTCAGCCGGCTCGGCGAGCGGCTGCATCTGGATTCGGGCACGCTCTCGCCCCTTTTGCGCCGCATGGAAACGGCTGGATTGATCAGTCGAAACCGACTGCCGCTGGATGAGCGTAGCGTGCAGGTTTCGCTCACCGACCGCGGGAGCGCCCTGCGCTACTACGCGTCGAACGTCAACGACGTGATCTGTGCCGCCACGGGCGTGGAGCTCGACGATCTGCAGTCACTCCGCGAGCAGATCGCCCTGCTGGCCGAACACGTTCGGCACGCGAACTGAACTTTTTCATTGCCGCAGAGACCGGACTTCCCGGCTCGCACGAGAGTTAGGAAATACCACTATGCCCACACGTACCGCACGCACCGCATGGAACGGCAGCCTTGAGGCCGGAGAAGGCCAGGTCGAACTGACCAGCTCGCAGCTCGGAACCTACGATGTCTCGTTCCCCAAGCGCTCCGCTGAAAGCGCCAACGGCTTCACGAGCCCCGAGGAGCTGCTCGCCGCCGCTCACTCCGCCTGCTACGCCATGCAGTTGTCCGCCGTTCTGACCGGTGCCGGCGGCACCGTTGAGGCGCTCGACGTAAAGGCTGATGTCTCCCTCGGCGCCGACCCCGCCGGCGGATTCCGTCTCACCGGCATTCTCCTCACCGTGCGCGGCGAAGTGACCGGCCTGGACAGCGCAGCCTTCCTGGCTGCCGCCACCGAGGCCAAGAGCGGATGCCCGCTGAGCAAGGCCCTCACCGGCGTTGAGATCACCCTCGACGCACAGCTCGAGGTCTAACCGATTCCACGGTCGGCCGTCGGAGAGGTCGTGTGGCGAGAGCCGCACGACCTCTCAGACGGCCGTTTCCCGGTGACCAAATCAGGCCCGCAGGCCAGCCGGTACCGGAAAGACCCCATACCCGGTCAGACCGCGGGGCCCGTTCCGGCCACACTCGCTGCCATCGGGGCGCCCGAGGAACGACTCACGAAACAGTAGTAATTGCGCCCGCTCGCTCCCCACTGCTCCTCTGTCACGGGGAAGCTGCCCTGCACCTGCAAGTCGGGGTACGCGGCTGCGGCGGCGAGATCGAGAACGCCCGGCGCACTGCAGAGCAGGTTCATCTGAGCGGCCAGAGCCGCTTCGCCGGGGAAAACCGTGCCGGCGTCGCCGCCGAACGTACCGCGGTAAACCAGCTGCGCACCGTGATCGGCCGCGCAATCGGCCACGGTGAAGTCCTCTTCCCACGGCGACACGTATGGCTGAAGGCATTCGCCGCCGAACAGGGTGGTCCACTCGTGGACCCCTGCCGGCTGCACCGCGGTCGGTTGGGCCACCGGAGTCGGTGTGGGCGTCGCCGCGGGTGTCGCCGGTGCCGTCGGGGTTGCCAGCGCCACCGGCGCGGCCGCTCCGGCCATCTTCTGGCCCAGCAGGAACAGCCCCACCAGAATGATGACGGCCAGCAGAGTCGCACCGGCCCAGATCACCGCGCGGGTGGCCGTTCGGGCTCGGGACCGCGTGGAGAAATGGCGGCTGGGCGCGACGCTCGAGGAAACTGCCTCTCCGGCCGGTGACACCGGGCTGGCGAACACCGCAGTGGGCACCGATACGGCGTCAGCAGCGGCAGCAGTGTCCACCGGCCCGCCTTCTTGCGGCGGTAGCGGCGTCGTCCACCACGGTTCGGGCTCGAGTTCGGCCGGGGTACGCCCCGCCGGCGGCGCAGACTCCGCAGCCGGCACAGACTCCGTAGCCGGAAATATCGACG
>Ga0209023_10005014_pt1 | contig 14693 bp, 22 predicted proteins | sample LakOneMetagenome_FD_187468 | JGI IMG/M metagenome (GOLD analysis project Ga0209023, IMG submission 187468) | Freshwater and sediment microbial communities from Lake Erie, Canada (SPAdes) (version 2) | ecosystem: Environmental > Aquatic > Freshwater > Lentic | place: Lake Erie, Canada...
GTAGCCGCGGCAGCCGGGGTCACCGTGGTGGCCGTCGGCGTGACGCGGGTAGCAGAGATCAGCGCCATACCGGCGCCCCCTTCGATCGGAGTTATGCCGGCGCGGATTCGAGCCGGTACACGTCGACCAGGTCCACCACACGGCGGCCAGTCGACTCGTCATCAGGTACGGACTGGGACGACTCATGCCGCACCGGGAAGCACGACCGGCCAGCCACGCTCAGATAGGCATCCAGGAGGGCGTCAGCGACCCGCTGCGCGACCGCCCGGGCCGAAATATCAGTGGCGCCAACGCTGTGGCAGTAAGCGCGCACCACCATCCGCGACGTGCCTTCACCCAGGTCTTCTGACTGGCCGGGCGGGCGGGCGAAGTGGACAGCAACGTACGGCGGGCGGGTACCTTCGGGCACCAGCTGCTCACCTGCGGCCACGCCGTTCGGGCCGGGGAACACCACCAAGCCGGTAGCGCGAAGTTGGGCGAGGATCGCATCAACGTGGTCGTTGAGGGTGCCGCTCACGTCAGCAGCTCCACACCCAGGTCACCGGCGGCGTCGGCCAGCTTCGGCTCCTCAAAGTCCAGCGCCGGGTTGAGGTGCGGCAGTGGCTGGTTGTTGACACTGCCGAACTCGAGGATGCCGCCCAGCGGGCCCTGCCGCGACTCCTTGTCAGGGCCGATCGTCGCCACCGACGTCATGACGTCTTCGCGGTCCAGGTCGTAGCCGATCGACTTCGGATAGTGCGGCAGGTGCGCGTATCCGGTGATCAGGTCCCGGGCGTCGTTCTTCACGGCCAGCGCACCCTTAGACACAACCTTCTCGCCCCTGTCGGGGACCTCCGCAGCCGCCCGTTTCAGCACCGCCTGCAGCTCGTCGAGGCCAGTCACACGTACTGAGGCGCTCACGTTTCCTCCGTGCAGCCGACCCGCCGCGAGGTGGCATCGGTCTTGTGCGCCAACTCCCGCACCACCAGCCGCCGACCAGGAAGATCCGGATCGGTCGCTGAGGTGTTGATGACCACCCGGTCGCCCTCACGCAGCCCCGTCACCGACATCGGTAGCTGGAGCTGCAACTGGACCAGGCGTACGTACTGGGCTCCGGCAGTGTCTGGGATGGCCGACGCAATGCCCGGCTGCTGCACGCGGCACTTACCGGCGTAGACAACCTCCACGTCATCGACGACCGCCCCGCTGGTGGGGTCAGTGGTCGTGGCGATGACGCGCGTGATCGTGCAGGCGTCGACCATCCCCGCCTCAGCTGCCGCACGGCCGCGCGCCAGCGCCGTCGTCCGGGTCATGACTAGGCCGCGATCCGCAGCCGCATACCCGGCGCATTCGATCCGGTATCAGTCACCGCCGGCGTGGTGGCCGTCAGCGCCCCGAAGCTGCCCCGGTCGTAATACTGGACCAGGCCAAGCGCTTGCGCCTGGTTCGACTGCCGGCAGAACGTGCCCGTGATGTCCGAACCTTCCAGCGCCCCGTAGTAGATGCCTGGCGTAATCCATACCGCGGTCCAGGACAGGAACTGCGCGTTCGTCGAGCCTGCCGCCGACTGCAGCGTGGACGCCGACTGGGCCACGACAGGGGCACCGGCTGCCGAGTCGGCAGTAACCGCTACCGGCCCAATAAGGCCGCCGATCACGCTGCCGTTAGCCGCTGACCCGACCGGATAGGACAGGCCGTCCACTGCGCACGCGGTAGGCACCACGATCTGGCAAAGCATCACCCGGCCGGCGACGGCGAAAGTTTGCGACGTCGGAGCGATACCGCCGTGGACCGGAGTTAGCCAGCGGCCGGGGGCGATCCTGGTGGGGATGCGGTGCGAACTCGGCGCGCTCATCGCGGGTCCGATTCAACCGCGTACTGCAGAGCGGTAGTCGCGATCATCCGGACCTGGGCTGTGTCTGCCCCGGCCCGGCCCGGGATGCGCCGGGAGCCAACCAGCGGGTGGCAGTCGTCGCCGCCTACGGTCGGGTCGACGCCGTCGGTGCGGTACCAGATCGTCGACCCGCCGCCGGTCAGGTTGACCAGCTCAACTCCGTCCGGATCAGCGCCGGTAACCGTCACCGACGCGACCGTGTTCGCGGTCAGGGTGCCGCTCTTAGCCTTGGCCATAGCCGGCCTCCTTCACTGTCACAACCGCACTGCACCGGCCCGGCGCCCGTACTTGGCGCGCAAGGCCCTCTGTAGTGCTGGTGAGGCGTCCATCTGGGACGCGGCGGCCTCGTAGGCCACCGCGTAGTCGTCGATTTGCTCGCGGGCCACCCCGGCCGGGTTGCTGTAGGCGCCGCGGGCCAGCGACAACGTCGCCGCCTTGGCCAGCTCCAGGTCCTGGGCGGCGTCGGCGTAGCCATGCGACACCGTGACCTGCACGCTGGACGGGCGCCCGGCGCATTCGGCCCAGCCGCAGGTGCGCCACAGGCGATCACCAAACAGCCGGTACGACTTGGCCGACGTGCCGGCCGTCAATGTCACTCCGTCCAGCACCACCGTGGTCACGGCGGTGACTGGACGTTCGGGCAGGTCAAGCCAGCTAGATGTCGTCCCCAGCAGGCTTAGCTCTGCGTCGGCCACCGCGACGAGGCGCTGCCGGCACGCTGCCTGCACGGTCGCTGTCGCCGCCGCCAGCAGCAGCGTCGCCGTCGGCGTGTCCAGCTCCTGCTGCATCAGCAGGGCCAGATCCGCTGTTGTCGCGAGCATGTCCGCCATCGGAACCTCCCGGGGTCGCCGCCTCGGCGATCAGGCCAGCGGCGGCCAGCGTGGCCAGCTGCTCGGCGGGAACATCGGCGGGAAGTCGGGCGCCGGCGGGAATGTCGACGGCCGCCCGGCCGCCGGGCACGGCCGTTTCCACGGTCACGTACCCGACGATCACCACGTAATCGGCCATCAGTAGTACAGGCCCGTGATCTTGCCGTGAGACTTTTCGCTGCCGTAGGCGAGACCAACCTCGCCGTAGATCTGCACGTTCTCCGACGCGCCGGTCTTAGCCAGCGGCTCGGCGAAGAAGTGACCCTTACCGGGCACCTCCAGGAACACTGGGGCGCACTGCTCCAGCGACGAGAGCATGATCGTGCCCTGCGGCATCTGCCGGTCCAGCATCACGTTGAGGGTGCCGAAGTCGGTGACGAGGGTGTCCATGCTGACACCACCGACGGTCCGCGACAGCTCCTGGAATTTGCCGTACGCCTCGGCGTAGGCGCCGGAGATCTGCCGGCGGGCCGCCGAGTTGCACACCAGGGTCGCGGTGCCGGCGTCCTGGATGCCGCCGTTGTCCCACACCGACTGCGCCAGGTCGTTGATCAGCGACACAGTGACCGTGGGCTGCTTGTACACGTTGATGACGCCATCGGCGGAGACAGCCTGGGTACTGCCACCCTTACTGGTGGACACGGTGAACGTGTTCGCCGACGGGACAGTCAGGACGTAGAAGTAGCCCGCAGTCGCACCAGTCGCCCCGGAGGTGATTGAGATGCGCACCCGGTCGCCGACCGACAGGCCGTGCGACGCCTCGGTGATCAAGTCGCCTGTGTCCGCCCACGCCGAGGCCCCGTCACCGACCAGCGTCTCCGCGTTGACCGCGTTGGTGCTGATCGCGGCCAGCATGCCCCGGGTCTTGCGGGCGGTGCTGTTGTCCGACGGCTTCTGGTAGCTGCCGTTGATGAACGAGTAGTTGACGTCCAGGGCCATCGCCTTGAGTTCCTGGGCGACCTGCCAGTCCAGCTCGTCGGTGATCGGGTTCGTCTCGGCGTTGTTGGTGCCGGCCTTCTGTCCGTAGGCGGCCAGCTTGGTGTAGCTGATGCCGACCTGCGACTGGTGGATCTGGCAGACGTTGGTGACGTTCGCCCGGACCCGCCCGGTCTTAGTGGGTGCGTCCGCGCCTTCCAGGATCGCCGGCTGCGACGCCGACCGTAGGTCGAAGGTCTGCCACTCGAACTCAGTCGAGGTGGCCTGCTTGCCGCCGGACAGACCGCCGATCGCGGACAGGAACGGTGTCTCGGCCGGACTGAGCCCGATCAGGACACCGGTGTAGTTGGGAAGGTTGTAGGTCGTACCGAGCGCGGAAATACCAGACATGGCTGGTGCCCTCCTTTGTGTTGTGGGGGCGCGGCCCGCGCCGGCCCTTCAGTTACTTGATGGGTGCCATCTGGCCGACCAGCTTTTGGTTGGTCAGCCGCAGCACGGTCTTGAGGTCGCCCTTGGCCTGGGCCTCTTTGATCTGGCTGTCTACGTCGACGACGCCGCCCTGGGCGCCCTGCGTCGGGTCTGGCTTCGGCCCCGTCGGCTTGGCGGGCAACGCCGACAGCAGCGCGTCGGCGTCAGCGGCCAGCTCGTCGACGGTGGTGCCGCGCAGCCGCTCCGCGAGGGCTGGCGTTAGGCCTTTGTCGGCGGCGACCTTCGCCCGTGCCGCGTCGAGCTGGGCGGCGGCGATGGCCTTGTCCTGCGCGTCGAGCCGCTCAGTAAGAAGCTCCAGGTCGGTCTTCGCCTGCCCGGTCTGCTTGCCGGCCAGCACGTCGGCGAGGGGCTTGAGGGCGGCGAGCGGCTCAAGTTCGGCGACCTTGGCCGCCAGGTCCCGGGCTCGCTTAGCCTCCGTGTCTGCGCGGGCCCGCTCGGCAGCCAAGGCCTTGATGCCGGCGTCGCCTAGCGGCTGCTGGTCGGTGGAGGACTGGCCGCCATGTGCCGGGTCGGCGGCGGACTGGTCCTGCTGGGTGGTGGTGTCCTCGGACATCGCGTCCTCTTCGGGTTGGTCCGGCCGGCATCGCGCCGGTCAGAGGATGTAGCCGAACCGCTTGAGTAGCCGGATGGCTTCGTCGCGGTCGTCTCCTGCGATCTCGTAGATCGACTCAGGCATAAGGCGGGGCACCGGCGCCCGCGCATTCCGCTCGCCCTTGCGTCGGATGCCGCGCTCCCGGGCGCCCAGCCGGATACCGGCCAACCCGCGCCGGGTCGTGCCTTCGGTGGTGACAAACACCGGCCTGCCGTACGCGTCGACGCGCTGCAGATGGCCGCGTTGCTTGCCGCCACGCAGCGCCGCCAGTTCCTCGGCGGTCAGCTTGGCGTTGCCGGCCGGAGTAAGGCCATATGCGCCGCGGCGGGCGTTGACCACCTGCCTGAGGTCCGCTCCGTCACGGATCGCCTGCGCGCCAGACTTGGTGAAGGCTCGGTCCTGCTGGACCGGCGACAGCGAATCGAAGTAGGCGCGCGGATCGGTGCGAACATCATCCGCGGAGTCCTCGACTGCCGGCACATGGACGCAGTCACACGAAGGATGACGGAGGAAACCGGCATTCCACTCATAGCGTTTGCCGGCCAAGACCACGCAGCGGGAGCACGACGGCGGGTTGAGCATCCGCACGTAGCCGGTGAACGTCCGATCTGCGACGGTCGCGATCTGGTCGGCCGCCCGGCCGGCGTCGGCGACCTGCGTTCGCACGATCATGTCTAGGCTGATTCCGCCGATCGCCCGGCCCTCGGCGATCGTTGCGCCACCCCGAACGGCGACAAGGGTCGCGATAGCGGGCTGATAGAGCAGGCTGCGCAGATCCCTGCCGTCCGAGGCGACACCGGACAGTGCGCCCGGCGCCAGCCGGCCAGCGGGACGGCGCGGTACCCCGTAGGTGCGGGCCAGCGCCGACAGGTACCCGTCAGCCCGTTCGGCGGCGCGGCGCTGAGCCGCTGCGATCGCCGCCGTTAGTGGGCCAGTCAGCGCCTGCCACGACCGGGCGATGTCGCCTAGGTCAAGTGATGCCCACGAGCGAGCAGCTGTCACCGCCGCAGCCCTCGTCAGTGCGGCCCGGATGGCGTACTGCTCAGCCGCCGGCGGAGGGACTGCCACCAGCACCAACCATCGCGTCCGCCGGGTTGCCTTGGCCGATGATCTTCGCGGCTGCTGTTAGTGGATCGCGCTCCGCGGCGGCCTGGTCCTCGTCCTCCATGCGCGCGATCTCCTCCTGCGAGAAGCCGATCTTCTCCCTGGTGGTGCGTAACGGCACGATCCCAGCCACATACAACTTCGAGGCAGCATCAGCGGACTCAGCGACCGTCGGCGTCGATGCATCCCGCCAAACGGTCTCCAGTTGGGCCAGCGACGGATCGTCCTTGCCGCCGTCCTGAATCCTGCGGACCAACCGCATGACCTGCTCCCAGCCGCCACCAAACGCCCGCTGCTTCCGCTCGGCCCGCTTCACCAGCCGCGACTCGGCCGAGCGGATCGCGTCAGCCGAAGCCGGATTGTCGGTGGCGTAACCGAGGTAATGCGGGGGCAAGCCGGCGATCGACGCAACGAGCTGCGCCAACTGGTTGATGCTGTCGTGGAAGTTAGTCAGCGAGCTGGCAGAGAACTCGTACGGCTTCACGTCGGCCGCCGACTCGGTCGGGATCGCCGCCAGCTTGCCCATGACCACCTGCATCGCGGTCAACTGGTTGCCGTCGCGGTCCACGAAATCGTCGGGGCCGACACCGAACATGGCCCGCAGCGGCAATGCGTGGAACTCGGCGGCCACCATCATGTCCGTAGCCAGCTTGTTCGCCGCATCCGACAACGGCAGCACCGACGCCAGCTCCGACGTGCCGTACTGGATGGCGAAGCCGTCCGAGCGACGCCGAACCGAGCGCAGCCGGCGACGATTCACCAACGGAACCACCGGCACCACGCCTAGCTTGTGGTCGTCGCGGTCAATGACCTGCCATCCGCCGGCCCACTCGAACCACACCGTCGCATCCGGCAGATACAGGGTGGCGTAACGGTTCTGCTCGGTGGACAGGCCGTCACACTCGTCGACGCGGCGCAGCGCGGCCCGAACCTTGCGGGTACGCGGGTCGATGTCGGCGTACATCTCCAGCGGCGACTCGGCAGTCACCAACGGTGTAGCCGGATCGTCCTCATTGCTGCCGACGCACACATACGAACGGCGCATCACCAACGCATCCACATGCCCGAGCTGCGACGTTTCGTCAAGGTCGTTGGCCTGCCACACCCGCCACAGGTCACTATCGGCGGAGTCCTTGCCGGCCAGCCGGAAACCCTCAACGTCCAGGCGTTCCTCAACGGCATCAATTACCAGCCGCGGCCAGTCGATGATGACCGGCTTGATCCGGTCGCCGACCTCCCGCTGCACCTCGGGCTGCATGTACGCCAACGGCTGGGTGCCCTCGTAGTAGCGGTCCAGCAACTCCAGCGACGGCAACTCCGCGTCGTGGCGGCGGGTCAGCCAGTGGACCCAGTCCAGGTCATTGGTAGGTAGCGCCATCCTGCACCCCCTACCGCATCACGGTCACTCGTCGTTTCACGTTCTTCGGCCACGCGCCGGCGGCGGTGACGTCCAGGGCAGCCTCGTGGGCCAGCGCCGAAGACATCAGCGCGTCGATCTTGTTGCGGCTTACCGGCTTGTCCTTACGGACCAGCACCCCCTGCGGCCGGTGGTCCGCGTGAGCGTTACCGACATGCCTCGATGTGATCTGGCAGCCGTCGTGGCTGATCGCCCGGGCGGCAACGTCGGTACGGAACCGCTCGAGGGCCTCAGCCATCTGCCGCGGCCGGTACGTCGCCCACCGGATGACGACCTTGTCGCCATGCCGGCCAGCCCACGCGTCGATTTCCGACTGCCAGAAAGGCGGGTCGCAGTACATGCGGACCACCCGGTACCGGTCGAACAACTGCGCCACGGCGGCGTTGACCTCACCGCGCGGCACATATCCGCCGTGCTGCACCGGATCCCAGATCATCGGCTTGCCGTCGGCGAACCGAGGCGTGAACTGGTAACCGGCGGCGGTCTCACACCGCAGCGCGGTCCAGTCGTCAGAGTCCGAACCGTCGAAGCCCACCACGATCGCCGACCCGTCCGGCACCGCGGCGGCGGCGGTTAGGTCGTCCCAGTCCTGCCGGCGCAGCCAGGCGTTGTCGCCGGCCACGATCTGGTTGAAGTAGAACCGCCGGTTGTGGCCAGCGCTGGTTCGAGGGCTCAAGATTTCGGCGACGTGCCGATCCAAGTCCAGCCACACCGAGTCGCCGCGGGCAGCGGTCAAACCCGCCCGGACCTGATCGGCGTCGTCAATGTCGATGCCGTCGGGGGCCTCGATTGAGTCGTACAGGAAATCCGAGGTGGCCCGGCCGGTAGTGGCAGCCAGCCAAGCGTCGTAATCCAGCTCAGCGTCCGAGCCCTCGCCCGGGTTGTGAGCGTTCGAGATCGACAGCGCACGGGCCTCACCACCACGGGCCTTGGTCAGGTTCCGGGCGATGACCTCAGCCATTGCCAGGCCGTCGTTGTTCTCCAGCCAGTGGTGCGTCTCATTCTTCAGTGAGAACGTGGTCCGCTTGCCCTCCAGGGACCGCGGCGAGGAAGTGACCGCCTCAAGAAGCCCGTTACGGGTGTAGATGATCTCCTTGCCGATGTCGATGCGGTGGTCCTCGAGCGCATCGGCGGTGAACAGCGACGGAAACAGCAGCATCGTGTTCTTCGTCTGAACAAGACTGACCGCTGCGGTGATCACCCACGGGGACGGGTGCGGAATCGCCACCGGCTGACCTGCGGCATCCCAGCCACCGAACCGGCACACCCCACACAGTTCGACCGCGCAGAGCGTCGCCCCGACCGGGTCCTTGCCCCAGCCCTTGAGCCGGCGCAGCATCCCCTGCCGATACAAGAACCGGCCACGCTCGTCGACGGCGTACCACCACAGCACGAACCGGGCCTGCTCATCGGTGTACCGCCACGGCCTACCAGCGTTCGGACCGTCCGGCTGCAGCAGGTTCTGCCCCGTCCAGGCCAGCACTTGCCAGCCCAGCGTCCGCTCAGGCAACCCCAGTGGACCGATCCGAACCGGCTCAGCCAGAGAGGCGAGCGCGGTACTCATCCATCACCGCAACATCCGCCGGGACCGCACCGGTATCCGGCGTAGCCATCTCGACCTTGATCCGGGCCCGCAGCCGGTCCACGTGCGTGGCGCCAAGCAGCGCCTCGTTCTGCCGAATCTCGGCAAGCTTCATGTGATGCGGCCGGGTGAAGTAGTCAGCCACCAGCGGCGCCAGCATCGCCAGGCGCTGCCAGTCGGTGCGCAGAAACGCCACAGCCTGCGGGGCCGTCCGCCACGTCTCCCACCACGACACCACCAAGGCGCGCACACCATCAGGCCAGGCCAAGCCGTCAGCGAGCGCACCCACGGCCTGCGCGAACGTCGGGGCGGTGCTCTGCGCCGGCGCCGCGACGTGAGTCTGCACATCAGCGAACGTGTCAGCGTTGCGACGACGCCGCTGCGCCTTCGGAGCTGGACCAGTACCGGCCATTGAGGATCATCCCCTTCGCGGCATCGCGCCACGGATTGGAGTGCCAGCAGCATCGCGCCACCGGCGGTTACATAACGTGACGGAGGTCGACTCCCAGACCCGTACAGGATCCGAGCTACCTCCCCGGCGGTCTTCCATCGAAGATCATCAAGGGGTCACCCCCCACCCCCTGGCTACACAGAGTGAGGGGCGAGGAAGGTTGGCCAGTCGGGCGTGTCGCCGAGTTGCACGACGACTGGGGTTGTGGCGTGCAGCTCGTAGCCCTGGTCGGTCTTGAGGATGTAGAAGTCAGGGCGCAGGGTCTTGGGATCGAGTCCACGTGAGCGCACCCATGCCTGCACTTCGTCGCGCTGAGCTGGTGTCCATTGCGGGCACTTGGTGTCGAAGACCATGGTGTTCACCTGGCGTGCCACCCTCCTGGCTGGTGTGCTGCTGTCTCGCTGCTATGGCATGGCTGGCATAGGCCGCGTCCGTACTGCGGATCGTCAGGGTCAAGGCCGAGGCGTACCAGCTCTGTCCTGTCGCGTGGCCAGTGGTCCGCGTGTGCGCTGGGTGCTAGGCACTGCGGCCCGTGCCCGTGCTGCCGATCGGTGCACACACACAGCGGGTGCTTGCGTAGTACGCCTGGCCGGAAGCGGGTGCTGTGCTTGTGGCCATAGCCGCGCTTAGCTGCGCTACCTCGGCGCTGCTCTGCCTTGGCTCGGCAGTCGTCGCACCGGCCGCCAGTGGTGAGTTCGGGGCATCCGCTGGTGGGGCAGACGCGCATCGCTCGTGCCATCGGTCACCTCGTTGTGGCAGCGACGGGATTCGAACCCGCATGTCGGGCCCTGTGCTGCGTCCTCCGGAGGATTGGGCCGTGTCATGTTGCCTGTTACATCACGCTGCCTTGTGGCGGTGGCAGGACTCGAACCTGCGACCTCACGGGATATGAACCCGGCGCGCTACCGCTGCGCTACACCGCTGTGTACCGGCCAGCGCACCCCTCGCGCACTGGCCGGTATCCCACCACCCCATCCGCTGTCACCACGGGAGGTCTGGATACGACGAAGCGCCCTACCGCTACGGGGGTGGCGGTGGGCGCTTCGTCGTACGTCTACGTTGTCCGGGGTCGGTTGGTCAGTACCTCCGGCGTGGTGACAATAGCATCAGGGCTGGGCTGACCCCTGTTTGGCGGTGGGCATGTCTCTCTGCTCCAGTAGGGATGCGATCGCAGCCAACACTTCATCAAATAGGTGTGCGTGATAATGATCCTTCGGGTTGTAAGTCGGTCCATCGGTATAGATCATTGCTTCCCGATTTCCGTCAGCCGTCTCGTTGCTGATGGCGTCGGCAAGCCGTGGCAATAGGGTCGCCGGGAGCATCCTGACTCTGGCCTTCAATAGATTGAGCTGAGGATTTGATGGGGGAGCCCCGAAGACCTCCGCGATGTCAGACAGAACATCGAGCTGAAAGTCGATCCTCCGCTCGCGCACGAGTGCCTGATGCGCGGCCTTGCCCTGCCGAAGCGCAATGACGATCGCTACCACGGCAATTGCAGCCGCCAAGATGTTGCCAACGAAAGATGCGATGTCCCAGAAGCCGGTTGACCAGAATCCCGGCTCGGCGGGCGGCGGGCAATGATGCCAGGGCCTAGGGCGCATGGCCTGATTCTTCTGTCGACATCAGCCTGTAGCGGTCAAACTGCGTGGAGTCAGCCGATCTAGTACATCGCGAAGCACGAACGTCGGCGCACCGTCGCGGGTCCCGTGGGACACGATCAGCCCGCGTGACGCCCACGCGTTGATGCGCTTGCGTAGCCGCATTCGGTTGCCATCGGGGTCGAGGTGGGCGAGGAGTCCGGCAATCTCGGCAGCGGTGAAGACGTAGCCCTGGGCGTAGTTGAGCAGCGTCTCGCGAGTGGCGGCCACGTCCCAGGATTCGCCGCAGTCTTTGCAGGTGATGACCTTCTGTCGGGCGACGGCGTAGAGCACGGCTCGGCATTCGCATGCGCCGACGACCTGCCGGTCCGGCGGCCGGTCGGTGATGCGCTCCAACTCCCGGCACGCGTCGATCAGCTCGGGCAGCGCCTCCTCGATCTGTGGCCGGTGCCGCAGCCAGTCGAGGTGCTGGGCGATGAGCAGGGCGGCGTGTGCGAGCTGGTCGAGGTCCCCGTATCGGGCGACGGCTGCGCGCATGGCGGCGATGCGGTGGCAGGACTCGTGGGCGCATCGGGGCTTGACGCACTGCGGGCCGGCGACGAGTGCCGCCCGTGGCCGTACGGTCAGGCCGCGCTCCTCGATGATGGTGCGCGCCCACGTGGTGATGGTGTTGCGTGCTGCCGCGGTACGGTCCGCCGCGTCGAGCTGCACGGGCAGGCCGGTGGGGCGCAGCGCTCCGGCGGGGAGTGTGGCCCGGTCCTCGATGAGCCAATTGGGCTGACGCGGCTTGCCGGTGACGGTGGTCGTCGGCTCCATAGCCTTCGTGTCACGAAGGCTTTCCCCACCCTGCCTGACGACGCGGTCCTGCCTGGTGATGGTGGTCTGTAGCTCGTCGGCTATCGCTGCGGCCTGGATGAGGGCGCGGTGTAGCGGCCGGGTGCAGCGTTCGCAGGCGTAGGCGTTGGTGGGTGCCTGGCAGGCGTAGCAGGTGGTCATCGGCGTTTCCCCTGGGTTGTGGTGGTTGCGGTAGGGGTGTGGCCCGGCCGCCGCGGTGACGGCCGGGCCGTGCGGATCAGGTGGTGGGCGCTGCGGCGTCGCACTGGTGGCCGAGTGCCATCACGAACAGGGCGCCGATGTCGCTGGTCATGCCGGAGCGCTCCCAGCAGTGGATGCATTCGAGGCTGATGCGGCCGTCGCCTGTCCACGGCCGGAACCGACGGAGGGCTGTGAGCTGCTCGGGAGTCGGGTCGGCCATCAGTTCGCCTCCCCGCTGCTGGCGCGGTGGTGGGTGTGGCCGCAGCCGGGGCAGGTCCACACGCCGTCGTCGCCGTAGGGCAGGTCGGTGCGGACGTGGCAGGCGCGCGGGCACTGGTACGGGCCGACGTCGCCCTTGGTGGGCAGGATGAGACCGACGCCCGGGGTGCAGTCGAGGTGGGCGAAAGTGCGGGTGCTGCTGGTGTAGGTCTGACCCTCGTCGCGTCGGACTGGATCCCCGCACACGCCGCAGTTGCGGGAAGCGGGTCGCCCGTCGTCCTCTGTGGCCCCGTTGACGACCCCAGCGTCCACGCTGCCGCCCGTACCGCCATCGTTGGTCCCTCCGCCTACCGAACCTCTCTCAGGGGCGCTCAGGCGGTCGAGAAGGTCGGCGAGTGTCAGCGCCATGCGCTGCACGGCGGTGAGGACCTGGCCGATGGTGCCGGCGTTGGCCGCCTCCTCGGCCCATGCGGTGGCCTTGTTGCGCTCCATCTGGACCTGCGCCTGCCAGTCGGCGGCCTCGTCTTGGGCGTTGGCGAGCTGCTGCTCCAGCTCGGCGATGCGGGTGGCCTGCCGGTCATGGGCCGCCAGGACGCTGCCGAGGTACCGGCCGGCGTTGCTTTTCGTGGCCTTGATCTCGGCGATCAGTCGGGCTCGCACATTGGGGTCGTTGCGGTCGAGGGTGCGGTCGAAGGCCAGTGCGGCACGGTAGCGCTCTCGTGCTTCGCGGGCGTCGGCGAGTTCCTGGTCGGTGCCGTCGCCGGCCAAGAGGTGGGTGGTGTCGGTCATGGTCGTCTCCTGACGTGGGTGCGGGTGGTCGGGCTGGCCGGTCATGTGGTGGCTTCGGCGGGTCGGCGTGTGGGTCTGCGCAGGCAGGTGTGGCACCGCCACTGCTTGCCGTTGTGGCTGGCGTGTTCGGGTGTGCGCGGGTGGCCGTTGATGCAGGTGGCGGCTTCCGCTGGCGCAGGGAAGGCGCGTACGGCGGCGTTGGGGCGGCGCGGTTTCGCGGGCGGGTCGACCAGGCCGAGGACTTCGAGCAGGTCGGCGTTGCCGGTGCGCTCGAGGTAGGCGCGGGCGTCGGCTTGCTGCTGGGCGCGTACGGCGAGGCTGCGCTCGTCGGAGGGCAGGGACAGGTGCCCTTCGGCTTCGACGCTGTTCTTGTGCCCCATCACGCCACCGCCGGTACGAGCTGCCGTACGACGATGAGCGCGCCGGGCCGGTCCATGGCGTCCACGCCTTCGCCGGGATACCGCTTCGCGGCAGTCAGCTCGACGATGCGGGCGTCATCGACGTACACCCCGGCGGAGGTGAGGGCGTCGCACGTGGACCGGACGAGCTTGTCGAGGTCCGGCATTTTCGACGGCCAGGTGATGCGCCGCTTCGGTGCGGTGACCGGCTTAGCGACGGTGAAGACCATGCGGGCGACGAGTGGGCCGTCCAGTGGCGTCCAGGTGTCGTCGCCGCCTCCGCCGTACCGCTGGTCGTCGATGGCGTCGATGGCGGCGGTGCGTACGTCTTCGCGCCAGGGCTTGACGTACTTCGACGACTCGACCATTACGCCGCGGCCGACGTTGCGCTTACTGCCCTGCGGTGCAGGTCGTCCGTAGACGCGGATCGTGATCATCGGGTGGCCTCGGCGAGCTGCTGTTCGAGCTGGACGATGCGGCGGGCGGCAACGGCGCACATGGCGACCGCGGCGGCGCGGCCGTTGTCGCGGGCCTCGGGGTTCAGGAAGAGGATCTGATCGGAGGCCCGAACTCCGTCGTGGACCAGGGTCTTCACGGCGTCGCCCGGGTTGGTGCCTCGGATTTGATCGAGGAGCGCGTCGAGTCGGCTGTGGGTGGCCGCGGTTTTGCGGTCGGCGGCGGCGAGCTGGCCGGGGGTGGGCTGGTAGTCCTCGTCGAGGTAGCTCATCGGGTGGCCTCGGCGGCCGGCTCGATCTCGATGCCGTCGTCGCTGATACTGACGCTGACCGGGTGTTCCCCGGCCGTCAGCCCGTGGGTAGTGGCGAAGTGCTCGGCTGCGTCGCCGAAGTTGAACGCCTCGGGCAGGTAGCAGTCGCCGGTGCCTGCGCTCCAGCCGAAGTCTTCGAGTTCGACGTGGGCGTCGCCGTGCCGGTAGGCGAAGCCGTGCTCGTCGGCGATGTCCCGCCATTCGGCGTCGGTGAGGTTGGTGCATTCCGGCATCCGGCACGGTCGGTAGCTCTGGCAGTAGATGTCGGTGTCGCCGCATGCCAGTTCGTAGTCGCGCTCCGGTTCGCCTCCGTCCGACGCGGGGGTTTCGGTGATGGTGAGCGTGTGGGTCTTGATCATGGCTTGGTGTTCTCCTTCGGTGCGGGTTTGGTGTGGCAGTCGCGGACGCAGCGGCCGGATCCGATCCAGGTGGGGCCTTGGCAGCGGCGGCAGCGTGGCGGCTGGGGTGGTGGCGGGGTGCGGCTCATCCAGTCCGCCGCCGGTCGTCTCCGGTGAGGGTTACGACGGTCTTGCACATCTCGGCCAGGCGGGACGCGACCCGGTCGCCGAGCTTGT
>Ga0209023_10005015_pt1 | contig 14693 bp, 7 predicted proteins | sample LakOneMetagenome_FD_187468 | JGI IMG/M metagenome (GOLD analysis project Ga0209023, IMG submission 187468) | Freshwater and sediment microbial communities from Lake Erie, Canada (SPAdes) (version 2) | ecosystem: Environmental > Aquatic > Freshwater > Lentic | place: Lake Erie, Canada | collected...
TGGGGTTACCAGCCCGGTGGCAAGCCTTGGACGATCGGTATTGCTGATCCAAACGCAGCAAGAGATAGCTTTTCTTATCTTGATATCACCAACACTTCCATCGCAACATCGGGCAACTATGAAAAATTCATCATGATCAATGGGAAAAAATATTCTCATACCATCGACCCTAAGACAGGCATGCCGGTAACCGGTATAAAAAGCGTTACGATCATTTCACCCAATGCAGAACTTGCAGATGCAATGGCTACACCGGTGATGATAATGGGCACGAAAGTTGGGTTGGATATGATCAACCAGGTGAATGGCCTCGCCTGTATCATCATCGACGACAACGATATTATTCATACTTCAAAAAACATCCAGCTAAAATGAGTCCCGGTAAAACATTTTTTAAATTCCCCTTTTTGCTTTCGCTTGTTACAGCTGTTTTATTTTTCAGTTCCTGCACTGCGGTAAAAGAATACCAGAAAAATAAACTGAACGATGCGGAGATGTCTCTTTCAAGCCGCAAAATAGAAAAGACGGAACTGAATTTTCAATCTTACCGGGAAGGCGCTTCAGGCGCCAACGGTGGCAAGACCGGCGGTGGCTGCGGATGTAACTAATAAATCATTATCCAGATCATGAAGAAATTATTGCTCTCTGTTATTGGAATGTATATAGGTATCCTTGCTGCCTTTTCACAAAGCAACCCGCAAGAGGATTCTGTGTACCGTTCACGCAAATTAACTTTTGATGAAGCCAATATTGTTTCCAGTTATTATAGCCAGGATGGCAACAATGCTGCTGTAACAGGAGGTATCGGTTCAGAAAAATTAACGGATATTTCCAATTCCATCGACCTGAAGCTGAGTAAATATGATAAGAAATACCGGAAGCATAGCTTTACTGCCGAGATCGGGATAGATCATTATACATCCGCATCATCAGACCAGATCGATCCAAAAACGATTTCTTCTGCCTCTCATGCAGATACGAGATATTATCCTTCCCTGGCATGGACAATGGAAAATGAAAAGAAAGGAACAACCATCGGTGCAGGCGTATCTTTCTCCACTGAATTCGATTATAAGTCTGTTGGTGCCAACCTGAACTTTGCACAAAAAACAAAAAACAGGAATGGTGAATTTTCTGCTAAGCTGCAGGCCTATTTCGACCAGGTAAGCCTGATATATCCCGAGGAATTAAGAGCGTCATTGGGTGTTGGCGGCGGTGGAGGTGGAAGAGAAGAACATAGTTATCCGTCAAAGAGCCGGAATACGGTCAGCGGAAGTTTGGGCTGGTCACAGATCGTTAATAAAAGATTGCAGGTTTCTTTGGATGCAGAAGTTGTATCACAACAGGGATACCTGGGACTTCCTTTCCATCGTGTTTATTTTAAGGATAACACGGTGCATGTAGAGAACCTGCCTTCATCAAGGTTAAAGATCCCGCTGGGCCTAAGAGCGAATTATTTTATCGGTGATAAGATCATTGTTCGAACCTGGTACCGGTATTACCACGATAACTGGGGTATCAATTCCAATGCGGCGCAGGTGGAAACAGTTGTAAAGATCACACCATTCATTTCTATTACACCTTTTTATCGTTTTTACCAGCAAACAGCAGCAGACTATTTCGGGCCTTACCAGTCGCATGTTGCAGCTGATACTTATTATACAAGTAATTACGATCTTTCGAACTTTACCAGTAATTTTTATGGAGCCGGGTTTAGGATAGCGCCGCCGAAAGGTGTGTTTGGTATCCAGCATGTAAATGCATTGGAGATCCGCTACGGTCATTATCAAAAAACAACCGGCATGAATGCAAATATCATTTCATTGAATTTGAAATTCAAATAAACTGGTACCTGTTTGCCACGAATGCACGAATTGTTTTTCATTCTTGCATTCGTGGCATTATTATTCTTTATAAGCCGGGTTGTAATTTGAACTTCATTTCAGATAATGGCTGCTCTTCTAAAACATCCTTCCTTAATCAACTGATCGCCATAAAATATCGGCAAGGCAGCTATTATCCAGGCCGCATTCGTTCTGCCGATGCTGCTGATCAACTACTCATTGAAGAAATCATGAAAGCGTTGTATATTCATAAAAATATCTTGTATGAGAAAAATATCCTTGTTGTTATTGATCTGCTTATGCAATAAGAAAATGGATGCACAAAATAAAAATACCGATCAACAAAAAGTAGCTGCCCTTTTAAGCAGGATGACCACTGAAGAAAAGATAGGGCAGATGACACAGGTTACCTTGGCAGTTGTATCAACATCAAAGGATGGCGTATTGGACCAGGCTGCTTTAAAGAGAGCCGTTGTTGATCATAAAGTAGGTTCCATATTAAATGTGACCAACCATGCACTTACATTGGATGAATGGTTCAGGGTAATTACACAGATACAGGATGAAGCAAAGACCACCCGCTTAAAGATCCCCATATTGTATGGGCTTGATGGTATCCATGGACAAACCTATACACTGAATGCAACACTCTTCCCGCAAAATATTGCCCTGGCTGCCAGCCGTAATACGGATATGGTAAAAGCGGTGAGTAAAGTAACAGCCATGGAACTGCGGGCTTCGGGTGTGCGCTGGAACTTTGCACCGGTGCTGGATTGCGGCCGCCAGCCACTTTGGTCGAGGTTCCCCGAAACATATGGAGAAGATGTTTATCTCGGCAAAACAATGGGTGCCGCTGCGATCAGGGCTTATGAAGAAGATGGATTGAAAAATGTTACGGCAGTGGCAAGCTGTATGAAACATTATCTTGGTTATTCTGCGTCGAGAACAGGTAAGGACCGCACCCCGATCTATTTACCTGAAATAGAAATGAGGGAATATTATTTGCCGCAATTCCGGGAAGCCATAAAAGCCGGTTCCTCTTCCATCATGATCAACTCATCAGATATCAATGGCGTTCCGGTGCATGCAAGCAAATATTTACTCACCGATATTTTGCGTAAAGAACTTGGTTTCGAAGGCGTGGTTGTTTCCGATTGGGAAGACATCCTCCGTTTGCATACCAGGCATTTTGTTGCAGCAACCCCGTTGGATGCAGTTGCAATGGGTGTGAATGCAGGCATTGATATGAGTATGGTACCGATGGATTTTTCTTTTTACGACCTGTTACTGGAAGCCGTCAATAAAAAAATGGTTTCAATGGATCGCATCAATGACGCGGTAACAAGGATATTAACGCTGAAAATGAAACTGGGATTGTTTGAAGACCCTTACCCCGAACCCGCTGCTGCAGCTAATTTCGGCAAACCTGCCTACCAGGATATTGCACTGGATGCAGCAAGGGAATCAATGACCTTATTGAAGAATAACAATAATATACTGCCATTAAAAAAAGGCATGCACATATTGGTCACAGGCCCGGGTGCACAAACGATCAGTGGATTGAACGGAGCCTGGAGTTATACCTGGCAGGGGAAGGATGAACAATGGTATCCTGCAGACAGTAAAACGATCCTCGATGCAATTACAGACAAGAACACCGGTGGAACAGTTATTACATCGGGGGTAAAAGGATTTGATGATCCTGGAAATTTTGATACGGTCAGGTTGCAATCTGCGGCCAGTGATGTGGATGTTATCATTCTATGCCTCGGAGAAAATGCGTATGCTGAAAGCCCGGGCAATATCACTGATCTTGCTTTGCCGGATGACCAGCTTCAGCTTGCAAAGGCGGCCATTGCTACCGGTGTGCCGGTGATACTTGTATTAACAGAAGGAAGGCCCCGCTTTATTACCGGTATCGAACCAAAACTGAACGGCATTTTAATGGCATACTGGAGTGGAAAAAAAACAGCCGAAGCGATTGCGGATGTTTTATTTGGTGACTACAATCCCTCGGGGAGACTCCCTTACAGCTACCCCAAAAGCATGGGCGAAATTGTTTTATATGATCATAAGCCATCAGAAGATATCAGGGAAATATTCAATGAAAATGCTTTGATGAATGGTTATGATCCTTTGTTTCCTTTTGGCTGGGGGCTTAGTTATACAACATTTCAATACGGGGATATAAAACTCAGTTCAAATAAATTGAAAGGGGAGGAAAAATTAACGGTCACCATCAATGTGAAGAACAATGGTAAGGTTGATGGAAAACACAGCGTTGAATTATATACGCATGACCTGTATGCCAGCATCGTTCCGAGTGTAAAACGGTTGCGTGCTTTTCAAAAGATATTCTTAAAAGCAGGGGAGAGTAAAGATGTGAGTTTTACGATCAGTAAAAATGATCTTGCCTTTGTAAATGCACAATTGAAAACAATTACAGAGCCCGGTGATTTTGAGATCATGATCGGCGAAAAGAAAGCAAGCTTTAATTATCAACAATAATACCTGTATGCAAAGGCAAGGCAGTTCCTAAAAAATCAAACCGGATAAAAATGAATTACGATCCTTCAAAAAAAAGATATGATGAAATGATCTACAACCGTTGTGGCAAGAGCGGTTTGTTATTGCCTGCGATCTCGTTGGGTTTATGGCAGAACTTTGGATCCGTGGATGACTTTAAAAATTCGAGGGCAATGATCCATCATGCATTCGACCGGGGCATCACTCATTTCGACCTTGCCAATAATTACGGACCTGAACCTGGCTCGGCGGAAGAGAATTTTGGAAAAATATTGAAGAAGGATTTTACGGGCTACCTGCGTGATGAGTTGATTATTTCAACCAAAGCAGGGTATACCATGTGGCCCGGGCCTTATGGTGACCATGGTTCCAGGAAATATTTATTGGCCAGCCTGGACCAGAGCCTTGAAAGGATGCAACTGGATTATGTAGATATCTTTTATTCTCACCGGCCCGATCCTGAAACGCCTGTTGAAGAAACGATGATGGCATTGGATACTGCCGTAAGAAGTGGAAGGGCATTATACGCAGGTATCTCCAGTTACAATGCAGAACAGACAAAAGTTGCTGTGCGGATATTAAAAGAACTGGGGACGCCTTGTCTCATTCATCAGCCAAAATATTCCATGTTTGAAAGATGGGTGGAAAATGGTTTGATGGATGTATTGGAAGAGGCCGGTGTAGGTTGTATTCCTTTCTCACCATTGGCGCAGGGGATGCTTACCAATAAATATTTAAAAGGAATACCAAAAACATCCAGGGCATCCAAGCCTGATTCATCATTAAAACTTTCAACAATAACAGAAGAAAAGTTGCAACAGATCAGGTCGCTGAATGAGATAGCTACACAACGCAATCAATCACTCGCACAAATGGCCATTGCATGGCTGATGAAGGATAAGCGTGTTACTTCTGTTTTGATCGGTGCCAGTTCGGTTAAGCAACTGGATGATAATATTGATACGCTGAAGAATGTGGTTTTTAGTGGAGATGAGTTAGGAGTTATTGAAAAGATATTAGAGTAATAATACAATATCTAATAAGTATTTGATCTGTAAAAAATGCTGAGAATTTTAAGGAAAGAAAAGAGGGAAAGTACTGCTAAATTATTTACTGGAAGACAAAGTGTATTTTAATAAAGTTGGGATTTATTTATTTTATTGTGTAACGGGAGTCTTTTCAGCAATTTTTGCAAGAATAGCTGCTTTTATTAAACCTTTGATCCTGATTTCATCACCTATCCATTTATCAATAGTGGTCTGGTCATAAAAATTAATAGCTTGTTCCCAGTTTGCCCAGCGCCTGGTACCTTTTGAAGAATTTGCATACTCATCCATTGCGATCATATTTTCTGGGGTATCTACAATAGCTTTTTGTTCTTCCCAGGTAAGTTTTTTATCAGTATCAAGTTCCTCTATCATATCAGAGACTGTTTTTACTGAAACAATGTGTTCAGGCCTTAATGCACCTGGCTTTGTTTTTAATCTACCAACCTGGTCAACTTTTTTGCCTTTAAGTGTCCGTTCTCTTGTTGCTGCGGAAGGACATGCATCACGTAACCTGTCATAAAGCGTTTTGAAACTTTTGGCTGCATCAACTTCTGCAAATCCAAGAGCAACCTCCGCTTCTTTGATCTGCCCAATATCTTTATTTGTTTTGGGAGCATCATTATTCCAGTTAGGGTCAAGTCTATATAATTCTCTTTCTAACGACCTGATCTCTGCAATATCTTCAGCTGTTTTATTCTCCTGTTTCCTGCGTTCGGCGAGTTCCTCCAGGAAAATTTGTTTGCGTTCGTATAATGTTTCAACTAGATCCTGTTGCCTTTTAAGTGTAGCCCTGGCTTGCTTTTGGTCTTTGGTAAGTGGTTTTTCCGGCTTGGGTTTCCTGGTTGGTTTTACTTTATCTTTATCCTTAACAGGTTCTGCTGTTGCAACTGGCTGTACAGCTTTATCCGGTGTTGCATTAGGGTCAGCGCTAGCAACTGGTAAGCTTGGTTTTTGTGCATCAGGCCCTTTTTGTTCATCTGGCACTGCAGTATCTTTTTCTCCGGGATCTGCGGCTGTTTTTTCTGTTTTGGTTTCGGGAGGAGGATCAAGTACTTTTTCTCTTGCACCCATTGGTAAAGGCTCTACAGCAGGTTTGCCATTTTCCATTACAATTTGTTGTGGCCTTTCATTGGAATTTGAAAACCGCTCTAATTCATACTTGCCTCCTTTTTCATAATAATAATGACCAGGAGGAGGTGGTGGATATCCAGCGGCTATGGCGGCTTCGTTTTTAGGTACTGTTGCTGCTACAAAGCCTTCGCCTGTTTCCATTTCCAATAAATCAAGTGTACGATTGTGCCTGGCAACTTCTGATTCAAGGAATGCGATGTCCGATTCCAATTTGGATCTTCCATTAACATCGTCAAGTGGAAGATCTGCCAATAACGCAGCTTTGGATTCTATAATAATGGGGAGTTTTTCTATTTCCAATTTTGCTTCAAATGCACGGGAGCCTGGCAGGGGAACAAGGTCTGCATGTTTCCCGGTAAGCCCCATGTAAAGATTATACATGCGCCTCAAAAGAATCCTGATCTTTCCAGAAAAATTCTGGTATCGCTGTAATAATTTTATTGTAGGGAGGTGCTGTTTTAATAAGTTAAGGTCCGCATCAAGTCCAGCTTCTATAAAAATTTTCTCAATAACCCCATCATCTGATATCTCATAGCGCACTTTCATTTCACTGTTCTTCTGTCCACTGGAGAAAATGCCCTCGGTGCCTTTCACCAGATCTGCATGCTCAGATAAATTTGGATGTGGAGCTAGTTTTTCAGTAGATGAATGCCCTGGAAGAAGTTCAGAAACCACCCTTCCTTCCTGTTGATGAAACAATGCCTGCATACTTTCATCGGTAATGCCTGCAGCCAATCGATCATTACGAGGCATTTTTTCAAGGGCGTCTTTAAATTTGGAGGTTGCAGCATGCGTTATACCCATTACGGCAGCTTGCGTTATAAGCGTTTCTGCTGCTATCTTTATTCCTGCTTCATTTATGTCAGATTCAAGCCTTCTCAATTCATCCAATTGCGGTTGAAGAATATCGGCAGGTGCATGTTGGTCCTGAAGTATTGTAATGTTATTATAGACCTCTGCCATTTGACTTACCAGCCCATCTCTCATTGATTGGATCTGATCATATATACTTTGACTAAGCACATATACATTCCCTGCAATTCCACCGATCTTACTTGTTATTTTCATGAGTTTCAGACCAGTGCTGGCTTCGCTTGCAGCCGCCCCTAATAAAGGCACAAGATCTACTAATACCAAAGCAACATTTATAATATCACCAGCAGTGATCGCTCTTCCGGTATTCACCTTGCTTGCAATATCTGCTACAACCTGGGCTCCATTGTAAACAACGCCTAATGTAATTCCTATTGCCGTGGTTGGAGGAAATATGGTTAGAATGCCTGCTACAATATTCGTTAAGATCTGTACGGGTAATGAATAAGCCACTGCTTTAATATCTTTCCAAACGGTATCAGTAATCCTGCGATAAGTAACTGTTCTGTTTGTAGCGACATCGTCATTATCATATAACTGGAAAGTGACTTCAATATTTCCGACAGGATATTCGCTACTTAGTTCTACAAAAAGTGTTTCAAGCATTGCCTCATAGCTGAACCCTATTTCTTCGAAATGTAAATTTTCGGTATCAACGATATCACTTCTGTCGAATACATTTCCAAAATAAAAATGCTTTGCCATTCCTTCTTCTTTGTTGGAATGATTATACCAGGCTGATAATTTAAGTGCGCCACTGCTTACCCCGGGTGTTCTGCTAACATAAAATCCCTGCACCTGGATCTCTTTGTTGATAGGATTTTGCTTATTAGTTGTTAAGGTGCTGATGGTGTCACGCAAACGACTTATTTTGGCATCAACCCATTTATTATATTTATCATCGGCACCATAATGTTTTTTCAGGCTTTCCAGGTCTGCAATTTCTTTTTCGAGTTTTGTTATCTGCCGGTCTATTCCGAATGATGCTTTCTGATCCATTGTTCCATAGGCTCTGTCTCCTTCATCATTTGAACTAATGTCATTGATGATCCCCATTGAATAGTTGTATGAACTGAAATTTCCAACATCCGAAAATTTTTCCGTTTTGTCGGAGTCGGCTCTCAGGGCATTCAGTGCTTCACCAGGTTTGACTACTGTTACCGGTTCGGAGAAAACGGCAGGATAATAAAAGTTGTGATCAACCTGAGCATGAATAATATATTCCCCTGCCGGTAAAGGTTTGACTTCAAAGACTTTGTCATTTAACAGCCCGTCATCCCGAACATCAATGTAATGTGTATACTCATCATCTACTGATTCCTGAGTTTTTTTACTGATGGCATTCCAGTGAATATGCACCATTGGTACCTTGAATGCATCTACTTTGTCATATACCTGGAATGAGAAATGTAAGGATTGCCATTCTATGGCTGGATTATTCGCCGCAATGATCTTTCCGTGAACAGGCCGGTTTGCTACCTTTTTTTCACCGGTCTCAGCTGTTCCATTTTTCAACCCATACTTTGCATTGTCGCTCCGCATTTGTTGCGTGGCAAGAACTGTTTCTACCAATTCAGAAAGCGTCATTTCAGCAGGCAGCATTTTTTTTGAACCCTTTACATTACTCTGCTTTATAAAAGCAAGAAAGCTTTTTAATTGTTCTTCATTGCCTGGCTGATAGAGTTCCCTTATCTTATCCATATCATAACCAGTAACAACATATGGAGGTAAGGATTTATCACTATTGTCTTCCCCGGTTATTGGCTTAATGTCATTTAAAAATCTTTCAACCAAAGCTTTCTGATCCATGGGAGCCCCATCCATTATGATCTCTCTTCGTTCTTTAATAGAAGGAAAATTAGGCCCTGACCTGGCATCGTCAAGAATTTCCATTATATCTTCAAGAGATGCTTCGTCTTTGCCTTTTGGCTTTGTCCTTGCGGCTTTAAAGGATTCCCAGGTATAACCAAACATATCCAGAAAGCTGTCCGTATATGAATCGTGAATTGTAAATGTATCTACCGCATATTGATTCATCATTTGTTCAAGTCCGCTTACATCCAGCTTATCTTTATGCTTGTCATCTCCTCCCTCCTTATAATTTATCTCAAGGTCATTTGCATTACTGATATTATTTATAAATGAGCCTACGAGGTCATATGCTTCAGCATCCTGTAAATGATTGGGCCCGAATATGGCATATGCCCGTATAAATTCATAAATAGTATTCTGAAGTGAATTTTTCCAGGGCATGGCAAGGTCATGTTGTTCTGGCTCGGCTTTAGGTTTTGCAACTGTTTTTGTCTTATGATCTTTTCTTTGTATAAACGGCAATGAAGACAATTGCTGTTGTTGCAATACATGCGTGAGCTCATGCGCTAATAATCTTCTGCCTTGTATTGTTTGTGGCTGATACTGTCCATTGCCAAATGCAATATTATTTTGGTGAGTATAAGCCAGCGCATTGATGTCTTTCGCCGATTGATGTGCCAGTGAATTATCATGGATACGCACTGTGCTAAAATCATACCCAAACCTTCTTTCCATAAAAGAGCGGGTAGCTTTATCCAATGGCTGACCGGAAGATTGTAATGTTTGAGTTACAAATGAAGAAACAGGAGGGCTATTATTGCCGGATTCTTTTCTTTGTAAGATCTTTTCTTTTTCTTCCTCTTCGCATGCAGCACATTTACGCATGATCATCCGTTGTACGGCTTCATGATCGTTTTCCTCTTCTTCGTTTTCTTCTTCAGGTTCTTCTTTTCCACAAGTTTCGCATTTTCGCTGGATAATATTTACAGGAGTTGATTTTGTTTCAACTGAATTGTTATCAGCCATCCGCATGATCTTATCAGCAACTGCATCGGCTTCCTGTTCATATTCATCACCGGGCGTGTTCACAGTTAATTTGGTTTGTATTAAACCTGTGTTAGAATGAACAGGTATATTGCTAAAACTGTGTTGAGGATTATTTTTTTGACTAGTATTATTCAGCCCTATTTGAAATGCCTCTGGTGAACTTATTGCTGCATGACTTTCCTCCTGCGCATGTTGATGCGTAAAACTTGTTTTGTCGCTGCTTGGAAGTTGCGGGGATTTAGTATTTATATTTTGGTGGGTGGGATGCAATTTATAAAGTTTAAAAAAATCTCACGGCTGCCATATTTCAGGATATTGTGTACTTAGCATTTCCAGGAAAAAATCCCTGGCATAAGCATCCCATGTTCTGGTGGTAAAATTAAAAGTATCCATTACAAAATCATTGACCTCATCACAAGGACAATGACATCTAAGTGCCCTTAATATTCCGAGAATATTCTCGCCTCCCTGGGATAAGTGCCATCTATAAAGGCGAGCAGCTTCTGCCATCATTTCTCGCCTGCTCATATTACTTGTTGAACGAGTAGGGTTAACAATATTATAATCATAAATGAATTCGGAAAGTTGGGCACCTAATTCACTTAAAAAATAATTTACATCGTGCCTTGCGTCAAGCAATGTATTCCGGTTACAGGAGCCATGATTTAAAGAGCTTTGTACACTGGTATAAAAACGCACATGCTCGAACTCATGCGTGATCTTTTTCATAGTATTCAGAAGCCATTCATTTCTTGGTATTTCATCGATAGTTTGTTCTGAAGGGTGATGTAAGAATATACCAGCGTTGTGTTCTTCTGATTCATGAAAAAAAACACACCAGACATTAGGGTTTTGTGGTTGTGCGTTGGCCGTCTCCCATTCATAATTGCTGCAGCGCATCGTTTCGGCTCCTATATCTTGGGACAACATTTGATTGACAAAAAATCCGTGAACCCAAGCCCTTGGATATAGTCCATGCTGCCTTGCAATTGTTTCAAGGTTTACTGCCCTTCGTGACTGTCCTCCTGTGGTGCCATTATCCTCATCCATTATGGCATCTCCAATTATTAATCCTGAATGTTCATTATCATCAAATACTCCCGGATTGCCGTCATTATTTGCACAAATTGCTGGATCCGTTATACAAGGAGTTCTCTGAACTCTCTTATCCATGGATCGTTGTTGTATAACATGCGTCAACTCATGCGCCAACAAATGTTTCCCTTTTGATGAACCCGGTTGATATTCTCCTTCATTAAAATAAATATCATTTCCAACAGTAAATGCTTTTGCATTTAATTCTTTATTCATGCTTGCCGCTTCATGATCAGCATGGATTTTTACATGGCTGAAATCCACACCAAAACCATTTGACATAAAAGACCGTGTATGGCTATCCATAGCTTTGCCACAACCCCTGGATGTTTCAATATGATTATTGAGAGAAGGGGTTACGGCAGGTGTATTTGTTGCTTGCCTGGTTTGAACCAGTGGAGTGATATTTGTTGAAAGCGGTTTGCGCTGTATCTTTTCTTCCTCTTCACAATCGCTGCACTTACGTTGAATGGAGTTGTTGCCCGTAGTTTGAATCACTTTATCAGCCATGGCATCCGCTTCCTGCTCATATTTATCGCCCGGGGTATTGACTGATAATTTAGGCTGGATCGTTTTTGGCGCTATACCGAATAGTGATATGTTTTTATAATTATGAGAGGACTTCGTTCCGCCATTGTTTTTTATTTGCTCATTTCCTGCTGTATTATTTTGATAGGGTTGCATAGTTATGCCACCTGCCGAAAGGTTATTCGATTTGTCTTTTGCACGGAAATGCGAATACATGATTATTGCTTTTTCAATTTTAATCTGATAATTGAAATAAACTGATCAGGGTTTGGGTATATAAGGAGTTACTTTGAATTCTCCGATCACGAGTTTGTAAGAGGTGGCTTTTACCCGTGTATTATTGTATGCATCAATGTTATCACTTACAATCCCACCCCCAAATGCATCAATTGCAAATAATTGTCCGTGGATATTTACAACTGAAAAATAATGTGTTTCTGCAAGTGGTCTTCCTCCATCATTTGCCATTTGCTTAGCATTCCTTGTTGCTTCAATGATTACAAAATCACCATGCTTCTTCAACTGCTTTGTGATCGTTGCTTTGGCTTTTTTCCAGTCAAGGGGCTTTGTAAATGTATTTTTTGAGACAACGAAACCAAAGCCAGGAACTTGTTCAAGTGATGTATCGCAAAATGCTTTATTAACAGTTCCGGTTCTTAGATATTCATCGAGCGATGCGGCCGTGGCAGGACAATTTAAGCTGCAATAAACACCAGCACCGTCCGGGGGATTTAACTGGTCTAATTTGGAATGTGTAGGATCATAACCCAGTTCTTCAAAACGATCTGCCTTTACAAACTTATCAATGATCGCCTCCTTGATCCATTTTTTTCGGGTTGGTTCATCTTCTTCAGTGGCATAAGGCTTACCAAGTGTAACAGTTATAAGGTCATCTTTTTTTGTTGCTGTTATTCCTTTTTTCTGCTCCTTAACATAGTTAGCAGCTTCAGTATCAATTTTGATCAACTTATTGTAGTTTGAAAAGTAATTATTCCAATCATCTTTAAAATTTAACTTGGCATCCGATGCGTCAGTATCATCATCTCTTTGTATAGCAGCGCCTGCTAGTTTGGAAGAACTGTTTTGTTGTACCACGTGTGTTAACTCATGCGCCAATAACTGCCTGCCCTGGTTGGATTGAGGATTGAATTCGCCTTCATTAAAATAAATATCCCTTCCCACGGTAAAAGCTTTTGCGTTTAATTCGTTATTCATCTTCACCGCTTCATTATCGGTGTGGATTTTTACATTGCTGAAATCGACACCAAATTTATTCGACATGGATGATCCTGTTTCATTATCCATAAAGCTTCCCCCTCCCTGTGATGCAGTGACCTTATTATTCAAAGCGGCACTTACAGACGGAGTAGTGCTTTCGGTTTTTGTCTGTACCAGCGGGGTTATACCAGCTGAAATTGCTTTGTGTTGTGATAGATCATTGTTTGTTCGTGTCACTTTATCAGCCATTGCATCCGCTTCCTGCTCATATTTATCACCCGGGGTATTTACAGTAAGTTTTGCCTGCAGGGGTACCCGGCTAAAATCATAACCGGTTTGTATAACGGGTGCATGATTTTGAGCAACTGCTGTATGAGCAGCTTCGTTATATAATATGCCTTTGTTATTTCCCTGTTCTTTTTTTTGTTTGAGCTTACGCATGGACCGGATTTTTGTTGTTTATAATATAAATGCCCGCCTGTTGGAGGCGGGCATAATATAGAAAATTGAAAACAAAACAAGCTGCAGCAGATACATTTTGGAAACTACTTTTGAATTAATAACCCTGGTGTTTAGCCCAAAGAACCCATATTGTGAAAGATCGGGTTTGATTTATCACAACACCGTGATCAGTGTGGGGGAAATTATCTTCTTGCTAAAGAGGTCATCAATGATAGCTCCATCATCGCCATTGAAGAGCGGATCTATATTGCCGGTAATTACGCCTTTTTGGCCCAATGCATAAGCAATTACTTTACTTCTTTCTCCATTCAGGAATTCATTGTTGGTAATGCTGGTCATGTCAGCTAAAAATGTGCTGAAATTTCCCTTGAATGCATTTTCAGAAACATTCCCGTTAAAGATATTTTCAGAAACCATCAGACTCTGATATCCCTGGACAGTCACCGGGTTTCCCTGCTGGAAAACGGCGGGGATATTTAATTGTGTAAAAATATTGGTAATGGCCCTGTTCAGGGTATTGCCACGAATATGCATGGAATCTCCATTATTATTTATTACCAATGTCCTGGAAAGGTTTGCCTGTACAACCTTTCTTATATCCGGTGGTATGTTTTCCCATTTGAACTGAACAAAATCATCTGCATACTGCAGGAGCAGGTCGCCTTCCAAAAAATTATCTTCTATCCAGCCACGGAATCCACGCCCTATTGCCAGGGCAACAGAGCAAATGACCTGGTTGGCATTCCAATTAACAATGGCAAATTTTTCAGCTTCGGCAACCGTACCTTTTAAAATAATAAAAGGGCTTTTTTTGTCATCATCCTTTCTTGCAAACCTGCAATGATCCGCATTTATTTCATGGCCGGTAAGCCTGATCTGTGCAGTGCCTTCATTAGCCTTTAAAGAAAATCCCTGTAATATTATCTTATCAGCATTTAACAGGATCGTCTTTCCAAGCATAAGAACGCTTGCGCCACAACCAGAAATTTTGATAACATGTTTTTCAGTTACTACCAGTTCCTCCACTTTATGTTCCTGTCCGGGCATCAGGCAAATACATATATCCTTTTCCTGTGCAAGTTTGTCAAAAGCTTCTTTCAATGTTTCA
>Ga0209023_10005016_pt1 | contig 14691 bp, 14 predicted proteins | sample LakOneMetagenome_FD_187468 | JGI IMG/M metagenome (GOLD analysis project Ga0209023, IMG submission 187468) | Freshwater and sediment microbial communities from Lake Erie, Canada (SPAdes) (version 2) | ecosystem: Environmental > Aquatic > Freshwater > Lentic | place: Lake Erie, Canada...
CGCAGCTGTCCCTGCTGTTCGAGGAACATCTGCATCGAACGCTCGAGGTAGTTGCCCATGAAGCCCTGCAGCGAATCGCCGTAGAAACGGATGATCTGGCTGAGCAGTTGGGTCGAGAGCACCGGCTGCCCGTCCTGTTCGTGCTCGGCGATGATCTGCAGCAGGATCGAACGGGTGAGGTCCTCGCCGGTCTTGGCGTCGCGTACCTCGAAGTCCTCGCCATCGACGATCAACTGGCGGACATCCTCGACCGTGATGTAACTCGAGATCTCGGTGTCGTAGAGGCGGCGGTTCGGGTATTTCTTGATGACGCGGACTGCCATGCGGCCGTTTCCCCCGGGCGTTCGCCCGAGCATGGCGCAGTGCAGCACGGGTTGCAACTGCCGGGATTTCCGTGCGGTGGGGTGTGGAGGCTGCTCCTGCGTAGGAGCGCCCATTTGGGCGCGACGGCCGAAGTCGCGCCTTGAAAGGCGCTCCTACAAAGAGATGCGCAAGCCCGGCATCACCATCCCATGTGGTGCCCGCCGTTGATGTCGAGGTTGGAGCCGGTGATCCAGCCCGCCTGTTCATCCGCGAGGAAGCCGACGCCGTAGGCGATTTCCTCCGGCGTGCCGAGGCGGCCGGTCGGGATGTCGGCGACGATCTTGGCGCGCACTTCCTCCGGCACCGCCATCACCATGTCGGTGGCGATGTAGCCCGGCGAGATGGTGTTCACGGTGACGCCGTTGCGCGCGTTCTCGCGCGCCAGCGAAATGGTGAAGCCGTGCATGCCCGCCTTGGCCGCGGCGTAGTTGGCCTGGCCGTACTGGCCCTTGAGTCCGTTGATCGAGCTGATCTGGATGACGCGCCCCCACTTGCGCTCGCGCATGCCCTCGATCACCGGGCGGGTGACGTTGAAGCAGGAGTTGAGGTTGGTGTTGATCACGTCGCCCCACTGCTCGGCCTTCATCCGGTGGAAGGTGCCGTCGCGGGTGATGCCGGCGTTGTTGACTAGGATGTCGATCGGGCCGAGCTGCGATTCGACATCGCGCACCATCGCCTCGGCTTCCTGCGGCGAGGTCACGTCGCCCTTGACGATGGCGACGTCGTAGCCGTCGGCCTTCATCTGCTGCTGCCAGGCGCGCGCCTTGTCCTCGTTGCGGTAGTTGGTCGCGACCTTGTGGCCCATGTCGGCCAGGCGTTTGACGATGGCGGTTCCGATGCCGCCGGTGCCACCGGTGACGAATGCGACTCTCGAGGTCATGGCGTGCTCCCTTCCTGGTTCGTGTTCGGGTCCGGATCGATTCTAGTCCGCGTTCCGCTGCGTCCATGTTGCAACGCGGCGGATACCGCGACCGGCCCGCGCGGAATGCGCGCCGGATCGAACGCGGCGGTCGCGGCCGCGAGCAAGGCATCGCGGTCGGCGATGCCTTGCAATGCCCTCGCGTCTTGCCCGAGCGCGGTCCAGGCCGCACGCAACGCGGGCAGCGGATCGGCGGCATCGATCGGCAGCGCGGCCAGCGATTTCGACAATTTGCGGCCGTCGTCGTCGACCACCAGCGGCAGGTGCAGGTAACGCGGCGTCGGCAGGCCGAGCGCGCGCTGCAGCAGAATCTGCCGCGGGGTGGAATCGAGCAGGTCGGCGCCGCGGACGACATCGGTGATGCCCTGCGCGGCATCGTCCACCACCACCGCGAGCTGGTAGGCCCAGAGCCCGTCGGCGCGGCGCAGCACGAAATCGCCGACCTCGCGGTCCACGCGCTGGACCACGCGCCCGTGCACCGCGTCCTCGAACGCGATTTCGCAGCCGTCGGGCACGCGCAGGCGGATCGCCGGGTCGGGGCGGTGCGCGCCGGCGATGCATTGCCGGTGGATCCCGCCTTCGCCGGCGAGTTCGCTGCGGCTGCAATGGCATTCGAACGCGAGTCCGTCCGCGAGCAGGCGATCCAGCGCGGCCCGGTAGGCATCGCCGCGGTCGGATTGGCGCCAGATCGTGCCGTCGGCTTCGAACCCGAATGCGGACAGCGCCCGCAGTTGCGCGTCGGCGGCGCCGGCGACTTCGCGCGGCGGATCCAGGTCCTCGACTCGCACCAGCCATTCGCCGCGCGCCCGGCGTGCCGCCAGCCAGCTGCCGAACGCGGCGACCAGCGAGCCGAAATGCAGCGCGCCGGTGGGCGAGGGCGCGAAACGACCGATATGGGGGCTGGGCATGCTCATGGTTGGCTTGAATTTAACCCGCGCCTGCCACACTAATCCCATGTCCGCGCCGGTTGCGCGGGAATCGAGAACCCTCAATGTTGAAGCGCGTCGGCCTGTTCCTCGCCACCAACCTCGCGGTGCTGATGCTGGTCAGCATCGTCATGTCCGTGTTCAAGGTGAATCCGCAGCAGTTCAGCGGCCTGCTGGTGATGGCCGCGTTGTTCGGTTTCGGCGGCTCGCTCGTTTCCCTGCTGATGTCGAAGTGGGTGGCCAAGCACTTCACCGGCGCGCAGGTCATTACCCAGCCGCGCAACGAGGCCGAACAGTGGCTGGTTTCGACCGTGCAGCGGCAGGCGCAGAAGGCCGGGATCGGCATGCCCGAGGTCGCGGTCTACGACGCGCCGGAAATCAACGCCTTCGCCACCGGTGCCAACCGCAACCACGCGCTGGTCGCGGTTTCGACCGGCCTGTTGCGGGCGATGAACCGCGACGAGGCCGAAGCGGTGCTCGGCCACGAGGTCAGCCACGTCGCCAACGGCGACATGGTGACGATGGCGCTGCTGCAGGGCGTGCTCAACACCTTCGTGATCGTGCTCGCGCGCATCGTCGGCCGCATCGTCGACGGTTATCTCTCCGGCAACCGCGAGGGCGGCGGCTTCGGCTACTTCATCGTGGTGAACGTGCTGCAGCTGGTGTTCGGCATTTTCGCCAGCATGATCGCAATGTGGTTCTCGCGCCACCGCGAGTTCCGCGCCGACGCCGGCGGCGCCACGCTCGCCGGCCGCGACAAGATGATCGCGGCGCTGGAACGCCTCGCCCAGAACCACGGCGAAAGCACGCTGCCCAAGCAGATGGCCGCCTTCGGCATCAGCGGCGGCAGCCTCGGCCTCGGCCGCCTGCTGATGAGCCATCCGCCGCTGGAAGAGCGCATCGCCGCGCTGCGCAACGCGCCGCTCGCCGGCAACGCGGTGCGCGAAAGCGTCATCCGCTGACGAACCGCGTTTTCCGCGAACGAAAAAGCCCGCCGATCGGCGGGCTTTTTCTTGGCGCGCGGATCGCGCTCACTCGAACTCGTAGTTCATCTCCGCGCTGGGCAGGGCGAGGAAGTCGCCTTCGACATAGTCCACGCCGCAGGAGAACAGGGTCGACATGCTCGCCGCGTCCTGCACGAACTCGGCGATGCTGCGCATGCCGTTGCTCCGTGCGTGGACCGCGATGGACTGGATGCGCTTCTGGTTGTCGGCGTTCTTGGGCAGGTCTTCCATGAAACTGCGGTCGAGCTTGAGGAAGGCCGGGGTTACGTGGGTCAGCAATTGCATCGAATCGATACCGGCGCCGAACTGCTCCAGGCCGGTGCGCACGCCCAGCTTGCGCAGGCTTTCGATCAGCGACTGAACGTCGCGCATGTGGGTGAAGACCTTGGATTCGGGCAATTGCAGCACCAGGCGATCGCCGGGCACGCCGTGCGCGAGCAGGGTTTCCGTGATGTGCTTCGTGAAGCGCTCGTCGCCGAGCGAATCCTGGCTGATCCGCATCAGCAGGGTGGAGGGCTTGCCCGACTTCAGGCGTTCGCCGAGTACCTTGATCGCGTGGCCGACGACCCAGCGGTCGATGTCGGCGAGCAGGCCGTGTTCCTCGGCGATCGGCATGAACGTGGACGGGCCGACCATTTCGCCATCGCCGGCATCGAGGCGCAGGTAGGCCTCGTACAGCGGTTCAGGCTCGCCCAGCAGCGAGATCACCGGACGGTAGTGCAGCACGAACTGATCCTTGTCCAGCGCATCGCGCAGGCGTGCGACCCAGGCCTGGATGCGTTCCTCCTCGGCGCGGTCGGTGGCGCTGGGGTCGAAGATCTCGAAGCGGTTGCCGCCCACGCCGAGCGCCGACTGCACGCCCTGGTTGGCCTTGGCCAGCACCTGCGAGACGTTGGCGATCTTCTCGCCGATCTGCACGCCACCGATGCTGGCGGTGATCGCGCTGGAATGGTCGCCGACTTCGAAGATGGCGTCGGCGAAGGCGGCGCGGATGCCCTCGGCCAGTGCCGGCGTGGTGACGTGGTCGCCGCCGTGCAGCAGCACTGCGAGGCTGTGTTCGCCGAAGCGCGCCGCGACCGCGTCGCCCTGCAGCACGTCCTTCAGGCGCCCGGCCATTGCCGCGAGGATGGCATCGGATGCATCCAGGCCCATGTCGTGCAACAGGCGCTGGTAGTGGTCGGGTTCGACCAGCAGCAGGCCGTGCCTCGCCTGGTTCCGTCCGGCGTCGGAAATCGCGTCCTCGAGCACGCGCAGGAAAGTCTGGCGATTGAGCAGGCCGGTGACCGGGTCGCGTTCCTGCAGGTCCTTGAGCTTCTGCGCCAGCTCCGGGTCGTGCGCGAATTCCTGCTTGCGGAACACCACCTGCACGCAGGGCTCGCCCTCGTAGCTGGCCTGGGTGAACTCCATCACCGCCGGGAATTCCTCGCCATCGAGCCCGCGCGCCTGGAGTTCGTAGCTCGGAGGCGGCGCCTCGCCCTTGCTCAATTGCTTGAGCAGTTGCTTGAAGTCGGCGACGTGGCGCGGCGCGACCAGGTCCAGCAGCGACATGCCCTCGACGTCGTCGAAGGAATCGAAGCCGAACATCTCCAGATAGGCCGAGTTGGCGCGGATGTGCATGCCCTCGTGCACGTAGGCGATCGGGTCGCGCGAGGATTCGATCAGGGTGTCACAGCGGCGTTCGGTTTCGCGGACCCGGGCTTCGAGCCGGCGCAGGGCGCGGCGGGCATCGAGGTCCGCCCATTCCCTGCGGATCACCTGATGCAGCTGCTGGGTGTTGTCGCGCAGGGCGATCGCGCGCGCGCCGGCGCCGATCGCGGCGCTGACCCCGGCGGCGTCGACATCGTCGAACAGCGCCAGGAGCGGAATGTCCTTGCCGCTGCTGGCCACCAGTTGCGCGGCTTCGTCGAAGGGGACCGCCTGCGACCGGCGAGAGGCCAGCACCAAGTCGATGGCCTGCCCGGAAAGCAGCGCGGAAAGCTCCTCGGGCGAGGCCGGGCGCTGCGGGCGGATTGCGATGCCGGCGTTGCGCAGTCCGCTGACGATGGCCTCGGCGTCCTCGACGCTGTCGTCCACCACCACCAGGCGCAGTGCGGCGTCGGTTGCCTTCGACATGCGGGACTCCATCGGGGGAAAGGCCTAATTACACGAAGGCGGCGGCGGCGTCCACGCCGCAGCCAGCGCGCGCTTGCCCGGATCGCCCGCAACCTCGCGGACCAGCCGCGGCAGCAGGTAACCCGGCACGCGCGCGGCGAGCGCGGCATGCAGGGCCAGCGCCTCGGCGTCGCCGACCTCGAAGTGCGCGGCGCCGGCCACGCGGTCGAGCTGGTGCAGGTAGTAGGGCAGCACGCCGGCGGCGAAACCGCGCTCGCACAGGTCCGACAGCGCTTCGACCGAATCGTTCACGCCGCGCAGCAGCACCGCCTGGTTGAGCAGCGTCGTGCCCGCGTCGCGCAGCGCGACCATCGCGGCATCGACGTTCGCATCGAACTCGTTGGCGTGGTTGGCGTGGACCACGACCACCACCGGCCACGGCAGGCCGCGCAGCCATGCGAGCAGGCCGGCGTCGACGCGTTCGGGCAGCACGATCGGCAACCGCGTGTGGATGCGCAGCCGGCGGACATGCGGGATGCCGCGCAGCGCATCGGTCAGCTCGGCCAGCTTGTGGTCGGCGAGCGAAAGCGGATCGCCGCCGGACAGGATGACTTCCCCGATCGACGGATCGGCTGCGATCGCCGCCACCGCCTCGCGCCATCCGGCCGCGGCGGCGTTGTCGTCGGCATACGGGTAATGGCGGCGGAAGCAGTAGCGGCAATGCACCGCGCAACTGCCGGTGGCGATGAGCAGGGCGCGCCCCCGGTACTTGTGGATCAGCCCGTTGCCGCGTCGTGCCGCGCCGTCGCCGACCGCGTCGAGGCCGAAGCCGGGCACGACCTGGTCCTCGTCGTCCAGCGGCAGGACCTGGCGCAGCAGCGGATCGCCGGGGTCGCCGTGGCGCATGCGCGCGACGAAACCGCGCGGCACCCGCAGCGGGAACACCGATGCCGCTTCCGGCGCGATGCGCCCGGCCAGCGCTTCCAGCCCGAGCATTGCCAGCAGTTCGCGCGGCTCGCGCACGGCCTCGCGCCACGCCTGCCGCCAGCGCGGGGTGGCGGCGGGCTGCAAGGCCAAGGGAGCTGCGGGTATCATTGCGGCTTCGATCCAGTCCCGTTCCGGCGTGACCGGAACTCCAAACTCAACATTTTAGCCGCCCGGCCGGGTGGCGCCGAGGAGTACCCATGGCCACCCTGGGCATGAACGACGTCAAGAACGGGATGAAGATCCTGGTCAACAACGAACCTTCGATCATTTTCGAAACCGATTACGTCAAGCCGGGCAAGGGCCAGGCCTTCACCCGCGTGCGCTTCCGCCAGATCCGCACCGGTCGCGTGCAGGAAATCACCATGAAGTCCACGGACTCGGTGGAAGCCGCCGACGTGGTCGACACCGACATGCAGTTCCTCTACGCCGACGGCGAGTACTGGCACTTCATGAACCAGGAAAGTTTCGAGCAGATCCAGGCCGACAAGGCCGGCATGGGCGGCGCCGAGAAGTGGCTGAAGGGCGAGGAAGAGTGCGTGGTGACCCTGTTCAACGGCAGCCCGATCCAGGTCACCCCGCCGAACTTCGTCGAACTGAAGATCGTCGAGACCGATCCGGGCGTGAAGGGCGATACCGCCGGCACCGGCGGCAAGCCGGCCACGCTGGAAACCGGCGCGGTGGTGCGCGTGCCGCTGTTCGTCGGCCAGGAAGAGATCATCAAGGTCGATACCCGCAGCGGCGAATACGTCTCGCGCGTGAAGTAAGCCGATGACAGACGCCGCCCGGGAAGCCTGCGACGTCCTCATCGAAGCCGGCTGGGTCGTGCCGGTGGTTCCGCACGGCGTGGTCCTCGAGGACCACGCCGTCGCCGTTTCCGGGGATCGCATCGTCGCGGTGCTGCCTGTCTCCGAGGCGCGCGTGCGCTTCGACGCGAAGGAAACCGTGTCGCGACCCGACGGCATGCTGGTCCCGGGCTTCGTCAACACCCACGTTCACAACCCGATGACCCTGCTGCGTGGCGTCGCCGACGACCTGCCGCTCAAAGTGTGGTTGCAGCAGCACATCTGGCCGATCGAGGCCGCGGTGATCGGCCCGGATTTCGTCGCCGACGGCATCACCCTCGCCATCGCCGAGATGCTGCGCGGCGGTACCACCTGCGCCAACGAGAACTACTTCTTCCCCGACGTGCAGGCGGCCACCTACAAGCGCTTCGGTTTCCGCGCGCGGGTCGGCCTGCCGGTGATCGATTTCCCGACCGCGTGGGCGCAGTCCGACGACGAATACTTCGACCGCGCCGGCGACGTGCACGACCAGTGGCGCGACGACGCGCTGGTCGCCACCGCGTTCGCGCCGCATGCACCGTACACGGTCAGTGACGCGAATTTCGAACGCATCCGCATGCTGTCGGACCAGCTCGACATCCCGGTGCACCTGCACCTGCACGAGACCGCGCAGGAAGTCGAACAATCGGTCGAGAAACACGGCCAGCGCCCGATCGCGCGCATCGACCGGCTCGGCCTGTTCAACGACCGCCTGATCGCAGTGCACATGACCCAGCTGACCGAGGCCGAGATCGCGTTGTGCGCCGAACGCGGCGTGAGCGTGGTGCACTGCCCGGAATCCAATCTCAAGCTCGCCTCGGGCTTCTGCCCGGCCTGCGCGCTGGAACGCGCCGGCGTGAACCTCGCCATCGGCACCGACGGCTGCGCCTCGAACAACGACCTCGACATGTTCGGCGAAACCCGCACCGCGGCGATCCTCGCCAAAGCGGTGGCGCAGGACGCCGCCGGCTTCGACGCGTTTTCCGCGCTGCGCGCGGCGACGCTGGGCGGGGCGAAGGCGATGGGCTTCGACCACCTCGTCGGCAGCATCGAGCCAGGCAAGCAGGCCGACCTCGCTTGCATCGACCTGTCGCCGCTGGAAACGCAGCCGCTGCATCACGTCGTCTCGCAGCTCGTCTACGCCACCGGCCGCCAGCAGGTGAGCGACGTGTGGATCGCCGGCGCGCGCAAGCTGCGCGAACGCGAACTGGTCGACATGGACACCGCCGCCATCGTCGCCAATGCGCGGCAGTGGCGGGAGCGCATCGCCGCGGTGCGGATCGGATGAGCGCGATACCCGGCAATTTCCGCCAGAGCGAACTCGACAAGTTCGACGAGCTCGCGCAACGATGGTGGGACCCGCAAGGCCCGCAGAAAGCCCTGCACGCGCTGAACCCGGCGCGGCTCGGCTATGTCGCCGAACGCGCGACGCTGCGCGATGCCGCGGTGCTCGACGTCGGTTGCGGCGCGGGCCTGCTGAGCGAAGCGCTGGCGCAGGCCGGGGCGAAGGTGACCGCGATCGACCTCGCGCCGAACCTGCTCAAGGTCGCGCGCCTGCACGGGCTCGAGTCCGGTATCAAGGTCGATTACCGCGAATCCTCGGTCGAGGCGCTGGCGGCCGAAATGCCGGCTGCGTTCGATGCCATCACCTGCATGGAAATGCTGGAACACGTGCCGGAGCCGGCGTCGGTGATCGAGGCTTGCGCGAAATTGCTCAAGCCCGGTGGTCGCCTGTTCCTTTCGACGCTCAACCGCACGCCCGCCGCGTTCGCGGTGGCCATCGTCGGCGCGGAATACGTGGCGCGGCTGCTGCCGAAGGGCACCCACCAGTACCGCGATTTCATCAAGCCGTCGGAACTCGCCGGCTGGCTGCGCGAAGCGAGGCTGGAACTCGAGGACGTGAGCGGCCTCGCCTACGAGCCGTGGCGCAACGCCGCAAGGATCGTTCCACGCACGGACGTGAATTACCTGGCCTGCGCGCGCAAGCCGTGACGAGGCATTTCCCGAAACTCGCGCTGTTCGACCTCGACGGCACGCTGCTCGACAGCGCGCCGGACATGGTCGCCACCGTCAATCGGATGCGCGCTGCACGCGGACGCGCGCCGATGCCGCTGGCCGAACTGCGTCCGCACGTTTCGCGCGGTTCGCGCGCGATGAGCGCGGCGGCATTCCCCGAACTCGGCGGCGACGTGCCGCAGGACATGATCCGCGAGTTCCTCGACACCTACGAATCCGAACTCGGCCGCCACGGCACGCCGTTCGATGGCGTGCCGGAATTGCTCGATGTACTGGAAGCCGCCGGCGGGCGTTGGGGCATCGTCACCAACAAACCGGAATACCTGGCGAAACAGGTGTTGCCGCAGCTCGGCTGGGACACGCGCTGCGCCGTGCTCATCGGCGGCGACAGCTTGCCGGAACGCAAGCCGCATCCGTTGCCCTTGCTGCATGCGGCGGAAACGCTGGGTACCGATATCGCCGATTGCGTCTACGTCGGCGACGACGAACGCGACATCGCCGCAGCGCGCGCCGCGGGCATGCGTTCGGTGGTCGCGCTGTGGGGCTATCGCCTGCCCGAAGAGGTCCCGGCGGGGTGGGGTGGCGACGTGCTGGTGGAAGTAGCGGCGGACCTGCTCGATCCGTTACGGTGGCCGTGATGGACATCGATGCTGCCCCCGCGGAATTCATCACCAAGTGGCGCGAACACTGGCCAGAATGGTCGGTGGCGGAGACATTCGTGCCCGAGGAACAGCGCGAGGTGGCGAACGCTTGGTTCGCGCTGCGCCATGAATTGACCGAAGCGGCCTGGGGCTTCGATGACCCGCGCCCGGGCGAGGCCAAGCTGGCCTGGTGGCGGGAAGAGTTGCAGGGCTGGGCCCAGGGGCGGCGGCGGCATCCTCTCGGATCGGTGCTGCAGAAACAGCCGGTGCCATGGATCCTGCTGGCGGATTCGATCCCCGCGCTGTTCGCGAGCCGCGGCGCCGCGCCCGACCCAGACCAGGCCGCGATCCGGCTGGAACCCTTCGCCGAGGGCGTGGCCGGCATCGGCGTCACCCTGTTCGCCGACGCCGCGCAGCCGCCGCCATTGCCGCCGCCACCGCGCAGCGTGGTCTATGGCCTGCTGGCGGAACGCCTGTTGCGCCAGGGCGAGGTCGCGATTCCGGATTCGGTGCGCGCCGAGGCCGGCGGCGATCCGACCCGGGCCTGGGCCACGCACCTGCTGCAACGCTGGGCGCCGCCGCACCACGGCTCGCTGCCCGGGCGCCTGCAGGCCCTGCTGGTGCGCGAGCGGCTGCAGGCCTGCGCCGATGGCCGTTCGCCGTCGTCGTGGTCGCGCCTGAGCCTGCCCTGGCGCTGCCGCGTCATCGCCCGCAGCTGAACGCACCGTTCCACGGGCGCTCCCGCCCGCACCGGTAGAATGGCCGGCATGTCGAACCGCAATCCATCCCCGCTGCCCGATGTCGCCGGCGACGCCGTCGCGCTCGCGCGGCCGCTGGACTGGGTGGGTATGGACCACATCGCGCTGCCGGTGCGCATTGCCGACGGGCAGGGTGGCCAGTTGCAGGTCGCCGCCGACATCGACGTCGCGGTGAACCTCGGTCGCGCCGACGCGCGCGGCATCCACATGTCGCGGCTGTACCTGCAATTGCAGGACGGCCTCGCGCGCGAAGCGATCACCCCGGCCGGCCTGCGCCACCTGCTGCAGGACGGCATCGCCTCGCAACAGGGGCTGGCCACGCAGGCGCGGCTGCGGATCCGCTACGACGCATTGCTGCAGCGGCCTGCGCTGGAAAGCGGCTTCAGCGGCTGGAAGCGTTATCCGGTGGAAATCGAAGCGATCCTCGCCGATGGCCATTTGCACATCGCGCTCGCGTTCGAAGTCGAATACTCCAGCACCTGCCCGGCGTCGGCCGCGTTGTCGCGGCAGGCGAATGCGGAACGCTTCGCCGATGATTTTTCCGCCGCGCGCCCGCTGTCGGTGGGCGTGGTGCGCGACTGGCTCGCCTCCGACCGCGGCATGGCCGCGACCCCGCACGCGCAGCGCAGCCGCGCGCAGGTGCGGGTGGAGTTGAAGCCGCAGTTCGACGAATTGCCACTGATCGCGCTGGTCGATGCGCTGGAAGCGGCGCTGGCGACGCCGGTGCAGACCGCGGTGAAGCGCGAGGACGAGCAGGCCTTCGCGCGGCTCAATGCCGAGAACCTGATGTTCTGCGAGGATGCCGCGCGTCGCGTGGCTTCGGTGCTCGCGAACGATCCGCGCGTGGAGCGCTACGAGGCGACGGTTTCGCATTTCGAAAGCCTGCACCCGCACGATGCGGTGGCGCGGGTGAGTGGCGTCAACGCCTGACGGTTATTTCGGTGGGCAATGCCCATCATGTTTCGGATGCGATGCCGCTTTTGTAGGAGCGGCTTACAGCCGCGACCGTATCGTTCACATCACGTGATTGCTGGGATTTCATCCCAGCCTACGGCCGTGGACATGTGACCGGCTGCAATTTCACTTCGTAAGTGTCCGGCTTGCTTCCTGGCGGCAAGGGAACATCTGAACGGTTTTCTGCCGTGCCTTCGTAACCACCCGCGGATTTAGTCAGGGAAACGCGGATGCCATCGAATCCATTTGCGATCATGATGATGAGTCGACCGTTATCGAGCTTCCAGAAACTGTCGCCGAACTCCCCTTTGAAATAGGTTTTGTCAGGACCTTCGGTCCAGTCGAGTGCCTTCGCCGACTTCCGCTGCATGAGGCCTTCTGCTGGTTTGTCCAGCAAGATCAATATGCGGGGGAATCGCAGCCACTTTGTCTTGGGCGCGTTATTGGTGATGGTTGAATAGCACGATTTCTCGGCGAATGCGGAGAAGGGAATTCCTGCAAGCAACACGATGAAGGCGATTGCAGCTCGCAGCGGAACCATTCTCGCCGAATTGCTGCACATCACTTCCCACGCTCCAGCACCAGCAACGGATCGATCCGCACGTCGAACCAGCTCATGCCCCAGTGCAAATGCGGGCCGGTGGCGCGTCCGGTCATGCCGACCGCGCCGATGACGTCGCCCTGTTTCACCATATCGCCGACCTTCACGTCGATGCGCGAAAGATGCAGGAAATTGCTGCTGATGCCGTGGCCGTGGTCGAGCAGCACGGTGCCGCCGGTGAGGTAGAGGTCGGGCGCGGCGAAGGTGACCACGCCGTCGGCGGGTGCATGCACCGGCGTGCCCTTGGGCACGGCGATGTCCATGCCCGAATGCGGCGATTTCGGGGTGCCGTTGTACACGCGCTGGTTGCCGAAGCGGCCGCTGATGCGGCCCTGCACCGGCCACTGGAAGGTTTCGGCGAAATCCTCGCGCGGGTCGTCGCGTTCGCGCACGGCCGCGACCTGCGCCTGTTCGCGCTCGATTCGCGCGGCGATGTCCGGCGGCGGGTTCACCGTGGCCGGCGGCACGCCGTTGATGTTCTCGATGGGCCAGTCGCGCGGGGTCACGTCGATGCGATGTTCGATCCAGCCGGTCGCGGGCTGCTTGATCTTCACCACCAACGGGCCTTTCTCGTCGCGGCCGACGCCGAACACGAAATCGCCGTCCGGCGCGACGCTGAGCGTGTGTCCACCGTATTCGACAATCGCCGCGGGATGGGTATTGCCGACCACCATGGCGCCCTGCGACACGGATGTCGGCAAGCGCGTGGCGCGGGCCGGGATCGCGCCGCCGCCACCGACCATCGGTGTTGCCGGTGGTGAAGGCGTTTGCGCGAGTGCGGAGCAGGCCGCCAGCGGCAGCAGGACAGCGAGCAGCGCGATGCGCCGGTTCATCGCACGAACGCCAGCCGCGAACCCGCGGGTTCACCGACCAGCTTAGTCCCGTCCCAGGCGAGTTGTCCGTTCACCCAGGTCGAGGCGATGCGACTGTGGAACGTCGTGCCTTCGAACGGCGACCACGCGCATTTCGACAGCACATCCTCGCGGCGCACGGTGAACGGCGTGTCGTCGATCAGCACGAGGTCGGCGAAGTTGCCTTCGCGCAGGAAGCCGCGTTCGGCAACGTCGAACAGTTGCGCCGGCGCGTGCGCGAATTTCTGCACCACCTGTGCGGTGGAGAGCTTGCCTTCGTGCACCAGCTCCAAAGCCGCGACCAGCGCGTACTGCACCAGCGGCAGGCCGCTCGGCGCCTGCGCGTAATGCTTGGCCTTCTCTTCCAGCGTGTGCGGCGCGTGGTCGGTGGCGAGGATGTCGATGACGTCGCCGGCGAGTGCCGCGATCAGCGCCTCGCGGTCGGAGGCCTCCTTGATCGCCGGGTTGCACTTGATCAGGTTGCCCAGTCGCGCGTAATCGCCGCGGTCGAAGCGCAGGAAATGCACGCAGGTCTCGGCGGTGATGCGCTTGCGCGATCCATCGGGGCGGATCAGCGGACCGCGTTCGAACAGCGCCAGTTCGTCGGCGGTGGAGATGTGCAACACGTGCAGGTGCGTGTCGTGCCGGCGCGCCAGCGAGATCGCCAGGCGCGTGGACTTGATGCAGGCTTCGCGCGAACGGATGTCCGGATGGCATTCGACCGGGATGTCCTCGCCGTACTTCGCCTGGTACGCGGCGAAGTTGGCGTCGATCATCGGCGTGTCTTCGCAGTGGGTGATGATCGGCACCGGGGTCTCGCGGAAGATGCCGTCCAGTACTTCCGGGTCGTCGACCAGCATGTTGCCGGTCGAGGCGCCCATGAACACCTTCACGCCCGGCGTGGCGAGCGGATCGATGGCGCGGATCGCGGCGAGATTGTCGTTGCTCGCGCCCATGTAGAAGCCGTAGTTCGCACGCGAGCGCCCGGCGGCGCGGCGGTACTTGTCCTCCAGCGCGCCAGCGTCCAGCGTCGGCGGCCGGGTGTTGGGCATGTCCATGAAGCTGGTCAGGCCGCCGGCGACCGCCGCCGCGGCTTCGGTCGCGATGTCGGCCTTGTATTCCATGCCCGGTTCGCGGAAATGCACCTGGTCGTCGATCATCCCCGGCAGCAGGCGACGACCGTTCGCGTCGATGACGACGTCGTTCACGCGCGCGGACAGCCCGCTGCCGATTTCGGCGATTCGGTCGCCGGAAATGCGCAGGTCGCCGTCGAATTCGCGGCCCTCGTTCACGAGCCGCGCGTTGACGATCAGTGTGTCTGGCATCGGTGGTCTCCGGTGGCGGGCGGCACCGGGTCATGGCCGCCGGGATTGAGGGGATGGCAGCGACCGATGCGCCGCAGCGCCAGCCAGCCGCCGCGAAGCGCGCCGAAGCGCTCGATCGCGGTCATCGCGTATTCCGAACAAGTCGGCGTGAATCGGCAACGCGGCCCCAGCAGCGGGCTGATCCAGCGCTTGTAGCCGCGCAACAGTCGGATGAGGAGGCGTTCGATCACGGGGTTTGTACGCGGTTTCGCGCAGGCTTGCGCGGTTGCCGCTGTAGTCCCGGCAGGGTATAACAGCGCGCTTTCCCGGCTCAAGGGAACCAGAGGAATACCAGCAAGTGCCAGTGAAGAAACCCGCGAAGAAGGCCGCCAAGCCCGCCAAGAAGACCATCAAGCCTGCGAAGGCGGTGGCGAAGAAGCCTGCGACGAAGAAAC
>Ga0209023_10005017_pt1 | contig 14690 bp, 12 predicted proteins | sample LakOneMetagenome_FD_187468 | JGI IMG/M metagenome (GOLD analysis project Ga0209023, IMG submission 187468) | Freshwater and sediment microbial communities from Lake Erie, Canada (SPAdes) (version 2) | ecosystem: Environmental > Aquatic > Freshwater > Lentic | place: Lake Erie, Canada...
CCGCCATCGCCAGCGGCCGCGGCGTGATCGTGGCCGCCCCGCACCACGGCAACTGGGAACTGCTGAACCAGTGGCTGGCGGCGCGCACGCCGATCTCGATCCTGTACGCACCGCCGGAATCGCGCGTCGGCGAAGGCTTCCTGCGCCGGGTGCGCGCCGCGGACGACGACGCGCAGCGCGTCACCCAGGTCCGCGCCGAAGCCGGCGGCGTGCGCCAATTGCTGCGCACCCTGCGCGATGGCGGCGTGGTCGGGATCCTCCCCGACCAGCAACCCAAGGGCGGCGAAGGCGAATTCGCGCCGTTCTTCGGTTATCCCGCGCTGACGATGAGCCTGCTTTCGCGGCTCGCCGCGCGCAGCGACGCCATCGTGCTCTTCGCATGGTGCGAACGCCTTCCGGCGGGCGATCCCGCGGCACCGCCGGCGTTCGCGGTGCACGTCGAACCCGCGCCGGCCGACATCGCGTCGACCGCGCCCGGGATCGGCGTGGGCGCGCTCAACGACATGGTGGAATCGATCGCGCGGCGCGATCCGGCGCAGTACCAGTGGACGTACAAGCGCTATTCGCGGCAGTTGCGGACGCGGCCGGACGTCGACGCCAACCCGTACAAGCGCTGATTCCGCTAGACCGGCTCGCCCACGTGGCGTCGCAGCCAGCCGATGATCTCGGCCTGCAAATCCGCATCCGCGAGTTCGAGGCTTTGCACGCAGGCGAAGGCGATATTCGCCTCGCGGTCCGCCGCGGCCATCTTCCCGCGCACCCGCCGCGGCGATTGCTGGCGCGGCTTCAATTGCACGGCATGCAACGTGTTGTCGAAGATCGCATCGCCACGCGCGATTTCGAGGTGCGCGGCCAGGACTTCCGCCTTGAACTGCGCCGACGAGCGGAGCCGGTGGGCGAGGTTTGATTCGAACAGCGCGGGGTGTTCGTCGAAGAACCCCTGCAGGGTCGAACGCCGCATCGGGTACGGGTTGTGGAACATGCGGTAGTAGCGATCGGCGAAACCGGCGAGCTTCGCGCTCAGTTCCTGCGCATCGTGGTTGCCCGCGCGGTCGGGGCGCATTCCGCGCAAGCGCTTCAGCGCCTGCACGAGGCGGCGGCCGGCTCGGCGATGGGACTGCCGCATCCATTCTCCGCGCACCACGACCTTGCCGTCGCGGAAGAAATCCTGTTCGCGGACCGTGCGCAGAAGGCTGAAATCGTCGTTGAAGTAGACGAAGCGCTCGGCGAGCCCGGGGATGCGCCACAGCGCGCTGATGATCGCGCGGCTGTTGAACGTGGGCAGGAATCGTTCGAAGCCGGCGAAGATCTCGTGGTGGTCGACGATGCGGATGCGTTCGCCCAGCGGCGTGCCCGCGATGCGCGCAAGGAACGGTGGCGTTTGCGCGTCGACGACGATGAAGATCCGGCCGATCCATGGCGCATGGCGCAGGATCGAAGCCACGCACCAGTCGATTTCGCCGGCGTCGTGGAAGCGCGCCGCGCGCGCGGCCGGTGGCGCGCCGCCGATGGACTGCAGGTAGGCGCCGAGCCTGGCGCGATGCGCGGGATCGGCGCCGTCCACCCAGGTGATGACCGCATCGACTCCCATCAACGCCCCCAGTAACCCGCTTCGGCGCGTGCCTGCAGGCGTCGGAACCACGATGAGGCGGGTTTGCGCCGGAGCCGGCCGAACTCGCCGCGCAACAGGGCCTCGGTTGCCGCGACCACGCGTTGCGAGGCATGGCCGTCGCGGCTCGGGTGGATGGAATCGGCGTAGTCGGCGATGGCGCGCGTCAAGGCCGCATCGGGCGCAAACGCACGCGCGAGCATGTCCGGCAAGCGCGCCGGCTCGTCGAAGTCGAGCATGTGCGGCCTGGGCGCGCGGTTGCGGAAGGTCACCACCGGCTTGCGTTGCACGACGAATTCGGAAACGACCGACGTGGTGTCGGCGAGGAGCACGTCGGCGGCGCGTTCGGCGGCGACCAGGTCCTCGGTTTCGACGAAACGCGCGTTCGCGCCGGCCAGCGCGCGATAGCGTTCGACCAGCTCCGGCGCGGTCTTGGGATGCAGGGTGAGCAGCCAGTAGCGTTGCCCGCCGGCAATTTCCGCGGCGATGGCGTCGAGCAGGCGCGGAGCGGCGCTCAGGCGTTCGGTGAAGGTGGAAGCGAACAGCACCACCGGTCGATCGCCGGCTGGCGCACGCAGCGAATCGGCCAACGGCACGACGCCCGAAAACAGAGGGTCGAGCTTGGGCCAACCGGTTTCGACCACCGCGAAATGGCCGTCGCGCCGCGCGAGTTCGCGGAACGGTTGCGTCGTCGCCGGCCCTTGCGTGCAGTACAAGTCGAACAGGCCGCGGATGCGGAAATGCCCGCGCGCATCGCTGCGCTTTTCCACGTTGAAGCCGTGGAACAGCTGCACCTTCGCGCCGGAGAGGAACGCGGGCACGTCGTTGGCCGCGCTGAACACCGCCCATGGCCGCAAACCGACCGCACCGCGGACATCGACGCGCGGGACATCCACGAGCCCGCCTTCGCATGCATTGCCCACGCCCAGCACATGCGGGCGGTATCCCGCCTCGTGCAGCGCCGAAGCCAGCGGCGCGAGGATCGGCCATGCATAGCGCTCGGTGGCGAACAGGATGCAATCGCGCGCGGCGGTGGTCGCGTCCACTCAGTCGCCCTCGCCGCGATCGGCCTCGCCGTCCGCGGCGCATGCGCCGACGATCGCGTCGCCCGGCACCAGCCACCATGCGCGGCGGTTCGCGCGGCCGACTTCGGTGCTGCGCGCGCGCTCGATGCAGGGCAGCATCGCGCCATCGCCGACCAGCAGCACGCGGTCCCGCGGCGAACGCGCCATCCAGGCGACGCCTCGGCGCAGCTGTTCGTCCCAGGGCTGGCGGAAACCGAATTCCGCCGTCGGTCCGACTGCCTGCAGCAACTGCTGCTCGCGCCAGCCGACCAGCCCGATTTCCATGCCCGGGCCAGCCTGCGCGCGCGCCGCGCGCATCAGCCCGCGCGCGGAGTTCGCATCGTCCAGCAACACCGCCGAGCCACAGAACAGCAGCACGGTCATCAATCCGAGCGCCGCCGCGGCCGACGCGAACAGGTGTTTGCGCGCGAACGCCAGCGCCGCGAGCATCGCCGCGCCGGTAACGGCGAGCAAGCGCCACAGCGCGTCGGAACCGGGCGCGAGTCCGCGCTCGAACTCGATCTTCGCCTCGAACTTCGGTTCGCCCCACAGTGCCCATGCGCCCGCCACCAGCAGCAGCAACGCGAGGCCGGCGATGAACGCGAACATCCATGCGCGGAAGCCGCGCTTCGCCGCGATATCCGGCAGGAACGGTGCCGCCGCCAGCGCGACCATCGGCAGCATCGGCAGGATGTACATGTCGCGCTTGCCGTGGGCGAGGCTGAAGAACAGCAGCACCAGCAACGACCACGCCAGCGGCAGCCAGACCTTCGCCGCGCGTTCGCGCCAGGCATCGCGCCAGCGGGGCGCCAGCCACGGCAGCGCCAGCGAAAACGGCATCCAGAACATCGAGATGACGCCAAGGAAATACCACGGCGGCTGCGGATGGATCGAGGCTGAGGCATAGCGCCCCGCGGTCTGCTTGAACAGGATTTCGTCGAGGTAGGCGCGATGCTGCGCATCCCCGTCGTTGAGTGCGAACAGCACCATCGGCACCAGCCACAGCGCGATCGCCGCAAGGAAGGCGAACGCGCCCGCCGACCAGCGCCAGCCGTTGCCGCGACCGAGGTCGGAGAGCTGTTTCCAGCCGCGAATCCGCATCGCCGCGTACGGCAGCAACGCGAGCAGCGGCAGGAAGCCGACGCCCTTGGCGATCACGCCCAGCCCGGCGGCGAAGCAACCGAGCCAGTACCAGCGCCACTGCGGCCCGAGCAGCACGTGGCGCAGGATTCCGTACATGCCAAGGGTGATGAGCGCGACTTCGGCCGGGTCGATCTGCGCGCGCTTGGACTGGTACAGGAACTGCACCGCGCACAGCACCGCCACCGCGGCCCACAAGCCGTTGCGGTGCGACCACAGGCGGCGACCGAGGTCCCAGGTCATCGCCAGCGTCGCCATCGCCGCGACCAGCGACGGCAGCAGGAACGCCCACGTCCAATCGCGCACCACGGCATACGCGGCGCCGAGCATCCAGAAATACAGCGGCGGCTTGTCGGGATACAGCTCGGATCCGCGATGCGGGAACCACCAGTCGCCCGATTCCCACATCTGCTTCGCGACCAGCACGAAGCGCGGTTCGTCCGAAGGCCAGGGCTGGCGCAGGCCGATGCCGGCGGCGAGCACGACGAAGGCGATGGCGAGGAACCACCACAGTTCGCGGCGCTGGCGCGGGTCGAGCGGAATGGTGATCGGGTTCATCGCCGCGCGATGATAGCCGCAGCGCGCGTTGCCGCGCGGTCGGGATGCGGATCAGCGCTTGCGCAGCCGGGCGACGAAGAAACCGTCCATCCCGCCCTCGCCCGGCAGGCGCTGCGAACCGAAGCCGGTGTCCCGGCCGAAGCGCGCGTCCAGCGGTTCCAGCGCCGCATCCGCACGGCGTTCGATGAAAGCGCGGACTTGCCGCGAATTCTCTTCCGACAGGATCGAGCAGGTGGCGTAGAGCAGCACGCCGCCGGGCGCGAGCGCCGGCCACAGCGCGTCGAGCAATTCCGCCTGCAACGTGGCCAGCGCGGCGAGGTCGGATTCGCGCCGATGCAGCAGCACGTCCGGCTGGCGGCGCACGATGCCGGTGGCCGAACACGGCGCGTCGAGCAGGATCGCGTCGAACGCGATTGCATCCGGCCACGCGGCGGGATCGGTCGCGTCGGCAACCCGCGATTCGATTTCGAGGCCGAGGCGCGCGAAGGTTTCCCGCATGCGCCGCACGCGCCGCGCATCGATGTCCAGCGCGATGATGCGCAACGATGCATCGCGCTCGGCCAGGTGCGCGGACTTCCCGCCCGGCGCGGCGCAGGCATCGAGCACGCGCGAACCCGGCGGCGGCGACAAGGCATCGGCCACTGCCTGTGCACTCGCGTCCTGCACCGACACGTCGCCGGCGTCGAAGCCCGGAAGTTCCGAAACAGGCACGGCGGATTCCAGCTTCAGCGCATCCGAAAACGTTTCGTCCGCTTTCGCGGCGATGCCTGCTTCCTGCAAACGATGGAGATAGTCGTCGCGGGAAATGCGGCGGCGATTCATGCGTAGCCACATCGGCGCTTCCTTCGCGCTTTCGGCCAAGATCGACCCCGCATCCCGCGGCCAGTCGTTGCGAATGCGATTCGCCAGCCATTCCGGCCACGCAGCGCCCGCATCCGCGGCAGGCAGGGCCTCGCGCGAAGCGCGTCGCAGGATCGCGTTGACGAGCCCGGCCTGGTGCGCGCGGCCGAGCCCGCGTGCGCTGGCGACAGTGGCGTCGACCGCGGCATGCGGCGGCAGGCCGAGCGCGTCGAGTTGCGCGAATCCCGCCCACAGCAGCGCGCGCAATTCGCCATCGCGGCGGCCGGGTGGCCTCGGCATCCACAGGGCGAGCGCCGCGTCGTAGCGCGCGCGGTTGCGCAAGGCCGCGAACACGATGGCTTCCGTCAATGCGCGATCGCGCGGATCCGGCAACGCAGGCAGCGTGTTGGCGAATACGGCCTTGAGCGAACGCCCGTGCCGCACGACCGCATCGAGGATGCGCACCGCGGCGACGCGCGCGGCGACGCCGGCGCTCATGCGCTCAGGTCGCGGCGGGCGTTCAGGAAATCGGCGGCCGTGATCGCCTTGCCGCCTTCGCGCTGCAACACGCGGATGCGCAACGCGCCTTCGCCGCAGGCCACGTCGATGCCGTCGCGACCGGCCGCGAGCACGCTGCCCGGCGTCGCCGGATGCGGTACTCCGATGGCGATGGCGCCGTGGATGCGCAGGCGTTCGCCGCCGAGCATGGCTTCGGCCACCGGCCACGGATTGAAGGCACGCACCTTGCGTTCGAGTTCGATCGCCGGCCGCGACCAGTCGAGGCGCGCTTCGGACTTGTCCAGCTTGCGCGCGTAGGTCGCGCCTTCGTCGGCTTGCGGTTTCGGGGGGACGCGCACGCCCACGCGCAGCAGGCCGAGTCCGTCGGCCAGCACCTGCGCGCCGAGTTCGGCGAGGCGATCATGCAGCTGCCCGCCGGTTTCGTTCGCGCCGATGGGCGTGCGCTGCTCCAGCAGCACCGGGCCGGTGTCGAGCCCGGCTTCCATCTGCATCAGGCACACGCCGGTTTCGGAATCGCCGGCTTCGATGGCGCGCTGGATCGGCGCGGCGCCGCGCCAGCGCGGCAGCAGCGAGGCGTGCACGTTCCAGCAGCCGTATTGCGGAATGGCGAGCACGCTGCGCGGCAGCAACAGGCCGTAGGCGACCACGACCATCAGGTCTGGTTGCAATGCGCGCAGGGCATCCTTCGACAGCCGCGACTTGAAGTTTTCCGGCTGCAACACCGGAATGCCCCGCTGGATCGCCTCCCGCTTGACCGGAGAGGCCTGCAGTCCACGGCCGCGGCCGGCGGGACGATCGGGCTGGGTATAGACCGCAACGACTTCGTTGTGGCGCGCGGCGGCGCGCAGGCTGGGCACCGCGAAGTCCGGGGTGCCGGCGAAGACGATCCGCATCAGGCGGCGTTGGCTTGTTTGCGGGCCTTCGCCAACTTCTTGCGCACCATCTCCCGCTTCAGCGGCGAGAGGTAATCGACGAACAGCTTGCCGTCGAGGTGGTCCATCTCGTGCTGGATGCAGACCGCGAGCAGGCCGTCGACCCGCAATTCCTGCGGCTTGCCCTCGCGGTCCAGGAAGCGTACGTCGATCTCGTCGGCGCGGGTGACGTCGGCGTAGATGCCGGGCACCGACAGGCAGCCTTCCTGGTAGACCTGCTCGCCCTCGCGGGACACGATCTCCGGGTTGACGAAGACCATCGGCTGGTCCTTCTCCTCGGACACGTCGATCACCATGAAGCGCTGGTGCACGTCGACCTGGCTCGCGGCCAGGCCGATGCCCGGGGCCTCGTACATGGTTTCGAACATGTCGTCGAACAGGCGCTGGAGCGCCGGGTCGGCCAGGCGCGCGGGATCCACCGGCACCGCCTTGGTGCGCAGGCGGGGGTCGGGAAACTCGAGGATGGGCAGCAGGGCCATGGCGGACGGGTCGGAACGGACGGGATCGGCACCAAGTCGGGCGCACGTCACATTGTACGCCGGCGGGCTTGCAAAGGCCCGTGGAATGTGGGCTATATTGCCGCTGCTGCACGGGGAAATTTGCAAGGGGAGCGGGCACATGGCGGCAATGCTTGAACGCCTTTCTAAGGGCTGGCGCACGGCCTTGGTCGCCGCCGCCCTCACTATCGGGAGCGTTGCGGTGGCGCAGGAATTCCGCGCCGACCATCCCGACACCTACGTCGTGAGGCGTGGCGACACGCTGTGGGACATCGCTGGCAAGTTCCTGAGCAAGCCATGGCTATGGCCGGAGATCTGGCAGGCCAACCCGCAGATCCGGAACCCGCACCTGATCTACCCGGGCGACGTCATCAGCCTCGCCTACCTCGACCGCGTCGGCATGACCCCGGGGCCGCGCAACGAGGCGCCGATCAATGCCATTCCGCTGTCGGACGTCGAGAAGTACCTCAAGGACCTGCGCGTGGTCGACCGGTTCGACCAGTTGCCCTACGTCGTCGGCCTCGAGGAAGACCAACTGCGCGTCGCGCAGGGCCAGGTCGCCTACATCCGTGGCGTCGCCAATGCGCAGCCCGGCCAGCGCTTCCTGGTGGTGCGCCCGACCGTGCGCTACACCCACCTGAGCCGCGCCGGCCTGTGCTGCGACCGCTTCGGCAAGGACGACCTCGATTACCGCGGCCGCCTCGACATCGACCAGTCCGAGAAGTTCTGGAACGACGCCGTATTCCCCGACAAGGGCAACGAAACGCTTGGCTACGAGCTGATGCGCGTCGGTGTCGGCACCGTCACCCGCGGCGAAGGCCATGGCATCGACGTCGCCACCCTCCTGCTGGATTCCGAGGGACGCGAAATCCGCATCGGCGACCGCATCCTGCCGGTCGACCCGCAACCCTACGACCTGCAGTTCTTCCCGCACCCGCCCAAGCAGACCGCCGACTACGGGCGCCTGCAGGTGTTGGCGGTATCCGACATGCTCACTTCGGGCGGCAGCCACGACGTGATCGCGATCTCCGGGGGCAGCCGCGAAGGCATCGACAACGGCACCGTCTTCTCGCTGTGGCGCAATGGTTCCAACGTGGTCGATCGCGTCGAATATTCGCCGGAACGACAAACGTCCACCGTCGACTGGGACGACAAGGTTCGCCTGCCCGACGAATTCGCCGGCCATGCGATCGTGTTCCGCACCTTCGACAAGGTCAGTTATGCGCTGGTGATGGACGGCACGCGCCCGGTGCGCATCGGCTACCAGGCCAAGCATCCCGACGCGACTTACTGATTCGGGTTTTTCCTAAAGCACCACGCGACGGCGCCCGAGGGCGCCGTCGTCGTTTCCGGGGCACGCTGCGGCGATGGATTCCGAACATGCAGCCCTGCTCGCCTTCATTCGTGCCGGTGGCGCGATCGCGCCGCGGAAACGCCTGCTCGAACGCTGCGGAAGCGCCGACGCCGCGTTGGCGGCGCCTGCAGCCCTATGGCGGCAATGCGGGTTCGAAACCCGTTTGCCCGCCGCCGCGCGCGCAACCGATCCGGGCGATGCGGCCTGGCTGGAACGCGAGGGCAACCACCTCGTGGGCTGGCTGGATCCGGACTATCCGCCGCTGCTGCGCGAAATCCCGAGCCCGCCGCTGGCGCTTTTCGTCAGCGGCGAACCGGCGCGGCTCTGGCACCCGGCGATCGCCGTCGTCGGCAGCCGCGGCCCCAGTGCGGGCGGGCTGCGGCATGCGCGCGACTTCGCGGCCACCCTGGCGAGCGCGGGCGTCTGCATCGCCAGCGGGCTCGCGACCGGCATCGATACCGCCGCGCACGAAGCGGCGCTCGCGGCCGGCGGACTGACACTCGCGGTGCTCGGCGCCGGCCATGACCAGCCCTACCCGCCATCGCAGGCGCCGTTGCAGGCGCGCATCGCGGAAACAGGCGTGGTGGTCAGCGAATATCCGCCCGGCACGCCACCACGGCGCAGCCAGTTCCCGGCGCGCAACCGGATCCTTGCCGGGCTGGCACTGGGCACGCTGGTGGTCGAAGCCGGCATGAAATCGGGCGCCCTGATCACCGCGAAGCAGGCGGCCTCAAGCGGGCGCGAGGTGTTCGCCCTTCCCGGCTCCATCGACAATCCCTTGGCGCGCGGCTGCCACCAACTGATCCGCGATGGCGCGCAACTGGTCGAATCCCCGGACGACATCCTCGCCGCACTGCCACCGCTGGCGACCGGCCTGGGCATGGCGCTGGAGCGCCGGCTGGCCCAATCCGATGCGGTGGAACGACTGTCGGAGTCGCCCTCAATCGACACCGAATCGCCAGATGGCGACCCCAACGGCTTGTGGCAGGCATTGGGCCACGACCCAACCGATATGGATGAACTTGTCTCACGCACCGGATTGACGGCCGCTACCCTCTCCTCCATGCTGCTGGTCATGGAGTTGCAAGGCCGCGTCTCCGTGGAGCACGGCCGCTATTCCCGCAAACGCTGAGGCGCGGTCCGGCTTCGGCGTGCGGCGCAAGGACTGCGCCGCGACCGCCATCGCGGGGGGACCATGGGCGACCATGGGGTGGCGGCGGCCGGCGCCCTTCGCGGGGCGGCCCGGCCACGACGCCGGTGGGCAGGAGCCCGACGGTGCCCGAGGTGCCATCGACGCGCCGCTTGCGGCGCAGGCCGAGGGAAATGAAAGAGAGCATCCTGGACGTCCTGCTCTACCTGTTCGAACACTACTTCGCCGAAGACGCCGCCCCGCCGCTGCCGCTGGGCGATGACGCCGCGCTCCGCGACGGCCCGCTGGTCACCGAACTGACCGAAGCGGGCTTCAGCACCGCCGAAATCCACAAGGCCTTCGACTGGCTCGGCGTGCTCGCCGACCAGCGCCCAGCCGTCGCTACCACCCGCGCCCAGGGCCCGATCCGCGTTTACTTCGGGCCGGAACTGGACAAACTCGACGTGGAATGCCGCGGCTTCCTGCTGTTCCTCGAGCAGCAGGGCATCCTCGGCCCGGAGCAGCGCGAACTGGTGCTGGACCGGGCGATGGCGCTGGACCAGGAGGAACTCGACCTCGACGATCTGAAATGGGTGGTGCTGATGGTGCTGTTCAACCAGCCCGGCAGCGAGGCGGCGTACGCCTGGATGGAAACGCAGATGTTCCTCGACGAGCCCGAACCCGTGCATTGACCGGAAGCCGGTCTCGCCGCCGCAGCTGAACCCGCACACGCGGACAAGGCGCCCAAAGGCGCCTTGTCCGCGTTCAAGGCATGGGCCTGTCAGTATTGGAACCAGCCGTTTACCGCGAGGATCATGGTCTGGGGCGGCAACATGCACGTCACCGAAAACGCGTTGCTGTCGCCGATGAGCTCCCCGGCGGATCCGCCAAAGTCGGCGGCGCTCCATTCGGGGGTCGCCTGGTTCGTGCCGGCCACGGTAACGGTCTTGCTCGAATACCGCAGGGAGCTCAGCAGGAACCCCGTCACCGCCGTGCAGGTGACTTCATGGCTGGCGCCGTCGATCGAATAGATCTGCAGCCAGACGTCGGTGAACACGTTGCTTCCGAACGTCACGGTCGATGGCAATGGGCAAACCACGAAACTGCCCGTCGTCGTCGATTCGTTGCGGGCGCCGGTCGCCTTGAAGCCGAGTTTGGTGTTGCTGCCGGGGACGACCTGCTGGCAGGCGGAACCGGTCGCGGTGGTGGCGCCGGTCGCGGCCCTGGCCGCTGGCGCAATAACCAGGCCGCAGGCGACCACGAGCCCGGCCAGTGCGGTGGAAAATCGAAACTGGTGCATGGTGTTTTCCCTGTCACGACCCGATCCGGATGGCGGGCTTCCTCCCCCAGCGAGAAAAGGCCCGGAGTGCGGACATGCGGGCCGGAACAAGCTGCTCCGGGGTACCCTTGGCCGACCCCGAAGAACGGGTCGCGCCCGGGACTTGAACCCCGCCCCGCACCCTCCGTTCCGCGGAGGGCCGGGAAAGGAATCCTTGACACCACGGCCACGGCCGTGATTCCACTGTAAAAAGGAAAGACGCTGAACGCCCGGGGCCCGCCCCGGGCGTTGGCTTCTGCGAACAACGCGCGCGCCGCCCCGGCGGCGCCCACCGGAACCACCGCCCGAATGTCCAAGCACCTGCTCATCGTCGAGTCGCCGGCCAAGGCCAAGACGATCAACAAATACCTCGGCAAGGACTTCCACGTCCTGGCCTCCTACGGCCATGTCCGCGACCTGGTGCCGAAGGAAGGCGCGGTCGACCCCGACCAGCGCTTCCGCATGCAGTACGAGGACATCGAGAAGAACGAGAAGCACATCGAAGCCATCGCCAAGGCGGCGAAGGCGGCCGAGGACATCTACCTCGCCACCGACCCGGACCGCGAGGGCGAGGCGATCAGCTGGCACATCGCCGAGATCCTGAAGCACCGCAACCTGCTCGGCGACAAGCCGGTGCACCGGGTGGTGTTCACCGAGATCACCCCGCGTGCCATCCGCGAGGCGATGCAGCATCCGCGCCAGATCGCGATGCCGCTGGTGGATGCGCAGCAGGCGCGGCGTGCGCTCGATTTCCTGGTCGGCTTCAACCTCTCGCCGGTGTTGTGGCGCAAGGTGCAGCGCGGCCTGTCCGCCGGTCGCGTGCAATCGCCCGCGCTGCGCATGATCGTCGAGCGCGAGGAGGAGATCGAGGCGTTCCGGGCGCGCGAATACTGGACGGTCGAAGCCGAGGTCGCGCATCCCTCCCAGTCCTTCACCGCCAGGCTGTCGAAGCTGGACGGGAAGAAGGTCGAGCAATTCACCATCACCAATGCCGACACGGCCGAGGACGCGCGCGCGCGCATCGTCGCCGCGGCCGGCGGCTCGCTGCGCGTCACCGATGTCGCCAGCAAGGAACGCAAGCGCCGCCCGGCGCCGCCGTTCACCACATCGACCCTGCAGCAGGAAGCCGCGCGCAAGCTCGGCTTCACCACGCGCAAGACCATGCAGGTCGCGCAGAAGCTGTACGAAGGCGTGGCGCTCGGCGACGAAGGCACGGTCGGCCTGATCAGCTACATGCGTACCGACTCGGTCAACCTGTCCCAGGAAGCGCTCGGCGAACTGCGCGACGTGATCGCGCGCGACTTCGGCACCGCCTCGCTGCCGGACAAGCCGAATTTCTACCAGACCAAGTCGAAGAACGCGCAGGAAGCCCACGAAGCGGTGCGGCCGACGAGCGCGCTGCGCACGCCGGCGCAGATCGCGCGCTACCTCAGCGAAGACGAACGCAAGCTCTACGACCTGGTGTGGAAGCGCGCCGTCGCCAGCCAGATGATCCCGGCCACGCTCAATACCGTGACCGTCGACCTCGCCGCGGGCAGCGAACACGCGTTCCGCGCCAGCGGCACGACGGTCGTCGTCACCGGCTTCCTCGCGGTGTACGAGGAAGGCAAGGACGCGAAGCCGGACGACGAGGACGAAGGCCGCAAGCTGCCGGCGATGAAGCCCGGCGACGGCGTGCCGCTCGACCGCATCCACGCCGACCAGCATTTCACCCAGCCGCCGCCGCGTTTCACCGAAGCCGCGCTGGTGAAGGCGCTGGAGGAATACGGCATCGGCCGGCCTTCGACCTACGCTTCCATCATCCAGACCCTGCTGTTCCGCAAGTACGTGGAAATGGAAAGCCGCAGCTTCCGCCCCACCGACGTCGGCCGCGCGGTCTCCAAGTTCCTCAGCGCGCACTTCACCCGGTACGTCGATTACGACTTCACCGCCAAGCTCGAGGACGAACTCGACGCGGTCAGCCGCGGCGAAGAGGACTGGGTCCCGCTGATGGAGAAGTTCTGGGGCCCGTTCAAGGAACTGGTCGAGGAGAAATCGGAAAGCGTCGACCGCAGCGAAGCCACCGGCGCGCGCGAACTCGGCACCGACCCGAAATCCGGCAAGCCGGTCAGCGTGCGCCTCGGCCGCTTCGGGCCGTATGCGCAGATCGGCGACAAGGACACCGACGAGAAGCTGGAATTCGCCTCGCTGCGGCCCGGCCAGTCGATGCACACGATCTCGCTCGAGGATGCCATCGAGCTGTTCAAGCTGCCGCGCACGCTGGGCGAATCGAACGGCGAAACCGTGAGCGTCGGCATCGGCCGCTTCGGCGCGTTCGCCAAGCGCGGTTCCACCTATGCTTCGCTGAAGAAGGAAGACGACCCGCACACGATCGACTTCGCCCGCGCGGTGTTCCTGATCGAGGAAAAGGAAGAGATCGCGCGCAACCGCATCATCAAGGAATGGGACGGCTTCGAAGTGCAGGTGCTCAACGGCCGTTTCGGCCCCTACCTGTCCGACGGCAAGTTCAACGGCAAGATCCCGAAGGATCGCGAACCGGCCTCGCTGACGCTGGAGGAAGCGCAGCAATTCCTGGCCGAAACCGGCAAGCCGATGCGCAAGGGTTTCGGCGCGAAGAAGGCCGCGGCGAAGAAAGCCACCGCGAAGAAGGCGCCGATCGACAAGGCCGCGAAGAAGACGCCGGCGAAGAAAACCGCGAAGAAAACCGCGGCGAAGAACGCTCCGGCGAAACGCGTCGTTGCAAAGCGGGCCCATGCCAGCCCGCATCCGGAACCGGCCAAGCCCTTGCTCACGCCCGCGACGACGTCGCAGGTCGGCAAACGCGTGGTGAAGAAGAAGGATGCGCCGCCGTTCTGACCATGTTGTAACAAGGCGCGTCGTATCGTCGCGCGGATTGGCTCAACCGAAGGAGACGGCGATGAACACGCTCGACAAGGTCCTCTACACCGCCCATGTCCACACCACCGGCGGCGGCCGCGACGGCGGCCGCTCGACCAGCGACGACGGCCACCTCGACGTCACCCACACCCGTCCTGGCGCAGGCGGCGGCACCAATCCGGAACAGCTGTTCGCGGCGGGTTATTCGGCCTGCTTCATCGGCGCGATGAAGGCGGTCGCGGCGAAGCAGCACATCTCGCTGCCGGCGGACATGTCGGTGGATGCCGAAGTCGACCTCGGCCCGGTCGGCCAGGCCTTCGGCGTCGCCGTGCGCATGGCCATCCACCTGCCCGGCATGGAACCCGGCGCCGCGCAGGCGCTCATCGATGCCGCGCACCAGGTCTGCCCGTATTCGAACGCGACCCGCGGCAACATCCCGGTGGAGCTGCGGCTGGCGTGAACACGCGCGCAGACGCTGCGGCCGGCGCGCGATTGCTCCGTGGCGGCGGCGTCATCGCCTATCCCACCGAAGCGGTCTGGGGCCTGGGCTGCGACCCGCGCGACGAGGCGGCGACCCTGCGCCTGCTCGCGCTGAAGCAACGCGAGGTCGCCAAGGGCCTGATCCTGATCGCCGCTGGCGAAGCGCAGCTCTTGCCGTTCGTGGATTTCGAATCGCTCACCGAATCGCAACGCGCGACGGTGCGCGACAGCTGGCCCGGACCCAACACCTGGATCGTGCCGGCCTCGGCCGGTGCCCCGCGCTGGATCACCGGCGCGCACGACGGCATCGCGGTGCGCGTGACGGCGCACCAGGACGTGATCGCGCTGTGCCAGTCCTTCGGCGGCGCCATCG
>Ga0209023_10005018_pt1 | contig 14689 bp, 9 predicted proteins | sample LakOneMetagenome_FD_187468 | JGI IMG/M metagenome (GOLD analysis project Ga0209023, IMG submission 187468) | Freshwater and sediment microbial communities from Lake Erie, Canada (SPAdes) (version 2) | ecosystem: Environmental > Aquatic > Freshwater > Lentic | place: Lake Erie, Canada | collected...
CGAGACGTCGTCAGCAGAAGATGGCGGTACCTCGATGGCAGCTCACGTGTAGAGCCCGACGAGCTCCTCACCGATCTGGCCGAGCAGGTCGCGTATCTCGTTCGGGCTGTCGATGATCACCCAGTTGCCGAGTCCGGCGAGATCGTTCGCGAGTGCTCTGACGTTCGATCCGCGCACGGTGAAGCGGACGCGACGGTCGTCGCCTGTCCCGACGTGAGGTGCCCGGTCGCCACCGGTCGCGCCGCCGGCGCTGCTGCTCTCGCCGGTGTTGCTCTCGTCGGTCTCGGTTGCCCTGCTCTCGCCGGTGTTGGTCGTGCCGGTGCCGTCGATGTCGACTCGGCGTCCGAACACCACCCGCAGGTACTTGACCGCGTCGGGCCGAGCCGTGCCGGTGGCGACTGCCGGGGTGCGGAGCTGATCGATGCCCTCGACGATCCTCGCCCATGCGTCGGTCAGCTCGAATCCGTCGGGTCGCAGCACGGGCTCGCCGGTGCGCTCGGCGCTCGACACGCGGTCGACGCGGAAGGTCCGGAATCCGGCGTCGGTGTTGGTGACCAGGTACCAGTTGCGACCCTTCGCCGCGAGGCCGAGAGGGTGCACGACCCGTTCGGTGACCTCGCCCGATCGTGCCCGGTAGCCCAGACGCACGCACTCGCCGTCGATCACCGCGGACTCGAGCGCGTCGAGCATGTCAGGGCGACGTGGTCCGACGGTGGCGTAGTCCCAACCGGTCGGATCGATCACGACAGCGGCTGCGGCGGCCTCTGCGCCGTGGCGGAGCGGTTCGGGGAGCGCTCGAACCAGCTTGCGGAGCGCGGAGCGCACCTCGGGCGTGACGTCGGCTCGGGGCCCGACGAGCGTGAACAGTGAGCGTGCCTCGTCGGCGTTCAACCCGCTCAGGTCCAACTTGCCCCCGCCGAGGAGCCGCCAGCCGCCACCACGCCCCTGCTGGGAGTACACCGGCACGCCGGCCATCGACAGCGCTTCGAGATCGCGACGGGCGGTGCGTACCGAGATCTCGAGCTCCTCCGCGACCTGGGCCGCCGTCACCAGATCGCGCCGCTGGAGCATCAACAGGATGGCCACCAGTCGGTCTGCGCGCATGTATCCATCTTCTTCCAGAAACAGGACAGAAGGTGGACACTTCAGTGTTCGACACTGTCGCCAGACCGCATCGACGAACCGTCACCTCAGCGGTCTCGAACCAGGAGCCACCCATGCCCACTCCATCCGCACCGACCGAATCCACCGACGCCGCCGTCGGCGCCGATGCCAAGGGGCCCGCAGCCAGCGACCCTCGGGCGCGACTCGACGCCGCGAGCGCCACGATGATCGACGTGGTGCAAGGCATCGATGCTGAGCAGTACGACCTGGCCACGCCGTGCGACTCGATGACGGTCGGCGAGCTCTCTGAGCACGTCGTCATGGCGCTGCGACGCACGGCATGCGCGGGCCGCGACGTGCCCCTGCACGACTGGCCGATCGACGCGGCGGATGTCGCAACCGGCGAGTGGGCCGATGCGCTCGTCGCGGCCCGGACCGACAGCGCGATGGCCTGGGCCGACGACGAGTTGCTCGAACGCCCCACCACGCTGCCGTGGGGCACCTTCCCCGGTGCCGAGGTGCTCGACGTCTACACGAACGAGATGACGATGCACGCGTGGGATCTGGCGGTGGCGACCGGCCAGCAGCCCGAGTGGAACGCCGACGTGCTCGCCGCCTCGCTCGCCGTCATGCACCAGCAGCTGCCGATGGCGGACCGCGCGCCCATCTGGGACGCCGTGTTCGCGCAGGTGCCCGAGGGCGTTCCCGTCGAAGTGCCGTTCGCCAACGCGGTCGACGTGTCCGACGACGCGCCGCTCATCGACCGACTCGTCGCCTGGAACGGTCGCCAACCCTGACCGGCAGCGCCGCGCCCCGACGCGCTCGATTTGGCGGTGCCGTTCGTCCGCAGACGACCGGCACCGCCAACGCCGTCGGTCGGCCCGCCAGGGTCAGGTGAACGCGTAGTCCGACGGGTCCATCTTCCGGGTCCAGGTCCAGTAGTCGACGACCCGGAACGGCATGACGGTGTGGATCTCGCCGGCAGAGTTCTTGAAGTACGAGTGCTCGATCGAGGGCTGTGACCACACGAGCTTCGACATCTCCTCCTGGTGGCGCCGGTGCCATTCGGCGACACGTTCCGGAAGCGGCTCGACGCTGCGGTGCCCGCCGTTTACGAGCTCGGCGATCAGCTGGTCGATGTAGTGCATCTGGCACTCGGAGTTGAAGATCAGGCTGGCGCCGTGGGCCAGGTGGGTGCCCGGCCCGTACATCATGAACAGGTTCGGGAACTCCGCCACGGTGATGCCCAGGTAGGCGGCGGGTCGTTCGCCCCACACGTCGGCCAGGTGGGTGCCGCCGCGGCCGACGATGTCGATCGGCCACAGCACCTTGGTGTGGTGGAACCCCGTCGCCCACACGATCACGTCGCACGGGTGGCGCTCGCCGTCCACGGTGACGACGGCGTCGGCTTCGATGTGGTCGATGCCGGTGCGGATCAGCTCCACGTCGTTGCGGGTCAGGGTCTTGAGCCAGGACCCGTTGTCCTGCAGCGTGCGCTTGCCGGTCGCGGGATAGTCGGGGACGACCTTGGCGATCAGCTCGGGGTCGTCGCCGATCTGGCTCACGATCCAGTCGGTGAACACAGCCCGAGCAGCGTCGGACAGCTCGGAGATGGCGTGCTGCTGACCGCCGTCGGCATCCGCGTAGTCGGGGTCGACCCTTGCCGGCTCCAGACCCTTGTCGCACCCGGGCCAGAACAGCAGGAACCGGTACCAGCGCCCGTAGAACGGCAGGTGGCGCAGCGCCCACTGCACGCCGGGTCCGACCTTGTTGTGGTAGTTCGGGTTGGGGAACATCCACTGCGCGCTGCGCTGGAAGATAGCCAGGTGCTCGACCTGCTCGCAGATCGCCGGCGCGATCTGGAACCCGGTGGCACCCGCTCCGATCATGGCGACCCGCTTGCCGGTCAGGTCCACCGAGTGGTCCCAGCGGGCGGTGTGGAACTGCGGGCCGGCGAAGTCCTCGCGGCCCGCAACGTCGGGGATCGACGGTCGGTTCAGCTGGCCGGTCGCAGTGATGACCGCTCGGGCGACGAGCGTCTCGGCAGCGCCGGAAGGCTCCCCGTAGGGTCCGACTGATCGGACCACGACCTGCCATGTGGCGGTCGACTCGTCCCACGTCGCAGAGGTGACCTCGGTCGACCAGCGGACATGGCGATCGACGCCGTACTTCTCCATCACTCCTTTGAAGTACCGCTGCAGCTCGGGCTGCTGGGCGAAGAACTCCGACCAGTGGTCCGATGGCTCGAAGCTGTAGCAGTAGAAGTGGTTGCCGACGTCGACGCGGGCACCCGGATAGGTGTTCTCCCACCACGTGCCGCCGACGCCGGCGTTCTTCTCCACGATCGTGAACGGGATGCCCGCTTCGGTCAGGCGGATGCCGGCGAGCAGACCGGACTCCCCACAGCCGATCACGACCACGGGGAACTCCTCGCGAGCCTCGGTGGCGCTGTCCTTGGACTGCGCCTGGGGCAGATCGTGGTCGATGCCGTCGAGCTCGAGGTCCGCCAGCATCATCGGGAGGTACTCCGGACCGACTGCCTCGACGACGAGCCACTCCATCATCTCGTGGATCAGCTCCGGCGGCAGCGGTTCGGGCTCCGGGCAACCCCGATCCCGATAGTCCCTGATGACCTCCAGCGCCTGGGCCCGCACGGCCGCCTGGTCCTCCTCGGACATGAACCCCTGGACCTCGTTGAGGAACGACGCCACCGGCCGATGCTCGCCTCGGATGATCGCCGCGTCGCCGGTCATGTGGAGCATCGACAGCATCAGCGTCGGGATGCTCACGTCGATGAGCGCTGCTGCGATCTCTGCGTCCGACGTGTCGAACGGTGCGCCCGCGTGCGGGTTGCGCATGTGCGTGGTCCCCCTGTCGCCTGAGCCGACTTCCCCGGTGCGACCGGCTTCGACCTCGGTCTGGTCGATGTCGCCCGGGGACCATCGTAGGCAGCGCGCACCGAGCATCGACGGGCGGTCGCCGCGGGTTCGCGTCGCGCTGCATCGAGGGCTCGGCCGCCAACCGACGCGGTTGCGAGGGGATGCTGCGGTGTCGCTGATGGAACAGACTGTCCCTACGGAACGACAAGGAGATGCGGCACATGATCACGAAACTCGACGGGATGCCCGACGGCGTCATCGGCGTGCGCATCAGCGGGGAGGTCCACGCGTCTGACTATGACGACGTGGTGTTCCCCGCGATCGATGCCGCAGCGGAACGTGGTGAGATCCGCGTCGTGGTGCTCGTCGACGACCTCGACAAGATGTCGGGCGGCGCGGCATGGGATGACCTCCGGGTGGGCACCCACCACCTCTCGGCGTGGAAGCGCACGGCGTTCGTGTCCGACGTCGACTGGATGACCCACCTCGTGGCGATGTTCGGGTGGATGAGTCCGGGCAAGGTGAAGCACTTCCCTGTCGCCGAACTCGACGACGCGATTGCGTGGGTGGCGACGGACTGACCGGATCGCTGCGGAAGTCCGCGGTCCGTCCTGACGTGTCCGCAGCCGGTGGGGCGTGCGACGCTGGGGGCATGCGCCCACTGCACCGCTCCCGGTTCGTCGCTCTGGCGGTGCTTGCGGCGTGCAGCTTGGTGATCGTCGCATGCGTCGGCACCGACGGCTCGGCGGTCGCGGACCCGAAGCCGGCGCAGAAGGTCGACGCCTCAGCCGGCGGGTCGTCGACGTCGGGGAAGGACGCAGCGAAGGCCGACGGGCAGGCGGCAGGTGGTGACGGTGCCTCGACCACCACGACCTCGTCGGTGCCGCGGCCTCCTGCCGACACGCTTGCGATGTCGAAGTTCAAGCAGATCTCGGGACACATCTCGCCCAAGTCGGTGGTGGCATCGGGTCACGGCGTCGTGACGGCGCAGAACATGATGTACACCCACACCGTCACCGCGTATGACTCCGACGGCAACCTGATCGCGACCGTTCCCGACGACGTCACCCTCACCGACTTCGGCATCGACAAGCCCGGCACGTTCAAGGGTGCTCCGGTGGAGGCGGCGTTCACGCCCGACGGCAGCGAGGTCTACGTCTCGAACTACTCGATGTACGGCACGGGTTTCGGCGAGGGCAAGGACACGTGCTCGCCTGGCGACGGCACCACCACCAGCTACCTGTATCGGATCAACACCAAGAGCTGGAAGATCGATCAGGTGATCCCCGCGGGGGCGGTCCCCAAGTACGTCGCGGTGACGCCCGACGGTTCCAAGGTGCTGGCCACCAACTGGTGCACGTGGGACCTGACGATCGCGGACACGGTGACGGGCAAGGTGCTGAACACGATCAAGATCGGTGGTCGCTACCCCCGGGGCATCGCGGTCACCAAGGACTCCTCGACGGCGTACATCGCGGTGATGGGGGGTTCCGACGTGGCCAAGGTCGACTTGGCAACCGGTGCGATCACCTGGATCCGCAACGTCGGCGCCGGCCCCCGCCACATCGTGATCGCTCCCGATGACAGCGCGCTGTACGTGACGCTGAACAAGGCGGGTCAGGTCGCCAAGATCGACACGGCGACCGGCCAGGTGGTCAAGCGGGTCCCCACCGGGACCCAACCTCGTTCCGCTGCGATCTCCGGCGACGGCACGGCGATCTACGTCGTGAACTACGAGGACAGCAACATCTCCAAGTTCCGCACTGCGGACATGTCGCTGTTGAAGAAGGAACCGGCTGGACACCACCCGATCGGCATCACCTACGACAACTCGACCGGTCGGGTGTGGGTCGCGAACTACAGCGGAACGATCGACATCTGGAACGAGGACGCTCCTGGCGCGGCCTCGGCGATGACCACGGTTCCGAACGGTGGCCGCACGGGTGGGTAGCGTGCTGAGCGCAGTCCAGCCGGGCCAGCCGAACCAGCAGGCCGAGCCAGTCCTCTCAACCAGGAGTCCCCGATGCCGATCGATGGTGAGTACGAGCCCAGCCCGTGGGAGCCGATCTCCGAGCAGGTGCAGCTCTTCGAGTCGACCGGCGGTGCCGAGGGCGCCGAGCTCGAAGGGAGCCGTTGCATCATCTTGTGGACGCTGGGTTCCAAGTCCCACAAGATCCGCAAGACCCCGCTGATCCGTGCCGAGTCGGGCGGCGAGTACGCGGTGATCGGCTCGATGGGCGGGGCGCCGACCGCCCCGCAGTGGGTGCACAACCTTCGGGCCGCGGGCGAGGCGAAGTTGCAGGACGGGCCGGTGCTCAAGGACTACACGGTGCGCGAGGTCGACGGTGAGGAGAAGGCGCGCTGGTGGGGTGTGGCGATGGCCGAGTGGCCGAACTTCGACGACTACCAGGCCGCCACCGAACGGGTCATCCCCGTGTTCGTGCTCAGCCCGGTCGACTGAGACCGCACGACGTGCGCCCGGTCGACCGGCCGTGCACCTGACCCGCTCGCACGCCTTGAGCCCGCTCACGTTGCAGACGACCCGCTGGGCCAAGGTGCTGATGCCGTCGGCGGTCGTCGCACTGCTCCTCGAGCGACCGCTTCCCACACGCTGATGGACGACTTCGTCATCGCCCACAACCCTGACGCCGACTCGTCGCTGCCGTACCTGTTGCGGTTGCCGATCGGTCGCGACGGTGTGGTGCTCAAGGCCCGTGACACCTGGCCGCGCACCGCCAAGGTGTTCTGCCACCCGTCGCAGGATTGGTCCGCTGCGAGCTTCGACGAGCTGCGGATCGTGGAGCGGGTTCCGGTGCGGACGTGCGAACGTCGAGGTGCGGCCATCGACCTGGTCCTCGATCGTGGTCGGGAGAACCGTTCGCAGTTCGTCTTCGGCAAGGCCCGCGGTCGCGACGTCATCTTCTGGCAGACCGCTCGGACCGCCAAGCAAGCGCGGCCGTCGGTCCACGTGCCGACCCGTCGTGCCGCCGGTCAGCAGCTGGAGATCGTGGTCGACAGCCACGAACGCTACGCGTGGAAGTTCACCGAGCAGCAGGCGACCACGGTGAAGGGAGCACTGCTCGCTGGTGACTACGGCATCGTCCACGACGGCGAGCTCGTCGCGTCGGTGGAACGCAAGAGCCTGGCCGATCTGTCCGGCACGCTCAGCGGCGGCAAGCTCCGCTACCTGATGGCGGCGCTTGCGTCGCTGCCTCGAGCGGCACTGGTGGTCGAGGATCGCTACTCGCAGGTCTTCAAGTCCCGCTACGTGAAGCCCGGCGTGTTCGCCGAGGGCCTGGCCGAAGCGCAGGTGCGGTTTCCGAGAGTGCCGATCGTCTTCTGCGAGACGCGTCAGCTCGCCCAGGAGTGGACCTACCGCTTCCTCGGTGCCGCGCTGGTCCATCATCTCGAGGACGTGGCTGCCCGAGCGCTCGCCGCCGACCTCCCCGCGGCGGGCGCACCGCTGCCCCGGCGTGAGCCGACACCGGCCGAGCTGCGGTCGTGGGCGATCGCGGAAGGGATCACCATCTCGGCAAAGGGGCGCATTCCCGCCGCAGTCGTGGACGCCTGGCGCTCCGCTCATCCGGACTGAGCAGCCGGACTGAGCTGCGAGCCGGACTGAGCTGCGAGCCGGACTGAGCTGCGAGCCGACAGCCTGACTGCGCAGCGAGCCGACAGCCCGTCGACGCTCCGGGTCACGTCCGTGTTTCAGAGGCGGTCGATTCGCCGCAGCCAGTTGTAGGAGATCCAGCCCGGAAGGATCGGCAGCCAGAACGTGACCAGGCGGAACAGGAACACGGCAGGAACCGCCTGCGAGTTCGGCACGCCGACGGCGACCAGACCACCGACCATCGCCGCCTCGGTCGCGCCGAGTCCACCCGGAGTCGGCGCGATCGTCGCCACCGCGGAGCCGAACAGGTAGACGGCCCCCAGCGTCGCGAAGCGGGCGGAGACATCGAACGCCTCTGCCGACGCTACGAAGCTGAGCAGGTATCCGAAGGTCACGAGCACCGAACCCCCGAGCATGAACGCGATCTTGCTCGGGGTCGTCAACACGTCGCGGAGGCCGCTTGCCGCACGCCCGAGGATCGGCCAGATCTGCTCGCGCACCATCCGGCGCGTCGACGGCAGCAACATCGCCAGGGCAGCGATCACGACGACCACGCCGACGCCGATCACGAGTGCCCATGGCGACGGCAGTTCGACGTCGCCGATCGCGTCGCGTCCCGCCCAGAACACGAAGATCACCAGGAGCACGATGTGGCCCAGGATGCCGCCGACGGCATCGAGGCCGACCGACGAGGTGGCCACCGCCGCGTCGACGCCTTGCCGTTGCAGGTAGCGGACGTTGAGCGCCATGCCGCCGACGCCGGCGGGGGCGACCGTCGACGTGAACGCACCGCCGAGCTGCGCCGCAGCCGTCGACCAGTACGGCAGCTGGCCGGGCACCGCTCCCATGAGGGCCATCGACGCGGCCAGGTAGGTGCCGATCGACGCGATCGCGGCCGGCACCGCCCACGCCCAGTCCGCGTGGGTGATCTGCTCGAAGATGGCCGGAAGGTCAGCGAACTGCGGCACCAGGAAGTAGACGACCGCGACGAGCATGACCATGCCGAACAGCTGACGGGCGCCCAGCCTGGCGATCGGCTCGAGCTCGGTCTGCTCGGTGCCCGCTCGGCGTTCGACCTCTGCGCGGAGCTCGTCGAGCAGACCTCGGTGCTCACCGAGTCGGGCTCGGGTCCGGCGGGCGAGGGCGAGCGGTTGGAGTCGGCCGAGGCTCGCGGCGAGGGCATCTGCTCCGAGCACCTCCACGCCGCTGTCGACCGCGGCCTCGACGCCGACTTCGAGAGCGATCGCGGTGAGGATCTGCGCGACGTCGCTGCGAAGGAGTGCGTCGTCGGCGGCCACCTCGGCCTGCCACAGTCCGACGACCCACGGCTCGCCGTAGTGTCCCACGAGCAGGTTCTCGGTGCGAAGGTCGCGGTGGGCGATTCGCCCTGCTTGGAGCAGCGCAACCTGCTTCCACACGGCGCGCAGCAGTACTCGCTGGTCGTGGTCGTCGGCATCGGCGCCTGCGAGGACGGTGTCGGCCGTCGGGCCGTCGACGTGGTCGAACGCGACGAGGAACGAATCCTCGCCGACCGCGGCCAGGCTCCGCAGCGCGGGGGTGCGCACGCCTGCGTCGCGCGCCTGGAACGACACCAGCGCCTCGTGCTCGACGGATCGTCGGATGGAGGTGAACGGGCGGTCGTCGCCGGGGGACCGGTACCGCACGGCGCGATAGGCGCGACGGAGCAGGTCGGCCGACAGGCGGTCAGAGCCCAGCACCTGCACGAAGAGGCCGGCGCCGCCGCTGTCGGCACCGGTGTAGGTCAGGGTCCCTCGTGCGCTGACCCGTCCCTGGTGCAGCTCCAGTGCCTGGATGCCCGAGCGGTCGAGGATGCGCACGAGCGACCCGATGCTCGGTCGGGTGCTCGGACGACCGAACGCGATGAGCACCGCGCTCGCCACCGCGTAGCCGGTGCACAGCACCAGCAGCGTGTGGGTCGCTTCGCCGCCCGACACCACAGCGAGCTGCAGGATGACGACGGCGGCGACGATGCCGACGCCGAGGCGGCGCCAACGGCCGCTGACGAAGGGTCCGGTCGTGACGAACGCAGCGACGAGCTGAGCGGTGGCCGCGACGTTGACGGCGAACGTGCGTGCGATCGCCTCGGTGCCGCCGTTGGGATCGACGCGCACCGTCGCCAGCCCGACCCAGCCGCCGACGAGCCAGAACACCATCCCGGTCAGCACCATCGAGGCGAGCACGTAGCCGAGCTGACGCCACTTGCCGGTGAAGAGCGGAAGGATCAGCACCGACAGGTTGGCGCTGAGCACCGTCGCGATGAGCAGCACGTCGACGGTGGCGCGCATCCAGTCGACGGGCGCGACGAGCAGGCGGCTGAGCTCCTCCTCGAACCCGTCCGCTCCGGAGCCCAGGTATCGGGTGGCGATGGCCAGCAACACGGCAGCCGCGCCGAAGAGCGCGAGCCGCAGCAGGTCGAACGACGACCGGGCGTAGTCGGTGACCTCGTCGTCGGCGGAGAGTCCCGACGACGGGTGCACCCGTGTGCTCAACGCAGCGGTCCCGGCTGGTGGGGGGCTCCCATGCCGTTGATCATCCCTCGCGAAGGTGGTCGAGCGCAGAGTCCGTCGTCTGGTCGATCGTCACGACATCGTCGCTGGCGGCCCCGGCGCGGGTGCCATGGCCGCCCGGCGGCGGGCTGGCGTGACGCCGTGAAGCCGTGTTCACTGGACGACTACGGTGACCACGCTGCGGTGGGCGGCGGCGATGATCTTCCAGAGATCATCTTCACCAGGCGGAACGGGGAGTGGGACATGAGGGTTCGATCAGCTCGACGTGTGCGTCGATTCGGGGTGGCCGCAGCGGTGCTGTCGGTTGCGGTGGTCGCTGGTTGCGCGCCGCCGGCGTCGTTGCCGGACATCGGCAACCAGTCGCCGGTCGACCGATCCGCCTACCGGGTTCTTGGCGGCGTCGAGCAGCTGTACGTGACCGGTGCACTCGAAGGCGACCACATCACCGTCGCGGATGGCGCCACGGTCGTGGGGTCGGGCACGGCGGACCGCTTCGGCAGCTTGGCCATCCGCGAGCTGGTGCAGGGTCGGACCTACACGGTCACCGACACCGAATCCGGTGATGCCCGCAAGGTTCGCATCCTGGTGGAGTCGGAGCATCCGGCCCAGTCCTTCTACGACGCGACCACCATGCACGAAGGCCTGAACTACATCCCGATGCGTGACGGCATCACGCTGGCGGCGACGGTCCGCCCGCCGATCGGCCTCAGCCTCTCCGATGGCCCGTTCCCGACCGTCGTCGAGTACTCGGGCTATCAGGTGGCCGGTCCAGGCGACCCGCTGATCAGCAAGCTCGGCACGCTGGTCGGCCTTGCCAAGGATCCGCTCGCTCCGACCTCTGAGACCGACGTCGGCAGCCTGCTCGTCCGCCTTGCCGGTTTCGCAACCGTGTCGGTCCAGCTCCGAGGCAGCGGCTGCTCAGGCGGCGAATCCGACCTGTTCGACAAGCCCACGAACCTCGACGGCTACGACGCGATCGAGACCGTCGCCGCGCAGAAGTGGGTGTCGAGCAACAAGGTCGGCATGGTCGGCATCTCCTTCTCCGGCTTCAGCCAGCTCGGCGTCGCCGCCACGCACCCGCCGCACCTTGCTGCGATCGCCCCGATGTCGTTCGTCGGCAACCTCTACGACGTCGCTCATCCGGGTGGGATCTTCAACGATGGGTTCGGTTCCACATGGATGGCCGAGCGTGTCGACGGCGCCAAGCCGGCTCCGGACCCCAAGGCGTTGCCGTACGCGAACGGGCTGGTCGCCACCGACGCACAGTGCCGAGAGAACCAGAAGCTTCGACTGCAGACCCGTGACGGCAACGGTCTGATCAAGACCCACGACTTCCGTGACGTGCTCTACCAACGACGCGACTTCCCCGGCTGGATGAGCCAGATCAAGGTGCCGACGTTCGCGTCCCTGGAGTTCGACGACGAAGAGACGAGCTCGTACGCGATCCTCGCCGCTTCCAAGAACCTGCTCGGAGCGAACGACAAGGTGTGGCTCAACCTCGGCAGCGGACATCACCGCGACGCGGTCACGCCTGACACGATCACCCAGTACTTCGAGTTCCTTGACATCTACGTGGCGCACCGTGCACCCGAGCCCAAGCTGCTCGTGAACCTCCTCAAGGACGTCATCTTCGGCGAAGGTTCAGCGACGCCGCCGCTGCCGGCGACGTTGTTCCAGTCCTACGACCAGGCCCGTGCCAGCTTCGAAGCACGGCCCCGGGTCCGCCTGCTGCTCGACCTTCCCTCGGGAGCGACCGAGGGCCCGAGCGTCGGCGCTCGCTGGGATGTCTCTGCGTCCACCTTCCCGGTTCCGGGCTCCACGACGTCCACGTGGTTCTTCGGCCCCGGCGGTTCGCTGGCGAGTGCCGCTCCGGCCACCTCGTCGACGGTCGACTACCGGCCCGACGTCGCGAGCCGACGCCATGATCCGGGCCCCGCTGTCGTCGAGCATCCCGAGCCGTTCGTGTGGACGCCGCTCGCAGCGGACGCGTCGGTCGGCTTCGTGTCCCAGACGCTCGACCACGACGTGGTCGCCGTCGGTGCAGCAGCGGCGAACATCGCGCTCACCTCCACGGCGAAGGACACCGATCTGGCCGTCACGATCAGCGAGGTCCGCCCTGACGGCAAGGAGATGCTCGTCGGCACCGGCGTGCAGCGGGCCTCTCGTCGTCACGTCGACGCCTCGGTATCGACCGCGACGCAACCGGCGTTCACCCAGGATCGAGAAGAGAACCTGACCGGTGACGGAACCGTCGATGTGGTGCCGGTGCAGATCCTGCCGATGGCGCACGTGTTCCGTGCGGGCAGCAAGATCCGCGTCACCGTCGCCGGGGTCAACGGCGACCGCGAACGGTGGACGTTCCACTCCGTCGACCTGCCAGACCGTTCGACCACGGACACGGTGCACCTCGGCGGCGTGAAGCCGTCGTCGATCTCGTTCACGATCGCGCCGCTCGGCAAGGCGCCTGCCGGCTTGCTGCCGTGCCCAGCGGCGGGCAAGCCGTGCCGGACCTACGCCCCGTCCGCCAACGGCGGCTGATTCGGCAGATCCGCCAGGTCCGGCTGATGTGGCCGGTCAACTGATCCACACGAACTCGACCCCGGTCTGGCATTGCCAGACCGGGGTCGAGTCGCTTGCGGGGTGTGTTCTTGGCGCGGCTGTGCCCGTGGTGGGTCAACCGAGGTCGATGAGCGCCCGGATGTCGTCTTCGCCGAGCGCGCCGGACAGCGCCTCGTCGGCGTCCATCACGCTCGAGAACAAGGCGGCCTTGCGCGCCTTGAGCTCCATGACCTTCTCCTCGATCGTGCCGACCGAGACGTAGCGGTACACGACGACGGTGTTCTCCTGGCCGATGCGGTGCGCTCGGTCGACCGCCTGGGTCTCGGCTGCCGGGTTCCACCACGGGTCGAGCACGAAGCAGTAGTCGGCCTCGGTCAGGTTCAGGCCGAACCCGCCAGCCTTGAGACTGATCACGAACACGGGGACGTCGCCGTCCTTGAACGCATCGATCGCTTCTTGGCGCTTGCGGGTGCGGCCGTCGAGGTACGAGTAGGTGATGCCCGCCTCGTCGAGTCGGGTCTTCACCTTGGAGAGGTAGCGGGTGAACGTGCTGAACACGAGCGCCCGGTGGCCTTCGGCGACGACCTGGGTCAGGTCCTCGACCAGGCGGTCGAGCTTGGCGGAACCGACGTCGGCGTCGTCGTCGTCGACGAGGCCCGGATCCAGGCTGAGCTGGCGGAGCAACGTCAGCGACTTGAAGATCTCGAACCGGTGCTTGCGCACATCGCCCATGAGGCCGAGCACCTTCTTGCGTTGGCGCTGGAGTTGGGTCTGGTAGATCCGGGCGTGCTTGGGCGACAGCTCCACGTCGATGATCTGCTCGACCTTGGGCGGCAGCTCGGTCAGGACCTCGTCCTTGGTGCGTCGGCGCATCAGCGGTGCGACCCGGCGTCGCAGCGTCGCGAGCAGCTCGGGGTCGTTGCCACTCTCGATCGGCTTTCGGTACACCGTGGAGAACGACTTGGGGTCCGGGTACAGGCCGGGAGCGGCGATCGACAGCAGCGACCACAGATCCATGAGGCTGTTCTCGATCGGCGTGCCGGTGATCGCCAACTTGGTGGCGACGTCGAGGCGTCGTACGCACTGGTAGGTCTTGCCCTTGTGGTTCTTGACGAACTGCGCCTCGTCGAGGATCAGCGCGTCCCAGTCGAGCGCCTGGTACTGCTCGAACTCCAGGCGGAACAGCGCATAGGACGTGACGACGACGCGAGCGTCGCCGATCGCGGTGGCCAGGTCGCAGCCGCGACGCGCAGCGGTCTGGCTGATGGTCGCAACCGCCACACCCGGAGCGAAGTGGTCCGCCTCTCGATGCCAGTTCGACACGACGCTCGTGGGGGCGACCACCAGGAAGCGGGCGGTCGGCTGTCGGTCGAGCACGTCGAGGAACATGGCGAGCGTCTGGAGCGTCTTGCCGAGTCCCATGTCATCCGCGAGGATCCCGCCGAGTCCGTTGCGCTGGAGGAACACCAACCAATCCAGGCCCTCTTGCTGGTAGGGCCGCAGCGTGGCGGCGAGCCCGGGCGACGGGTCGACGTGCTCCGGGGCGGTCAACGACTGCATCCGTTCGACGTTGTCGACCCACCGCTGCGACTGCGACTGGACCACCCCGAGCGAGGTGAGCTCCTGCCAGAAGTCGACCTGGAACGGGTTGATGCGGATCGCGCCCTCGCCGTCGTGGTCGACGAGACCCTGTGCCTCTTCGATGAGGATCCGGAGCCGGTCGAGCTCGGGGCGGTCGAGCGACATCCACGTGCCGCTCGGCAGGACGAGCACGGGTTCGTCGAGGGCGAGCGCTCGGAAGAGCTGCGCGAACTCGACGGGTTCTCCGTCGATGCTGACCTGCACCGAGAGGTCGAACCAGTCGGTGTTCGCGGCGTCCGCGCCTGCGGATCCGGCACCGTCGGAGACTCCGAGCGAGATCAGCGGATCGTGCTCCGCCTTGCGGAGCTGCGGTGCGTCGCCTCGGATCTCGACGTCGACCTGGTCCCGCTCGGTGAGCCATGGGGCCA
>Ga0209023_10005020_pt1 | contig 14688 bp, 22 predicted proteins | sample LakOneMetagenome_FD_187468 | JGI IMG/M metagenome (GOLD analysis project Ga0209023, IMG submission 187468) | Freshwater and sediment microbial communities from Lake Erie, Canada (SPAdes) (version 2) | ecosystem: Environmental > Aquatic > Freshwater > Lentic | place: Lake Erie, Canada...
TGCGATATCGCCGTCTTGTCCGGGACTACGAGCAGCGCCTCGATGTATCAGAAGCGATGATATTCATTGCGCTTGGCTCTTCATTACTGCACAGAATGGGTTTCCGGTGAGTTATTAAACCGTCTCTGAGTGCTCAGAGCGCGGAAGTTGAATTGCCCTTTGCGGATTCGATGCATGAGCTCGACGCCATAAATCGTGACGGCTGCGGATGCGAAGCTTTTCCGCGCTACATTTAACGTACGTGCCAGTTACCGTCGTTGTCGTAATTTGGGCTCCCGTCGTACTCAAACGCATTCCACATGACATCGAAGATTGGCCGCATGATAGTCCAGCTTTGGAATGCCTCTGGCGATTCCAGCAGCACGTCAGGGAGCATCATCATTGTCTCCGGGTAGCGGTATTTTTCGCGATTGCTGAAAAAGGCGTTCGTTTGCATTTCGTAGCCAGCGACATCCACAAACGAGAGGGAGACCACGTACGGCCCCGGCACCCCGCGCCCATGCAATTGTCGGACAAGATTCGGCAACAATTGATTCACAAGGTATTCAATACGGCCGCCAGCGAGAGCATGCTCCCCGGTGGTAAATCGACCGAATACCACGACCGCCTCGGCGGCACCGGACCGGAACACCTGGGTATAGCACTGGCAATCCCCACGACGCGTATCGCATACGACAAAGCCTTCTAAATTGGGCTTGCTCGAACGAGAGCCGTCGCCGAATATTGGAAAACTTGTTCGCTCAAGTTTGGGCACTTCTAACTGGTGCTGGGCGCGCGGCGAAAGGCTTGCTATCGGCAGCACATGGAGCACCATCTTCGCCCCTGATTCCAAGGTTACCGGCGCTCGTCCTTGCTCGATGTGCAGCAGCCGATCAACAACGAATCCCCGGACGCGATCCGCATGCTGATCCGATACCAGGAATGCCTCACGCAGTTGGGTAACATCCATAGGATACGTCGAGGCCGAATTCCTACCATAGAACTGGACATGGTTACCGACTGAAATTCGATGCGGCGCTAGCCAGCTGCGACGTGTGCGCACGACCAGTACGCAGCTCTCGGCATCCATCGGTACCGTGTGCAGAACCACGGAAGGGACACGCGGCTCTACAGACGTCTGCAATATCCCTTCTAGGCGTAACTTGACCTGATCAGCTTGGGACATAGAGAGCCCGGGCGCCGCCGGAGGAATACCGTCCTTGGCGTCGATACCATAGATGAGGTCGCCGCCATCGGTGTTGGCCATGCCGGAAACGGCCTTGAGGAACTTGACTTTGTCGCCATCGCCCGCGCCTGGCACTTCGCGGTTATACTCGATAGTCCTGCCTTCCGATACTCCGTTATCGATGAGGCGAATGATGTCGTCTTTGGTAACTTGTTCGATCGGTTTCGGGATCATTCTGTTTTCCTATCGATCCTCACCAGACGAACTTCTTCTCGTTACCCCAACCTTCACGGCCGGTAGATACACCCTTATGGGCTGCGGTTGGGGCGATACGAAACACCAGACGGCCGTCGATTTCGGTCCCATCTTTGTGGACGCGATAGCCCAAAATTGCTCCGCCAAAGTGTGAAGCTTCCAGCTGTCCGGTGTGCAGGTAGAGGTCACCCCCTACCAGTCGTTCAGCGGTCTCCTCGGCGACGGCCCAGTAACCGCTTTCCCAAACCGGCGGATCCGCCGATACTTTGCGCACGTTGTTGAGACGTTCAACCAAATGAAGTGATGCCATAGTTTTCCTTGACCTACGCGCCAATGACGGCGATCTGCTTACCCATATCGAACGCAGCGGCCACGATGGCCGGATGTTTGCTTGCCGCAGCATGTGGAGCGGCCTCGTCCCAAGTCGGGAAGCGCACTGCAGCTTCTACGACTGGCCCATACCCACGCTTCGTCATCGCAGGTGTATCGTCCAGGTGAACGAGGAATTCGTCACGCTCTCGCAGCCAAACCACAAACCCAACGAACTCCGCATCAGCTGGCACTCCATGAGATGCGCGCAGCTCATCCACACTTACTGGCGTCAACCCTTCACGGCGCTTGTCTCGGGCCTGTTGGGCACGCTCTTCTACCGTGCCACGGTGTTTAGCTTGTCCCATAACTTCTCTGCCTATTATTCGGGTGCCGATGGTTTGTAAAGTTGCGATCCCAGGATGCCTTGCTCGCCAATGGTCTCTTCCATCGCCATCACCAGATCCGCGACTGCATCTCGATCGCCAAGCATCGCGTGGGTAGTATTTCCACAGCTGCACATACCCGCGAAAACTGCTTGGATTCCCGGCATTCTTCGCGTGTCCATTGCATGGATGTCCGTGATCTCAGCTTTGCATGCGTTGCATACGATCGTCGCGGGCTTCATCATCTCGATCTTTTCCCGAGCCTGCTTTGCACGTTCCTCCTGCGAGCCACGTTGTTTTGCTTGTCCCATAATTTTTCTTTGACTAGAGAGGTCCGACATAAACCGGAGGAAAGTCAGTCAGCAATGCCCACATCTGTGCCGCACCTGCACCCGCCTTATCGGTGACGAAGTATAGAAAATCAAAATCGCCGAATGTGAACCGCGTCCGCTTCTCATGGTAAAGGTCCGTCAGCAGGCTTGCGATGCAATCCAGCGAATCTAATTGATCTTGTATCCTTCGATCCGCGCGGAAACTAACTCCAAACTTCATGGCCGATTTCCTTGGTCAGTCGGCCTTCTTGTGCTTCTGAACAATCGAAGTAATCTCAGCGTCAAGTTGCTGCTGATCCCGCTTGAGCTTGTGCGCAGCCTCTTGCTGTGCGTTGCGTTGCGTCCTCGCACCTGTCGGATCAAAGCGTCCGTTGACGTAGTTGGCCTCATCCTCTTCTGGGAAATCCTCGAAATACTCTGACCATTCACCCATGTTTGCTCTTCCTTTCCCTTTAAATCAAACCCAACCGAGCCACTTTGCCAGCCCAGCGGCAAGGACACTAGCTACGATGCCCAGCAGCCAGCCTGCAGCGTTCTTAGATAGGCCTAGTAGGCCACTTGAAAACCCGGGTCCGCCGCGAAGAAATGTACGGGTGACGTCGGTACCGGCCTCTGCGATGTCTTCTGGCTCGTAACCTTGACCCGCATTAATGATTAGCAAACGGGACGTACGATTCATCTCTGCGATGTGCGCCAAGCTGTCGCGATTGATTCGGTCCCTTACCTCGGCTTCCTTCAAGGGCGTTTCGAGAATTCGTACCTTCCGAAGTTCGGCCGGGGTGACCAACGATGTACCCGCGAAGAACGTTTTACTGCGCCTGTAGGGTACGACGAACTGCTTGCGCAGCTCCTTCTCGGTTAGGTCGGAGAACAGCACCTCTGTCTTGCGATCACCTATCGCACCAAGCACCTGATAGAACTTGTCGGTCATTGTTTTCCGAGATTGCTCATTCAGGGAGTGCGCTGCAACTCGAAGAGCTTGCCCTGTTGAAAAGAGCGCAAGATCGATGGTCGATCGATTTCGAGGCTACCTTTGGCTCGAACTTCGTCAATCGCTAGATTCAAGAAATCATGCATGACCTTTCTAACATCCTGCCCGGCTTCAAACGCCGTGCTATACACTACCTTGGCGCGTTGCTCGAAAGACGTCATGCCGAGTACTGCGAGTTCGCCAGGCCGGACCTCCTCCTGGTCAATCTCGATACCAACGATTCGTTGGTGCTCCCATTGGAACCGCGGTTTGAAAGTGTACAGTTTGTGGCATCGCTCCACCTCACAGTATGTCCCGACGACGTATTGAGTTAGCAAGGTCTCCCACCCCGCCTGGTCGATCTTATGCTCTTTTGCGCTGCCGAGCGATACACGCAGTACATGCAACATTGTCCTTGCTACGATCTCACCACTTAGGAGATTTTCCATGTCCCTGTCCAAGAACATGTCATCGTCCCACCAAGTTCCGGAATTGTTCAGGCTGTTCGACTGACAATCCATCAGAATCTGATAAGTCCCTGGCACCAGCTGACCCGCTCCCGCGTGTGCGTATCGTAGTGCGCTTAAGTGGTTCGTCAGGCCATTTAAAATGTGCTGCGCAGTGAGAGTGCTCCCAGCGAAAGCAATGAAGCAGCTCGTTTCAAGCTTCACGGCATGGTAACCCCTGAATTGACCGCCTACGATCGATGGCGCATAAACCTTGATGGGGACCTCGTACACTTTCTTGAAACCGCTCAGCAGCGTCTGACGGCCGGTCGTGATCGTACTGTCTGCGGTAACGAACAACCCTGCCGCCGAGCCTTTGAAACCGGGGTGGCTAGAGTCCTTCCTAATATTATGCCCAGCGATAACGAGAGTCATATTTGCATCAATTGGTGGGTTAAATGAATTACGGTAGGCGCGGTGAAGGCTTTGCCTCGTCTTTCAGCCTATGGAGCTATCGCATCTAGTCCGCCGTGACCAATTCTTCCCCATGCGTCTTTGAATTCTGATCGATCGTAACCGGACGGCTGCAACCAGTAAGAGATCTTGTCATCTTTCTCGCCCCGATGAGCGAGGGTCTTGACTTCACTAGGAAGTAGGATAAATGCCGACGGCTGTTCTTCGGCGGCTCGATTAATTACGATCCAATAGTCACCCATGCATTTGTCTAACGATGGCCCGAGGGGCACTGGATGGCGTTTGGACAGTGTTTTGACCTGAATGCCTAGAAAACGCGACGCGTCGCTACTGTACGCGATGATGTCGACACCTCGAGCGTTGCGTGCTGTCGGCATTACGTTCCATCCGAGAAGGGACAGCTTGTAGCAGGCGTGGTAGAGCCCTACGTTGCCAATGACCTGTGGAGGCAGCTTCATCGTTCTTCTGTAACCCCGTCAGCGGAGGGCCTTGATTAGTCCAGCCTTCCACAATGTCGTTACGACATCCATCTGGCTGTTTGGCTTAAGCTTTTCGTTACCGATCTTCTTCCACAAGAGGATTTGGTCGTCTGCGAGCCCTGGGTTCAAACGAAGGACGCCAATCGCCTTCAGCCCGTACTGTTTGTTGTCCGAAATCTTGCTGTTGTACTCTCCAGGTGGGACGCCAAGTACATGGCCCCCTTCACAAATTCCAAGGAACGTCGTCCTCGGACACCCCTTCGTTCGGCCCGATTCCGTATTGAAGAATTCTCGCGTCGCAATCTCCCAACCGTCGACGATCGAGGATGCTTTACCTGCAGTGTAGAGAGTTACGGCTCTAACTGCGGCGTTTCCATATGCTGCCATTTTTTCCGATCATTTCTCGAGGGGGGAGGAGGCTACGTATATTTCTTCGAAAACGTGGTCTGGCATCCAAGTCTCATACTCGTCCTTAGTGTTGATCTTTCGAACGACCAGGTGTCCGGGGAAGATCCTGTTGTGACTTGGCGCTGGCTTCATAGTTCGATCAGTAAAAAGCTTACGGTAGCGTGCCGAGTACTCGGCATTGCTCATCTCGATAGCTCGGATACTTCTTCCGTACAGTCGAGCCTCCTCAATGTCGGTGGCCACATACGTTGGTAGCTGGGCAGAGTTGACGAATGGTCGGTCAAAGTCATATGGCATGATGTTTTCCTATCTGTTCTAGTCGAAGTACTCATAGAGTGGGTGGCCGGGGACAAGCGGCGAATTGGAGCTCTGGCTCTTGATGTCCGCCACGTGCTCGATTGCGCTGCGAGCCGTGGCAACGGTACAGCGAAACCACTCCTTCCCTACGCGGACCTTGGCTAACTTCGTTTGAGCCTGCTGTTCGATATTTCGAGCGTCGTGTAACCGGACACTAAATGCAACCGAGTACGGTGTAGGCATGCCAGTCCCGCCTAGCTCGCTAGCACGCTTCGCGGGGCTACGGTCCGTGTACCCCACCTTGACCAGGCCAGGCATGCTCGTATTCACGATGATGTACACCCAGCCGAGCAAGATGTTTTCCTTAATGGACAGGGACAAACTGTCCGGTACGCGAATTGATGTAGCCGTTTGGGGCGGCGCCTACATAAAGAGTGCCATCCCTGGTGCCGACGACGTTCGGTTCCACTGGCCCGTAGTACTCCCTAGTGACTGTATTGATCGCCCCCTGGCGAGACCGGCGTGCTTGCTATCATCGCGTTCATTGAGGCCTGACGCTGTTGGTAGGTGCGACGCTGCGCCTCGATGGCTTGCTGGTGCCTCATAATGCGCTGCTGCGGTGCCTTTTCCGATATCAGATGCTGTTAGCGCTTTGAAAGTACAACGCTCGGGCCGGCTTTTAAGAGGTCAACGATTCGGCACGCTTCGCACGGCCTGCTCGAACTTGAACGCCCCGTTGACAGTAAAGATGTTCCGATAGCGATCGTCGGCTACGGCATCGACCTTAAGCATCGTCTCGGTCTTTATGAGCGTCCCGCGGAACACACGGGTCGCAGCTCCCCTTTCGTCAGGGTTTGTCGTCTTCGAAGCGAGTAAGTACCACGATAGCTTGACATGGGTTTTTGAGTTGTCTGCGTAGCTTGCGACGACACAGGTATCACCAGGGCGGAGTTCATCGGCTAACTTGATGTTCCGGTGGCGCAGATCAATATCATAGAAGGCGTCAGGGCCATAGATGGGCGTATAGTCTCGATTTCGGCAGTTGTTGAAAATCATCTATTTTCCTTGTCTACAGCTCACCCATCGGCTTCGAGCGATTACTCACGGTTTGGACGGCTCCGCCGCTTCGCATCTGCCTCTTGTAGACTGGCTGTTGAAGTACGCGAACTTTGCGTTCTGAACAGTTAAACTCGCGCAGAGCGACCCATACCGTCGCACCTGCGTATTTTTGGGACGAACTGCTCCTAAACGCGGCCAGGGAACTCAATAGCGTATGCTTGAGGCTTCTCCTGGTTTCGACGGTAAGCCAAGCGTGCAATTTAAACCCATCAGTCGCGGCAAGCAATGTAAGCGCCGTTTTGCATGCACAGTACTTTAGTGCTGGGCTTGGCGCCGAACGGTGTGAAGTTCGGTGCCTGCGCCGCTGGGGTTGCCGGCGTCACGGAGTTCAAACTTTGCTGACCGGCCGCGCGTATTTGCTGTCCCATGTCGGCGAGCGCACCGACGAAAGCCTGCGCCTGCTGCTGGGTATACTGCTGCTGCGCCTGCTGCTGGGCGATATGTTGCTGCGTCGCGAGCTCGGCGTTTGTGCGCAGCTGCTCCATCTGCTTGCTGAAGACAGCGACGGCAGCGTCCAGGCGCGGCTGGAACTGTGAGCGCCATGTGCAGATCCTAGTAGCCTCGGTGGCATCGAGCCCGTCGATCGTGTGATTGCCGTTGCAGGCCAGGTACAGGTATTCGCGCTCCATCTGGCGAGCGCGCTCCAGGTTGGCTTGGGCGAGCGGCACGACCGTATAGATAGCATTAGCCTTCTGCAGGAATGCAGTGGCATAGTCGGTGGGAAGAACAACCCACTCGGTCGCCGACCCGTTGTATTTCACGTGGCGTATATAGCCGTTGCCGTAGCGAACGACGGCCACACCACCCACGGCGCCGGTCATGGCGTCGACAATTTGTGCACTGAACTTCACGATCGACGGATCGCTACCCGGCATCGCCATGTTGTCTGTGAAACGGTAGAGCACATTGCCCGTCCTGTTCAGGATTACCCGCTCAGTGCGCAATGGGGACGTCTGCAGGGCGACAGAATCGCCAGACTCGTCCATAGCGCCGATCGTTTGCGCCATGAAAAAGCCGGACGGGGTGTCCGACACCTGCTCGGTGTACAAGGTGGCAGCCGGGTATTTGCCGGTGGGCACGCGGTAAGCGGCCCTGTTGTTGACGAAGTCGTAGTCGACAGTCGGGTTTTTGCCGCTGTCGGTGCTGGTGCCGTCGTGCACGGTAATCTCTTCCACGTGGTGCGTATCCGAGATCGCGATGTCGCGCCCAAGCCCGAATGCATAGCCGTTCTTGCACTGCCCATCCCAGAACGTTCTCAAATGGCTGCGTTCGAGTTGCTCCTTGGTAGTCGGGAGCTTGCACGGTTCGGTCTTGTTGAGCGGTTGCACAAACAAGGGCGCCGGCTCGGTCACAGCCTGTCGAGGCTTGGCGCGCAATGTCTGTTCGAAAGCGGCTGCTTCGGACTCGCCTAAGGTCCGCCCGGTTGGGGCTGCCGGGTTCGAGGTGGCGCAGCCAGCTACGCTCGCGGCGCTAACAACAAGGGTGGCGATCAAAGGAAAACGCATAGTGGTAAGTGAGGGCATAGATGGGATAACGCCACAGGCCAAGATATGACACCGTGCGGCTGCAGAGTTATAAGTCGTAAGAACCACATGTTGCCAGACGGTCGCTTATATTACAAACAGACAACTTGTCTGCGTGGTAAATCCGCACACGGTCGAGTGTCTTTTCCGCGATGATGGAGGATCTTTAGTGGACTGGTTCTCGCGATAGCGGTGCCGCAGTTACTGGCCCCGTTTCAAAAGCTCTTTCACTTTTCTTAAGATGAACGCCATCAGCCACTCAGCGAAGTTTTCACCCATCTTCTGTGCTTGGCAGCCACCGCACGCGCCATTGTCGTAAAGCTGCTTTCTTTTCCTGCAAACATTACAAACGCCTTGCTTCATCAATCTCCTCGTCACGCTTTTCGGTTCAGTTCCTACGATCGAATGCGGCTTGGCGCAATCGCATTTTTTGTAACACGTTCCTAAATTGCGTTCACAATTAAGTCTTTGACTTCGTTAGCGAACTTGATGACGGTAGAAAATCCTCCCGCAACTTTGCCGATGCGTTCCACTGTTGTCGCAGCTTCAGCTAAGTAGTCACGCTGAACGGCTGTCAACTGCCCGGCAGATGCCCGAAGATCCTCCGACATAGTTCTTAATTCTTCTTCAGCTTGACGATAAGCCCGACCTAATGCCCTTTGGCCCGTAAAATTCGCCTCAACGATCTGACGCTCAAGTGTTTGAAACAGCTGATCGGCGAACTCCAATACTGTTGGAGGAAGCTGAACGATGGCCAGTCGCGCCTTCAACGCCATCACTTCTTGCAGAATCGATGAAATCTCATCGTAGTCCGTGTCGTCGCCTACCGCCGGCAAAAAGGTTGCAGCCCATCCCATTGAAACTACGCACTGTGTGTCTAACAAGGGCGGGTAGTTAGTAAGAGGCGCATCTAAATTATTTATTGCACTTAACGAGTCATAAACAGAACGGATTGGCTGATATAGCTCAGGCATCACATTATGGTGCGCTTCAAGTGCCTGGATGATTAGCTTAGTATGCCGCCGGAATTGGTGGAGCGACATCTGAAGCAACTCGCGATGGTCGGGATTTGCCGCTTCGAAGTTCGGAATGGCAAATGCACTTGCTAGTGCGCTCGCGACATTGGCACCACGATTCGGCTGAGTAGCTTTCAAATATAGATAACAGCGCCACGCACTGTTGTTGGGCGGCGTTATAGAATGTGCTTCCGCTTGAATGGTCATATTTTTTCTTGGCGATGCACTCAGGCCTTGTCTACCTGAACGGCCCACCCCAAGGCTTTAGGGTAGTCACCCGGCTAGCTTTCCCAACGGCGTCACTAACTGCGGCCTCGGTCTCGCCAGCTGCTTTGCTGGGGTACACCTCCGAATACACAACACGCTCATCCTGAATCACCGAAATGTGGATCGGAAGCAGTGGACCTAAACGTGCTTAACGATGCCTTGCTCCGCTCATGCTTTTTCCTAGTTGTGGAAGTGACTCTCAACGGCGCCACAGACTGTGCATTCGTAATCTTCGAGTCCGCAATCGGTCTGTGTCCGGTTCGTAATCTTGACAAACGCATGACCTTTGGACACGCCGTGCCACCATTGCCTAAGTTTCGTAATCATAGTTTTCCTTGATCTTAATACGCTGCCGTGTCCAAATAACGGTGGATCGCGCCATCGCTTGCTTGTGGCGCTAGGCATTTGATTGGCAGGTGTCCTTGGCATCCGCACTCAGCCGCTCAATGTCGAGAATGTGGTGAAGCGCTCGATGGGCGCCAATTCGACGCAGCTTCAATTCCGTTACCTCGAGGTCGCCAGGCGAAATGAAGGACAGCCAGCTCCCATAATAAGTAACCAGCTGTCCCTCAACGAGAGGCACATTGTCGCGCTCGTCGAGTTTGAAATAGCGATAGCCATTCTCGGTTCTGATGACGACGATGTTGACACCGTGACTTTCATAGACACCAATGAACACCGCAATGTCCCATCTGCCCGTGCCGTATCGCTGCTCAAAATCGGCGCCGTCGTCTGCCCCTCTCCACTTTAAAATCAGATCGGCTTCGTCCCGCGCACGAAGTCGTTCGGCTGTGAGCGTGACCACTTGCTCGCCGGTGCTTTTCTGATACACGTGGGCCGTGCAAGGATGCTTCGGCCATGGTGGGCCGAGTTCGTCGAAGAAGACGCGACTACCAAACTGGTTCTGGTAGAAGAACACGGGGCTGCCGCAAACTGGACAATCCGCATTCGGCTGTACAAAGCGCGACGTTGCGCCTTCGTGCGCGCGCGCCCGACGAAGTTCCGCTTCGTCTCGTTGGGTGCGGAACGGGATATCCCATTCGCTGCGGTCGACCACGTGACCTTCGACCCAGTGCACGTTACCGTGTACGCTCGAACGCCAAAAGCCCGCTCGCCAATATGTCGTCATTGTTGATCTGCCACCTATTGTGTGAAGGCTGAGGACAGCCTCATCCTTTCATATCACTTATCCCCTGCGACATCGTCCATGGCAACCATGGCTCGGCCCAGCCTTTCTCTTCAATTCTTCCGTTGTTTTCCTATCTTTCCTACTCGAAGTATTCGTAAAGGGGGTGGCCAGGCACAAGCGGCGAGTGAGTCCTCGGGCTCTTCATATCCGCGACGTTCTCGATAGCGCTGCGTGCCGTGGCCACGGTACAGCGAAACCATTCCTTTCCTACGCGGACCTTGGCCAACTTGCGGTGCACCTGCTGCTCGATCTTTCGAGCGTCGTGTAACCGGACACTGAACGCAACCGAGTAAGGCGTTGGCATGCCGGTCCCGCCTAGCTCGCTAGCGCGCTTCGCCGGGCTACGGTCCGTGTACCCGACCTTGACCAAGCCAGGCATCGATTTATTCACGATGATGTATACCCAGCCGAGCAAGATGCTTTCCTAGACTACTTGCTATGTTTTGTCAGGATGGTTTGCAGCTCTGGCACCGCTACTCCTGTTGAGTGACGGTAGTCGATATGGGCAGATAACCCAGCCAGAGCTTTTTGCAGTCCGTGGCTGCCGTACTCCTCGCGTATCCTGCCAAGGAAGTAATCCGTCGCATTCAGCGTCAGCGCTCGGCGGTACCGTTCGCCGTTAAGCATGTGGCGCAGCGAGCGAATAGTCATGTTCGCCGAGTTAGCGTTGAACCCATAGGCACGCACGAGGCCATCTCTACCTTTCGTCAAGGTGATATCTCCACGATCGACTTGCCTCGTAACCTGAAAAATCTCTTCCAAAATGTCTTTGCTGAGTTCCATTACACTCTTTCCTAGTTATCAGTTTTTCGGTTACTGTTGAGCTGGACGGTCACAGCGATGAAACTTGGCGATGAACTCTTTTGTGGCCACGCCGTAACGGAGCGTTCGGATATCAACGTAGCTGTGCGAGCGATGGGAGGTTATGACCGCCCTCGTTTCAGTAGCGAACCAATTCCGGCCTCTGCGATAGCGGCACCGATAAGCACTCCAAGACCATAGTACTTTCCAGTGTTGTGTCCCTCCCAACCCACGAACCAAGTGGTAACACCGAGGGCGAGCAGGAGCAAGATCATGACGAAGGAAAAGGGACGAGTCCACCGATTCGTGTCCACGGCATCAAGCAATCGGCCTGCCCGAAAAGCTTTCCATAAATACACGGCCAAAGCGTATCCAACTACGCCGTAAGTCCCAAGAATGACACCGCAAACCGCACGATAAAGCTGGTCAAGACCGCTACTGCGAATAACTTCGCTCAGCGGAAAAAGGAGCGCCAAGAGCAGTATGGATATAACCGAAAATACGAGTTCTCGGGTAGTTGGCGCTGCAATTTCTTTTCTAGCTGGTGGTACGACGTTTTTGTTAGGCGGCGTCTTAACTCCTTCCTGAGGCCGAAGCTCCCCTTCTTCTATCTTAGTCGCAGCTTCAACATCTTTCGCGGTTTCGTTCTCGTTCACTATGAATCCTCTTAACCTAGCGTCCGGCCAGTACGGGGCACCTCTCGGCACCAACTGTTTTCCTCCTCGGCCGGGCACCGCGCCCGCCCCTCTCAATGCCGCTGCCCGCTCATGGCGGGCTTGCGGTGCTGCTGGGCCTTTTCCCGGAAGGTCAGGCCTTCCTCATCCGGTTGATACTGTACATTTCGTCTATGCAATCTTATAACGCTGCGCTTGCTAGGTCCACGAAAATTGACGAAATATCACAATGCAGTTGCAACCGGCTTGCGGCGAATAGCAGATTTTGAAAGGTGCCCTACTGCTTACCCAGCTAAAGCACGTCCATGAACATTTCTTCGAGCCTTTTTTGCGACACCTGCAGGTACGGACGGACGTGATCCAGCTCGGCGTGGCCGAGAAGTTGCTGAACGGTCTCGACAGCGTACCCTTGGGCGATTAACCGGGACGCCATCGTGCGCCGACCGCTGTGCGAAGAACCGCCTTTGATCCCAGCGTCGCGATAGAGCTTAGTGAGGTGCGATTGCAGACTGTCACATGCCAAGTAATCGACGCGCTTACCAGCGAAGCTCACGCGCCGCTTAGTGTTGAGGTGAAATTTGTAGCCTTTGTGGGTCAGGATCAGCATGCTCGATTCCTCTAGCCCCCGATAACGTCCGGGTTCGCCAGTCGTTCGTAGGCGGTGCATCACCCGGTAGTCGAGGTATCGGTCAAGTGCCTCGATGACCCTTGCATGGCTGAAGTACACGCAGCGCTGCCGGCATCCTTTCGTAATCGCAGCACGAAGGCTGACTTCACCTCGTAGAGCACCTGACGGAAACAGCACGTCCTGAACCTTGATCTGCGCTATTTCGGTTACCCGCAACCCTGCTGTTATACCGAGCAGCAGAACCAAACAGTCGCGCTCGGGATGCCGACTGGTGGCCGCGGTGACGCGGAGAAGATGACGGATTTGCCCCGGCTGGAGCGTGGTAGCTTGGGCCATGCGATCCTCTGAACAGGATGGATTGAGAACGGATTCAGAGGGAGAACCGAGCAGGCTCTTTTTCAAGCATAACATGGCCTGATTGCTAAGGTTCTCGGAAAAGCCTGCGGAGGGATCCACTTCTATGGTTCAGGTTGCTATCGAGGCTCTCAGTGGCGGCATTCGACCTGCATCGTCTTGTACGTTCAAGAAAGGATGAGGATCACAGCTAGTTGTATGTTTGGCGCAACAAGAAAAATAGAAAGTAGAGCGCAAGAACACTACTAGAAAAAACATTTCGCGCCTATTTTTTATTTTTTCTGCCTATCCAATAAATCAAATTCCTCTTTTTTCGTTGCGCGCTACAAAAAAACCACCTATCCCCAGCTTTCACTCTGAAAGCGTATGAATCACCCAATAAAAAAATTAGCAAATAAATATCAAAAAAGCTCGGCAATTATTTACTAGGATTTTGCGCACCTCTAATATATTGTCAAATAATTATCGTTGCTCGCAACGAATTTAAAGTGCTTTTCTCGCAACATAATCTCTGGTACCGTTTGCCACGTGGGATCTGGAGCTTCTAGTTTCAACAATGGCATAGATTGCCATTGTGAATTTCCAGATACACCGAAAATGCGCAGCGGCGCAGGAATAACCACGCCTAAAATTTATTAAAGAAAGCTTATATCACCATTACACATATACAAAGCAGGACGGAAAAATGTCTATAAAGCAAAGACGACGAGGAATGCCAAACGCCGTAACGCAGGGGAGTAGAACCCTCGGTCAAACAGGCGGGCGTCCGGCACAGCTTTTCGGAAGCGAAAAGAGTGCAGGCATTTGTCCAGCTGAAAGCCCTCTTGAAAAGACGGTTGGACAGCTTGCTAGCCTGGATCCTCGTGTAATTAGCGTCCAACCGCAACCTTTCACAATCGACGTCGTTTCTGGAACCTTCTTTCATACACGCGAAGAAATCTTGATGCACAGGAAATCACGCGGGCAATCGCAAGTTAGGGAACGTGAATATACGCCAGACTTCGGCTTTAAGTTGATTGATGGGAAGCGTATTATCGTCGAAGTTAAGGATAAACGCTTTCCCTGCCCCTCACCTTATTGGGATAAAGTAGAAAAGGCTAGGAAGCTCATGCGTTCAAACGGATACATATTCTGCGTCATTTCGATGGCGTACCAACCGTCATCCGCTCTCGTACACAACGCTGACATTCTGACCTCTCTCCAAATCAACTTCAAAAAAACCATTACTCAAGCTCATATTGAAGCGATTGATGCATATATCGGCAAATCAACCTCAGGCTTAGGCGAGGTGGCTAAAGTCGCTGGCTTGACGCTTAGAGAAGCACCTATCCTTGTAGTACGAGGAATCATATCCGCCGACATCTCTGCTGGCCACCTAGGATTACTTACACCGGTTCGCCAAGCATATGGGGAGTTGCAACATTTGGAAGTCCTTAGATATGAGGAGTAAACAAAATGAATCTGCGATCAGAGACGGTTTAAAAACTTAGAAGCAACTATGATGTCCAAACAGTCCTCTTCGACAGGAGTACTTCATGTGGACAGCGGAGCAGCGAGCGCGGCATAAGGTCAGGACTTCCAAGGAGCGCAAGGGTT
>Ga0209023_10005021_pt1 | contig 14684 bp, 16 predicted proteins | sample LakOneMetagenome_FD_187468 | JGI IMG/M metagenome (GOLD analysis project Ga0209023, IMG submission 187468) | Freshwater and sediment microbial communities from Lake Erie, Canada (SPAdes) (version 2) | ecosystem: Environmental > Aquatic > Freshwater > Lentic | place: Lake Erie, Canada...
CCAAATGTCAGAAGTGCAGTTTTGGGATGGAGTCATTCTTATACTCAACTGGCTTGGTTCTTTACTAAAGCTGCACTTCTGACATTTGGTGGTGCTTATGCTGTTCTGCCTTACGTTTATCAAGGCGCTGTCGGTTTTTATCACTGGCTCACCCCAACTCAAATGATCGATGGTTTAGCCCTAGGTGAAAGTACTCCCGGCCCATTGATCATGGTGGTGGCTTTTGTCGGCTTCTTAGCAGCTTATAACCATTCGCTGTTGGGTGCTGAACATCAATTTATTGCAGGTGCATTAGGTGCAATCATCGTCACGTGGTTTACTTTTATTTTCTCATTTTTCTTTATCTTAGCCGGAGCACCTGTTATAGAGTCCACACACAATCAAATTAAATTTACTGCCCCTTTAACCGCCATTACCGCTGCCGTGGTGGGCGTAATTTTAAATTTGGCACTCTTTTTATGTTACCACGTGCTTTGGCCACAGGGTTTTGAAGGGAATTTTGATTATATCTCTGCCATTATTGCAATTTTAGCTGTAGTCGCATTATTTAAATTTAATCAAAGTGTGCTCAGAGTCATCATCGGTTCTGCTTTAGTGGGTTTAACGATTAAAATTTTACTATAAAGAATGAACACTAGAGGTATGGATAAAAAATCTATGCTTCTTTTGACACGATTCAAGGTATCTTCTTTCATATAAAAAATTAAAGAATATTCCACTAAATCACTCCCCATTTAACATAATAGAGCTTATACGAAACGTATTTTTAATATTACTTTAAGATCAGTATCTTATCGTTATTCATACCCTCTGGAACGTTCTCGTTCAACCGACTTGGAAACAAGTCGGTTTCTTTTTAAGCAAAACTGTAACTTTTAGCCAATAAAGTTGATCAAAAAACATTCTTTTTTGCATTTTTTCCTGATTTCTCAAGGGTCACAGTTCAGAAATAATCCCCAATTTCTGCGGACAACTCTTGGGATAAAATAGGCCAACTTTGTAAGCTAAAACTTACACAGATTTAATGTTTTTGCGGATTAGTAATCCAAAGCATTAGCCCTATGATGAATACATAAGGGAACTGGATGTTTCTAGAAAACAAGAATAAGAAAATAGCGCAAGGAATGGGCAGCACGAGATCAGTAAGACTAGCAACCCGATATGAAAAAGCCCGACAGGATGTCGGGCTTTTTTATGTCTTGAATCTGGATTTCGTGTAAGAGATTTTATGTTAAATCAATAAAAAAAACCCTTTTTAGGGGGCTTTTCTTGGCTTATAAAGCATTGGAATATAACTGCTCAATTTTATTGAGGAGGTTTAAGCTTGATGGTCATTTTTCTATTCCTTAAAGTTAATTAGTATTGTCTTCTAAAATAAAATCAATTGTTTCTCTTATATTCATTTCTGCATTGATAATTCTGATTTGTCTATAAGCACTCATACCTAATCGTTTGATTGGTGTTGCTAATAACGCATTGAGAAAACTATGCGGAGCACTTTTGATACCATGAAAATCAATTATTATTTTTTATCATCTTCTATAGCAGGAAGCAAATATTTATCTCTGAATTTTATTGCATCTTCTTTTATTTCTGCAAAATCTCCAAAAAAATTATTCATATTTACAATGAATTGCTCATCAGACTTTATTAGTTTTTGCTTATTTCTTTCATCTTCAGCATTTTTACGTAATTCTTGAAGAATTGATTGGAGATCATTTTTATCATTACCTTCTAATTTTATAGCTAAGAATGCGATAGTGCCTTTCCACGAATTAGATAGTGTTTTAGATGTTATATCTCTAGGTGAAATATGGAGTAATCCATCTCCTGACACTAAATACATTTCACCTTTCAATTTTCTAATAATATTTGAGGATAGATAAAGTCCCATTCCTGCATTATTTTTAGCATTATATGGGTCTGTTACAGCAAATGTACCTGATTTTTCAGGTTGAATAGCTAATTTGATAGCCATTTCATCAGACTCTTGGCAAGGATAAGTTTGTTCAATATGCTTTCTTATACCAATACCTAGATCGGCAATAATGAACTGAATTACATCTTTGTTTTGGTACCAACACATTTGTACAAGTGAAGGAATAGGGATATCTAAGTTAGATGAGTATGATCCACCGTGTTCTTGGGTGTTGTATAGTAATTCACTTAATATATATCTAAGTGTTTCTGTATAAGAAATATCGAATCCATCAGTGTAGTTTTCAATAGCCGAAATAATATCTTTAAAATCTTTATTATTATTTCCTTTTCTTAGTGCAAATAAAGGTTTGTAACTATCACCTTTAAATTGTTGATTTGGCTCTAATAATACAGGAAATGTACCTGGTGCACCAAGCCTTTTCCACATAAGGCTTACGCCTGATGTTGCATGGTGATCGAAAATAATTTCAACTACGCATCCATTATCTTTTAGATGCCAAGCATATAAAACAATTAGAGATAGAGCCTGATAGTCAGATGAAGTACATTTTGTTATATCAATTTTTACAGGACAATCTTTTAGGTCCCATTGAAATATATTGAATAATTTTTCAAAATTAAACGCATCATGATCTTTTAATCCAAAACTTTTAGGTAAAACAATAGTTACCGTTTTTAATCGTTTAAGTTCTTTTTTTACAGGTAGCATAGCTTCTAGCATTGCCGGATTCTTGGTATATCGCATAAAAATCATGAAAAATTATATTCATTTAATCTTATCATTAAATGAATATATAATAAGGTAAAAGTAGATCTTTAAATATTGAATCCTATATGTTTTCCTGTAGGAAGCTCTACATCAATGCGGAGTTTTCCACCCATAGCTTCAACATATTTTTTCATCGTTGAAATTTTCAGATCATTCCCACGATTCTCGATAGCTGAAAGAGAAGGTTGTTTAATACCAAGGGTTTCAGCCAATTCTTTTTGAGAAATTTCTAATTCTTCACGAATTAAGCAAAGCTGATTTTCTAGCAACAGCTCATCAGCCATTTGTTGAATACGAGCTTGGCTCTCAGGAGAGCGACTAGCCAATAATTCTTGTAGGGTCTTAGCCATCTCATTGATCTCCTAAAGTTGAAAGATGAAGTACGTACTGCTCATCTGCAATTGCTAACATCTCTGTATAAAAACGCTTTTTATTACTCTTATCACCAATACATAGCACAATTGCTTGTCGTAGTGGATCAAATGCAAAAAATGCTCTTAATGGTTTACCTCGATGCTGAACACGTAGTTCCTTCATATTGGTAAATTTAGAATCGTAGACGGTATCTACTAATGGACGACCTAAACTCGGCCCTTGCTGTTGCAGAACGACCAATGCAGCTAAGACTTTCTCTTGTGTTGCTTCATCTTGCTGTTCAAGCCATTCATTAAACAGATCCGTTGTAATGACTGTCCACATATTACAACCAAAATATAGATTATAGTCTATATTTTAAAGCTGATTGAATGACTTTGCAAATGGCAATAAAAAAGCCCGACATCCTGTCGGGCTTTTTCGTATTTGTACCTGAGGTATGACTCCTGTCGTACCTACACTCCGTTGCTGTCTTTTCTTATTTTTATCTGGAACATCCTGTTCGCTATGGGTTCATGATATGAAATTGTAGTAGATCTGCCTATTCGCTAAATCCTTAAATTGATGTACGTTCAGGCGTACAAAACTGGCGGAGTTTTATCCCAAGAGTTGTCCGCAGAAAATGCGGAGAGTTTCATAATTGTGACCGTTGAGAAATCAAGGAAAAAGCCAAAATTGATTATTTATCAACCAATTTTGTTGGCAAAAGATATCAAACTTGGTCATAAAAAAGCCGATTTGTTTCCAAGTCGGCTTTTTGCTGTTTTTTAGGTCGGTTAAAAAATTTTAACTAAATGAAAAACAATAATATTTTAGAATTGATTTCGCATAAGCACCATTATGTTAAATGCACAGTTTTTTAGAATGCAAATTGACAATTTTCTTAGCTGAATAAGCAGCTTCTACAAAATGGTTAGGGTAGATAGAATGATACCGAGCTGTTATCCTTGCTCTGATATTTTCTCTCAAACAATGCACTGAATTTATGACACTTACGCCACCTTAAGTTTATTTACCTCTTTAATCAGTAAATAACTCATCACTGTCTAGTGATGTGGTGTAGTCGCTTGTGTGTTGTATATATCACATCACTAGCCTATCTGAAAAATTAAAAAACAGGCTATGTTTATGTTATCTAATGTACGAGAACAATGGTTCTCTAACATCCGTGGAGATGTGCTTGCAGGACTTGTTGTCGGTCTTGCATTAATCCCTGAAGCTATCGCATTTTCAATTATTGCAGGTGTAGATCCTAAAGTAGGTTTATACGCATCCTTCTGTATTGCTGTCGTTATTTCTTTTGTTGGCGGTCGTCCAGCTATGATTTCAGCAGCCACAGGTGCGATGGCACTGCTTATGGTCACATTGGTCAAAGAACATGGGCTTGAATATCTGCTTGCTGCAACGATTTTAACTGGTGTCATTCAAATATTAGCAGGTTACCTGAAATTGGCTAAGCTAATGCGCTTTGTCTCTAAATCTGTAGTGATTGGCTTCGTAAATGCGTTGGCCATCTTAATTTTTATGGCTCAGCTACCCGAACTGACTAATGTAACTTGGCATGTATATGCTTTGGTTGCTTTAGGCTTAGCGATTATTTATCTATTTCCTTTAATTCCAAAATTAGGAAAATTATTCCCTTCTCCACTTGTTTGCATCATTGCTATTACATTGTTAGCAATAGCCCTAGGAATTGATGTACGGACTGTTGGAGATATGGGAGCATTACCTGACACACTTCCAATGTTCTTGATCCCAAATATTCCTCTAAATTTTGAAACATTGATGATCATTTTGCCGTATTCAGTTGCACTGGCAGCCGTAGGTTTACTTGAGTCTATGATGACAGCAACTATTGTCGATGAAATGACAGATACACCAAGTGATAAGCATCAGGAATGTAAAGGACAAGGTATTGCAAATATTGCCTCTGGCTTCATGGGTGGTATGGCAGGTTGTGCCATGATCGGTCAATCTATGATTAACGTGAAGTCAGGTGGTCTGACACGCTTATCAACCTTCTCTGCGGGTATTTTTCTTCTCATTTTAGTTGTGTTTATTAGTGATTGGCTCAAAGTTATTCCAATGGCTGCCTTGGTTGCTGTGATGATCATGGTTTCAATCAGTACTTTTGAATGGAGTTCTGTCACCCAATTAAAGGACAATCCTAAAAGTAGCAACGTCGTGATGATTGCAACGGTGATTGTGGTGGTAGCTACGCATAACTTGGCGTTAGGGGTATTAACAGGTGTACTGCTTTCAGCTTTATTCTTGGCCAATAAACTAGAAAATGATATTCAGGTCAGTGCTTCTTTTGAGGGGACAGCTCGTCTATATGATTTGAGAGGTCAGATCTTCTTTAGTTCTTCTGAAAAGTTCATGCAAGATTTTGACTTTAAAGAGGATGTAAAGGAGGTGATTATTGATTTGACCCATTCTCACATTTGGGATGTAACATCAGTCGCCATGCTTGATTCTGTTGTAAATAAATTTCAAAAGAATGGTGCGAATGTCACAGTACGTGGTCTAAATGAAGCCAGTTCGATCATGATTGATAAGTATGGGACACATGCCAGAATTTAAGTTTTAAAAATTCTATATTTATATAGAATTTCTAAAATTAACATAATACACCTTATACGAAAGGCCCTATTCACGGGCCTTTTGATCATCTGCTTAACATAGAATCTCTTACACGAAATCCAGATTCAAGACATAAAAAAGCCCGACATCCTGTCGGGCTTTTTTATGGCTTAAATTTCTATAACTGAGTATTGATCTGATAGCGTGTATTACGTCCCCCACCTTCCAATTTGACGATACAACCTTTCTCAAGTAAGTCAGATAAATGACGAGTAGCTGTCGCCTTACTTGTTTTAGCAACTTTTTGATATTGTGACGCGCTAATACCATGTTCAAAGCCATTTTCCCCACCGTCTAATAAACGATTGAGGACTTTGCGCTGTTCTTCACTCAGGGCTAAATTTGAATATTTATGCCAAAACTGGCTTTTAAATAATGTCCGATTGATCTGTACTAAGGTTTTTTCAAGGCTATCATTCAATGTATCTAAAAACCAAACTAGCCAATCGGTGATATCAGAATCATTTTTTTGAGTTTGTTCTAATATCTCATAGTAACTTTTACGTTTATTCAATATCGCAGTAGACATAGCATATAAACGAATGCTCTGTTCATCCATTTGAGCTAAAGAAAGGTCTGTAAGTGTACGTGTAATACGTCCATTACCATCATCAAAAGGATGTAGGGTAATAAACCATAAATGGGTAATACCTGCACGTAACAGAGGATCAAGCAATGAATCATTTAGGCTTTGATTAAACCAATCTATGAAGGCATTTAAGCGTTCTTCTAAGCCTTGTCTTGGCGGTGCTTCAAAATGCACTTTAGGATAGTCCAATCGACCTGAAACGACCTGCATAGGCTCTGCCCCCCTAAGTTGACCAATGCGTAAACGGTGCATTGTCCAATCTGGGTCATTGAAAAGCCAACGATGCCACTGCATGAGACGATTAACAGTCAATGGTTGCTTAACATCGTTAAGCGCATCTAGCATGATATTGGCTAAACCTTCTGATCGATCTGAGCTTGGATAAGGCTGTTCAAGTGTGACACCTAAGCGTTGAGCTAGAGATGATCGTAGTGAAAAAACATTGATCGTTTCGTTTTCAATCGCAGATGAAGCAACAAGATTGGCAAGCAGAGTATCTAGGGTGAATTGCTCTTTTGCTAAATCATGCTGACTTTGCCCCAGAATAATCCCTATTTTTTGATGTATCTGTCTGGTTTTAGGTAAGATAACTGAATCTAGCCATGTAAAATTTGTCCAGTTTTCTGCTTGCCAAATCCATTTCTGCATTTTCAATGGCTCATCTAAAATTTCAGATGAGTTGAATATAGCACTTATTCGGCTCATAACAAGAGCCGAATATGATAATTAATCAGCTCATTTTTTATAGGACATTTTAAATGGTTTATCGCATAGACATTTTAATTGGTGAATAACAGAAATATATCGGCTTTTTTATAAACAAACTTGATATGTTTTTCCAAAAAATAGAGATCATTTGAGAATATTTGTATTTTCTACTTTTAAACTCAATTATTTTTAGGGGGATGACCTGAGAGCTATTAGCTCTCGTTTCTTACAATGCGTATCGTATTGGTTTTAAAATACTATCTATAAAATTTTAAAAATTTTTCCACTTACAGTACTTTGAAAAAACATTTCAAAACTAGGTCGAATATCTTCTCCATCAACGGTGATATGTCTTATATTTGAGTGAGATTGCGTATCGGCAAAATGATGATCTACTGTTGCTTGAATAGCTTGTTTAACCCCAAACTGGTCTTTTACGTTGAGAGTCTGTTTAAACATATATATCCCCTTAATAAAATTATAGTGGTAGAAATCTACCCCAATTCTTAATACTTGTTGATGTTGGCTCTAAGCAACTTTATGACTTAATTTAAATAGCTGATTTAAAGAAGTGTAAAATGTACGGCCATCTAAATTTAAATCAACCTCGATTCCAGATGAAAGAAGGACTCTTTTACCTACTTCGATTTTTTTTGAACCTTGACGTGTATTTTGCATTTTATGAAGAGGAATTAATGAAACAATAATTTCAGTCCCATTTTTAGATTTTGCAATTAAATTACTTAATTTCAACAAATTTCATCCTATTTTTTAGAAATATTTTAATTTTTAAAACAAATTTTGAAGTATAAAAAAAGCACTCATGAGTGCTTTTTATTACTGTCTATTATTACTTAGATAGCAACAATATTTACAGCATTCGGTCCTTTTTGACCTTGAGCTACACTGAATTCAACTTGCTGGCCTTCCATTAAGGTTTTGAAACCTGAACTTGCGATTTCGCTGAAATGAGCAAAAACGTCTGGACCTGATTCTTGTTGAATGAAACCAAAACCTTTAGTTTCGTTGAACCACTTAACAGTACCTTTAACAACATTTGAGTTTGACATAATATATCCTACTGATTTTTAATAATTTTTAGTCATTATATTGACCGATTATAACTTGGAAAATAATAAAGAATGAAACTTAAAATCTAAAAAACGAAGGATTATGACTAAAACTGCGATACTTAAGGAAGATTTACCGAAACGAGACTTTTTTTCTAGTTGAGTTAAATATACAGTAAAAATAAAAATAATCAAGTTTTTTTAATAGTTATATTTATTTTTCTGATAAAAGAAAATTATATTTCATAAAAAAGCCTTATAGTCTCTCTCGGAACTATAAGGCTTATTAAGCGCTGTTAGTTTTCTCTTAATCACTTACTTTCCAATGTAAGTTAGCTGTTTTGGCCCTAATTGATACTTAGTCCTTAAACGCTTATTACCCACTATCCTTAGCAGGTTATGAGTACAATTATTTTACCGATAGGTAAAAAATTTAGATATAAGACAAAAGACGAATATTTGAGAGAATCAGTTTAAAAAGCTAACAATTCCACACTCTCCCTTATCTTGCCCAGATATTTCCTTAGGTAAGTATTCAGGCTCACAATTAGACAACGCTGTTTGATTTTCAAAGAACGTGGTTACAACAGATTAGAAATAGGCCAATTATTCGGATTTTAAATTTAAAATTTTTCTAAAATTAAGATAATACACTCTACAAAAAGCCTGTGATTCGGGGCTTTTACTTATTTATTTCACATAAAATCTCTTATGCGAAGTCAAAATTGTAACTCCAAAATAGAAATCTTTTATTTTTTGGGGGGATTGCCATAAGGCGCTGTAATTTTTTGATAGTAAGCTTGCAGGCTAGATTTTAAGTTTTTTTCAACATTACTTTGAATCTCATCAATTAATTGCCCGAGCAAGTTCATACCTTGCTCGGTAACTTGACTGACTTCTTTAGAAACAGCATTACCATTCTGATTGTTTTGTGAACCACTAGAAGGAATCAGAATTGAACCATCGGGATTAGTTGTCACGCCACCAGTTCCACTTCCTAAATCCTGAGAGTTTGTATAACTCTCTACCGCATAAGCAGAATTGATGGTTAAAAAGCTAAACAGAAGCAAGAAAGCATAGATAATTTTTTTCATAGCTCCCCCCTATTTATTCACTGGAATTAAAGGCGGGTTAGTTTTTGATTTAACTAAACGGCTACCGTTATAAATATCTAATTTCCCATCACTAAAAACAAAACATTCTGTGTTTAAAGACCCTTCAACACAGTACGTATTATCTTTAGTGAACTCTAATTTCTTCCCTTCTTCCGTACCTATCAGCTTAGGCAAATCCATCGGCATAATATCTGCTATTGGATTGCGTATCTTGTACTTAAATGCAGTAAGACTATACCGATTAGAATCTAACGATCTAATTTCATAATAAGAATAGAATGTATCACTTGAGCTAACCTTTTCAGGAATCCATACACCTGAAATATCAGGTTTAGAGCAGGCTAAAAGTACAACTGGCACAGTAGATAGGCATAAAATTTTGATTAATTTATTCATTTTTTACTCTCTTGTTTTCCATATTTTTTGATGTAATCACGAATAAACGCTCTTACAACTTGGCTTGAGTTCATATCTTGAGTTCTACAAGCACTCTGAAATTCTTTTAATTCATCAATATCAACCAAAACAGTTAATTGCTTTGTATTGCCATCTTTCTTCATAACATTCCTAAACTGAATCAATCACAGCTTTATTCTAGTTTTGAACATGATCATTTTTTGTATTAATTTTGAAAAATATCCTTTAAAATCAATTGTTTTGTGAGTACAATTCAATTTAGGTATTATTTTATGAGATGAGCTTTTTTCGAGTACAGCCATGCAACGCATGAGCTACGCAGAAAAAAAGCATCAGAAATATCTATGCCTTTAAATGCTCCTAATTTGCGTTTTAAGCTATTTTTTTACTTTAATAAGAAAAGGTACATAAAATTGAAAAAAGTGGTAAATACGCTGAATCATGCAGAATTACGACTATATTAAATTAAGATTTCAAGCTTAAAGTTATTAAATGCGCTCACTCACTCCCCGCCCCCTCAGCCGTCGGGCAAGCCCTTTGGGCTGATGGTGAACGTTGAGTGAGTTTCGGCAATACTCACCCTAAGAGCCTGCAAAAAAGTTTGCTTGCTCTTAAAGTATTGCCATACACCATTTCGGGCTGACGGAGCCACGCATCGGTCGTATCTGCAAAGGGTAATTGTGCTTTCCCTTATAGGCTGAGATTACGATTCACACACCGCATCGACACGTTCTCAAACCAACTGAACCCAACTATCTCCGCAAGGGTTTCCCCAATTTACGATTTAAGCTAAGTATTCAGCTACTCATCACGCTGTTGCTTTGTCGATTTCCCCTAGTAGCAACTCTTGCTTTATCCATATAAAACAATCGCTGTGGTGCGCTAGCGTCGCTTAATTCCTTCCACCCACACCACATGCCAGCCGTAAAACACGGACACGCAGAAGTCGGCAAAACTTGCTTTTTAAAGCTGATTTGATGAAAAAAAAACTTAACTAACGAAGACTTATCATTTAGGGGCTTGAACTAATATCATTTTCCTGTGAAAATAGAGTTCAGGTACAAGCCATTGGTGAAATCTGCACGAGTTGGTAGCTCTGCTGATCTTCGTTACTTGATGTTCCACCATCAAATAACTGCGTACCGACGAATTTAAAGCCCTCCTTGATGTATGTCAAGGAGGGCTTTTATTTTTTATAAGGAAAAAACTTCTAAAAAACATACATATATTGATTGGTACTCACAAAACAATATATGTGGATTCCTTCATCTATAACTTCTTATAAATCATCTAATAACTAATTTTTTTGCCACCTGTTAATTTCAAAAAACACCTTCCATAGAGACCTAAAATCTTATAAAAATGGCTAAGAAAAAAAATTAAAAATTTTTTTTCCTTAAATATTAGTAACTTCTGCATAACTTAAATAACTTACGTAACTTACTTAACATAAACCTATTGATCCATTTCATATTTACGGATACTCTTGAATTAAATAAGTTACGTAAGTTACATAAAAACATGATTATCTTAGTTGGCGGTGAAAAAGGGGGTTCTGGTAAAAGCTGTCTTGCTCAAAACCTAGCTGTTTACCTTCAGCAGAAAAAGCGAGATATTTTACTTTTAGATGCTGACCCTCAAGGAACTACTACTGATTGGGTTAAAGAAAGAGATGAAAACTCTGAATTAAAAAATATTCCATCAGTTCAGGCTGCAGGTAATATTCGACAGGTTTTAGACGATCTGTCTCGACGTTATCAAGACATTATTATTGATGCTGGCGGTCAAGACTCCGAAGCTCTACGCTCGGCAATGACTATTGCAACACACATGCTCTTACCATTTCGACCTAAACGTCGTGACCTAAAGACATTAGTTCATGTTGAACAACTTATTAAATTAGCTAAAGCAGTTAACCCAAACTTAATTACTAGAGCCGTTATTACTCAATGTCCAACATTACCTAGCCAAGTACAGCGAATTCTTGATGCAAAAGATGCATGCGAGTCTTTTGGTTTATCGCCTTTGAATCAATTTACAACCAATCGGAACGTATATGACGATGCCGATGAAAATGGACTTTCTGTATTTGAAGTTGATACCGATAAAAAGGCAATCATTGAAATAGAGCAACTTGCTTTAGAGTTTTTAGGAGAACTTTAAATGGCACTTAAAGGTTTAACAAAATCAGCTCAGGAATCTAAATCTACAGACCAAAAAATTGAGGATTTCATTAGCGGGTCTACTAAGCGTATAAAAAACTTAGAGTGTTCACAACAAGTATATCGTCGATTTACATTTTCACTAACAGAAGAAGTTAGCAAAGAAATTGATGATCTATTGATAGATGCAAGAGTAGCCAAAGCAAATCGCTCTGTCATTTTAAAAGCAGCTTTACATCAATTACAGAAGCTATCGAAAGAAGACCTACAACAAGCCGTATTAAGTGAAGTTAAATAAGAAACATAACTTACGTAAGTTAAGTAATATATGTAAGTTTGCATATAATAATGAATTAGATTGTTTATGCTATCTAATGAAACAAATCTAAAATTGCTGAATAAATAAGCGTATTGCGTGAATGATCCACTAAAAAGCCCAGTTTGAACAAACTGGGTTTTTTAGTTGATCGCAACATATTGATTTAATTCAATTTTATTATTGAATTTCGTATAACGTGTATTATGTTAATTTTAGAAAAACTAACATTCATGCCCCTAGTTCATTTACAGCAAATCAATACCGAAATGGTGTAATATAGCTGCCCATGCAAGAAAAAGAAGAATGGTCATTACGCAGCAAATGGCTAGAGATAGCCAAAATCCATAACGCTGATAAAGTATTGGGAATGCTAAAAACATAGGTAATGTCGGTACTACATACCAAAAGGTATACCAAGCATGATTTGAAATTTTCTGCGGGTCTTGATTCTCAAGTTTCATCCATATCAGCACAAGTATCGTTACGATAGGCAAGGCTGCAATCAATCCGCCTAGACGGTCACTACGTTTAGCAACTTCTGAAATAAGTATGACCATTCCAGCAGTTAGAGCGTACTTAGCAATAAGCCAGACCATGTGCATTTCCTAGATGAATAGATTTATAAAGTTCTATTTTACAAACTGCTAAGTTATAAGCATCTGTTGAATTTACTATTAAAGGATAGAAAAATCTTTTATGACTTTTACATATATTCTTATTAAAGGAAAACTATTTTTAATCTTTTAAAATTGTTATAAGATAAACAAAATTTGTTGATTTTATAACATGAAAATATCATTACTGATCTCATCACTTCCCAGTCAAAGCACAACCGCAAGAATGCGAATTTGGCGTTCATTAAAGTCAAATGGTGCAGCAACTTTAAGAGATGGTGTTTACCTCTTACCCGAAGCACATTCTGAAAAATTCGAGTCTGTTGTTCATGATCATCTTAATGAACATGGGCATGCCTATATCTTTCAGACTGAACCTCCTGCACATTTAGACCTTGCTCAACTTTTCGACAGGACTGGAGAATATGAAGAACTGAGAACTGAAATTTCACAAATACAAAATACGCTTGAGGAAAATAAGAAAAAAGAACATCTCAAACAGATTCGAAAATTAAGAAAAAACCTCAATTCACTGATAGAAATAGATTTTTTCCCAAATACTCATCAAAGCAAAACACTGAATGAACTCACCCGATTAGAACAAGTTATTGCCCGGTTAGGTGAATACGATGAACCCAATAATTTTGAACAGCAATTAAAAGTCCTATGCAAGCAAGATTTTCAAAATAAAATCTGGGCAACCAGAAAGCGTCCTTGGGTTGACCGTTTGGCATCGGCATGGATCATTCAGAAATTTGTAGACCCTCAGGCAAAATTTATTTGGTTAGAGCATCCCAATGATTGCCCCAAAGATACCTTAGGTTTTGATTTTGATGATGCCCAATTTACCCATATCAATCATCTAGTCACTTTTGAAGTGTTAATGCATAGCTTTGAATTACAAAACCCTGCTTTAAATAAAATCGCTGAAATTGTTCATTTTTTAGATGTTGGGGGAAATGAGCCTGCCGAAGCCTTAGGCATTGAAAAAATCTTGCAAGGCTTAAGAAGCACGATCACAGATGATGATCAATTACTCCATCTTTCAAACCATATTTTTGATGGCTTATATGCAGACTTTCAAAGGAATTTAACATGAATAATAAGCCATCTTTAATAGATGAAACAGAAATTGAATCTATCAGCTTTTGGCAAGCATTCAAATTTTGGTTAAAACTGGGATTCATTAGCTTTGGTGGCCCTGCCGGGCAAATCGCTGTTATGCACCAAGAGTTAGTTGAAGAAAAAAAATGGATTTCAGAACAGCGTTTTATGCACGCATTGAATTATTGCATGCTCTTACCCGGCCCCGAAGCTCAACAACTTGCAACTTATATTGGCTGGTTAATGCATAAAACCAAAGGTGGCATCGTTGCAGGGGTTTTATTTGTTCTACCTTCTCTTTTTATCCTCATTGGGCTGTCTTGGGTCTATGTGAAATATGGCGACGTCCCGATCATTGCCGGTTTGTTTTATGGCATTAAGCCCGCAGTTGCCGCAATTGTATTTCATGCCACGTATCGTATTGGCAGTCGTTCATTAAAGAATAAATTTCTATGGGCGATTGCAGTTATCGCTTTTCTTGCAATATTTATTTTTAATATTCCTTTCCCTTTAATCGTTTTATGTGCAGCGATATCGGGTTATTTGGTCGGTAAAAAGTATCCTGATTTATTTAAGCTAAATGCACATCAGTCCAGTCAAAAATCCTATGGACGTGCAATTATTGATGATGATACCCCTACACCTGAACATGCTGTTTTTAAATGGTCTCATCTGATCAAAATAACTGTAATTTCAGCACTTTTATGGGCAATTCCACTCATCTCTTTAACAGCAGTTTTGGGATGGAGTCATTCTTATACTCAACTGGCTTGGTTCTTTACTAAAGCTGCACTTCTGACATTTGGTGGTGCTTATGCTGTTCTGCCTTACGTTTATCAAGGCGCTGTCGGTTTTTAT
>Ga0209023_10005022_pt1 | contig 14684 bp, 17 predicted proteins | sample LakOneMetagenome_FD_187468 | JGI IMG/M metagenome (GOLD analysis project Ga0209023, IMG submission 187468) | Freshwater and sediment microbial communities from Lake Erie, Canada (SPAdes) (version 2) | ecosystem: Environmental > Aquatic > Freshwater > Lentic | place: Lake Erie, Canada...
CCCGCGCCGCCGGTCTTGTTCTCGACCACGACCGGCTTGCCGAAGGCTTGCGACAGTTGCTCGGCGTAGAGCCGCACGGTGACGTCGAGGCCGGTGCCCGCGGCGAGCAGCGGCATGATGGTGATGGATCTGCTGGGATAGGTTTCGGCGCGTGCCGGCGCATGGAACGTCAGCGCCCCCAGCGCAAGCGCGAGCATGGCCCGCTTCAGTGATTCCGACATGATGGCCCCCTGCAATGCAAAATCGCCGTGAGCCTATGCCGTTTCTATCCCCGGGCAAATAAGGAGGTATGATCCTCCGATCTGAGGCGAGGTGTTCGATGGAATTCGGTGTCCAGTTCTTCCCGTCGGTTGGCCCCGAGCGGAAATCGGCCGAGCAATACTGGGGCGAGGCGTTGCAGCTCACGCAGCGCGCCGAGCAGCTTGGCTTCGCTAACGTGCGGACGGTCGAGCACTATTTTCATCCCTACGGCGGCTATAGCCCCAACCCGCTGATCTTCCTGGCCGGCGCTGGGTACGCTGCCGGGCATGCGTCAGCGGATCGAACTGGAAGTAGCCGGCAACGAGGCCAGCGACCTACTCGCCGTACAGGACAAGGGTGTTCTGGCCGCCCACCGTGCGAGCCGTGCTTTCTGGACGGTGCTGGACGAGGGGCCGGCGGAGGAGTGTCTGGCCCTGCTCGGGCAACGCGCTGACGGCGACTGGTTCGCCCACCACCAGCGGGTGGACGCCGGCGCGGAGACCGGCCGGACCGAGGACGGTGAGTCGCTCGCCCACCGCGACGGCTGGGTGTACGTGATCGGGTCCCACTTCGGCTCCAAAAGGGGTCCGCTGCGGCCCCGGCGGGCTTTCGTGGGCCGGTTCCGGGAGGCCGACGCGGCACACGGTACGGCCTCGTTGGTGCTGGTCCGCAACCAGTTCCGGCTGCACCGGGCGATCAACGACGCGCTGCGCGACAGCGGGGTGAGCGTGATCGACGGCGGCGAGCAGATCCGGGAGCAGTTCCTGCGGGCCACCATCGACCGCGGAACCGAGAAGGGCAAGGCCTGGGTCAAGCGCTTGAGCCTGGACGACCTGCCGATCAATGTGGAGGGCGCCGCGTTCACCGCCGCCGGCACGCTGCTGCTGGCGCTGCGGTTCCCGGTCTCATCGGCGGGCGAGCCGCTGCTGGTGGAGCTGAGCGACATCGAGGGTATGTTCGCCGACGAGCAACGCTGGCCGCAGGTCGCCGGCGTCTACGTCCTGTCGGGCGTCACCCCGCCCGGCACCCTGACCGGGCTGCGCGCCCTGTCGGCCCGCGCCGACGGCAGCTTCGACGCGGTGGTGGGTTCGATCGACGCACTGGACAAGCAGTCGACGCTGCTGGCCGAGCATCCCCAGGGCGGCACGGTTACCAACACCCACGTGCGGTTCCGGCTACCGGTCGACGGTGTCCGTGCCACCGGTCGGGTGGTGGTCGACTTGGCGCCGCTGCACCAGGTCGAGGGCGTGGCCGAGCTGGACGGCGTCGTCCACTACGTCGTGGACGAGGACCACCGTATCCAGCTCTTCCACACCTGAGGTCCGGCCGGTCAGCCCATCGTCTTCTGACCGTCGATGGACTCCCGAATGATGTCGGCATGCCCGGCGTGCTGGGCCGTCTCGGCCAGAATGTGCATCAGCGTGCGCCGGGCCGACCAGCGTGCGCCCGGCTCGAACCAGGGCGCCTCCGGCAGCGGCTGATCCGCGTCCAGGTCCGGCAGCGTACGGACCAGCTCATCGGTACGCGCCGCCACCTGCTCGTACGCGGCCAGAAGCCCGGCCAGCGTCTCGCCCGGCAGCATTCTGAACGTCTTCGCGTACCCCTCCGGGTCCGGCGTACTGCCCGGCGGCGGCGCGAACGCGGCCGGCCCGCGCACGATGAAGTCGGCCCAGCGGGCTTCCACCCCGGACACATGCTTGATCAGGCCGCCGACGCAGAGCGCACTGACGGTGCTGCACCGGCTGGCCTGTTCGTCGCTGAGATTACGGGCGGTGTGCCGCAGAAACTGGCGGTGCTTGGCCAGCGTCTGGAGCAGGTCGGTGCGCTCGCGGCTGAGCGTGCTGCCGGCAGCCGTGCTGGTGGTGGCGGTGGACATGTTGCTCCTTCGGCTTATTCGTCCCAGACGAGGCAGAACGGGTGCCCGGCCGGGTCGGCATAGACACGGAAATTGCCCTCGCCCGGCTCGGCGAGCTTGGTGGCGCCGAGCTTCAGCACCGCCTCCTCAGCGGCGTCGATCTGCGGCACCTTGACGTCCAGATGCAGCTGCTGCGGATGGGCCGGGTCGGGCCAGCGCGGCGGCTGGTAATTAGCCACGTTCTGGAACATCAGCGGCAGCTCACCGTCGGCGGCCAGCATCGCGCCCTCCGGCCCCGAGTAGGTGACCTGCATGCCGAGCAGTTCGGCGTAGAACGGTGCGATGGCCGCCGCGTCCGGCACGTCCAGCGCCACATCGGCGAGCGTCACCCCGGTCACCGAGTCGTTGGCACACAGGCAGAACGGGTGCCCGGCCGGATCGGCAAGCACGGTGTACGTCCCCGAACCACCCGGTAGCTGGCGGGCGCCGAGCGCGATCGCCTGCTGTACGGCGGCGGACAGGTCCGGCACCTGAAAATCGAGGTGGAACTGCTGCGGGTGGGCCTGATCGGGCCACTGCGGCGGCACGTGATCGGGCGCGAGCTGAAAGCCCAGCCGGTAACCCTGCTCGGTCACCATCGTGATCCAGTCATCCTCGACGTGGTGCTGCTTGAGCCCGGCCAGCCGGCCGTAGAAGGACGCGAGCCCGGCGATGTCGGCAGTGTCGAGTACGACCGTATGCAGTCTTGAGTCCATACCCCGGATGCTGCCAGCCACCTGTGACACCCGCCGGCAAACCGGCCGATGAGCTCCGACGGGGTGCGGTCAGTGGTGACCGCACCCGCGCCTGGTATCTACAGCGACTCCGGCTGCCCGCAGCCGGAGATGGCGAACGGCGCGAGCCGGCCGATGTTGCACACCTGGATCTGTGGCGCCTGGCTGGTCTGTGGTGCGCTCAAGGCCACGGTGAAGGCGGCGGACATGGGACCGCACGCCCGGGAGGCGTTGATTTTGGTCCAGGTGGTGACGTCGGAGGTCAGACCTAGCCGCACGATCCGGCAGGACGACGCGATGTGGGACAGATTGGTGAGCTGGCCGTCGTTGATGGTGATGGTGTTCATGGTGGTGTTGATGAAATGGTGTGCAGTTCCCGTGGCGATGGCGCCGTCGGTGGTCACGCCGTTGGCATCGAAGGTGGTGCCGTTCTGCGCCTTGACGGCGACGAAGTACGACAGGTCCGCGGCGGCGGCGGGCCCGGCGAGGAGCGCGGCGGCGACGGTCGCTGCCGTACCGACGATGGCGAATCGGGACAGGCTGGCGCGAATTTTCACGATTTCCTCCAGTGTGGACTGACGTGTCAGGTGGTGTTCAAAGCGGATTCACAGATTCGGGGATCCCGGGCGCAAACATGAAAGACCTGTCATGCGATCAGGTCATTAACCGTTTGGGCGGTCATCTCGGCCGGCTGGAGGTTTCCGACGATGACGAGAATGAATATCCGCTGGGACTGGCGTGGTGTCGGCCCCACCGGCCTCACTGAGGTGAATCTCTCCCTGGCTGGGGGTCAGTCCGCGTGGTAACTCGCCCGACCGGCCGCGTAGGCCTCGTCGGCGCCTTGGCCGAACATGTCGTCGGCCGCCGCCCGCAGGGTCACCACCACACCAGGCCCATCCGGTTCGTGACCGGTGAGACCGCCGTAGCCGCGCACCACCGCCACCGGCACCCCATCGGTCTTACCTTTGACCAGCTCGGCGGCGGCAGCGAGCTCGTCCGCCACCGCGATCTGGGTGACCGACAAGCCGTTGCCGTACGGGTCGGTCTGGCCACGATGGTCACGTAGCGGGGCCAGGCCGGCGCAGCCCAGCGCCAGGTCGGTCTGGCCGAGTCGCCAGGCCCGACCGGCGGTGTCGGAGATGACGACGGCAACCCGTAGGCAGTGCCGTTCCCGCAAGTCGCTCCGCAGCGCTCGTGCGGACGCGTCGGGGTCCTTGGGCAGCAGGGCGAGTTGGCCAGGGTGGACGTTGGAGGCGTCGATGCCGGCGCCGTTCATCACGAAGCCGTGGTGCGTGCGCACGATCCGGGTGGGCCCGCGGGTGGCGACGACGGCGGCGGTCTCGGCCCGCAACGCCTCGGTCCGGGCGGCGTCGCGCTCCGGCCCACTGAGCGGCACGTCGACGAGGCGACCCTCCGCCTTGGAGACGATCTTGCTGGTGACGACCAGGACATCACCGTCCGCCAGCCAGGGGGCCGCGGCGGCGATGACGGCGGCCAGATCGTCACCGGGGCAAATGTCGCCAATCCCGGTGACCGGCCGGATGACCAAGTCACTCATCCGCGTCGTCCCGCCGCTACCGCCGCCTTGACCATCGCGGCGGTAGCGCTGTCGTCGGTCATCCACAGCGGTACCGCGTCCACCCGGACACCGGGGACATCGGCCCCGGCGTCCTCAGAGTCCACCAGCCAGGCGTCGAGCAGCCCCCCGTCCGTACGGGCGCCGTAAAGCGCTCCGACCCCGGCGGCGCTGCACTCCACGCCCAGGACGCTCAGACACCGGTCGGCCATCCCCCGTACGGGAGCGCCGCTGATGATGGGGGAGAGCCCCACCACCGGGGCCGGTCCGGCCACGATCGCCTCCCGGATGCCCGGCACAGCCAGCACGGGGGCGATGCTGACGACCGGGTTGCTCGGCGCCAGCAGCACCAGGTCAGCCGCGCCAATCGCCTCGAGGACGCCGGGTGCCGCCTTGGCCTCCTGCGCGCCCAGGAACAGGAACTGCTTGGTTGGGAGCTGGCCGCGGTGCCGTACCCACCATTCCTGGAAGTGGATCGCCCGCTGGCCGTCACCGTCCGCGACTACCGCGTGCGTCTCCAGTCGATCGTCGGTGGCCGGCAGCAGCGTCACGCCGGGCTGCCACCTGTCACACAGCGCCGCTGTCACAGCGGACAGCGGATATCCGGCGGCCAGCATCGTGGAGCGGACCAGATGGGTGGCGATGTCCCGGTCACCCAGACCGAACCAGCTCGGCTCGGCGCCGTAGGCCGCCAGCTCTTCCTTGACCGTCCAGGTCTCGTCGCGGCGGCCCCAGCCGCGTTCGCTGTCGTGGCCGCCGCCCAGGGTGTACATCACGCTGTCGAGGTCGGGGCAGATCCGCAGGCTGTGCATGACGGTGTCATCGCCGACGTTGACGATGGCGGTCACCTCGCCGCCGCGCTCGCGGGCGTACGCCCGGACACCGCGCAGGAAGCGAGCTCCGCCGATTCCGCCGGTCACTACGACGATTCGCATGAGGCCATCTTGCGGTACGCCCTGGAAACCCGGCGAAAGTGGGGTGGGGGTAGCGCTGCTGCGCCAGCCCCCACCAACCGGTCAGGCGATCGGCTTGTAGTCCGCGGTCGCTTGACCGTGGATCAGGATGAACACGCCGCACGACTGCGTCGTGCCATCTTTTGAGTTCTTGTAGCAGATACGGCCCCAGAGCCGGCTCTGCACGTCACCGTTGTGGCCGGCTGCGCCGACGTAATAGATGTTCGAGTTGATCGGACCGGAGGTCGCCGGACCGCAGTAGCTTCCGGCCGTGTCCCAGGTGGTGATCGTCTTCGGATCGAGGTTGGTGGCGCCTGCGAGCGTCAAAGCGAAGCAGCCGGTGGTCGCGCCGGACAGCGTGCCGGTGACCTTCACCTGGTTGGGGTCGGGGCCCGGGGCGAACCAGCCCGCCTGTGCAGTGGTGGTTCCGTTGCCCTTCGGAGGGGTGAAGGACATTTTGAAGGTATTCAACACGGGAGTGGTCGCGGCGGCCGGCATGGCGGTTCCGGCGAGCAGAGCGGCGCTAGCGCCCAGGGCACCGAGGGCGATCTTGACCTGCATGACAGTTATCTCCTTTATGGACTGTTATGTGAGGTGCTGGCCCACCTCCCTCACGGCGGTCCAGACGCGAACCAAATTCGGCCCTCGGGGTGTGGTCCGTCAAGGCGTTGCCGGTGATTCACAGGTTAAGTCGAGCGCGGCGATCGACTCGGCGAGTGCGTCCATCGATGCGTGCAGCTGTGCCTCCGACAGGTACGGCGCCGGACCCATCCGCAGCACATCGCCGCGGCTGTCGGTGCGTACCTCGCGGTCGCGTAGGAGTTGTTGCAGCTTGGCCGCGTGCGGGCTGCGCAGGGCGAGGAATCCGGCGATCGCCTCGCGCGGGGCGGAGCGATCACGGTCGATTACCGCGGGGTCGGCGCCGATGGCGTCGAAGCGCTCCATCAACAGCGACACCTGCCGCAGTGAGATTTGTCGCAGCACGGGTGGGGTCAGCCCGTGCTGGTTGAAGAAGTCGAACACTCGCGCGGCCCGGTAGTGGCTCGTCGGGTCGTAGGTGGCGCCGGCGAACCGGTTGCCGCCGACGGCGTAGCTGATCTGCCCGGGGTGTTCGCCGTGGGACAGCTCGCCAAACTCGGCGTACCAGCCGGTCACGACGGGTCGCAGCTGTTCGGCGTGGGCGGGCAGGCGCAGGAAACAGTTGCCTTCACCGAGCTGTAGGTACTTGTATCCGCCGCCGACCACCCACGCGTCGCCGAGCCCGGCGGTACTGAAGGAGACCACGCCCAGGGCGTGGTAGGCGTCCACCAGCAGTTCGGTGCCGTGGGTGGCGCAGATGGCCGCCAGCGCCGGCAGGTCCGGCACGATCCGCGCGCTCTGGAACAGTACGGCCGAGACCAGCACCGCCGCCGTACGGTCGTTGACCTGGGTGGACAGTCGTTGGGCGAGCGAGTCGGCCGGTTCGGCGGGGACGGAGACGACTTCGATACCGGCTTCGGCGAGGCGGCTCAGCTGGCGTCGTAGCGTGTGGAATTCGCCGTCGGTGGTGACCAGGCGCGGGCGGCGGCCGAGGTCCAGGGCGGAGAGGAAGCGGATCACCACGTCGTGGGTGCTGGCGCCCAGCGCCAGCTCGGCGTCGGGTTCGTGCAGGAAGCGGCGGTACCCGTCGCGGACCAGGTCGGCCTGCTCGTAGGCGAGCGCCCACTTTTCGTCCACCGCGCGGGCGGCGTCGTCGAAGGCGGCCAGCTGCCCCTCGCGGGCCACGTCGGGCCAGGCCTGGTGCGAATGCCCGGTCAGCAGGAGTCGCTGGGCGACGTTGAACCGGGAGTAGTGGGGCGCCAACAGCGCCGACAGGTCGGTCACCCGGATCAGCCTAGAGGCGTACGACGATCTGGGGGTAGCGCGCGGGGCTGGCTACCCTGGGGTAGTTCTTTGCCGGATATCGACGAGCACTGGAGTCATGATCTTGGGCGCCGCACCGCTGGACCCGCCACCGCACCACCTCGCCACCGTGACCGCGCCGCTGCGGCCCTGGGCGGCATATGCCCTGCTGCTGGCCGTGGCCGGGCAGCAGTTGGCGGGGGTGGTGGGGCTGCTGCCGGGAGCGTCGGGAGCCAAGTTCGCGGTACGGGCGGCGAACGAGTTCCCCTCGTACGCCGGACCGACGGTGATCGCCTTCACGGTGCTGGCGGTGGCGTTGGTGAGTTTCGGGGCGCAGCCGATGGCGGCGGCCCGGCGGGTGGCCACCTGGGCCCTGGTGGAGCTGCTGGTCGGTGGGGTGTTCGGGGTCTTCTTCGGGGTCGTCGTCGGCGTCTACGGCCTGACCAGCTACGCCAGGAACGGCACCATCCTCGGTGTCCAGGCGCTCTTCACCCGGCTGGGGTTGCTGTTGGTGTTGGCGGTGTCCGCCGCCTTCGTGGCGAAGATCCGAACGACGCTGGCGGGGGCGCCGGCGACGGCCCGTCCTGCCGCGACCCCGCCGTCGACCCCGCATTCCCAGCCGGCGGCCGGTGGTCCTACACCGCCGACGCCGGGCATGAACCCGTTCGATCAGGCCACTACCGCGTTCGCCCCCACCGGGGGTAGCACCAGGCCCGAGCCGGTGACCCCGCTGCGGCCGCCGCCACCGTTGACTGCGCCGGCGGTGCCGGAGGCCGCTCCGTCGGTCTACGCTCCGCCGGCGGCGGAGACGGGCATCTTCACCACCGCCAGCGACAGCGGTGAGTTCGCTACTGCCAGTGATGACGCCACGCTGCGTCGGCTGTCGGCCGGTGACGATCCGGCCTCCACTGTGTATGACCACCGGCCGCCGCTGGTGGTGCCTGGCTGGCCCGGGCCGGACCGGACCATGCCCCTGCCGGAGCACGCGGCCGAGACGCAGATCATTCCGCGGATCACCGACGACGCCCGGCCACCGACGCCGGGCCCGGAGGCGACTCAGGTACTTCCGCCGGGCGAGCGCTACTGACACCGTGTCCGGCGCGGCCCGTCCAGACGATCTTTCGGGCCACTTAGGCTGGTGGTATGCCTGCCAACGCTGTGGTCGACCCGGTCTTCGTCCGCCGTGCGCTGCGCCGGGCCGGCTCGGGCAAAACGCTCGACCAGGCCGAGGCGACCGCGCTGCTGGCCGCGCAGGGGCCGGAGTTCTCCGCGCTGCTGAGCGCCGCGGCGGCCGTGCGCGACGCCGGGCTGCGCGATACCGGTCGGCCCGGGGTGATCACCTTCTCGAAGAAGGTGTTCATCCCGCTCACCCGGCTCTGTCGGGACCGCTGCGGCTACTGCACCTTCGCTACCGTCCCGCACCGACTGCCGGCCGCCTACCTGGAGCGGGACGAGGTACTGGCGGTGGCCCGGGCCGGTGCCGCCCAGGGCTGCAAGGAAGCGCTGTTCACCCTCGGTGACCGGCCCGAGGCCCGGTGGTCAGCGGCCCGGGACTGGCTGGCCGCCCGCGGTTACACCTCCACGGTGGACTACCTGCGCGCCTGCGCGATCGCGGTGTTGGAGGAGACCGGCCTGCTGCCGCACCTCAACCCGGGCGTGCTGACCTGGGCCGAACTCCAGCAGCTGCGCCCGGTCGCCCCCAGCATGGGGATGATGTTGGAGACCACGGCCAGCCGTCTGTTCACCACCCCGGGCGCGGCCCACTTCGGCTCCCCGGACAAGGATCCGGCCGTACGGCTGCGCACCCTCACCGATGCCGGCCGGGTGGGGGTGCCGTTCACCACCGGCATCCTGATCGGTATCGGGGAGACTCCCGCCGAGCGGGTGGACGCGCTGTTCGCGCTGCGTGCGCTGGCCCGCCAGTACGGGCACGTCCAGGAAGTCATCGTGCAGAACTTCCGCGCCAAGCCCGACACGGCGATGCGCGCCACCGCCGACGCCGACCTGCGGGACCTAGCCGCCACCGTCGCGGTGGCCCGGCTCGTCCTCGGCCCCGGCGTCCGCATCCAGGCCCCACCGAACCTGATCGACGACGAGGTGGACCTACTCCTGAGCGCCGGCATCGACGATTGGGGCGGCGTGTCGCCGGTCACCGCCGACCACGTCAACCCGGAACGGCCGTGGCCAGCGATCGAGCAGTTGGCGGCCCGTACCGCGGCTGCCGGCTTCACCCTGCGGGAACGGTTGACCATCTACCCCGAGTACGTCCAGCGCGGCGACGCGTGGCTCGATCCGCGGCTGCGCGCGCAGGTCAACGCCCTGGCCGAGCCGGCAACCGGGCTCGCGGTCGCGGATGCGCCGCTGCGGGGCCGCCCCTGGCAGGAGCCGGTACCGGCCGCCGGTGGCCGCACCGACCTGGCCCGCGACATCGACACCACCGGCCGTACCGAGGAGCGCCGCTCCGACTTCGCCGACGTCTACGGCGACTGGGCCAGCCTGCCAGGGCACGGTGAGCGGGTAGCTGCGCCGCCGGTGGCGGACGCGGCGGCGCTGGGGTTGCGGCTCGCCGCCGACGATCCAGCGGCCCTGCTGGACCCGCGCAACGAGTCGGCCGCGTTGGCGCTGTTCGCGGCCGACGGTGGCTTGTTGGACGAGGTGGCGGCGCTCGCCGACGCACTGCGCCGCCGGACGGTCGGCGACACGGTGACCTACGTGCTCAACCGCAACATCAACTTTTCCAACGTCTGCTACGTCGGCTGCCGGTTCTGTGCCTTCGCCCAGCGGGAGCGCGACGCGGACGCCTACCGGCTCTCGGTGGAGCAGGTCGCCGACCGGGCCGCCGAGGCGCGGCAGGCCGGTGCCACCGAGGTATGCCTGCAGGGCGGCATCGACCCGCAACTGCCGGTGACCGTCTACGTCGACCTGGTTCGGGCGATCAAGGAACGCGTGCCGGGCATGCACGTGCACGCCTTCTCGCCGATGGAGATCGCCACCGCCGCGGCCAAGGCCGGCGTGAGCATCCGCGCCTGGCTCGCCGACCTGCGCGAAGCCGGCCTGGACACCATCCCCGGTACGGCCGCCGAGATCCTCGACGACGACGTGCGCTGGGTGCTGACCCGCGGCAAACTGCCCACCGCCAGCTGGATCGAGGTGGTGACCACCGCGCACGAGCTGGGCATCCGCTCGTCGTCGACGATGATGTTCGGCCACGTCGACCATCCCGGGCACTGGCTGACCCACCTGCGGGTATTGGCCGGCATCCAGGACCGCACCGGTGGCTTCACCGAGTTCGTGCCGCTGCCGTTCGTGCACCACAACGCGCCGATCTACCTGGCTGGTGCGGCCCGGCCGGGGGCGACCTGGCGGGAGAGCCGGGTGGTGCACGCGATGGCCCGGCTGCTGCTGCACGGTCGGATCGACAACATCCAGTGTTCGTGGGTGAAGCTGGGCGATGAGGCGACCGTCACACTGCTGCGCGGCGGGGTCAACGACCTGGGCGGGACGCTGATGGAGGAGACGATCTCCCGGATGGCCGGCTCCGCGCATGGCTCCGCCCGGACCGCTGACCAGCTACAAGGCTTGGCCAGCCGTGCAGGGTTTACGGTCAGGCAGCGTACGACGACGTACGGTGATGCGCCAGACCTGGGATCTCCTTTCCCCCACGCGAGCCCTTTTCTTGGGTGACTCGTTGGTAGGGGCGTTACCCGACTGCCAGTTCGGTCGATATGCAGCCGTGAGGTAAACGTCAGGCAAGCGTCCCTATTTATCAGGTTCCGCTTGACGACGCACGCATTACACGCGTGTAATTTCGTCTGGGGCTGTTGTGGCGTGTGGGTGAGAAAACACCTGATGGGGCCGCGTCACGTAACTACGCGTGGGGGATTTGCGCTGGTTTGTTGTACAGCGCATAAGAAGGGGGCATGCAGATGGACGGCCGTCCAGTCGTGGCCGATCTGCTCGGCGACGCACCGGAGTGGCAGGAGCGCGCACTGTGCTCTCAGACCGATCCGGAAGCGTTCTTTCCGGAGAAGGGTGGCTCGACCCGCGAGGCGAAGCGGATTTGCTCACGCTGCGACGTGCGCAACGAGTGCCTGGAGTACGCGCTGGGAAGTGACGAGCGGTTCGGCATTTGGGGTGGGCTCTCCGAGCGGGAGCGCCGGAAACTCAAGCGCCGCGTCGCCTGAACCACCGGCCCGCAAGGGTCGACCAAGGCCCGCATGGCGCGCGGGTCAGCTGGGCAGCGCCGACCCCGCAGGCGTGCGGGGTCGGCTAATCAATGTCCTCGGGGTCGAGTCCGAGCAGGTTGGCGACCTGTTCGACCACCACGTCGTGGACAAGCTCGGCCAGGTCGTCGCGGTCCACCGCGCGGAACTCCAGCGGGCGACGGTAGAGCACGATCCGCGCCGGCATCGGCTGCCGGCCGGGCCGGGCCGGCAACAGCCGCGCCAACGGGATCTCCCCGTCCTCCAGCACATCCGAGTCATAAATATTCAAATCTGGCGGTACGTCCTCGACGGCGAACTCGACCCCGGCCAGCTCTCGGGCGAACCGTCGTTCCAGCCCCTCCACCGCGTCCAGCACCAGGTCGTCGAAGATCTCCGACCGGGTCCGGGCCAGCGGTACGGTCGCCGGCATCAGCCGGCCACGCAGGCCTCGGCCATGCCGATCGCGCCGGAGCGGGGCCCGATAGCCGCCGCCGTTCGGCCCCACGGGGTCGCGATCGGAGTTCGTCACGACGACAGGTTAGCGCCGACGGCCCGACGGCGAGCGGCTGGCACGCGCGCGCTGTGCCGCCGCCCACCTCAGGTCCGGCCTTAGCCACCTCCGGGCACCAAATCACCCGACCGCTCGGCGTGTCGCGGCGATAACGCAGCGGTGCGGCCGGCACGGGGCGATAAGTTGCCGCCGTGAGGTCACCACGGCGCTGCTCCCGAAATGCTTGTCCGAGGCAGGCCGTCGCGACGTTGACCTACGTGTACGCGCAGTCAACCGCGGTGGTCGGCCCGCTGGCCGGTCTCCCCGAGCCACACACGTACGACCTGTGTGAGCTGCACGCGCGCAGTCTGACCGCCCCCCGCGGCTGGGACCTGGTCCGGCACGAGGGTGAGTTCGCCAGCCCGCCCCCCAGCACCGATGACCTGGTGGCGCTCGCCGAGGCGGTCCGCGAAGCGGGCCGTCCCATTCCCCGGCAGGACGAAGCCCCTGCTGACCCGCAGCCCAGCGGTCGTCGCGGGCATCTGCGGGTCATCCCACCGCACTAGCCGCGGGTCATCCCACCGCGCTGGCCTCTTCGACCAGCGTCGCCGGCCCACCGGTCAGCAGCGTGACCAAGGCCGCGTCCAGGTCCTGCCCCAGCAGCCATTCGCCGGCCTGGTCGAGGGCGAACACCCGGCCGCCGTCGTCGATCGCCAGCAGCGCCTCGTCATTGCCGACCACGCCCAGCGGGAAGAGCCTGGCCCCGAGCGCCGTGCCCGACTCGGCCAACAGGTCGGCCGTGTGGGCGGCCGCCGCCGGATCGATCCGGATCGGTCGTACCCAGTGGTGGGTGCCGGGTCCGGTGGTGCTGGTCGCCAGGCCGCCGAACTCGGTGAGCGCGGCGACGGCGGCGGGAAAGATGTCGTGCCGGTGTTCCTGGCCGGTGACGGCCCGGACCGCCTCGACCCGGCGGGACACCTCGGCGGCGTCGGCCGCCCGCCCGTCCACCCAGCCGGCGGAGGCGAGCAGGTGCAGCACCGCCGCCGGGAAGCGGTCGCTGTCAGTCACCGTGGGCGGGGTCGGCGCCATCAGGGGGCCTGGGGGCGCGGCTACTGCCATGCCCAACCCCGCCAGTACCGCCGCGCAGCTGGCACACGAGGTCGCTGGCCGACCGGCCAGTGGATCACCGGGCTCACGAATGTGAGTCAGCTCCAGCTGGGCTTCGGCCAGCAGCGCAGCCGTCGCCGCCGCGGTGAGCGGTTCGAGGTCACGGGCGAACTGTTCCGCGTCGAACGTGTACAGGGCGTCGGAGACCGCGATCAGTTCCGCATGCCGCTCCACTCCGGCTACCAGTGTGTTCGGCGCGTGGCGCGCCAACGCCGCCTGTACCAGCGGGTGGTGGCGCAGTTGCTGGGTCGCCTTCGCGCCGCGACCCACAAAGGCCCGGTAGCGCACGGTGATCCTGGCCGCGATCGACGGAGTGGGCCGGCGCCGCGCCTCGCGCCGCAGCTCCAGGCAGGGGTCGCTGGTGAAGGTGTTTGGCACCACCGTGTCGCGCTGGCGCCGGTACAGCTCCTTGACCACGGCCGACGGCAGGCCCGGCCAGGTCGAGACCCGGCCGGTCTGTTTGTCCAGCACGGTGCAGACGCCGACACCGGGCTGCGGCAGGACGGTCGCCGGTTCGCGCATCCAGATGACGAAGCCGACATCGAACTCCGAGACCATCGGCACGCACGGGAACCCGCGGCGGAGCGATTCGCGATGGGCCCAGACAGCGGCGATGCGTTCAGCGTCCCGAAGTGTGATCACATTGGACTCCCGTGGCGCGATCCTCGTCCTCGCGAAACGACGCTACCGGACCCGCCTGGCCGACAGGTGCCGGTATGGTCCTCTGTCGACAGGCGCCCGCGGCAGGGAGGCGACAGACATGATGCATGGTGTTGATCGCGCGGCACACCGACCGCTGCGTGATCAGTGTGCGGCGGCGGACGAGGAGTACCAACGGCGCCGTGACGGCCTTGATCAGTTACGACAACAGCTCGCCGCGCTCACTGTCGACGTCCAGTCGCCCGACGGCCTGGTACGGGCGCAGGTGGACGCTCGCGGCCGGCTCACCGATCTGACGATCGCGCCGGGCGCGCTGGGGCATGGCGATGCCGCGGCACTGGCGGCGGCGATCATGGCGACTGCGACCGCTGCCGGCACGGCGGCCACCGAACGGGTCCGGGCGCTGGTGTCGGCCCAGGTGCCGGACGAGTCGGGGCTGGGCGACTTCGTCCGCAGCGCCGATCCGGCCCAGCTGCTGCGTCGACATGACGCCCAGGGGAGCGCCGATGCTCGCTCCGCGCCGTAACGTCACTGTGGCGCACGCCGCCGCGCACGATCTGGTGGACGCCGGTCAGGCGCTGCGATCGCTGGTGGAGGGTGACGCGACGCTGCTGGCCAGCGCAGATCCGCCCTGGGATGGTCTCGTGGGCTTCGACACTGCCTACCGTGGCGCCGCAACGGCACTGCTGCAGGAGTGGGGTCGGACCGCCACGGAGCTGCTGTCGCTGGGTGCGGCCGCAGCCTCCAGCGCAGGCAGTTGGGACAGCGACGAGCCGGCGGTACCGGCCATGGCGGCGGCCCGGTGACCGTCCTGCCCACCCCGGTCCCCGACCCCCGCGCCGACCCGCTGCGGTGGAACCACCCGCTGGTAGCGGCCGCGATCA
>Ga0209023_10005023_pt1 | contig 14678 bp, 14 predicted proteins | sample LakOneMetagenome_FD_187468 | JGI IMG/M metagenome (GOLD analysis project Ga0209023, IMG submission 187468) | Freshwater and sediment microbial communities from Lake Erie, Canada (SPAdes) (version 2) | ecosystem: Environmental > Aquatic > Freshwater > Lentic | place: Lake Erie, Canada...
CTGAACTTGCTTCGATGGCAAAACTCAAAGCAGGGCGTTTAACCCGTGAAGTTGCTGACAGTTGCCTGCAATATTGGGGTGGTAATGGTTTTATGTGGGATAACCCAGCTTCTCAACTTTATCGTGATGGCCGTTTAGGCTCAATCGGTGGTGGGGCGGATGAAATCATGTTGGGGATTATTTGTAAATTGATGGATATTCTCCCTTCAAAACGCAACTCAGTGGGAGGATGAGCATGACACTTTCACAATCACTGACTGCTCAACAATTTGATGACAGTCTTGAGCTTGAACAGCAAGGTAGCATTTTAACGGTTTGGTTAAATCGACCTGAAAGCAGAAATGCCATGAGTTTGAATATGGTAAAAGCGATTCGACAGGTATTCAAAAGTATTGAAAATGATGAGTCAATTCGTGCTGTGATCCTACGTGGTAAAGGTGGGCATTTTTGTGCTGGTGGTGACATTAAAGACATGGCGCAATTACGTGGAGAAGTTTTAAGTGTCGATAGTAATCAGCCTTATGTCGACTTTAATCGTCAGTTTGGACATATGATTGAGCAAGTAGATCAAGCACCTCAAACAGTGGTTGCTGTACTTGAAGGTGCAGTATTGGGTGGTGGTTTTGGACTTGCATGTGTCTCTGATATTGCGATTAGCCGTGCAGATGCAAAATTTGGTTTGCCTGAAACAGGTTTAGGCGTGATTCCTGCACAGATTGCACCCTTTGTCGTGAAACGTATTGGTTTGACTCAAGCACGCCGTTTAGCTTTATTGGGAACACGTTTTGAAGGTGATACTGCATTGAAATTGGGTGTAGTGCATGAAGTTGTCGAAAACGATGATGCTTTAAATAGCTTATTAGAAGAAACCATTCAACAGATTAAACGTGCAGCACCGCATGCTTCACGTGTCACTAAAGCCTTATTACATCGAACTTTGAATGAACCTTTGCATGAACTACTGGATGATGCTGCTCAGCAATTTGCCAATGCTGTGGGTGGAGAAGAAGGCGTAGAAGGAACAATGGCCTTTATTCAGAAACGTTTGCCAAATTGGAGTAACTAATCCACCTAAATTCTTTATTGAAAGAAGAAATCCTTCCCTTTAATAAAGGCGGATTTAGGGAGATTTGTATAATGGTGAAAATATGAGTTTTTCAAAAGTTTTAGTTGCAAACCGTGGTGAAATCGCTGTTCGTGTGATGAAAACAGCAAAAGCAATGGGTTATCAAACGGTCGCTGTTTATTCAGATGCAGATCGTTATGCACGTCATGTGCAAGTTGCGGATGAGGCGGTGTATATCGGGGCTTCGAAGGTATCTGAGTCCTATTTATCTATTCACAATATTATTGAAGCATGCAAAAAAACTGGGGCAGATGCTGTACATCCTGGATATGGTTTTCTTTCGGAAAATACTGATTTTGCAGCAGCTTGTACTGAAAATGGTATTATTTTTATTGGGCCACCAGCTTCAGCGATTGAGTTAATGGGCAGTAAGCGCCTATCTAAAATTGCCATGATTCAAGCAGGTGTGCCTTGTATACCGGGTTATGAAGGTGAGCAACAAGACATTGAATATCTAGCGCAACAAGCCAATCAGATTGGTTATCCGTTGATGGTGAAAGCCTCTGCAGGAGGCGGTGGGCGAGGTATGCGTCTGGTTCATCAAGCTTCAGATATTATCGAATCATTAAAAACAGCACGTTCTGAAGCTGAAAATGCATTTGGATCAGGTGAGCTGATTTTAGAAAAGGCTGTGATTGCACCACGTCATGTTGAAATCCAAGTTTTTGGAGATACGCATGGCAATTACGTTTATCTATTTGAACGTGATTGTTCGATTCAACGTCGTCATCAAAAAGTCATTGAAGAAGCGCCGTGTCCAGTAATGACAGAAAGTTTGCGTCAACAAATGGGTGAAGCTGCTGTTGCCGCAGCAAAATCTTGTGCCTATGTTGGAGCAGGAACAGTTGAATTCTTATTGGATCAATCAGGTGAATTTTATTTCTTGGAAATGAATACACGGTTACAGGTTGAACATCCTGTGACGGAACTGATTACAGGCTTAGATTTAGTTGAATGGCAGTTGCGTGTAGCCAATGGTGAAGTATTGCCCCTAAAACAATCTGAGCTCACATTGAATGGTCATGCAATAGAGGTACGTTTATATGCAGAAGATCCACGTCAGGAGTTTTTGCCACAAACGGGTAAAGTATTGCTTTGGCAAGCAGCAGAATTAGCCAATGTTCGTATCGATGATGGCTTATTAACACAGGATGAAATTAGTCCATTCTATGATCCGATGGTGGCTAAAGTCATTGCTTATGGCAAAACACGTAATGATGCAATTCGATTGTTAGCACGTGCGGTGGATGATTGTGTTTTATTGGGTGTAAATAGCAATAAACAATTTTTGGTGAATCTGCTAAGGCATCCGATTATTGTTGCAGGGGATACCAATACTGCATTTATCCAAGAGCATTTTCAAACAGATAGTAGCCTGCATAAACAAACCGTAAGTTTGGAATATCTTGCTGTTGCTGCTGCCATATTTAGCAATGCATCGAATAACAGCAGTTGGAATACCGGAGTTGCTTGGCCATTGCCGTTAAAATTGAAAATGGATGATCAGCATATTCAAGTTGCAGCTAAACGTACAATGGACACCATTGAAGTGGAAGTGTGCGGACAAAAGCAGCAACTCACTATTCTTCAAAATACACCGCAAAAGTTACTATATGAAGTTGATGGCGTTCGTCGTTCAATCCATTATGTATTGGATGGTGATAAGCTGTATTTAGATGCTGTAAATGGTAATGTCAGTATTGAGAATATTACCTATGCACCGCCTGAAAGCGCTGAAGTAGCAGGCGATGGGAAGATTCGTGCGCCTATGGATGGTGCAATTATCAATATCCTCGTTAATGCAGGTGATACAGTGACTAAAGGGCAGACTTTATTGATTTTAGAAGCTATGAAGATTCAACAGCAGATTAAGTCGGATGTGGATGGTGTTATTGATGAGATTATTGGACAAGTTGGGCAGCAGGTGAAAAAGCGTCAATTGGTGCTGAATATTCAGGCTTGATTTTTAACGATTTAAAATCAATAAAAAGACTCCAATACATTTGTGTTGGAGTTTTTATTTTTTGTAATTAACATTAAGTGCTTGTATTAAAAATAATAAACTTAGAGCATATTGATTGAAACTAAAAAGCATGCGCATAACATTGATCAATTCAGGACTCTTAATTAATGAATAAAGATAACAAGGTAAAAGGGGTTATTTTTGATATAGATGGAACATTGATTTTCGATAATCAAGCAATTTCAGGAACAATTGAGACAATTTCTATTTTACGCAAAGCAGGTATTTTATTACGTTTTGTGACCAACACGACGGGAAGCACTTCTGAGAAGCTCAGTTCAAAGCTCTGTGAATTAGGCTTTGATATACAAAGCCATGAAATTATTACAGCCGTAACGGCATGTCTATATTTTATTCGACGAACCTACCCAAATCGTTCAGGTTTTTTAGCGATTCCTGATAGCTTACAGCCCCAGTTTTCAGAAATAAAGCAGACGCAAATAGAACCAGATTTTGTTGTCTTAGGTGATTTAGATGATGAATTTGATTATGAAATACTGAATCGAATTTTTAATTATATGAGGCATGGTGCACAGTTGATTACTTTTCATCGTAACCCGTATTTCTTCAGAGACAGCCAAACTTGGCTAGACAGTGGTGCTTTTACCATTGCTTTAGAATATGCCAGTGGTCAGAAAGCAATAGTAACAGGCAAGCCAGCACCTGAAATATTTGAAAAAGCTGTTATTTCAATGGGTTTAAATAAAAGCGAGGTGATTGTAGTCGGGGATGATGTGACAAGTGATATTCAAGGAGCAAAAAATGCAAGTTTAGACTGGTATTTAGTTGGAACAGGAAAATTTAAACCGAAACATTTGGATAAATATCATATTAAAAAGGAACAACATATTAAAAGTATAAGAAATATAGTGAATATTTGTGGGCTTATTCTTGAAAGTGATGATTAAGATATTACTCTTGTTATAAATATAACTTATTAAAATACGATTTTAAACAGATATCCTCCCTCAACTTGACACCATTTCTGTCTATTGTTATTTTTCGGCAATTCTTTTCTATCGCATGATTCGTATGCCCATTGATGATGGTTTTGTTTACCAGCCACCTTTAGAACCCTTAGATATTATTTTTGAAGATAATGATTTTATTGCCATCAATAAACCTGCGGGTTTGCTTTCTGTGCCGGGACGTTTGGCTGAACATCAAGATAGTGCGTATTTTCGTGTATTAGAACTTTATCCAAATGCCAAGATTACCCATCGTTTGGATATGGCGACTTCGGGCATTTTATTATTTGCAAAACATCGTGATGCAGAAGTGGCTGCCAGCAAGATGTTTCAGGCACGTACAATTAAGAAAAATTATATTGCTTTGGTGCAAGGGCAAATAAGTAGCAATGGGCAAGTCGATGTCCCATTAATTACCGATTGGGAAAACCGTCCTCGGCAAATTGTACATTTTGAATTGGGTAAGCCTGCACAAACTTTGTTTGAGTGTGTTAATTATGATGCAGAAAAGGATATTAGCCGAGTTTTACTCACACCAATTACAGGTCGTTCGCATCAACTGCGTGTGCATATGCAGTATATTGGTCATCCAATCATTCGGGACAAACTTTATCATCCTGAACCATTTAAAACCGATTTAACGCGTATGGCGCTGCATGCAAGTTATTTGTCTTTTATGCAACCTTTTAGCAATCAACTGATTGAAATTTTGAGTGAACCTGCTTTTTAATTTTTCAGTTTTGAAATAGCTTTAAACGCATTAAAAAGCCTGCACATTTGCAGGCTTTTTATCATCTACTTTAGGGGGATTTAGATGAATTAAACTTGATTATTTACATCATCATTTTTGGTTTCACGAATGGCTAAGAATGCAAGTAGTGAAAGGATAGAAGCCGCTGTGAGGTAATAACCTACCGCTTGTAAACCGTATTTAGTCGCAAGTTCTGTTGCAATCAATGGTGCAAAAGAAGCACCCAAAATACCTGCCAAGTTAAACGTTAAAGCTGAACCAGTATAACGTACAGACGTTGGGAATATTTCTGAAAGTACAGTACCGATTGGACCATAGGTCATTCCCATTAATCCTAAACCGACACATAGGAATAAGAACACAATGAATGTGTTACCAGACTCAAGCATACTTGCAAAGACTAAACCGAAAAGCGCAGCAGCTACACACACACCGATAGACGTTGCACGACGACCAAATTTTTCAGCGAATATTGCTGAAAGCGGAATGAATGCTGCAAAACATAATGTGGCAACCAGTTGCATTTCAAGGAATTCTGCACGGCTATAACCTAATTTTGTTGTTCCCCAATTCAATGCAAATACTGTAGTGAGATAGAACACAACAAAGGTACATACCGCAGCAATCGTGCCTAAAAACAACATTTTATAATGTTTAGTCACAACTTCTTTAAAAGGCACATTCACTTCTTTTTGCTTATTTAAAACCTTTTGGAACGCAGGTGTTTCATGCAGTTTTAAACGAATCCAAAGACCAACAATCACCAAGGCTGCACTTGCAAGGAATGGAATACGCCAACCCCATTGCATAAAATCTTGTTCAGACATGAATGCGCCAAGTGTTAAGAATGATCCTGTCGCTAAAATGAAACCAATAGGCGCACCTAGTTGTGGAAACATGCCATACCAAGCGCGTTTGCCTTCAGGTGCATTTTCTGTTGCAAGTAGTACTGCACCAGACCATTCACCACCTAGACCTAAACCTTGTCCTAAGCGACAAAGTGCGAGCAGTAAAGGTGCTGCAATACCAATTTGTGCATACGTTGGAAGCAAGCCAATACATACGGTTGAAACACCCATGGTGAGCAATGCTGCAACAAGGGTTGCTTTACGTCCAATACGATCGCCTAAGTGACCAAAGATTGCAGCACCAATCGGGCGTGCAATAAATGCGATAGCAAATGTTGCTAAAGATTGAATGATTGCTGTCGTAGGATCTGTACTTGCAGGGAAGAACAGATGAGGGAAAATAAGTACGGCAGCAGTTGCGTAAATATAGAAATCAAAAAATTCGATAGTTGTTCCGACCAAACTCGCAAAAAGTACGCGAGTTTTAGAATTAGTCTGAACTTCAGAAGTAGCTGTAGTAGATGATGACGCCATGATGAACCTTACACTTTTAAAAGTAAAACGAATCTCTAAAGCGTAATCTTTTTAAAAAAGGCGTAATTTCTTAAAAAAACAACGAGATCAACCCAAATCCACTCATTCAGGGTCACTGAATTATGAGTACCTATGGACTAAATAACGTAAAGATAAATTGCAAGGAAATGTGATCCTGCCCCTATCAAAACAAAAACATGCCAAATTGCATGAGTATATCTTACTCTTTTTAAGGCATAAAACAATGCGCCAATCGTATAAGCTAAGCCACCAATGATCAATAATTTTAGTGCACCAGACTGTAAAAAGCGTTGCATATCATCCATTACAAGGACTGCGAGCCATCCCATAACCAAATATGCAATCAAAGAAATTTTTTCAAAACGATGAATGAATATTAACTTGAATAGTGTTCCAATTGCTGCAATAACCCAAAGCGCAATAAGTAAGTAGTGTGCTTTTGCTGTTGGAATAGCAATGGCTAAGAACGGTGTATAAGTCCCTGCGATTAAATAATAAATTGCGGTATGGTCGAGTTTTTTATACCACAGACGCTTTTTTTCATCGACTGAAAAGTGATAAATAGCAGAACTTGCAAACAATAAAATCATACTCAGACCGTAAACGATGAGTCCAAAAAACTGCCAGCCATGCAAATAGTTGCCTTTAATCAGCATAAAAACAGTTGCAATTGCAGCTAAAATAGCACCAAATGCATGGCTTAATGCATTGATCCGTTCTTCTAGTGGTGCGTAAATATGAATCAATTGATCAGTTGACATTGTATTTAACTTCTTAAAAGTACACTTGTATACTAATGCAGTTTTACCTTTAAAGTAAGACGTTTTAAAATAGCCTACTTAATGAATACGAGTTTTGATTATGTCAGCAGTAGTTTCCTTATCTGAACAGGAACAACAATTTTTTGATAGCGTACAACAAGCTATTGATAATCAAAACTTTGATCGGCTGATTCTAAGTCAATATAAAGGTGAATTCGCAGATTTAGAGAAGATGACCTTTCGAGTCATTCAACTACAAAATGAAGCTGTTCTGAGCTGTTTATACCATTATAAAACCAAAGATGTGACAAAAAATTATCCTTTAAATCAGGCTTTATCTACCATTCAAGAGCAAGCAGAAAACTGCAAACAGGCGAATTTATTTACAGCTGAGGCAGAAACTCAACTTAAAAAAAATAAAAAGAAAGCCATGTTGACGGTAAGTAAAAATAAACCAAATAACAAAGCATTAAAAAACGAACAACAAGGACATGATCGAACCAAGCATCGCTTTGTCGATCAAGACAGTTATTTTTTACAGGCACTGGGCGTTACTGATGCAGATGCGAAAATCATTCCAAGCATGGCACGTAAGTGGAAACAGATTAATAAATTTATAGAAATCTTTTCAGGTGCTTTAACCCACATTCAACAACAAGACCAAAATCATGCTTTAAAAGTCGTAGATTTTGGTTCGGGCAAAGGCTATCTCACTTTTGCTTTGTATGATTATCTTGCAAAACATGCGCAGACTCCTGATGTTACAGGCGTAGAACTCAATGAAAATATGGTTAAGTTCTGCCAAGATGTCGCAGCACGTGCGGAGTTTTCCCAATTGGATTTCTTCCAAGGTGATGTTAGAACGTATCATCCTGATCATTTAGATGTGATGATTGCGCTACATGCATGTGATGTGGCGACTGATTTTGCGATTCATACAGGGATTCGTTTAAACGCCCAAATGATCATGTGTGCGCCGTGTTGCCATAAAGAATTACGTCCTCAAATGCAAAACCCTAAAGTGTTACAGCCTATGCTGCAATTTGGTATTCATGCAGGGCAGCAGGCTGAAATGCTCACAGATACAATTCGTGCTTTATTGTTAAAAGCCTATGGCTATGAAACCAAAGTATTTGAATTTGTCGCTTTAGAACATACCAGTAAAAATAAGATGATTTTGGCCACTAAACGCAAAGATTTTGATGCACCTGATCAAGCTGTTTTGGATCAAATTCAAGCATTAAAAGAAATGTATGCTATTCAAAAACAATCTTTAGAGTTATTGTTAAATCATCAGTGGGATCAACAAGATATTGGTTGTAAATGTTAATGAAAAAGCAAATGTCAGATTTTAAAATTCAATCAGGTGATTGGAATGAGTTAAAGCAAGATGCTCAACTCATTCGTCGTAGCGTATTTATTCAAGAGCAAAATATTCCTGAAGATGAGGAATGGGATGATCAAGATCCAATTTCTTTGCATTTTGTCGTTTATGATCAAAATCAGGCGATTGGAACAGCACGGTTATTACAAAATAACAGTATTGGTCGCGTTGCTGTGCTCAAGCAATATCGTGGTGAAGGTATTGGGTTGTTATTGATGAAACAGATTATTCAAGTTGCAGAACAACAAAAACGTGAATATTTAAAATTATCTGCACAAGCTTATGCGACTGGTTTTTATGAAAATTTAGGGTTCATTGTTGAAGGTGGTGAATATTTAGACTGTGGGATTCCACATATCGATATGAATATGTCATTGAGTAATTAAAGCAAAACCTACAAAGGAAAAATGATGAGTACGATTCGAGCAGTGTTATTCGATCTTGATCAAACATTGCTGGATCGAACTACATCGTTAAAACGATTTTTAAATTGGCAGGTGGATTGTTTACAACTGGTCCCGAAAATAGAAAAAGAAAAATTCATTCAATGTTTTATTGAATTAGATGCCAATGGTACGGTTTGGAAAGATGTGGTGTATCGCCAACTTATTCAAAAATTTAAAATAACCCAATTCAATACTCAAGAACTCGAACAACAATTATTAAACAGCTATATCCAAGACTTTAATCAATTTTGTGTTGCTTTTGCAGGTGTAGAAACGGTCATTCAAACATTATTCAAAGTGGGTTATTCACTAGGATTGATTTCAAATGGCAAAACACCGTTTCAGGAACATAATTTTCAAGCTTTAGGTTTGAGTGAATATTTTTCATGTATTTTGGTTTCTGAAGCTATCGGATTACGGAAGCCTCAACCTGAAATTTTCCAAATGGCATGTCAGCAAATGAATGTGATTCCTGAACAATGTGTCATGATCGGGGTTAACGAAATCGCTGATATTCAAGGTGCTAAAAATATCGGTATGCAAACCATACTTTTTAATGCCGAACAGGAGATAAAGCTGACTCAAGCGGATGATCAAGTACAGTGTTTTGGGGAGATTCTGTCGATCATTTTAAAAATATAACTTCATTTTTGTATTTCAAATTCTATTTTCAGAAATAAAACCATATATTAGAAAAACAAAAGCCGACGATTCGAGTGATGATAAATCGTCGGCCAAAATACTTCGTTAAATTTAGATTCAGGCTGCTATTCCAAATCTAGATGCAGAAGCATAAGTTTTAGGTCTCTCTAGGGAGGAAGGTCTCCGAATTTGTGCGGATGCCGTGCACAAGAGCTTGGTTGCTGCGACCTTATACTTATATAACGACACAAGTTTCAGATTGGTTGACAAGAAAGTTAAAAAAAATTCACTTTTTTTCTTATAATGTATTTTTAAAGTTTGGAAGATTGTCGATGGTTTCGCTAAGCAAATATTTTTTATGGTTTTTTGTCCTTTGTTTAGTGTTGACTGTGATCATGGGATTAATCAGTTTAATTGTACCCAATCAAGTTGCAGGCATTCTTATCGCATTTCCTTATTTAATCAGTATGATCATTGTATTGCATCTGTTTCTAAAGCAACAAAAAAGAGCGCCGACAGAACAAGAAAAGAAAAAATTCACGATTGGCTTTAGTATAATTTTTTGGGGCTATAATTTGGCGGGCTTAATTGGAGAAGTTTTATATTTCTCTCAACAAAACCCTGAAATTTTAACCAATTTCTTAGCAGGTATACAAAATATTCAATTCTTAATGATTTCAATTGTGATGCTACTCATGCTGGCAATTCCTTTATATTTAATTACTTATTGGTTTTATGGCAAGCAAGCGAAGCGTATGGCGACAAAAATGTTTGGAGCATAATAGCTGATTGATATCGTGCTCTAATTAATATAAAAATAAAAGAGGAATAGCGAATGACAACTGTTTTAGTGACAGGGGCGACAGGATTTATTGGCAGTCATTTGCTTGAATATTTATTGAAGTATGATTTTCAAGTAATTGCTTATTCACGACAACAGAAAGTATCTACGAATGTTCAACTGCAATGGATTCAAGATTTTTCTGAACTTGAAAAATCAAGCATCGATTATGTGGTGAATTTGGCAGGGGAAAGTATAGGCAAAGGGCGCTGGTCAAAAAAACGTAAGCAACAATTGATTCAAAGTCGTGTTGAAACCACAGCCAAGTTATATCAATACCTCAATCAATTTCAGATTAAACCTAAATGCATCGTTTCGACCTCTGCGATTGGGTTTTATGGTATCGATCCTGATGAAAAGTGGTCTGTAGAATGTGATGAAACATCCCCGTCTCAGAATATTTTTATGTCTGAACTGTGTCAAAAATGGGAAGCTGAGGCTTTAAGTCATTCTGATCAAAATACCAAAATTATGCGTTTGGGTGTTGTTTTTGGGAAAGGTGGTGGAATTTTGCCACAGATGTTATTGCCAATTAAATTAAACCTGATTGGGACAATTGGTACAGGTCGTCAACCGATGACTTGGGTACATGTGGATGATGTGATCCAAGCCATTTTATTTTTATTCAAAAGTGATTCTTCTCAGCAGATTTATAATGTCGTTGCACCAGACCACATATCTCAGATGCAATTTTCTCAGATTGCCTCACAAGTTTTGCAACGCAAGCCTTTGTTATTTTTACCTAGTTTTATAATGAAAATGCTGATGGGTGAACAATCTCAATTGGTTTTAAATGGACAGTTTGTGCAACCCAAAGCATTGTTGCAACAGGGATTTCACTTTCAATACGCAGATTTAAGTAATACCTTAAAACAAATTGTGAATGAATAAATGCTGTGACACATTCTCATAAGGAGAGTATTAAAAAAAGGCTGCTCAAAAGACAATGAATATGACTCATTATCCAGCATGTTTTAGTCGTTCTGTAGAATAAGCATCTGCATTGACCAAATGATCTTGTATGACCGTATCTTGATTTAACATGAGTTGTCTAAGTAATCGAGCTGATGCAGGCCCCATGCATAAACCATTACGGTAATGTCCAAAATTCGCCCAAAGGTTATTAAATTCAGGCATTTGCCCAATATAAGGAATACCTGTCGGTGAGCTTGGACGTAAGCCAGCCCATTGTTTCACGATTGGAAAATTGGCCAGTTCAGGCACCATTTCTATACAAGCTTTATAAATATTTTGCTGTTCCTGTACGCTTGGACGTTTATCAAAACCAATATGTTGCATACTCGAACCGCACACCACATGACCATCCATGCGGGGAATCAGGTACATCACCTTATTCATACACATGGTAGGTAACCAGTTTTCAGGGGTTTTGAATAACATCATTTGCCCTTGCACTGGTTCTACAGGGATGGAAAGCTGTAATTGTGTTGACCAACAGTTTGACCACGCACCTGTGGCAATCACGAATTGATCTGCCTCAAAGTATTGTCCATTTGAGGTTTGGATGGACTGAATATGTTGATTTTGAATATTAAATTTTTCAACCCATGTGTTTTCATACACTTCAACATTTGGATGTTGTTTGAGATAAGTGATCAATGATTTGAGCAGTCTAGGATTCCGTATATTGGCCAAATGTGGAAAATAGATTGCTTGTTGAAATTGTTCTGAAATATGAGGGTTAACGTATTCGAGTTGCGCTCTTTTTAAGTGTTCACAATGTTGCATTGGGTCTTGATATTGCTCTTTATAATGAAGCCCAATATCAAAATCATCTTCATCAAAAATCAGCATACCCGTTTCATGGATTTGAAAATCAATACCAGTCAAAGGATGCAATTTTGCATTCCATTCTTGGTAAAGTTGCTTGCCAAAACGTGCTAGCTGATTGACTTCTTTAGGATATCGCCATGGATACATTGCTGAAAGAATACCGCCACCTGCCCATGAAGCAGCATGTCCAGCTTGTTGCTGATCAAGAAGTGTAACTTTACAGCCTTGTTCTGCAAGTTCTAAGGCAGTGAGTAATCCACTTACTCCTGCACCGATAATGGCGATGTGCATGAAAATTTGTATCACTTTTCAAATTAGATTTAAATTGGCAATGTTCAATTTAAAAATAGAAAATAAATTACTGCCTCAAATATTGATTTGAAAGCATTTACCTTTGCGTGGGCAAACCCTTACTTTTCAGGGATGAAAAGTAACAAAAATCCTATGTTGAGTGGGAGGTTCGTCCTGAAACCTCCACTCAACGGTGGCATCCATGCCACCTACTGCGAATTAAATTCTGATTTGAATTTAATTTTTAAAGCATAAAATAGATGAGTTACTTCATTTCTTTTAATTGGCGTGCGGCATGTTCCGCATAGTATGTCCAAATACCATCTGCGCCTGCACGACGGAAGCACATTAATGATTCCATAATCACACTTTCAGACAACCAACCGTTTTGGATTGCTGCTGCAAGCATGGCATATTCACCACTGACCTGATAAACGAAAGTTGGTACACCAAAAGTATCTTTAACTTCACGCACGATATCTAAATAAGGCATCCCTGGTTTTACGATGACCATGTCTGCGCCTTCTTGAATATCCAGTGCGATTTCATGTAGCGCTTCTGCACGGTTACCGACATCCATTTGGTAATTATATTTATTACCACCTTTCAGATTCGATGAAGAGCCCACAGCATCACGGAAAGGGCCATAGAAACTTGATGCATATTTTGCTGAATACGCCATGATACTGGTATAAATATGACCGTGGTTTTCAAGTGCTTGGCGAATTGCGCCAATACGACCATCCATCATATCGCTTGGTGCGATAACATCTGCACCTGCTTCTGCATGACTTAAAGCTTGTTTAATGAGACATTCAACAGTTTCATCATTCAGAACATAACCCGTTTCATCGATAATACCGTCTTGACCATGCGTGGTATAAGGATCTAAAGCGCCGTCAGTAATGAGTACCATTTCTGGGAGTTCTTTTTTCAAAAGACGAAGTGTATTTTGCACTAAACCATCTTCATGCCATGCTGCTTCAGCTGTTAGGCTCTTGTCTTCTTGTGGTGTTACTGGAAATAGTGCAAGTTTAGATACACCGAGTTCTAACAAGGTTTCTGCCTTTTTCAGTAATAAATCAGCAGATAAACGTTGTACATTTGGCATACTTGGTACGTCTTGGGTCTGATTTTGCCCTGGAAGTACAAATACTGGATAAATGAGATGATCTGCCGTGAGCTGAGTTTCTCTTACCATCGCTCTAAGTTTGTCGTTTTTACGGATACGGCGCATACGCGTAGCAGGAAAAGCAGGACGATTGAACGTATAAGTCATAACAATCTCGTTATTCAGTATTAAACTAGGTCATAATTGTAGTCCTTTCATATTTTTTTTGGGGAAAAACTCAGGTTTTTTCTCAATGTTGGTTTCGAAATTATTATGAGTAATTCTTCTAAGACGGATTCTGCGCCAAGCGAATCGCAAAAAAAGTGGACTGGTAATTTACATTTAGGTGCGAAAGCGGACTTAAATGTCGTCCTAAATCAACTGACTAAAGCATTTAACGGTTCACCTTATTTTTCACACAATACAATGCAGATGCGTGTAGTGAATAATGAAATTGAAGGTTATATTGAAATGCAGCCTTTTTTGATTGGGAATGTTGCCTTTCAAATTTTACATGGCGGTGTTGCAGCAACCTTACTGGACAGTATCGGTGGGATTGTGGCAATGGGTGAGCTTTACAAACGAGCGGAACCTGATCAACTTCCAGATACTTTGAAGAAAGTTTCTCGACTAGCAACGGTTGATATGCGTGTTGATTATTTGGCTCCGGGTCGTGGTCAACACTTTATTGCCAAAGCGGAAACATTACGCATGGGTCGTAAAGGGTGCACCATGCGTATGACTATGGTCAATGATGAAGGTCTTGCTATTGCAACAGCAATCGCTTCTTATGCCTATTAAATTAAGAAAGTGTACTGATTAGTACAGATTGTATTAATTATGTCAATATAAGCCATCAAAATGAGCATTTTGATGGCTTATTTTTTATGGAAAAGAAGTTTAATATCAATAGTCTTGATTGAAATTTGATAGATAAACTGGTGAGTAATATTTTTATTCTCATATCGTGATTTTTATCTGTAAAATTGACCGCCACAATTTTTAAAAATGGATTCACTCATTATCATGCATTCGCTTCATTTAAGTTCTTTAAGTTGTAGTTCAGCTTAAATACTTAAACTCGGCCACAAAGATAGTGATAGAAGCCCATAAAAGCTAGGAATATGCGATGACTGA
>Ga0209023_10005024_pt1 | contig 14675 bp, 10 predicted proteins | sample LakOneMetagenome_FD_187468 | JGI IMG/M metagenome (GOLD analysis project Ga0209023, IMG submission 187468) | Freshwater and sediment microbial communities from Lake Erie, Canada (SPAdes) (version 2) | ecosystem: Environmental > Aquatic > Freshwater > Lentic | place: Lake Erie, Canada...
TGGCGCGCGGCGAATACCTGCAGGGTTCGCTCTCGACGGCCAAGGAAATCTCGCTGCCGTCGATGATCCTGTCGTTCATCCCGGCCAATCCCTTCCTCGACATGACCGGCGCGCGCAAGACCTCGACCATCGCCGTGGTCCTGTTCTCGGTCTTCATCGGCATTGCCGCCACCGGCATCGCGGCCAAGAAGCCGACCGAATTCGCGTCCTTCAGCCACTTCGTGCACGTCGCCCACACGGTCGTGATGCGCATGGTGACCCTGGTGCTGCGCCTGACGCCGTTCGGCGTGTTCGCCCTGATGACCAAGGTGGTGGCCGGCTCGAGCCTGCAGGACATCCTGAATCTGCTGAACTTCGTGCTGGCCTCGTACAGCGCACTGTTCCTGATGTTCGGCGTGCATTTGCTGCTGGTTGGCCTGGCGGGCTACAACCCGCTGCGCTACGTGAAGAAGATCCTGCCCGTGCTGGTGTTCGCGTTTACCTCGCGTACCAGCGCCGGCGCGATTCCGATGAATGTGGCGACCCAGACGCGCCGTCTCGGTGTGCCCGAGGGCATCGCCAACTTCGCCGCTTCCTTCGGCGCCACCATCGGCCAGAACGGCTGCGCCGGCATTTATCCGGCCATGCTGGCGGTGATGATCGCGCCCACGGTCGGCATCGACCCGTGGAACATCGGCTTCCTGCTGCCGCTGGTGGCCATCGTCGTATTCGGCTCGATCGGCGTGGCCGGCGTGGGCGGCGGCGCCACCTTTGCCGCCCTGATCGTGCTGTCGGCGCTGGACTTGCCGGTGGCGCTGGCGGGCCTGCTGATCTCGATCGAACCGCTGATCGACATGGGCCGCACCGCCCTCAACGTGAGCGGCTCGATTACCGCCGGCACCCTGACCGCGCGCGCCCTCGGCGCCAGCAACATGGCCGTGTTTAACAGTGACGCGGAAACCAATCTGGACGGCGAAGAGCAGGCCGCCTGACTGCTACCGCATCTGGTTTTTTCGTGATTTGTTAGCAAAAAGTATCGTGCGCTGACCCGCTGCCGAATCCGTCTAAGATGACGTCATGTCAATAATCATGGCGGGCAGCGAATGGAACAGAAGTGGCCTCAGGAAATCTGGCTGGTCAGGCACGGTCAAAGCGCGGGCAATGTCGCGCGTGACGTGGCCGAGGCGGCGGCCGGGCACATGATCGACATCGCCGAGCGCGACGTCGACGTGCCCCTGTCCGAGCTCGGCATCCGCCAGTCCCAGGCCCTGGGTGCATGGTTTGCCGCCCTGCCCGAGGCCGAGCGCCCGAATGTCGTGCTGCATTCGCCCTACGTGCGCGCCGCCGAAACCGCCAAGCTCCTGATGCGCCGCCTCGACCGCGAGGCGATGCTGGCCATCCATTCCGACGAGCGCCTGCGCGAAAAGGAATTCGGCATCCTCGACCGCCTTACCACGCACGGCATCGCCCATAAATATCCCGAGCTTTACGAACAGCGCCAGCACGTCGGCAAGTTCTATTTCCGCCCGCCCGGCGGCGAAAGCTGGTGCGACGTCGTCCTGCGCCTGCGCAGCCTGCTCGACACCATCTCGCGCGAATACTGCGGCGAGCGCGTACTGATCGTCGCACACCAGGTCATCGTGAATTGCTTCCGCTACCTGATCGAGCGCCTCGACGAAGCCAGCATCCTGGCCTTCGACCGCGCCGGCGACGTGCCGAACTGCTCGGTCACGTCCTACGCATTCGATCCCGAGGCCGGCAAGCGCGGCAAGCTGGTGGTGCGCCTCGTGAATTTCGTGGCCCCGCTCGAAGCGACCGGCACCCCGGTCACGGTCAGCAAAGACGTGCCGACGGCGCCCAAGGCTTGATCCCGACATCATGAACGCCATCCAGAGCGCACCTGCCGTGCACGACGTCACCACGGAGCTGCTGCGCGCGTGGCCGCTGCCGATGCCCGGCGAAGACAGCGACAAGGAAGTGCGCGGCCACGTGCTGGTGCTGGGCGGCTCGCGCGAAATGCCGGGCGCCGTGATCCTGGCCGCCACCGCCGCCCTGCGCGCCGGCGCCGGCAAGCTGACCATCGCCACCGGCGCCAGCGTGGCCCAGCTGGTGGCCATGGCCATGCCCGAGGCGCGCGTGATCGGCCTGATGGAAACCGAAGCCGGCGGCTTCACGCCCGAAGCGATTGCCCGGCTCGACCCGCTGGCCGACCGCGTCAGCGCCGTGCTGATCGGCCCCGGCATGCAGGACGAGGCGGCCGCGGCCGAACTGGTGCACGGCCTGCTCGAACGCCTGCAGGGCGGCGACACCGCCGTCGTGCTCGACGCCTGCGCCATGGGCACGCTGCTGCACGCACCTCCGGGTTGGGACCCGAACGCATGCTACCGCTTCGAGCAGCCCGTCATCGTCACCCCGCACTGCGGGGAAATGGCGCACCTGACCGGCATCGCCAAGCCCGACATCGTGTCCGGCCCCGATGCACGCGCGCTGGCCTCGGCCGCCGAATGGAACGCCGTGGTGGCGCTGAAGGGCGCGCGCACCGTGATCGCCTCGCCCGGCGGCGAGCTGTGGCAGCACGAAGGCGGCAACGTCGGCCTCGGCATTTCCGGCTCGGGCGACACCCTGTCGGGCATCATCACCGGGCTGGCGGCGCGCGGCGCCTCGCTCGAACAGGCTGCCTGCTGGGGCGTGGCCCTGCATGCGCGCGCCGGCGAACGCCTGGCCGAGCGCATGGGCGTACTTGGTTACCTGGCGCGGGAGATCCCGGACGAGATCCCCGCCCTGCTCGAATCGGTTGCCGGCACGCGTGCCGGCGACGGCAAGACCATCCGGCCTGCGCCGGGGGAAACGGTCGGACGGGAAGCCGTTTGACTGGTATCAAAATCCGCATGTCGTATCGCGGAACAAAGCAAGATGTGCACAATCCGACGAACTGACGGTAGCGATGTCAGTCTAATCAATAGTCGGATTCGTGCACCGAACGGGGCCGCGTGTTGCGTCGGTTCCCTGAGTGTTTCGGCAATGGGCCCAGCGAGGTTCCATGTCGAAACTGAACTGGCGCCGTTAACCCTCCAGCGCCTCACCTGGAGTCAACGGCACAAGATAGACGTGAACGAGGAGTATAAACAATGAACGCAATGACCAAAGCACCAAAAATCCTGCTGACCGCAGCCCTCCTGGCCACCATGCTGGGCGCATGCAAAAAGAACGACACCGCCAACACCACTGGCGCCGGCGACACCTCGGCAACCTCGCCGAGCTCGACGTCGGGCACGAGCGGCACCACCGGCACCATGGGTGACACCGGCACCGGCGCAACCGGCACCGGCACCACCGGCGACACCACCGGCACCGGCGCAACCGGCACCGGCACCACGGGCGCAACCGGCACCACCGGCGACACCACGGGTACTGGCGCCACCGGCACCGGCACCACCGGCACGGGCGCTACCGGCGACACCACCACGCCGCCAGCCGGCACCACTGGCACCACCGGCGCCTCGGGCACGACCGGCAATACCGATTCGGGTACTGCCGCCGGCACCACGACGCCGCCAACCGGCACCACCGGCCGCTAATCGGGCCGCGCATGACCACCCGGCAGGGCCTGCTTGCGCAGGCTCTGCGGTGTGGCGCATGGCAGTAATGCATCACGCCACCGGAGAATCTGCCGGTGTGGCGTGGTTTAGCATTTCTGGTTAAGCGTTTTCGGTTTCGCTTGTCCGGTTCTGCTTGTCTGGTTCTGCTTGTTCGATGTCGCTAACCCGGTTTCGCCTGCCCGGTTCTGCCTGTCCGGTTCTGCTTGTCCGGTTCTGCTTGTCCGGTTCTGCCTGTCCGGTTCTGCTTGTCCGGTTCTGCTTGCCCGGTTCTGCTTGCCCGGTAACGACTGCCCAGTGTCGCTTGTCCGGCTTTGCCTGTCGTATTGCACGTTTCCGTTTTGCTCAGCTGCAGGCAATCGGCGCCGCCCTTCCTCCCTTCCTCTGCTTTCCCTGTCGTTCCGCCTCGTCCTCGCCGTCATCTCGCCTTCAACCAGCCTTCCTCGGACTGTCACCCCGCTTTCTTCCCTTGCAGCATTTACTTGGTGCGCGCCACTTTGCGCCTTACGTTGGCCCGCGCACGGACTGCGCGCAGCCAGATCGCCAGAATGGGAACCAACGCGGCATTGCTGCGACTCTTTTCCCATATTTCAAGGAGGTTCACCATGAACCGTTCGACCACCTTCCCGAAAATCATCCTGGCCACGGCCGTTGTCGCGGCCATGCTCGGCGGCTGCCGCAAGGACGAGCCGGCTGCCGATCCGGTGGCCCAGGGCGCTGATGGCGGCCCGGTCGCAGGCAGCGGCCTGAGCACCAGCACTGCGGTCGGCACCAGCGGCGCGGCAGGCACCATGGCTGGCGGCACCGACCCGGTAACCGCCAACCCGACTGCCGGCGTGAATCCGACGAACGGCGAAACCACGAACATCGGCGTGCAGGGCGACAATGAAGGTGCGGCAGGCAACAACGGCGGCACCAGCTCGGGCGCGCCCGGCAGCACGGTCTCGGGCGGCCCCGGCGCCAACAGCATGACCCCGGCCAATGCCGACGGCACCACGGCGAACACCACCGGCACGGGCACCGGCACCGGCGCGAACAACCGCGATACCGGTACCGGCAGCACCACCACCGGCCAGTAAGACCAGACAAGCCCGGCGGCACAGTCCGCCGGCATCGCTGCCGCCATGCCCGGGCATGGCCGGCGGCAAACCGATCAACAGGACAAAGGACAGACCATGAAAACGACCCGTAAAATTCCAGCCATCATCATGACCACCGCCCTGCTCGCCGCCGTCCTCGGCGGCTGCAAGAAAGAAGACAACGGCATCGGCGGCGACGGCGACGCAGCAGCAGTTTCCAGCCGCACTGAAGGCGCAGGCAACAGCGGCGCCGCCGGCACTGTCGGCGCGTCCGGCAACGCAGGCGACACCGGACTGGGCGGCGTCGAGTACAACACCAACAACAACCCGCGCACCGTCGGCGAAAACGAAGGCGGCTCGCGCGAGAACACGCCAGGCGCGGTCGGCGGCGCCAGCGGCGTGAGCGGCGCGGTAGAGGTCGGCCCGAACGGCAGCACCACCGGCGGCGCCAACCCGGGCGGCGCACCGATGGCGCCGGCACCGGCCGCGGGCAGCGACGGCAGCGGCACCACTGGTTCCACCGGCAACAGCACCGGCACCGGTCCGGCATCGACCCGCGCCGGCGCCGGCGAATCCGGTCCGCTGAATCCGGCCCCAGGCACCGGCCGCTGAACCCGGCCGCTGAATCCGGCCGCTGAATCCGATTTCAGCTCCCGGGCCAGACAGGACGCCGCAATAAAAAAGAGCCCGCACATGTGCGGGCTCTTTCCATTCCGGCTGCCAGGAACCGGCGAAGACCTTACACGCCTTCGGTAACCTTCGGCGGCGCCTTGGCCAGCGGCACGCGCTTGCCGCTGCCGGCGCCCGGTCCACGGCCGCGGCCGGTGATGAAGCCGCCGATCTTCAGGATCATGCGGAACACGAAGCGCACCAGCACGATGGTCAGCAGCGCCTCGACGAAGGTGACCAGGAAGGCCGGCAGCACGTGCCAGCGTTCGGCGCGGCGACCGAACTTGGCGGCCATGCGTTCGCGCGAGATCTCGATGCTGTCGTAGAAGGTCGGCACCACCAGCAGGGTCAGCAGCGTCGAGGTGATGGTGCCGCCGATGATGGCCACCGCCAGCGGCTGGTAGAACTTGCCGTCCGGGCCGAGGGCCAGCGCCACCGGCAGCATGCCGGCGATCAGCGCAAACGTCGTCATCAGGATCGGACGCAGACGCACGCGGCCGGCCTTCATCAGTGCCTCCTCGCGGTCGTAACCCTCGTGTTCGAGGGCGCGCGCCGCCTCCAGCAGCAGGATGGCGTTCTTCGCCACCAGGCCCATCAGCATGATGATGCCGATAAAGCTCATCAGGTTCAGGGTGCCGCCGGTCACCAGCAAGGCCACCACCACGCCGATCAGCGACAGCGGCAGCGACAGCATCACACCCAGCGGCGCCGTGAACGATCCGAACTGCATCACCAGGATCAGGTACATGAGGCCAATACCGCCGAATAGGGCGATCGTCATTTCGCGGAACAGCTCGGCCTGGTCCTTGCCGGCGCCGCCCAGCGCCAGGCCATAGCCCGGTGGGAAGTCGAAGCTCTTGGCCAGCGCCATCGCGTCGGCCGTGACTTCGCCGTTCGAGCGGCCTTGCGCATTCGCCGAGACCGTGATCACGCGCTTGCCGTCCTTATGCACGATTTCCGACGGACCTTTACCCATGCTGATGCGGGCGATCTGCTCGAGCGGCACCATGGTGTTGGTGCCGGCAATCGCGATCGGCAGGCGCTCGATGTTCTCGATGCTGACGCGGTCTTCCGGATGCAGGCGCACGGCCACGTCGCGGGTTTCGCCGGTCGGGTCGACCCAGTCGCCGACCTCGATGCCGGCAAAGGCCACGCGCAGCGCGGTGGCGGCGTCGCCCACCGACACGCCCATCGAGTTCGCCAGGCCGCGGTCGAGTTCGATCTGCAGCTCGTCCTTCGGGTCCTGCTGCGACAAGGTCACGTCGACCGCGCCCGGCACCTGGCGCAGCTTCTCCATGTAAGCCGTGGTCAGCTCCATGAGTTTGCGCGAGTCATTGCCGGTGAATTCGATCTGCACCGGCTTGCCGCCGCCCGACAAATCGTCGAGCACGGTGTACTCGGCGCCCACCAGTTGCCCCACCTTCTGGCGCAGCTCGGCGCCGATCGCGGCCGCGCTGCGGGTACGGGTATTGCGTTTGCCGATCTCGACGTAGATCGAGCCGCCGCTCGGGCGCGCGACGATGTCGGTGGCGCGCGTTTCCGGCAGCGTGTGGGCCAGTTGGGCCGCCTGCTCCATCTTCAGGCGCGCAAAGGCAAGGCTGGACGAGGCCGGGGTACGCACCTCGATCATGATCTTGTTGCCGTCGCCCTTGGGCAGGAAGCTGGTGCCGCCCAGGGTGCTTTGCAGCACGATCGCCAGCACGAAGGTCAGGAAGGCGATCACGCCCATCCAGCGGCGGTGGTGCAGCGCCCAGGCGATCACGCCGCTGTAGCGGCCGGCCAGGCGGTCGAACCAGGCATTGAAGCGGCCCAGGACCTTCGACAGGCCTTTCTTCGGCTCCAGGTGATGCCCCGGCGGGTCGCCCCAGTAGGCCGACAGCATCGGGTCGAGCGTGAAGGAAATGAACAGCGACACCGCCACCGAGCAGGTCACGGTCAGCGCGAACGGACGGAACCATTCGCCGGCCACGCCCGGCATGAAGGCGACCGGGATGAACACGGCCATGATCGAGAAGGTGGTGGCGGCCACGGCCATGCCAATCTCGGAAGTGCCGACCAGGGCCGCGGTGCGGCGGTCGGCGCCGTTTTCCATGTGACGCACGATGTTTTCGCGCACCACGATGGCGTCGTCGATCAGCACGCCGATCGCCAGCGACAGCCCGAGCAGGGTCATGAAGTTCAGCGTGAAGCCGCACAGCCAGACCGCGATGAAGGCGGCCAGCACCGAGGTCGGCAGCGACAGCGCCGTGATCAGCGTCGAGCGCCAGGAGTTCAGGAAGGCATAGACCACGAAGATGGTCAGCATGGCGCCGAACACCAGCGATTCGATCACGTTGTTCAGGCTGCTCTGCGCTTCCTCGCCGCCGTCGCGGGTGATGGTCAGCGTGGTGCCCTTCGGCAGTTCCTTGTTGATCTCGGCGACCAGGGCGTGCACGCGCTTGGCGATCGACACGGTCGAGGCGTCGCGGGTACGCACGATCGAGATGCCGACGTTCGGCGCGCCGCTGTGGATCGAGGCGCTGTCGATGTCGGCGAAGCCGTCCTGGATGGTGGCCACCTGGTTCAGGCGCACGATGGTGTCGCCGTTACGCTTGACCACGATCTGCGAAAAATCTTCCGGACGCTCGATGCGCCCGATCAGGCGGATGCCCTTTTCGTCGAGCACGCCGCGCACCTTGCCCACCGGCGCGTTCGTGTTCTGCCTTTGCAGCGCATTCGTTACCTCGGTCACCGACACGTTGTATTCGCGCAGCTGGTCGGCGCGCAGCAGCACCGACAATTCGCGCCGCAGCGAACCGTTGACGTTGACGGTGGACACGCCGTCGATGGCGCGGAAGCGGTCGGCCAGCACATCCTCGGCCAGGCGCGAGATCGTCGCGTGGCTCTGGCTGCTGGAGGACAGCGCCAGCTGCATGATCGGCTGGGCCGACGGGTCGACGCGGCGCAGGATAGGCTCGCGCATTTCGAGCGGCAGTTTGTAGCGCACCGCCGAGATGGCGTTGCGCACGTCGTCCGAGGCTTCGATCAGGTTGCGTTTGAAGTCGAATTCCAGCACCAGGGTGGCGCTGCCCTCATTCGCGTAGGACGTGACTTCGGTCACGCCCTGCACGCTCTGCATCTGCTTTTCCAGGCGGTCGATGATCTCGCGCTCGGCCGTCTCGGGCGAGGCGCCCGGGTATGGCACGTTGACCACGATCACCGGGATATCGACGTCGGGATTCTGGTTGACGCGCAGCTTGGACAAGGCCAGCAAGCCGATGCACATCATGCCGAGAATCAGCACGATCGTGGCGACCGGCTTCTTGACACTGAAATTGGAAAGGAACATGGCTTATTTCCCTTTGGGCTGGGGAGCCGAGGCCACGGGGGCGTTGGCCATTTCGACCTTCTGGCCATCCTTCAGGTTCGAGCTCGGGCTGCGCAGCACGGTGTCGCCGGCGGCCAGGCCGGTCTTGATCTCATAAGCGCCGGTGCGCTGGTCGCGCATGCCGACTTCCAGGTTGACTTTCGACAGCGCGCCGCCCTTCACGCGCCAGGTATACACCTCGTCGCCGTTACGGACAATGGCGCTTTCCGGCAGCATCAGCGCGTTCGAGGTCTCGGCGTCGATCCGCCCTTCCGCATACAGGCCGGCCACGCGCGGCTGCTCGCCGGTCAAACCAACCAGTACCTCGACCTGGCGCGTGACGTCGTTGGCCGATGGGTCGATGCGTTTCACCACGCCGGTGAACTGCTGGTTGCCGTAGCCGTTGATGTGGAACTTGACCGGCTGGCCCAGCTTCACGGTGGCGATCTTGTCGGTCGAGACGCGGCCTTCGAAGCGCATGCTGTTCGGATCGATGACCTTCACCAGTTCCTTGCCGACGGTGGCGGTGTCGCCGGCCGAGACCTTGCGGTCGCTGACGATGCCGTCGAAGGGCGCGCGCACCTGGGTGCGGCTGGTCTGCTGGCGCGCCAGGGCGGCGCGGCTCTTCGCGGCCGACAATTCGCTCAGGGCGCTGTTCTTGCGCACTTCGGCTTCGTCGAACGCGGCGGCCGAGGTCATGCCTGAGGCGCGCAGGGTTTTCAGGCGCTCGAGCTGGCGGTTCGACTGGTCCAGCGCCTGGCTGGCCGCGCGCACGGCTTCGTCGGCCGACAGCAGCGAATCGCGGATCGCGGTTTCGTCGAGCTTCACCAGCAAATCGCCGCGCTTGACCGGCTCTCCGTTCTCCTTCAACACCTGCAGTACCACGGCCGAGACTTCCGCGCGCAGGTCGGCGCGGCGTTCCGGCTGGATCGAGCCGGTGACCACCGGGCCGGAGGCCAGCGCATCGCTCTGCACCGTCAGCAGGTCTTCGGGAGCAACCAGCAGTTGGCTGGGCTTGTTGTCCTTCTGGTTGGCCTGGGCGGTGGCGTTCGGACCGGCCTTGGCCGGGTCCTTGCCCTCCTTGCTGCAGGCGGCCAGGGCCGACGCGATGGCAAGGACGAGTAGAGTGTTGCGCAGCATGTTGAGTCTCTCCAGATGGACGCTGATGACGTAGTTATTTTTAGAGGGGGATTTCACCAGCGCGCAGTATCCGGGAGCCGGACCCACCCGTCAATCGACGGTCCTGCACACTGTGGTTTTCGATGGATGAACTGCGTTCTGGTGCGATGAACTGCATGTGGAACGGACAAAGGGCGGACAAGGACGGACAATGGGCGGACACCCGTCCGCCCGTGACGCGCTATCCGGCTCAGGCCACGAACAGGTGGTAGACCAGGAAGCCCATGCCGATGCCGGTAACGATGCCGCCGCAGATTTCGACCAGGGTATGGCCCATGCGTTCGCGCAGCGTGATGTGGCCGGTGACCTCGACCGCCAGGCGATTGATGGCGGCGGCCTGGCGGCCGACGTGCTGGCGCAGGCTGTTGGCGTCGATCATCACGATGAAGGCCAGGGTCACGGCCACGCCGAAGGCCGGATGTCCCATTCCCTCGCGCAGGGCGATCAGGGTCGCCATGCTGGTGACCACCGAGCTGTGGTTGCTCGGGAAGCCGCCGTTGCCGACCAGGTTGAAGGCCCAGCGCCGCTGGCGCGCACTATTGATCAGGAACTTGATGGGGCCGACGACGAGCCAGGTCAGAAAAGGCGTGATGAGATAGGAAAGGTCCATGTATTATCCGAAATTAACTAGTAAATAAGTGCCGGCCGGAATTATGGCAGAAGGCATGCACGCCAGCGACCTGCGCTGCGACCTTCCCCGGTGTGAAACAGGTAAGATGCCTGAAAACTGTGTCATTTCAACCAATATTCGAATAAGAAGAGGAACACAATGCAACACTTCCGTTTATCGTTCATCGTCACTGCCGTGCTCATGGCATTGTCGGGCTGGTGGGGCTATGAGCATGGCGGCATGGCCGGCCTGCTGTCGGCGCTGTGGATCACGGCGATCCTGGGCGTGCTCGAAGTCTCGCTCTCCTTCGACAACGCCGTCGTGAATGCGTCGGTGCTGCGCCACTGGAACGAGTTCTGGCGCAAGCTCTTCCTCACCGTCGGTATCCTGGTGGCCGTGTTCGGCATGCGCCTGCTGTTCCCGCTGGTGATCGTGTCGGTGGCCACCGGCCTCGGGCTGCTCGACGTCTGGCACATGGCGATCGACACCCCGCAGGAATACTCGCGCCACCTGACCGAGCACCACGCGGAAGTCTCGGCCTTCGGCGGCGCCTTCCTGATGCTGGTCTTCCTGAACTTCCTGTTCGACGAGGAAAAGGAACTGCATTGGCTCGGCTGGATCGAGGAAAAGGTGGGCAAGTACGGCAGCGAAGGCCTGGCTGTGCTGCTGACCCTGCTGGCGGTGTTCTTCGCCATGTCGCTGATGCCGGAGCAGCGCAAGCTGGCCGTGCTGATCTCGGGTGTGGTCGGGGTCGCCGTGTACATCGGCGTGAACTGGATCAGCGGCTTGCTGGAAGAAGAAGAGCATGACCCGACGGTCGGCAAGATGATTTCCCAGGGCAGTATCGGCGGCTTCCTGTACCTGGAGGTATTGGATGCGTCGTTCTCCTTCGACGGCGTGATCGGCGCCTTTGCGATTACCAACGACGTGGTCGTGATCATGCTGGGCCTGGCCATCGGCGCGATGTTCGTGCGCTCGATGACGGTGTTCCTGGTCTACAAGGGCACGCTGCAGGAATTCGTCTTCCTCGAACACGGCGCCCACTACGCGATCGGCATCCTGGCCCTGATCATGTTTGCCAGCGTGCACTTCCATATTCCGGAGTGGTTCACGGGCTTGTCCGGATTGGCCTTCATCCTGGTGTCGCTGTGGTCGTCGATCCGCTACCGCAAGCGGGTCGAGGCGGAAGAAGCGCGCGACAGCCTGAGCGTCTCTTCATAAGCCTGGCTTAAGCCTGGACCTTTTGACAATCCGCGCGGCCATGGCAGAATGGGCGCCGCGCGGAACCGCCGCGCCAGCTCATCCACCACCGCATCCACTTCTGAACTGAACCGATCATGCCGAAAGCCCTGCCCAAGCGCGCCCTCGCCGTCCTGCTGTCCCTGCTCGTCGTCCTCGTCGTGGTGTTCGGGCTATACACCTGGTTCACCTTGAGCTGGTCGTATTCCGAAGGCACGCGCGCCGGCTACCTGCAGAAGTTCTCGAACAAGGGCTGGCTGTGCAAGACCTGGGAAGGCGAGATCCTGCTGTCGAGCATGCCGGGGGCGATTCCGGAACGGTTTGCGTTCACCGTGCGCGACGAAAGCCTGGTGCAGAAGCTGCAGTCGACCATGGGCCAGCGCGTGGAAATCAGCTACGAACAGCACCGCGGCGTGCCGACCAGCTGCTTTGGCGAGACCGAGTATTTCGTGACGACGGTGAACACCGGACCGGTGAATCCGGTGGCGCCAAGCGATGCGCCGGCGCAGTGATACGTTTCGGGTATCGATGATGGTTGATTGAGACGAAACGCATATCGACGTCGATATGTCAGCCGTAGGTGGGCACTTGTGCCCACGCGGTCGTACCGATGCGTACCGCAACGTTTCCGACAGTAGCAAGCATTGGCACGATTTGGTTGGAGAAGACGATCGACACCGGCACGCATGAACCGCCGATGTCGGGCAATGACCAGAAGCAGCGCAGTACGACCGCGTGGGCACAGGTGCCCACCCTACGAAAAGCAACGATGCTCTCGCTGATTACTCGCCGTTCGTGCGCCGCTGGTTCATGATCACCTCGGCCAACCGCGCTGCCGCCTGCTGCGCCGACGGCTGCTTCTTCAGGCGTCCCAGCACCTCGCGCGTGATGTTCTCCGATGCCGCACGCTGACGCGCTTCGGCCTTGCGCTCATTGATCGCATCTTCCGTCGCCGACAACTCCGCCGCCTGCTCTTCCAGGCGCTTCGTTTCCAGCTCCAGCAACTCGCGCCGTGCATCGGCCATCTGCAGCGTGGTGGCCGCCGTGCGGCGCTGCATCTCGGCGTGGGCCTGGGCGCGTTCGAGCAGCGCGCGCTGGGCGTCGCGCTTCTCCACTGCGGCCTGCGCCGCTTCCTGCTCGGCCGCTTCGCGCACCGCGGCCAGGCGCGCCGCTTCGGCCTCGGCCTCGGCACGCACCCGCGCCGCTTCCGCCGCAGCCTGCTCCGACGCCAGCCGCGCCGCGGCGGCCTCGTTGGCGCGCGCTTCCGACTCGGCCTGCAAACGCTGGGCCGCCAGTTTCTGCTCGACCAGCGACAGCGCGTCACGCGCCGCCTCGGCCGCCGCGCGCTCGGCTTGCAGCGCGGCCTCGGTCGCTTCCAGCCGCGCCTGTTCGGCCCGGGCGCGTTCGGCCTGGACCTGGGCCAGCTGCGCCGCCGCGGCCGCTTCGGCCTGGGCGGCGGCAGCCGCCGCCTCCTCGCCCGCCGCTTCCTCGAACACCCGGGCCGCCGCCTCGCGCCTGGCCGCCAGCGCGGCCTGCTGGGCCTCGGCGATGCGGCGCTCGGCCTCGAACTCGTCGCGCATCAGCGCGGCCTGTCCCTCTTCCGCCTCGACCCGGGCCTGGGCGGCGGCGGCCAGCGCGCGCTCGTTGTCGAGCTTTTCCTGCAGGCGCGACAAGGCCGCCTGTTCGGAGCGCACGCGTTCGCGTTCCGCCGCGGCGAGCTGCTCGGCCTCGGCTTCGCGGCGCGCGGCAAGTTGCGCCGCTTCGCGCTGCAGCGCCGTTTGTTCGGCGGCCAGCGCCAGCGCCGCCTCGGCCGCCGCGTTCTCGGCCGCGCGCGCTTCGGCGGCGGCGCTGGCCTGGGCCGCACGTTCCTCGGACAGCTGGCGGGCACGGGCCTGCTGTTCGGCGTCGCGCCCCGCCGCTTCGGCCGCGATGCGGTCGGCCTCGGCGCGCTGCCGGGCGTGTTCGGCCGCCGTCAGTTCGGCCTGCAGGCGGGCGTCGACCTGCATCCCGGCGTCTTCCTCGGCCTGGGCGCGCAGCAGGGCCGCTTCGCGCAGCTTGCGGTCGGCTTCGATGCGGGCCTCGGTGGCGGCGACGATCTTCGCTTCGGCTTCGCGCCGCGCTTCGGCGGTGGCCGAGGCCATCTGCTCCAGGCGCTCGCGGTGCAGGGCGGCGTCGCGCAATTCCTTTTCCAGCTCCAGGCGCGAGCGCACGGTGTCGGCCGCCACCCGCTGCGAGTCGGCCTGGGCCTGGGCGATGCTTTCCCGTTCGTGTTCGACGTGGGCCAGGGCGCGCGCTTCTTCCAGCATGCGCGCTTCGGCGGCGGCGCGGGCAAAGGCCGAAGCCAGCGCGATCTGGTCGGCGCGCTCGCGCTGCACCGCCAGCTCCAGCGCTTCGGCCTCGAGCTTGGCCAGCTTTTCGGCGGTGGCGCGCGCCGCTTTCTCGGCACGCTCGCGTTCGCGCGCCAGCACCGCCACGCGCGCATCGGCGCTGGCGCTGTGCAGCACTTCCTCGCGCGCCGCATGCACGGCGGCCACGCGCTCGGCGGCCTGGCGCCGCGCTTCCTCGGTCTGGGCCAGCAATTCCTCGGCGGCGCGCGCGGCTTCCATCGCCATCGCCGCTTCCGCTTCGATCTGTTCGGCGGCGCGGCGGCGCGCTTCCTCGGCGGCGCGGGCACGGGTTTCGGCGGCCAGGCGGCTTTCGGTGTCGGCCTGCACGCGGGCGCGCAGCTCGGCGGTTTCCTGGCGCATCGCCTCCAGGCGCTCGGTGGAGGCCTGGGCCGCGGCGCGCAAGGTTTCCAGGCGGTCGCGGTTGGCTTCGATGGCCTGCTCGGACGCCTGGGCATTCGCCAGCGCGGCGGCGGCGGTGGCGGCATCCGAGGCGGCGCGTTCCTCGGCCAGCGCGCGCGCATGGGCTTCGGCGGCGGCGCGGCTTTCGGCGGCGACGTTCGCCTTGGCTTCGGCCTCGACGCGGGCGATGGC
>Ga0209023_10005025_pt1 | contig 14674 bp, 9 predicted proteins | sample LakOneMetagenome_FD_187468 | JGI IMG/M metagenome (GOLD analysis project Ga0209023, IMG submission 187468) | Freshwater and sediment microbial communities from Lake Erie, Canada (SPAdes) (version 2) | ecosystem: Environmental > Aquatic > Freshwater > Lentic | place: Lake Erie, Canada | collected...
CGCTCGCTGGCCTCACCGGCGACGCCGACCTCGGGCGACTGAACGTCACCACGGAGAACGGCCTCAACGCCGCCGGCACCTGTTATGAGGAGCTGTACTCCTTCGGCTCGCGCTCGTTCTCGATCTGGAGCACCGACGGAACGCGAACCTTCGACTCCGGGGAGGATTTCGAGCGGATCACCGCCGCGGCGAATCCCGCGTTCTTCAACTCGAGCCACACCGAGTCAAGCCTCGAGGGTCGCAGCGATGACAAGGGTCCGGAGCCGGAGAACCTCGCGATCGGCGATGTTGACGGCCGTACCTACGCCTTCATCGGGCTCGAGCGGGTGGGCGGCATCATGGTCTACGACATCGAGGACCCGAACGCTGCCCGGTTCGTGACCTACATCAACAACCGCGACTTCGCCGTGTCGATGGAAGCCTCGGTCGACGCCGGTACGGCTGCGGCCGACCTGCCGCTGGCCGGGGACCTCGGCCCGGAAGGTGTGGCGTTCATCGCGGCCGGCGACTCCGCCAGCGGGGTGCCGATGCTCGCCGTAGGCAATGAAGTCTCCGGCACCACCACGCTGTTCGCCATCGGATCCGGGCCGGACGCCGCGGTGTCCGGCTTCGACGCCGTTCCCGCGGTCGACGGAGCACCGGGCGACGCGGTAGCGGTCGAACAGCTCGCCGCCACCGGCGCCGCACTCGCGCCCGCCGCCCTGCTCGCCTCGCTGCTGCTGCTCGCCGGCGGGGTGCTCGCCGTCATGTTCCGCCGCCGGGCGTAGCCTCGACAGCGGATGCCCCGGCTGCCAGGGGCGCCGGGGCATCCGTGCGTCCGCCGGCCGGATACGCCCGCGCCCGTACGGGGGTCCGCTACCGCCGCAGCGGCAGCGCCGCGCGGGGGCGGCGCGGCCCTGGTGGATGCGCGCCGGTGCGGGGCCCCGCTACCGCCGTGGCGGGCGCGAGCTGCGAGAGCGGCGCGGTTTAGGCGGGGGAGGGCGCGGCCACCAGTGCGACCGCGCGGGTGAGCGCGTCTCGCACGGCGAGCACGCCCGGTCGCGCGGCGCTCGATCGCCGGGCGGCGGAGAACACGGTGCGATAGGGCAGCCCGGGCAGCTCGAGCAGGTGAACCCCGGGGGACTGGCCGGCCCACACCAGGTCGGGCAGGATGCCGACCGCGTTCCCGGATTCGATGAGATGGATGTGGGCGATCAGATCGGCGCTTTCGAACCGGACGTCGGGTTCGAAACCGGCGGAACGGCACAGCTGGGTGGCCCACTGCCGGGACGCTGTTCCGGCGGGTTCCATCACCCACGGCAGCATGGCGGCGTCGGCGAGGGAACCCACGACCGCCCGGCCGTCGCGCGGGCGGGGCACGGCCAGCCGCAGGGCATCCGTGGCCAGGTTCACCCGGTCGAGATCGGACCGGTGCGCGCGGGTGTGCCCGGGGTACTGCTCCGCGAGCACGAGATCGAAGTCGCGCGCCGACACGGCGAACAGGCCGGCTTCGGGCTCCCGTTCCGTGACCTCCACGCGCAGGCTCGGAAATTCCTCGCCCAGCACCGTGAGTGCGGGCGGAACAACGGCATGGGCCGCGGATTGGAAGACTGCGACACGCACGGTCCCCGACACTGTGGTCTGTGAGGCCGTGAGGTCGGCCTCGGCCGCTTCGAGTCGCTCGAGGATCAGCTCGGTATGCGCCACCAGGATCTCGGCCTGCGGGGTGAGCTTGACCCGCCGGCCCACCCGCTGCAGGAGCTCGACGCCGGTTTCTTTTTCAAGCAGGGCAAGCTGCTGGGAGACAGCCGAGGGGCTGTACGCCAGGGCCTCGGCGACTTCGGCGAGGGTGCCGCGCACCTTCACTTCACGCAACAAACGCAAACGCCGCACGTCGAGCATGTGGCCTCCTCAGGGGATGGGTTGTGATTGATCAACAATTCTAATGAATACTGATCAGAAAGATTCACTTTCCTGATGCGAATCGCCTGTAACCGCTGAGGCACACTGGGGATATACACCGAGATATCCCGAGCCGCCCACCGTGAACGAGAGACTAACATCGTGACCATGACCAACCCCTTCATCCCCCGCGTGCACGAAGACTTCAGTGCCGAGGTGATCGTTCTCGTGCAGAAATGGCTCGCTGAGAGCGCCACGATTCCGGAGGATGTCGCCGCCCAGCGTCTCGCTGGTGTGCTGAAGGATCCGAACGGTCTCGATTTCACGGTGGGCTTCGTGGACAACGTGATGCGTCCCGAAGACAAGATGGTCGCCGGGTACAGCCTGCAGCAGGTCGCCAGGAAGGCGCCTGCGTTCCTGCCATGGTTCATGCGCGGCGCCATCGGCGTCGGCGGCATCCTCGGACCCGTGCTGCCCTGGGTCGTCATCCCGGCCGCGCGCAAGGTGCTGCGTCAGATGGTGGGCCACCTCGTGGTCGACGCCACGCCCGACAAGCTCGGCCCCGCGATTGCGCACCTGAAGGAGTCGGGTAATCGCCTGAATATCAACCTGCTCGGCGAAGCGGTCCTCGGCGAAGAAGAAGCCCTGCATCGCTTGGAAGCCACCAAGGAACTACTGGCCCGGGACGACGTGGACTACGTGTCAATCAAGGTCTCCTCCATCGCCAGCCAGCTGTCCATGTGGTCCTTCGACGAGTCCGTCACGCGCATCGTGGAACGCCTGACCCCGCTGTACGAACTGGCCGCGGCCTCTGCCACGCCCAAGTTCATCAACCTCGACATGGAGGAGTACCGCGACCTGGACCTCACTGTCGCGGTCTTCGAGCGCATCCTCGATCAGCCGCAGCTCGCCGGGCTTGAAGCTGGAATCGTGTTGCAGGCCTACCTGCCCGATGCGTTGAACGCCCTTCAGGGGCTCACGCACTGGGCCCAGGGCCGTCGTGCCGCCGGCGGGGCGGCTATCAAGGTTCGACTCGTCAAGGGCGCCAACCTGGCGATGGAGCACGTCGACTCGGCCGTGCACGACTGGCCCCTCGCCACGTATTCCACGAAGCAGGACAGCGACACCAACTACAAGCGTGTGCTCAGCTGGGCACTCACACCGCAGAACACCGACGCCGTGAAGATCGGTGTGGCCGGCCACAACCTCTTCGATGTGGCGTGGGCGCACCTGCTCAGCAAGAAGCGCGGCGTTGACGACAAGGTCGAATTCGAGATGCTGCTCGGAATGGCCACCGGTCAGGCCTCTGCGGTGCGCAAGGATGTGGGCCGCCTGCTGCTCTACACGCCGGTCGTGAAGCCCTCCGAGTTCGACGTGGCCATCAGCTACCTGATTCGCCGTCTCGAAGAGAACGCGAGCCAGGAAAACTTCATGTCCGCGGTGTTCGAGCTCACCAGCAGTCCCGCCCTGTTCGAGCGGGAGAAGACGCGCTTCCTGGCCTCCTTGGCCGACCTGGACACTGAGGTTCCGCTTCCCAACCGCACGCAGGACCGGTCGCGCGTGATCGAGCTTCCTGCACTGTCCGAGGCATCGACGGACGAGCAGGAATCCGGCGAGCAGGGATCCGGCTCCAACCTCACCGCTGCCCTGCTGGGCATGACCCGCGGTTCCACCGGAGGGGCAGGCTTCCACAACGAACCCGACACCGACCCCTCGCTTCCGGCCAACCGTGACTGGGGCCGGCGGATTCTGGAGCGCGTGGAGACCTCCACCCTCGGCATCGACACGATCGCAGGCGCCCGCATCGACGACGTGCCCACGCTCAACCACGTGATCGAGCGGGCGCTGGCTGCGAGCGTCGCGTGGGGCCAGAAGACCGGCGCCGAGCGGGCCGTGGTTCTGCACCGCGCCGGGCTCGCGCTCGCCGCCAACCGCGACCGCCTGATCGAGGTGATGGCCGCCGAAACCGGCAAGACCATCGCTGAGGCCGACCCCGAGGTGAGCGAGGCCATCGACTTCGCGCACTTCTACGCCGAACGCGCCAAAGACCTCGATACTGTTCAGGGCGCCATCTTCGTGCCGTCTCGTCTGATCGTGGTCACCCCGCCGTGGAACTTCCCGGTGGCGATCGCGGCCGGCGGCATGCTCGCGGCCCTCGCCACGGGTGCCGCCGTGATCGCCAAGCCGGCCAAGCTCGCGCAACGCTCCGGCGCCATTGTGGTGGAGGCGCTGTGGCAGGCCGGTGTCCCCCGGGACCTGCTCGCGCTCGTTGACCTGAAAGACCATTCCCTCGGCACCAGCCTCATCGGGCACCCGGCCGTCGACCGGGTGATCCTCACCGGCGGATACGAGACCGCTGAGCTGTTCCGCTCCATGCGCAGCGACCTGCCGCTGCTCGGCGAAACGAGCGGCAAGAACGCCATCATCGTGACCCCCTCGGCCGACCTCGACCTCGCCGCCGCCGACGTGATCAAGAGCGCATTCGGTCACGCCGGGCAGAAGTGTTCGGCAGCGAGCTTGGTCATCCTGGTGGGCTCGGTGGCCAAGTCCGAACGGTTCGAACGCCAGCTGATCGACGCGGCACGGTCACTGCGCGTGGGAATGCCCAGTGACCCGGTCAACCAGATGGGTCCGATCATCCAGCCGGCCGAGGGCAAGCTGCTGCACGCGCTCACCACCCTCGGCGCCGAAGAGCGCTGGCTCGTTGAGCCGCACCAGCTCGACGAGGAGGGCCGGCTGTGGACTCCGGGCATTCGCACCGGCGTGCTTCCGGGCTCCTACTTCCACCTCACCGAGTTCTTCGGCCCGGTGCTCGGCGTGATGCACGCCAAGAACCTGGAAGAGGCCATCCGTTTTCAGAATGCGGTCGACTATGGACTCACCAGTGGTCTGCACTCGCTCAACGCCGAAGAGCTGCGGGAATGGCTCGACACGATCGAGGCAGGCAATCTCTATGTGAACCGTGGCATCACCGGTGCGATCGTGCAGCGCCAGCCCTTCGGCGGCTGGAAGCGGTCGGCGGTCGGTCCGGGAACCAAGGCCGGCGGTCCGAACTACCTCTTCGGACTCGGCAGCTGGGTGAGCGACCCCGGACGCAACAGCTCGACGCTGCACCTGCGCGGGCTTGAACCGCGCGTGACGCAGATCATCGAGGCCTCGCAGGCATTCCTCGACTACGCCGACTTCGATGTGCTGCGCCGCTCCGCCCTGAGTGATGCTCTGGCCTGGCGCGAAGAGTTCGGCGTGGTGCGGGATGCCTCCAACCTCAAGGTGGAGCGCAACCTGTTCCGCTACCGCTCGCTTCCGGTGACCATTCGTCTCAGCGAAGAGGGCACGCTCTCCAACCTGTTGCGCGTGATCGCCGCGGCCACCGTGTCGCAGTCGAAGTTCAACGTCTCCAGCGCCCTGCCGCTGCCGGCCGGTGTTCGCGCCGTGCTGGAACAGCGGGAGCGGCCCATCGTCGTGGAGAGCGACGAAGAATGGCTCGCCCGTGCGGCCCGGGGCGGCATCACGACAACGCGGGTGCGCCTCGTCGGGTCCGACCCGATTCGCGGGGCCATTGACGCCGCATCCGCCCTGGCCACGGCACTGGGCGGCAGCCCCGACGTGGCGGTGTACTCGCACCCGGTCACCCAGGCCGGTCGCGTCGAGGTGCTGCCGTTCCTGCGCGAACAGGCGATCTCGATCACCGCACACCGATTCGGCAACCCGAGCACGCTCTCAGACGACGTGATCTAGGACCCTCACTCCGCTAGGCTGCCGAGAGCCTGCCCTCAATTCGGGCGGCCTTTCGGCAGCATCGGCGCATCCCCGTAAGGCGCACCCGCCTATCTGTCAGCTGCGGGAGCGTACAGTTAGCCCACGTGCCCCGATCTGATCGGGGCGTGGTGTTGCCCGCGCGCCGGGAATGCTCTTCGTTTATATCTTGACAGGGGAACAACAGTTGGATGGAAACGCAACGTCGACGCACAAAAACGTCGCACTGTTGTCGGTTGTCAGCACCCTTGCCACCCGGATCACGACCTCGAAGGAGATCGAGCGGCAGCTGCAGCCGGTGCTGCGGCGCCTTCGCCTGCCGAGCGGGCTCTTGCAGCGCGTGGCGGGTGTGCAGGAACGACGTAATTGGGCCGAGGGTGAAGCCTTCGACGACGCCGCCGTTGCGGCCGGTCGGCAGGCACTGCAGGAAGCCGGCATTGATCCGTCTCAGGTCGGCCTCCTCATCAACACCTCGGTAACCCGCAAACACCTCGAGCCTTCCGTTGCCGTGCGCATCCACCACGGGCTCGGGCTGCCGTCGTCGGCCATCAACTTCGACATCGCCAATGCCTGCCTCGGTTTCGTCAACGGCATGACGCTGGCCGCCCAGCTCATCGACAGCGGGCAGATCAAGTACGCCGTGGTGATCGACGGCGAAGACGCCGACGAGATCCAGGTGAACACCATCGAACGCCTGGGGCGTGAAGGTATCAACCGCAAGGACTTCATGAGCGAGTTCGCGAGCCTGACCCTCGGCTCCGGAGCCGCCGCCGCCGTCCTCGGACCGCTGGACGCCCACCCCGGCGGCCATCGGATTCTGGGCGGCGTCACCCGGGCTGCCACCCAGTTCAACGACCTGTGCGTCGGGAGCGTCGATGGCATGTTCACCGATGCGAAGGCGTTGCTCAAGGGCGGCATGGAACTGATCGTCTCGGCATGGACCGCGGCCAGGCATGACTGGAACTGGTCCGACATGGATCGCTACATCGTCCACCAGGTTTCCGACGTGCACACGAACGCCCTGGTGAAGGCAACCGGGCTCGACCGTTCCAAGATGCCGTTGACGTATCCCACGCTCGGCAACGTGGGACCGGCCTCGATTCCGATCACGCTCGCCCAGGAGGCGCCCGCCCTCCAGCCGGGAAACCGCATCCTGCTGATGGGGGTCGGCTCCGGCCTGAACACCGCCATGATGGAGATCCTCTGGTGAACCGCCGGCTTCCGCGCGCCGCGTCATTGCCGGCCCCGGCGTCGCTGCCGCCGCATCCGCTGTCCGGACTGGACCCGGCTTTCTCCCGCCTTGTCACGGTGGTCGAAAGCGGAACTGAGCATGCGCGGACCTGGCACATTCTCGACAACGACGCCCAACTCCACGACCTCGGAGCACGGCCGGTCGGCACGATTCTGTGCGTGCACGGCAACCCCACCTGGTCTTATCTGTGGCGCAAGCTCGTCACGCAGGCCACGGATGCCGCTGCGCGCGGCGAGGAGGCCTGGCGGGTGATCGCCGTGGACCAGCTCGACATGGGTTTCTCGGAGCGCACCGGCGAGGTGCGCCCGCTCGAACGCCGGGTACGAGACTTGTCCGACCTCACTGCCGAGCTCGCACTGTCCGGGCCGGTCGTGACATTGGGCCATGACTGGGGCGGATCGATTTCACTGGGCTGGGCTCTGGACCACCCCGAGCAACTCGCCGGGGTGATGCTGCTCAACACGGCGGTACATCAACCGGAAGAGTACGGCGTGCCGGCGCCGCTGCGGCTCGCACTGAGCAGGGGATTGCTCGGGGCGGCCACCGTGGTGACCCCGGCGTTCCTGGAGACAACCCTCGCCCTTGCCCACCCGGCATTGGACGCCGACGTGAAGTTCGCCTACCGCGCGCCCTATGCCGGCGCGGCTCGGCGCGGCGGCATCGGCTCGTTCGTGGCCGACATCCCGATCACGACCGGTCATGAAAGCCGGATCGAACTGGACCGCATCGCCGAGGGTCTGCTGCACCTCGAGGTGCCCGCACTGATGCTGTGGGGCCCCCGGGACCCTATTTTCAGCGATCGGTACCTGGACGACCTACTGGACCGACTGCCGCACGCCGACGTGCATCGCTTCGAGGGTGCCGGACATCTGCTTGCCGAGGACGCGGACTACGCCGGCGCTGCCCTGTCGTGGCTGGGCGACCGGGGCGGGGACGGCCTTGCGGCGACGGACCCGGCCGACATCGGCTGGGCCGACAGTGCCGTCCGGCCGCTCTGGCACTACCTCGACGAACTCCGGGACAGCGACGAGACCGCGCTGGTGGACATGGCGCCATCCGGCGGCACGGCGGGCCGGGCCGGCTCGGCCCGCACCCGAACGGTGAGCTGGCGCTTGCTCTCGCAGCGAGTGCGCCGTCTTGCGGCGGGACTGAACCTCATCGGCGTCCGGGCCGGCGACCGGGTGTCGCTGCTCGTGCCGCCCGGAGCCGACCTGACCGCGGTCCTCTATGCCTGCGTGCGGATCGGTGCCATCGTGGTGGTGGCGGACGCCGGCTTGGGCCTGCGCGGGCTGACCCGCGCCGTGCGCGGCGCCCGACCCGACTTCGTGATCGGAGCCGCGCCCGGCCTGATGGCGGCCCGCGCTCTCGGCTGGCCGGGCGTCAAGATCTCCACGGCCCGGTACCCGGCCGCGATGGCCGGTGCGCTGCAGGTGGAACACACCCTCGCCGAGCTGATCGACCGCGGCGCCGACGAACGGCTGCCGGCCGTGCCGGGCCCGGCAGACACCGCGGCCGTGCTCTTCACGTCCGGCTCGACCGGTCCGGCGAAGGGCGTCGTCTACACGCACGGGCAGCTGTCGGCCGTGGCCCGTGCATTGTTCGTGCAATACGGCGTGGGAGTGGGAACCGGGCTGGTGGCCGGCTTCGCTCCGTTCGCCCTGCTCGGACCGGCACTGGGGGCGCGCTCGGTGACGCCCGATATGGACGTGACCTCGCCCAAGACCCTCACGGCCTCGTCCGTGGCAGCGGCCGTGGCAGCCATCGACGCCACCGTGGTCTTCCTCTCACCTGCTGCGCTGGCGAACGTCGTGGCGACCTCGGCCGAGCTGACTCCCGCCGATCATGCGGCGCTCCGGGGCGTGCGCACGTTCCTGTCCGCCGGGGCTCCGGTGTCGGAACCCCTGTTGTCGGCGGCCGCCCGACTCATGCCCGAAGCCAGCGCCCACACCCCGTACGGCATGACCGAGGGCTTGTTGATCGCGGACATCTCCCTCGAGGGTATCCGCTCCGCCGCCCGCACCGCCACCGGACCCGGTGGTGTGTGCGTGGGAGTGGGAGCGGGCACCACGAGCATCCGTATCGCGGCACTCGACGCGCAGGGGGCCGCCGCCGGCCTGCCCAGCGATGAGCCTTATGTGACCGGAGAGATCATCGTCTCCGCGCCGCACGTCAAGGACCACTATGACCGACTCTGGGTGACCGACCGGGCCAGCCGGCGTGAGGTGCCTGTCGACGACCGGCGATGGCACCGCACGGGCGATGTGGGGCACCTCGATTCTGAAGGACGGCTGTGGGTGGAAGGCCGCCTGCCGCACGTGATCGTGACCGCCGACGGAGTGATCACCCCGGTCGGTCCCGAACAGCAGGCAGAGGCCCTGGCCGGCGTTTCGCGAGCGGCGATGGTGGGCGTGGGCCCCATCGGCACCCAGCAGCTGGTCGCCGTCGTCGAAACCGTTCCACGGGCGCGGCGAGTGCAGCTGGCGACCCCGGCGCTGGCGGCGCAGGTTCGGGACGCCGTTGCAAGGCCCCTCGCGGCCGTGCTCGTGGTGCCCCGACTGCCTACCGATATCCGGCACAACTCCAAAATCGACCGATCACTGCTGTCGAGGTGGGCGAGCGGCGTGCTTTCCGGCGGGCGGATGACCCAACCGTGAAGGTTCTGGTGACCGGCGCGAGCGGATTCCTGGGCCGGGCCGTGGCCGCCGAGATCGCGGCGGCCGGGCACGAGGTGCGCACATTCCAGCGCCGCGCCTCCGGTGTCGCCGGCGTGCAGGACCGGACGGGATCGCTGTCGTCGACGGCCGACATCTCATATGCCGTCGACGGTATGAACGCGATCGTGCACCTGGCCGCCAAGGTGTCCCTGGCCGGGGAGCCGGCAGAATTCGAGGCCGTCAACGTGGGTGGCACCCGTGACCTGCTGAGGGCTGCCGCCGCTGCCGGGGCCTCGCGCTTCGTGCACGTCTCATCACCCTCGGTCGCGCACGCCGGGGCGTCCATCACCGGGAGCCCGGCAGAACCTGCTGATCCGGCGAGAGCCCGTGGCGACTATGCCCGCAGCAAAGCGCGAGCCGAGCTGCTGGCCCTCGCGGCCGATTCCCCCCGGCTGAACGTGGTCGCGGTGCGCCCGCACCTGGTCTGGGGTCCCGGAGACACCCAGCTGATCGCTCGGATCGTGGATCGCGCTCGCGCGGGACGGTTGCCCCTGCTCGGCCACGGTGCCGCGCTCATCGACACGACGTACATCGACAACGCGGCCTCGGCCGTTCGCGCGGCGTTAGAGCGCGCCGATGTCGTTCACGGCCGACGCTATGTCATCACCAACGGGGAGCCCCGCCCCGTGGCTGAGCTGCTCGCCGGCATCTGCAAGGCAGCCGGAGTCCGTGCGCCGGCTTGGCGGGTGCCGGCTTTCCTGGCGCGGGGAGCGGGATCAGCGATCGAGGCCGTCTGGCGGGTGAGGCCCGGAGCGGACGAGCCCCCGATGACGCGGTTCCTGGCCGAACAGCTGTCCACCGCGCACTGGTTCGATCAACGGGAGACCCGAGCGGAGCTGGAGTGGACGCCGGCCATCTCCCTCGATGAGGGCTTCGCCCGACTGGCCGCCTTCGTCGACGGAAATCAAGCGGCTTCTTAGTCAGTATCCGGCCGTGCGGACGCGGACACGACACCGTCGAGCGAGCGTGCCACCAGCGACAGGGCTTCCGCGTGGTCGATGCCGAGCTTGTTGATGCGCGCGGCGAAGGCTGCGGCAGCCTCCTGGGCGTGACGGTGGGCGGCGTCTCCGTTGGCGGCGACAAAAGATCCCATTCGCCCGCGGGTTTCGATGACATCGTCCCGCTCCAGTTCGCGGTAGGCGCGCGCGACCGTGTTGGTGGCCAGGCCCAGATCCGTGGCGAGGGCACGAACGGTGGGCAGACGAGTCCCCGGGGCCATCTGACCAGTGATGACGGCCGCAATGATCTGGCTGCGGATCTGTTCAAAGGGCGGCATGGCCGCGGCGGAATCGATGAGGATGAATGATGCGGGCACGGTATCTCCTTGCGCTGCAGTCTGTGTGTTCCGGTGCTGGACATTGTGGCAATATGTGGACGTTGTGGCAACCCGTCGCGCCGTGAGTATTCACTGGTCTGCACCACCAGTCGCTCGCTCCGGAGCTGCGAAGTCTCTGCGTTGGGGGAGTGCGCCAATGGATCGTGGGTTGGGTTCGTGCGGGGCGCGATCTCCGCGGTGATCACGTGACGGGCAGAGCACCGCGTAGGGTCAAGGAATGAGCATTGCACAGACCCTGTTCGGCCTGTTGCCGACCCTGCTCGGCGTGGTCGTGCTGATGGCGGTCGCCTCGCTCGTATTGCGAGGATACCGCACCCGGCATCCGTTTGCGCCGCCGCTGGCCCTGCTGCGCGGTGCCCTGCAACTCGCGGCAATCAGCGTGATCCTGAGTGGAATCATCAATGACCCGTTGTGGGTGGGTGCGGGGCTGATGGTGATGTTCGGGGCGGCCGTGGTCACGGTCACCCGGCGAATCGGCGCGAGTCGGCGGCATTTTCTCTGGGTTGCCACCGCGATGGGCCTCGGGGTGGCGGTGACACTGAGCATCGTCTTCAGCAGCGGTGCCATTGAATTCTCACCGCGGTATGTTCTGGCGATCGGGGGAATCGTGATCGGCAATGCCATGTCAATCGCGACGCTGGCCGGGCGTCGGTTCCACGAAGGGGTGATCGAGCACTGGGACGAGGTCGAGGGCTGGCTGGCCCTCGGCGGCACGCCGCGGCAGTCCACGCGGGAGTTCGCCCGGCGTGCGGTGTATTTCGCCATGATCCCCTCGACCGATCAGACCAAGACAACCGGGCTCGTCACCCTGCCAGGTGCGTTCGTGGGGGCGATCTTCGGCGGGGCGTCGCCGCTGGAGGCCGGACGCTTTCAGATCGTCGTGCTGGCCGGCATCCTGTGCGCCGGCTCGATCGCGGCTGTCACGCTGCTTTACCTGATCTCTCCCGTGAGCCGGAAACCCGTCGACGTGTTGCGCTGACCGCAGTGGCCTCAGTCGCTCGCGCGGTGGATGAGCCGCGAGAGCACGATCGCACTGCGGGTGTGGTCGACGTTGGGCGCCAGGCGCACCTTTTCAAGGGCGACTTCAAGGGCTGAGATGTCGCGCGCGCGGATGTGGACCATGGCGTCGGCGCTCCCGGTGATGGTTCCGGCATCCACCACCTCCGGCACTCCCGACAGAATGCGCAGCAGTTCCTCGGGAGCGACGGTGCCCCGGCAGAACAACTCCACATAGGCCTCGGTGCCCAGGCCGTCGACGGCGGGGTCGACTTGAATGGTGAAGCCGCGGATGACCCCGTCGAAGACCAGGCGGTCCACGCGTCGTTTGACAGCGGACGCGGACAGTCCGATCGAGGTGCCGATGTCACCGTATCCGGCTCGGGCATTCCGGCGAAGCAGGTCGAGAATGCTGCGATCCAAGTTGTCCATCCTGTCAGTCTAGGCGCATTACGTGCGTGCAGACGGGTGATTACGCTGATTTTGTGCGCGATTCGGGGTACAACGTTGATTCATGCTGTGTGACACTAGGAGTGGCGTCCCGCGCCCGATCGCACGTGGATCGGGCCGGGCTCTCGTGAGCGACCTGGTCCGCCACCGTCATATGCTCCGCCGGTCAGCCCGTGCGGGGCCGATATAGGAAACAGGCCACATAATGACCCTCGACACCACCACCGCAGAAGCCCCCTCGACCGTCGTGCCCGTGCGGACACCGGTGAAGCGCACCATTCTGATGTGCAAGCCGGAGTTCTTCACTGTCGTGTATCGGATCAACCCGTGGATGGACCCGGCCGTACCGACGGATACCTCCCTCGCCGTGGCGCAGTGGCAGACCCTCTACGACACTTACGTCGGCCTTGGCTTCGACGTGCACCTGATCGATCCGATCGACGGCCTCCCCGACATGGTTTACGCAGCCAACGGCGGCTTCGTCATCGACAACCAGGCCTACGGCGCCAAGTTCACGCACGCCCAGCGCCAGCCGGAAGGCCCCGCTTACATGGACTGGTTCGGCGCCAACGGATTCGATGTGCGCGTGCCCGTTGAGACGAACGAGGGCGAGGGCGATTTCCTGCTCGTGGGCGACGTGATCCTGGCCGGAACCGGATTCCGCAGCGCCTCGGACAGCCACGCGGAGCTCTCGGCCATCGCCGGCCGCCCGGTGATCACCCTCAACCTGGTGAACCCGAGCTTCTACCACCTCGACACCGCCATCGCCGTGCTCGATGACACGAACATCGCCTACCTGCCCAGCGCGTTCGACGAGCCGAGCCTCGCGATACTGCGAGAGCGCTACCCCGATGCCGTCATCGCGACCGAAGAGGATGCTGCCATCCTCGGCCTCAACTCCTATTCGGACGGTTACAACGTGGTCATCGCGACCCGTGCGAAGGACTTCGAGCGGGAGCTGCGCGCCCGCGGCTACAACCCGATCGGCGTCGACCTGTCCGAGCTGCTGCTCGGCGGCGGCGGCGTGAAGTGCTGCACCCTCGAGCTGCGCCGCTGACCGAACGCCGCCGATCATCAACCCTTCGAGTGAGGACATCATGACCACACTGGCCCCCCGGCACACACGCCCCGACGTGACGGCAACGGATGCCGCGCCCGAGGAGGCCATCGCGCTCGAAACCGCTCATGCCGCGCACAATTACCACCCACTCGAGGTGGTGGTCGCCTCCGGCGACGGTGCGTGGGTGACCGATGTCACCGGACGCCGTTATCTGGATTGCCTGGCGGCCTACTCCGCGGTGAACTTCGGCCACTCGAACCCGGTGCTGCTCGATGCGGCCCGGGAGCAGCTCGGCCGCATCACACTCACGAGCCGGGCCTTCTACAACGACCAGCTGGGGCCGTTCGTGACCGCGCTCGCCGAACTGTGCGGCAAGGACATGGTGCTGCCGATGAACACGGGCGCCGAAGCCGTCGAGTCCGGCATCAAGGTCGCCCGGGCCTGGGGGTACCGGGTGAAGGGCGTTGCGGCCGACCAAGCCAATATCATCGTTGCGGCGGGGAACTTCCACGGCCGCACGACCACGATCGTCAGCTTCTCCGACGATGACTCGGCGCGCAGTGGCTTCGGCCCGTTCACACCGGGTTTCCGCAGCGTTGCCTTCGGCGACGCCGCCGCCCTCGAAGCGGCCATCGATGAGAACACCGTCGCTGTGCTGCTCGAGCCGATCCAGGGCGAAGCCGGCATCGTGGTGCCGCCGGCTGACTACCTGCCGAGAGTGCGGGAGATCACCAGTCGATTGGGCGTGCTGTTCATCGCCGACGAGATTCAGTCGGGGCTCGGCCGCACCGGCGCCACGTTCGCCTGCGACCTCGTGGGCGTCGTCCCCGACCTGTACCTGCTCGGCAAGGCGCTCGGCGGCGGCATCGTGCCGGTATCCGCCGTCGTGGGCAATGCTGACATTCTCGGTGTGCTCCAGCCCGGCGAACACGGTTCGACGTTCGGCGGCAACCCGCTCGCCGCCGCCGTGGGGCTCGCCGTGGTGAAGATGCTGGCGACGGGTGAATACCAACAGCGTGCGCGCGATCTGGGCGCACGCCTGCACGACGGGCTGAGCGAACTCGTCGGCCACGGCGTGGTCGAGGTGCGCGGGGCCGGACTCTGGGCCGGAATCGACGTCGACCCGGAGCTCGCCCCCGGTCGCGTCGTCTGTGAGGCCCTGATGGCTCGGGGCGTGCTCGCCAAAGACACCCATGGGTCGACTATTCGTCTCGCCCCGCCGATCGTGG
>Ga0209023_10005026_pt1 | contig 14671 bp, 12 predicted proteins | sample LakOneMetagenome_FD_187468 | JGI IMG/M metagenome (GOLD analysis project Ga0209023, IMG submission 187468) | Freshwater and sediment microbial communities from Lake Erie, Canada (SPAdes) (version 2) | ecosystem: Environmental > Aquatic > Freshwater > Lentic | place: Lake Erie, Canada...
CCGCCGGCCTGCCGGCGTACGACGGCGTAGGCGGCCGACAGCTTGCGCTGGAACCACCGGATCGAGACGAACAACGGCGCGAACGCGACCCAGACCACCAGCGTGAGCTGCCAGCTGTAGATCGCCATCACGATCGTGGCGACCAGGATCTGGCCCAGGCTCACGATCATCAGCAGCCCACCGAAGACGAGGAACTGGCTCACCTGGTCGATGTCGCTCGTGACCCGGGAGACCAGGGCGCCGCGGCGCTCGGTGTTCTGGGTGAGCATCGGGAGGTCGTGGACGTGACGGAACGCCTGGATGCGCAGCGACGCGAGACCGCGCTCGGAGGTGATGAACAAGCGGTTGGTCATCGCGTAGGACGCCAGACCGGTGATCGCGATCGCGACCGCGGCCATGACCCCCATCAGCACGACGAAGGACACGTCCGGACCGCTGGCGGCCCCGATGCCACGGTCGAGGGTCTGCTGGACGGCGATCGGCACGACCACCTGGCCCACCGACGCGAAGACGGCGAGCACCAGGGTCCGCCCGATCCCCTGGGTCAGCTCGGGCGAGAACCGCAGGCCGGCCCGGATCGTCTCCATCGCTCCGAGGTCCTCGCCCGTGACGAGTCCCCCCGGGGTCTCCTCAGGCTCCAGTGCCGTGATGCTCATGACCGCTCCCCCACCGGCTCGGGGTCATCGGCGTCGTCGCCGTGGGCCGCATGGTGCTCGTAGGCGTTGACCAGCCGGGCGTAGTCCGGGCTGCTGGCGAGCAGCTCGGCGTGGGTCCCCCGGGCGACGATGCGCCCGTCGTCGAGGTGGACCACCTCGTCGGCCAGGCCGATGGTCGCCTTGCGATAGGCGACCACCACCAGCGTCGGCTGGACGCCCTCGCCGTCGGGACCGCCGGGTCCCCGGCGGAGCGCCGCCAGGATGCGCTGCTCCACCTCGGGGTCCACCGCCGACGTCGCGTCGTCGAGGATCAGCAGTCGGGGACGCCGCACGAGCGCCCGGGCGAGCGCGATTCGCTGGCGCTGGCCACCAGAGAGCGAGGTACCGCGCTCGCCCAGCTGGGTGTCCAGGCCGTCGGACAGCGCGGCCACGAAGCCGTCGGCCTGGGCGTCGCGCAGCGCCTGCCACACCTCGTCGTCGGTCACCTCGGCCCCGAGCGTGACGTTGCCGCGCACCGTGTCGTCGAAGAGGAACGCCGACTGCGGGACCACGGCCACGGAGCGCGCCAGGGCGCCGTGCTCGAGGTCGCGCAGATCCACGCCGTCCAGCCGCACCGAGCCGGCGTCGGGGTCGACCAGCCGGGTGAGCAGCCCCGTCAGGGTGCTCTTGCCGGAGGCGGTCTGGCCCACCAGGGCGACCGTCCGCCCCGGGTCCACCTCGAAGCTCACCTCCCGCAGGAGCGGCGTCTCGGGCTCGTAGGAGTAGGCCAGCCCGTCCACCGTCAGGCGGGCCCCGCCGCCGTCGAGGGACAGCGCGCGCTCGCCGTACTGCATCGCGCCGGAGGCGCCGATGACACGCTGGACCCGCTCGAAGCCGACCACGCTGCGCGGGAAGTCGCCGAGCAGCCAGCCGATGGACCGGATCGGGAAGGCCACGATCGTCAGCAGATAGGCGACCGTCACGACGTCGCCGGCGTCGCTCTGGCCGTGCAGGACGCGGGTCACGCCCACCCCGAGGACGATCATCACACCGAGGTTGGGCAGGGCGGCGAGCGTCGGGTCGAAGGCGGCGCGGTAGTGGCCGACCTTGGTGTTGACGTCACGCAGCTCGCCGGCCTTGGCCGCGAAGCGCGCGGTCTCCTCGGTCTCGCGACCGAGCGTCTTGACGACGAGTGCGCCGTCGAAGGACTCGTGGGCGATCTCGCTGACCTGCGCGCGCAGCTCCTGGGCCCGCGTCGCCCACATCTGTGAGCGCCGCTGATAGACGATGTTGACCACGATCACCGCGGGGAAGACCAGCAACCCGACCACCGCCATCACCACGTCGGCGAGGAGCATCTGGACGATCGCGATCACCATCATCGCCAGCGTCCCGACCGCCATCGGCAGGGGCGCGATCGGCCCCCACGCCGCCTCGACGTCGGAGTAGGCGTTGGAGAGGAGCTGACCCGTCGGGTGGCGCTGGTGCCAGCTCATGGGGAGCGAGAGGTACTGGCGGGTCACCGCGCGGCGGGTGTGGGCCTGCATGCGGAACTGCATGAGTCCGGCACCGAGACGGCGCGCGACGATCCCGACGGCGCGGAGCAGTGCCACGCCGACGAACAGTCCCACCACGGCCACGAGCAGACCGGTCCCGATCTCGCCATCGCGGAACGCCGGGATGACGACGTGGTCGGTCGACCACCCGAGCACCCAGGCGTCGGCCACGGTCAGGGCACCGAAGAGCAGACTGCCCACGGTGGACGCGGCGAAGATCCACGGCTCGCGCTTGACAGCGACCCAGAGTACGGCGAACCCGTCACGCGTCGTCGAGCGTCGACGGGTGGGGGGCGCCTGCGTCACCGGGGTCGGGTCTCCTCTCGAGGGCGTCGGACCAGGTTATGTCTCGTCTGGGACAACCTCCCAATCGTCTCCCGTCATCCCCGGCGGACCTCGGCGGAGCCGTGCGGGGGTGCGGATTAGGGTGGCCGGGTGCTGAGTCCCTCCCTGGCCCGCCGTGAGCGGTCGGCCCTCTGCGACCTCGCCCTGGAGCTCGGGCCCGGCGCCCTCACCCTGTGTGGCGGTTGGGACGTCAAGGACCTCGTGACGCATCTGCTCGTCCGCGAGCGCAGCCTGCTCGGCGCCCCGGGCATCGTCTTCCCTCCCCTGGCCAGGGTCACCGAGTGGAGCATGGCGCGCCTGGCCCGCGAGGACTTCGAGGCGCTGGTCCGGCGGCTGCGCGGACGGGGGCTCACGCCGCTCGCCCTGCCGGTCGTCGACGAGCTCGTCAACACGCTCGAGTACGTCGTCCACCACGAGGACATCCGTCGTGCCCAGCCGGCCTGGGAGCCACGGGCGCTGGCCCGGGGCGACGAGGACACCATCTGGAACGCGATCCGACTGGCCGGCAAGGGGCTGGCCCGGCCTGCGGGGGTCCCGCTCACCCTCCATCGGGCCGGCACCGACCAGACCGCCGTACTCCTGGGCGGCGACGAGCCGGTCGTCCTCACCGGCCCGCCCGTGGAGATCACGATGTTCCTCTATGGCCGCGCCCAGCACCGCGACCTCGACCTCACCGGCCCCCCCGACGCCGTCCAGGTCCTCCGCCACGCCAATCTGGGGCTCTGATCCCCGCCCCGGGGGTGGATGCCCCCCTGCCGACGGGGTGACGGTTCACCACGGTAGGAAGGGAAGCCCGCACCTACCGTGCGGAGTTGACCTGGGTAGGTGAGGGTTGACCTACCTACCTTGATGAACCGTCACCAGGCCAGCACCGGCTCGAAGATCAGCGGACGGGGTGGCCGGAGGCGGCGAGGACGGCTTTGACCTCCGCGATCCGCAGGGTGCCGAAGTGGAAGACGCTGGCGGCGAGTACGGCGTCGGCCCCGGCCTCGATGGCCGGCGGGAAGTGCTCGGCCGCCCCGGCGCCGCCGGAGGCGATGACGGGAACGCTGACCTCGGCGCGGATGACCCGGATCAGCTCGAGGTCGAAGCCGTCGCGGGTGCCGTCCGCGTCCATCGAGTTCAGCAGGATCTCCCCCGCGCCGAGCCGGGTCGCCTCCACGGCCCAGGCGAGGGCGTCCAGCCCTGCCGAGCGGCGCCCACCGTGCGTGGTCACCTCGAAGCCGGAGTCGGTTCCGGGCGCCCTGCGGGCGTCCACGGACAAGACGAGCACCTGGTTGCCGAACCGGTCCGCGATCTCGCTCACGAGCTGCGGGCGCTTGATCGCCGCCGTGTTGACCGAGATCTTGTCCGCGCCGGCGCGGAGCAGCCGGTCGACGTCGTCGGTCGAGGAGATCCCGCCGCCGACCGTGAGCGGGATGAAGACCTCCTCCGCCGTGCGCGACACGATCTCGAGGGTCGTGGCGCGACCCTGGTGGGACGCCGAGATGTCGAGGAAGGTCAGCTCGTCGGCGCCCTCGGCGTCGTAGGTCCGGGCGAGCTCGACCGGGTCGCCGGCGTCGCGAAGCTCGCGGAAGTTGACGCCCTTCACCACCCGACCGGCGTCGACGTCCAGACACGGGATGACCCGGACCGCGAGCGTCATCGCGAGGCCCCCGGGCGACGTTCGGCGGGCAGGGTCAGCGCGAGCGCCTCGGCGAGGGTGAAGCGGCCCTCATAGAGCGCGGTGCCGATGATCGCCCCCTCCACCCCCTCGTCGACCATGCCCTGGAGGGCCTCGAGGTCGGCGATCTCGGTGATCCCGCCGGACGCCACGACCGGCCGGTCGGTGGCGGCGCAGACCGAGCGCAGCAGCTCGAGGTTGGGTCCCTGCAGCATGCCGTCCTTGTTGACGTCGGTGACGACGTAGCGCGCGCAGCCCTCGCCGTCGAGCCGGGCGAGCACCTCGAAGAGGTCGCCGCCCTCGCGGGTCCAGCCCCGGGCCGCGAGGGTCCGGCCGCGGACGTCGAGGCCCACGGCGACGCGGTCGCCGTACGACGCGATGGCGCGCGCGCACCACTCGGGTTGCTCGAGGGCGGCGGTGCCGATGTTGACCCGCCGGCACCCGGTGGCCATGGCGGCTTCGAGCGACTCGTCGTCACGGATCCCGCCGCTCATCTCGACGTCGATGTCGAGGATGCCGACGATCTTGGCCTGGAGCTCGCGGTTGTGTCCGCGGCCGAACGCGGCGTCGAGGTCGACGAGGTGGATCCACTCGGCGCCGGCCTCCTGCCAGCGCAGCGCGGCCTCGACCGGGTCGCCGAAGCGCTTCTCGGAGCCGGCTACGCCCTGGACCAGCTGGACGGCCTGGCCCCCGGCGATGTCGACGGCTGGGAGCAGCTCGAGGTAGGACATCAAGACTTCCTGTCTGGTCAGAGGCTGCGCACCCAGTTGCGCAACAGCGTGGCGCCGGCGTCGCCGGACTTCTCGGGGTGGAACTGGGTCGCGGTGAGCGGGCCGTTCTCGACGGCGGCCACGAACCGGTCGCCGCCGTGCTCAGACCAGGTCACCAGTGGCGCCCGGGTGTGCCCGGTGGTCTCCAGCGCCCACGAGCGGACCCCGTAGGAGTGCACGAAGTAGAAGCGGGCGTCCTCGACTCCGGCGAACAGGCTGGAGTCGGCGGGCGCCTCGACGGTGTTCCAGCCCATGTGCGGGATCACCGGGGCCTGCAGCCGCTCGACGACGCCCGGCCACTCGTCACACCCCTTGGACTCCACGCCGTGCTCGACGCCGCGCTCGAAGAGGACCTGCATGCCGACGCAGATCCCGAGGACCGGCCGACCGCCGGCGAGCCTGCGCCCGATCACCTCGGGACCGCGCACGGCCCGGAGCCCGGCCATGCACGCGGCGAAGGCGCCCACACCCGGCACGACCAGACCCTCCGCCTCACCGGCGGCGGACCGGTCGGCGGTCAGCGTCACCTCGGCCCCGGCCCGCTCGAGGGCGCGTACGGCGGACCGCACGTTGCCGGAGCCGTAGTCGAGGACGACGACCCGCTTCACGACGGTTCCACCAGGGTCACAGCGAGCCCTTCGTGGACGGTACGCCGGTCTCGCGCGGGTCGAACGCGACGGCGTCGCGGAACGCCCTGGCGAACGCCTTGAACTGCGACTCGACCAGGTGGTGCGGGTCGCGACCGGACAGCACCCGGATGTGCAGGGCGATCTGGGCGTGGAAGGCCAGGGTCTCGAAGACGTGGCGGGTCAGCGACCCCGGGAAGTCACCGATCAGCGCGTAGGCCTGACCGTCGGGCTCACCCAGGTGCACGCAGTACGGGCGGCCGGAGACGTCGACCGCGCACTGCACCAGCGCCTCGTCGAGCGGCACCAGCGCATCGCCGAACCGGCGTACGCCGCGCTTGTCGCCGAGCGCCTCGCGCAGCGCATCGCCCAGGACGATGGCGGTGTCCTCGACGGTGTGGTGGGCGTCGATGTGCAGGTCGCCCTCGGTGCGGACGACGAGATCGACCAGGGAGTGCCGCCCGAACGACGACAGCATGTGGTCATAGAACCCGACCCCGGTCGACACCTCGGTGCGGCCGGTGCCGTCGAGGTCGACCTCGACGTGGACCTTGGACTCCTTGGTCTCCCGGTCCAGCGTGGCACTGCGGCTCATCGTCGTTCCTCCATCGCCTCGGTAAGTGCGCCCCTGAATGCTGCCATCTCCTCGGGAGTCCCGACGGAGACTCGCAGCCAGCCGTCCGGTCCCGTCTCGCGGATCAGGACGCCCCGGTCGAGCAGGTCCTGCCAGACCGCATGCCGGTCGGCGAACCGGCCGAACAGCACGAAGTTGGCGTCGCTGTCGGCGACGTCGAAGCGCTGCTCCCGTAGCCATGCGACCAGGGCGTCGCGCTCCCGACGCAGGGTGTCGACCTGGCCGAGCAGCTCGTCGGCGAACCCGAGCGCCGCCAGTGCCGTCGCCTGGGTGACCGCCGACAGGTGATAGGGCAGCCGGACCACGCGCAGCGCATCGGTGATCGCGGGATCCGCGGCCAGGTAGCCGAGGCGGGCCCCGGCGGCGGCGAAGGCCTTGCTCATCGTGCGGGTGACCACGAGGTTGCGGTGCTCGGGCAGCAGCGCGAGAGCGCTGGGGCTCCCGGCCCGCCGGAACTCGGCGTAGGCCTCGTCGACCACGAGCAACCCCCGGTCGCCGATCGCCGTGGCGAGCACGCGCACGGCGTCGTGGGGCAGAGCCGTCCCCGTGGGGTTGTTGGGCGACGGCAGGATCACGACGTCGGGCCGCTCCTCGCGGACCAGCGTCACGGCGTGGTCGAGGTCGAGGCTGAAGTCCTCCTCGCGGTGCCCGACCAGCCAGCGGGTGTGGGTGTCGCGGGCGTACTCGGGATACATCGAGTAGGTCGGCGCGAACGAGACGGCCGTCCGCCCAGGTCCGCCGAACGCCTGCAGCAGGTGGAGCATGACCTCGTTGGAGCCGTTGGCGGCCCAGAGGTGTGCGGACGTCAGCCCGACCCCTCCGTCGGTCAGCAGGTACGCCGCCAACGCCTCGCGGAGCGCGTGGAACTCGCGGTCGGGGTAGCGGTTGAGCGAGGTGGCCGCGCGGGCGGCCGCCTCCCCGATCGCCGCGGCGCACGCCGGCGAAGGTGGGTAGGGGTTCTCGTTGACGTTGAGCTGGACCGGGACGTCGAGCTGCGGCGCACCATAGGGGGCGATGCCGCGCAGCTCCTCCCGCAGCGGCGGGAAGGTCATGACTGCAGCCGCACCCGGACGGCCGCACCGTGACCGGGCAGGTCCTCGGCGTCGGCGAGCGTCATGACGTGGTGACCCACGGCCCGCAAGCCCTCGGCGGTGTAGTCGATGACGTGGACCGACTTGATGAACGCGCGGACCGACAAGCCCGAGGAGTGGCAGGCGCACCCCGCGGTGGGCAGGACGTGGTTGGACCCGGCGGCGTAGTCACCGAGCGAGACCGGCGCGTAGCCACCGACGAAGATCGCCCCGGCGTTACGCACCCGCCCGGCGACGGCGGCGGCGTCGGCGGTCTGGATCTCGAGGTGCTCGGCGGCGTAGTCGTTGACGATCTCGAGGCCGCGGTCGATGTCGTCGACGAGGACGATCGCCGACTGCGGGCCGCTCAGTGCGGTGCGGATCCGATCGACGTGCTTGGTCGCGGAGACCTGCTTGTCGAGCTCAGCGGTGACGTCGTCGGCGAGCCGCTCGCTGGTGGTGACCAGCACGGACGCGGCCATCGGGTCGTGTTCTGCCTGGCTGATCAGGTCCGCGGCCACGAACGCCGCCTCGGCGGTGTCGTCGGCGAGGATCGCGATCTCGGTGGGCCCGGCCTCAGAGTCGATCCCGACCACGCCCCGCAGCAGCCGCTTGGCCGCGACGACATAGATGTTGCCGGGGCCGGTCACCAGGTTGACCGGACGGCACTCCCCGGCCCCGTAGGCGAACATCGCGATGGCCTGGGCGCCCCCGACCGCATAGACCTCGTCGACGCCGAGCAGGGCGCAGGCGGCCAGGATGGTCGACGCGGGCAGGCCGCCGTTGTCGCGCTGCGGCGAGCTCGCGAGCGCGATGGAACCGACGCCGGCGATCTGAGCCGGGACGACGTTCATGACGACGCTGGAGACCAAGGGGGCAAGACCCCCGGGAACGTAGAGACCCACGCGGTCGACCGGGATCTTGCGGTGGGTCACCGTGGCCCCGGGGGCCACCGTCGTCGTCACGTCCGACTCCAGCTCCGCCTGGCAGGTCTGGCGCAGCCGGCGGATCGACTCCTCCAGCCCGGCGCGGACGGCCGGGTCAAGCGTGTCCAGCGCCCGCGACAGCGCCTCGACCGGCACGCGCAGGCTCGGCGGCGTGACGCCGTCGAAGCGCTGCGAGAGCTCGGCGATGGCCTCCTCGCCACGGGTGCGGACCGCCTCGCAGATGGGTCCGACCGCATGCAGTGCCGCCTCCACGTCGAAGTCGGCCCGTGGGACCACGGGCCGGTCGTCGACGGGCGCTGGCGCGCCTCGGAGGTCGATGCGTCGGATCATGGCCCGATTCTAGGTGGGGTCCACGCGCGATCGGCGCCCCCCGCTGCCCCGTGGGACAGCCCGATCGAGGCTAAGGTCACTGCTGTGACCTCCCGGCTGCCGATGTTCCCGTTGAACACCGTGCTCTTCCCGGGCGCGGTCGTGCCCCTTCACGTGTTCGAGCCTCGCTACCGAGCGCTGATCGCCACCCTGCTGGAGCAGCCGGACCCGACCCAACGGCTGCTCGGCACCGTGGGGATCCGCGAGGGCTACGAGGTCGGCGACCACGGGTCCCAGTCCCTCTACCGGGTCGGCTGCCGGCTGCAGCTGGTCGAGGTGTCCGTCGGCTCGGATGGAACCTTCGACATCGAGGTCGTCGCCCGGGACCGGATCCGGCTCAACGAGCTCGACACGTCCGGCGAGTTCCCCCTGGGGGACGTCGCGGACCTCGCCGAGGTCGACGAGGAGGTACCGGCCCCGACCGTGGCCTCGGCGGTGGGTGCGTTCGTGGCCTACCGCTCCGCCATCTCGCAGATCCACGACGACCCCTTCACCGGTCAGCTACCCACCGACCCGACCTACCTCTCATGGACGTTGTCGGCAGCCGCTCCTCTGCCGCTCCCGGACCGGCAGACCCTGCTGGAGTCCGACAGCGCCGCCGAGAGGCTCGCGTTGGTCACGGACCTGCTGCGCTCGGAGATTCGGGCCATGGCGGTGGTCCCGTCCCTGCCGGCCACCGACGTGGCACGCACCCGCTGGTCACCGAACTAGGCGCGTCGGAGATGGCCACGAGGTCCTCCTCGGCGTCCGGGGGTACGCCGGCGACGGTCGCGCTCACGCGTGCGGGCGTCGCGTTCGCGCTGCATGCCTATCACCACGACCCGCGCGCGGCCTCGTTCGGGCTGGAAGCGGCCGAGGCGCTGGGCGTGGAGCCGGACCGGGTGTTCAAGACCCTGATGGTCTCGCTCGACGGCCGGCTCGTGGTCGGCATCGTCCCGGTGACCGGTCAGCTCGACCTCAAGGCGCTCGCCCGTGCGCTGGGCGGCGCCAAGGCGGCCATGGCCGACATCGCCGCGGCCGAGCGTGCGACGGGGTTCGTTGCCGGGGGCATCTCGCCGGTCGGCCAGAAGCGCGCGCACCCGACGGCCCTCGACGAGACGGCGACGCTGTTCGACACCGTCTTCGTCTCGGGTGGCCGCCGCGGGCTCGACGTGGAGCTCTCGCCGAGCGACCTGGTCCGGCTGACGGGCGCCGTGCTGGCGCCGATCGGCCGGGCCTGAGCCTCGATCCAGCGAAAAGATCGGTGGATCGAGGCTGATCCGGCCGTCAGTCGGTGGTGAGCCGCAGCATCGCGTGGGAGGTGTCGCCGTCCATCCACGCCGTGAGCCCGAGACCCGAGAGAGGCTCCAGGTTGTCGGAGACCTCCTGGTCGTCGCCGGCGAGCTGGACGAGCCAGTCGTTGGCATCGAAGTCGACATAGAGCAGGCCGACGGCCTTGTCGGCGTTGGGCAGGATCTCCTTGAACGTGGCGGTGTCGCCGAGCCCACCGTCCTCCAGCAGCGCTGCCCGATAGCTGTCGTCGGGGGCGATGGCGACGAAGTCACCGGAGGTGTCGCTCGCGAGGATGTCCGTGGCGCTGCCCGGCATCTGCCCGCGGAGCTTGTCCAGGACGGCTTCGATCCCGGTGGGGTCGCCGTGGATCTTCACGCCGACCGGGATGCCACTCCCGTCGGTGCTCTGCTGGATCGTGTTGAGGTCGAAGTCGCTGCCCAGCGACATGACCATCGAGTCACCGGTCAGCGTCTCGATGTCGTCGGGCAGGTCGAGCCCGGTCGCCGACTCCATCTCGGTCATGACGTCGTCGACCGTGGTGCCGTCACCCATCTGAGGAACGAGCTGGTCGAGGAACTTGGTGAACCAGCCATCGGCGAACTGCATCCCGAACGCGGCGGCGGTGTCGGTCGGCAACGTGGACATCACGTCGGTCCCCGAGCCGTCGCCATAGAGCTCGAGGGACGTGCCCGGGTCGCCGACCCACTCCATCTCCAGCGAGCCGTCACTGAAGCGCAGGGTCGCGGCCATGCCCTTGAAGTCCTTGAGCGCCTTGGTGGTCGCGTCCGTGCTGTCGTCGGCGTGCAGGCTGCTCTGCTGGACGGCCGAGGAGGGGAGGACACCGTCGGTCATCCCGAAGTCGCTGCCGAGGTTGTCGAGCGCGTCGGCGGCCAGCTCGCCCACCTCCGGGGAGGCATACATCGACACGATGCCACGGTCGCCGACCGCGTCCATCCACTTCGTGAACGTCGTGTCGTCGGCCAAGGATGCCTCGGCCGCGTCCGTGGCCACCGCGTCGGCGGTGGCGTCGTCCTCGGCGAGGATGGCGTAGCCGCCTTGGATCGACCAGCCGAGGTCGGTCGTGTCGCCGGCCTCGTCCGCGTCGCCGGTGGCATCGCAGTGGGCGAGCTTGGTCAACCCTGCGTCGGCCAGCTTCTCGTCGGTCACCTGGATCGCCACGACGGGGGCCGGCTTGTCGTCCACCATGACGGCGGCGACGGCGGCGCGGTCGCCGATCCAGGTGGCGATGTCCGAGTCATAGTCGAGGTTGTCGCACGGGGACTCGTCCTGGGCGAGGTCGAAGACCTTGCGGCGCAGGTCGTCGCCGGACTCGATCTCGACCTGGTCGTTGAAGCCCGGGAACTTCTTGAACATCTTGATGGCTTCGATCTTCTGGCTCGCCGACGGGTCGAGGTCGACGCTGAGGTAGGCGATCGTCCCGGCCGGCAGTGCCTCGGCCGGCTGCGGGCCACCCCCGGACAGCGCCACGAACGCCCAGGTGGCCGCCGCGCCGAGCGCGCCCAGGCCGACCAGGGCACCGCCGATCAGCGCGACCCGGCGACCGGTGCGCTTCGGCTGCTCGCCCGCCGTGGGCGGGAGCGGCGCGCCGCCGCCCTGGGTGAGGTACTCGGGCGCCGGGTCTGGGGCCGGCATCGGCTGCGGAGCGCCGAAGGACGGAGAGCCGTACGGGTCGTCCGGCAGGCCGCCGGTCGGGCCGGTCGGCGGAAGGTCGTTGGACATGGTGCTCCCCCATCCTGCACGCGGCCCGGGCGGGTCGCGTCAGTGCGTCGTGTCGGCTGACAGCCTATCCAGATCGATGGCCTGCTCGGAGCGCAACCGGGGGAAGAGGGTGAGGAGGACGAAACCACCCGCGAGGCCCAGGATGCTGCCGAACGGCAGCGCCAGGAAGGGGCTGAGTCCGCTCACCCGAAGGTCCTGGGGGATCCGGGTGAAGTCCTCGGCCGCGGCCGCTGCGGCCACCGGATCGGCCGGACCGAGTCGATGACCGACGGTGGACATGAGCCACGCCGCCAGCGCCGAGAACGCCACCACGGCGGCCAGCGTCGCCCACTCACGCCCGCGGACCAACAATGCGGCCGCGAGACCCAGCGTCAGGCCCAGGAGCACTGCCAGCACGAGGTAGGAGCTGGTCGCGGAGAAGTCGCGCGCGGGTGCCTGCCCGATGAGGACGAACTGCTGCCGGAACGCGACGCCGGTGATCGGTGTCCAGTACCGCTCCCACAGCCAGCCGCCGACCAGACCGCCCAGCGTGAACAGCATCCCGACGACCAGGAACACCACGATCACGCGCAGCGGGGCAGACCTCACCCGGCCAGGCATCCGGGCCCCAGCAGCTGCTTGAGGTCGGCATAGAGCTCCGGGCTCGGCGCGACCCGCAGGCGGTCGTCGAGGCGCATCACCGTGGTGCCGTTGCGAGCCAGCAGCCGAAGTCGGACCTCGGTGAGCCCGGGATGCGTCGACAGCACCTCACGCAGCTGCTCGATCACGGGCGCCGTGCACCGCGTCGACGGCAGGCTGATCACGACCGGCCCCGAGGGCCCCTCGCTCAGGTCCGGGACGGTCACCTCCTGCCCGTGCAGCTCCGGCTGGTCCTTGCTGCGGGACAGGCGGCCCTTGACCGTGACGATGGCGTCCTCGGTGAGATAGGGGGAGGCGAGCTGGTAGGCGCTGGGGAACAGCAGCACGTCGATGGCACCGTCGAGATCTTCGAGCGTGATCATCGCCCAGGCGTCACCGCGCTTGGTGATCTTGCGCTGGACGGCCGTGATCAGCCCGCTCACGGTGACGTTGGAGCCGTCGGCGCGGTCCTCGTCGAGCATCAGCTGGCCGATCGTGCAGTCGGTGCCGGCCGACAGGACGTGCTCGAGCCCGAGCAGCGGGTGGTCGGAGACGTAGAGGCCGAGCATGTCGCGCTCGTGGCCGAGCAGGGTCATCTTGTCCCACTCGTCGATCTCGGGGATCGCCACCGACACGCCGAAGGCGTTGCCGCCGCCGTCGAGGTCGTCGAGGCCCGCGAACAGCGAGTCCTGGCCGATGGCCTGGTTGCGCTTGATGTCGACGTACTGGTCGACGGCGGTCTCATGGACGGCGACCAGGGCGCGGCGCTTGTGCTTCATCTCGTCGAAGGCGCCGGCCTTGATCAGCGACTCGATGACCCGCTTGTTGCACACCAGGGCCGGGACCTTCTCGAGGAAGTCGTTGAAGTCGGTGTAGCGACCCTTCTCCGTGCGCGCGGCCACCACTTCGGCCACGACGTTGGCACCGACGTTGCGTACGGCGGTGAGGCCGAACCGGACGTCGTGGCCGACGGGGGTGAATGTCGCGTCGGACTCGTTGACGTCCGGGGGCAGCACCTGGATCTTCATCCGGCGACACTCGTTGAGGTAGATCGCGGACTTGTCCTTGTCGTCCTTGACCGAGGTGAGCAGCGCGGCCATGTATTCGGAGGGGTAGTTGGCCTTGAGGTAGGCGGTCCAGTAGGAGACCAGGCCGTAGGCGGCCGAGTGCGCCTTGTTGAAGGCGTAGTCGGAGAACGGCAGCAGGATCTCCCACAGCGTCTTGACCGCGTGGAGGGAGTAGCCGCGCTCCTGCATGCCTGTCGAGAAGGTCTCGAACTGCTTGTCCAGCTCGGACTTCTTCTTCTTGCCCATGGCGCGACGCAACAGGTCTGCCTGCCCGAGCGTGTAGCCGGCGAGCTTCTGGGCGATCGCCATGACCTGCTCCTGATAGACGATCAGGCCGTAGGTCTCACCCAGCACGTCTTCGAGCGCCTCAGCGAGCTCGGGGTGGATCGCCTCGACCTTCTCGCGCCCGGTCTTGCGGCGGGCGTACTTGTTGTGCGAGTCGGCGCCCATGGGGCCGGGGCGGTAGAGCGCACCGACGGCGGAGATGTCGGCGAAGCAGTCGGGACGCATGGAGCGAAGCAGCGCCCGCATCGGGCCACCGTCGAGCTGGAAGACCCCGAGGGTGTCTCCGCGCGCCATCAGCTGGTAGGTGGCCGGATCGTCGAGGGTGAGGTCCTCGAGGACGACCTGCTCCCCCCGGTTGCGCTCGATGTTGATCAGGGCGTCGTCGAGCACCGTGAGGTTGCGCAGCCCCAGGAAGTCCATCTTGATCAGGCCGAGGCGCTCGCAGGTCGGGTAGTCGAACTGCGTGATGATGGCGCCGTCCTGAGGGCGGCGCATCAGCGGGATCACATCGAGCAGCGGCTCGCTGGACATGATGACGCCGGCGGCATGGACGCCCCACTGGCGCTTGAGACCCTCGATGCCGCGGGCGGTGTCGACCACCTGGCGTACGTCGTTGTCGGACTCATAGAGGGAGCGGAACTCGCCACCCTCGCCGTAGCGGGAGTGCTGAGGCTCGAAGATCTCCTTGAGGGGGACGTCCTTGCCCATGACGGCGGCCGGCATGGCCTTGGTGATCCGATCGCCCATAGCGAACGGATAGCCCAGGATGCGCGAGGAGTCCTTGACGGCCTGCTTGGCCTTGATCGTCCCGTAGGTGACGATCATCGAGACCCGGTCCTCGCCGTATTTGTCGGACACGTACTTGATGACCTCACCGCGCCGACGCTCGTCGAAGTCGATGTCGAAGTCGGGCATCGAGACTCGGTCGGGGTTGAGGAAGCGCTCGAAGATCAGGCCGTGCTCGAGCGGGTCGAGATCGGTGATCCGCAGCGCATAGGCGCAGATCGACCCGGCACCCGATCCGCGGCCGGGGCCGACGCGGATGCCGTTGTCCTTGGCCCAGTTGATGAAGTC
>Ga0209023_10005027_pt1 | contig 14667 bp, 13 predicted proteins | sample LakOneMetagenome_FD_187468 | JGI IMG/M metagenome (GOLD analysis project Ga0209023, IMG submission 187468) | Freshwater and sediment microbial communities from Lake Erie, Canada (SPAdes) (version 2) | ecosystem: Environmental > Aquatic > Freshwater > Lentic | place: Lake Erie, Canada...
TGGAGGCGAGCGATGATCTGCTGCGCACTGGCGTTGCGCTCGTTGCGCGGCTTCAGCGTGATGAACAGGTTGCCGTTGTTGCCGGCGCGGCCGCTGCCGCCGATCGCCATCGCGACGGTGGCGACGTCGGGATCGGCCTGCACGATCTTGCCGAGTGCCTCCTGGTGCCGTTTCATGTCGGCAAAGGAGATATCCTGGTTGGCTTCCGACGTGGCGGTGATCAGGCCGTTGTCCTGCTGCGGGAAGAAGCCCTTGGGGATGATGACGAACAGATAGACCGACAGCCCGAGCGTGGCGAAGAAGATCATCAGCGTGGTGAACTTCCAGCGCAACGCGAGATCGAGACCGCGCTCATAAGCACGTAGCATCGCGTCGAAGGCGTTTTCGCTCCACTGGTAGAACCGGCCGTGCCTGGTTTCGCCGTGCGCGCGCAGGAAGCGTGAAGCCATCATCGGCGTCAGTGTCAGCGCCACCACCATGGACACGAAGATGGTCATCGCCAGCGTCACCGCGAATTCGCGGAACAGCCGTCCGATGATGCCGCCCATCAGCAGCAGCGGGATCAGCACCGCCACCAGCGAGACGCTGATCGAGACAATGGTGAAGCCGATCTCGCTGGCGCCCTTGAAGGCGGCGGCCATCGGCTTCTCGCCTTCCTCGATGTAGCGGGTTATGTTTTCCAGCATCACGATGGCGTCGTCGACCACGAAACCCACCGCAATGGTCAGCGCCATCAGGGACAGGTTGTCGAGCGTATAGCCGAACACCCACATCAGGGCGCAGGCGCCGAGCAGCGCCAGCGGCACCGTGACGGTCGGGATCACGGTGGCCCAGAAGCTGCGCAGGAAGATGAAGATCACCATCACCACCAGTGCGATGGTCAACAGCAGCGTGAATTGCACGTCCTCGACCGCGGCGCGGATGGTCTGGGTGCGGTCGCTGATCAATTCGATCTTGATGGCCGGCGGGATCGCCGCCACCAGCCGCGGCAGCGTCGCCTTGATCTTGTCGACGGTCTCGATGACGTTGGCGCCGGGCTGCTTGAACACCACGAGGAACACGCCGCGCTTGCCGTTGGCCCAGGCCGCCTGTTTGGCGTCCTCGGGGCCGGTGACCGCCTGGCCGATATCCTTGATCCGCAGCGGCCCGCCGTTGCGATAGGCGATGATGACGTCGTTCCAGTCCTTGGAATCCAGCAACTGGTCGTTGGCGTAGATCGTGTAGGCGCGGGTATCGCCGTCGATATTGCCTTTCGGGCTGTCGACGGTGGTGATCGCGATTGCGGCGCGCACGTCTTCCAGCGACAAGCCCTTGGCGACGAGCTTGGCCGGATCGATCTGGATGCGAATGGCAGGCTTCTGCTGGCCGCCGATGATGACCTGGGCGACGCCGGAGATCTGGCTGATCTGCTGCGCGAGCTGGGCGTCGACGGCGTCGCTGACGGTGGTGAGCGGCAGGGTGTCTGAGGTTGCCGACAGCAGAAGGATCGGCGAGTCCGCCGGGTTGACCTTGCGATAGGTCGGCGGCGACGGCAGGTTTTTCGGCAGTTGCCCGCCGGCGGCGTTGATCGCGGCCTGGACATCGTTGGCGGCGGCGTCGATCGAGCGGTTGAGATCGAACTGGATCGTGACCGCGGCGGTGCCGAGGTAACTGGTCGAGGTCATCTGCGCGACGCCGGGAATCTGCGCAAGCTGGCGCTCCAGCGGCTGCGCGACCGATGAGGCCATGGTTTCCGGGCTGCCGCCGGGCAGGGACGCCGCGACCTGGATGGTCGGGAAGTCGACCTGCGGTAGCGGCGCCACCGGCAGCAGCGGATAGGCGACGAGACCGACAAACAGAATCCCCGCCATCATCAGCGAGGTGCCGATCGGATAACGAATGAACGGCGCGGAGATTCCCTCGCTCATTCCTGCGTGACCTTGCGCTGGGCCGCATCCGAACTCGCGACCGCGGTCGAAACCAGCGTTCCCGGCTGCACCTTGTACTGGCCGGCCGTAATCACCTGCTCGCCGGGCGACAGCCCCTCATCGATCACCGAACGTCCGTCGATCGATCGCGTCGACTTGATCTTGCGTAGCTCAGCCTTGTTCTCGGCCGGGACCGCGAACGCATAGAGGCCGTCGGTACCATGCTGGATGGCATCGTCGGGCACCACGGTGGCATCCTTCAAGGTTGTAATCAGCAGCCGGGTCGAGACCGACTGGCCCGGCCACAGCGCATGGTCCTTGTTGTCGAACACCGCCTTGAGCCGAATAGTCCCGCTCGTGGTGTCGACCTGGTTGTTGATCAGCGACAGCGTCCCCGTCGACAGCACGCGCTTGCCGTCGGTGGAGAGCGCGATGGTTTTCGGCGGCGAGGCGGCTAGCGCGGCCTTGATGTCGGGCAACTGATCTTCCGGCGCGGTGAAGATCACCGCGATCGGCTCGATCTGCGCGATCGAGACGATGCCGGTCTGGGTCGACGCGTTGACGATATTGCCGACGTCGACCTGGCGCAGCCCGACGACGCCCGAGATCGGCGCCTTGACGGTGGCGTAATCGAGCTGGGTCTGCGCGTTGAAAATCGCCGCGGCGTCGGCCTGAATCTGCGCCGTCAACTGGGCGACGGTGGAGCGCTGGGTATCAGTCTGCTGCCGGGTCGCGAATTCACCGAGCTTGGTGTAGCGCTGCAGGTCGAGATTGGCGTTGGCGAGATTGGCTTCGTCCTGCGCCTTCTTGGCGGTGGCCTGGTCGAGTGCTGCCTGGAACGGCCGCGGGTCGATCTCGACCAGCGTATCGCCTTGCTTGACGAACTGGCCTTCCTGGAAGGCGATCTTGTTGATCTGGCCGTCGACGCGGGTGCGGACCACCACGGTGTTGAAGCCTTGTACAGTACCGAGGCCGGTCAGGTAGACCGGGAAGTCGGCCTTCTCGACCGGCGCAATCTTGACGGGGACGGCGGGACGGGCGGGCGCGCCCTTTTTGGCGTCAGCCTGCGCGGTCTGCTGTTCGACGTGAAATTTTTGCCAGCCGAAATAGCCCAGCCCGGCAATCGCCGCGGCCAGCAACACCCAGCGGATGGTACGCGATGTCGACATGCGGCTCCTTGGGTTCCTGAAAATAACGAATGGGTGCTCGAAATGATCCCCCAAGGCCCTCAGATATAATCGGCGGGTGCGAAATATGTACACACACTAACGCTTGAGAATCCTAAACAATTGGAAAGGTTTGGCGGAGTTATCGCTGCGAACGCGCGGGCCGAAAAGCTCGCTCGATCGATGCCGCGCGCGCCCGCGCGCCGCCTCGATGCCGGCGCCCGCATGCGCCGATGCGGCGTCGGGGGCCGCCTTGAAACCTAGTTGGTTGTCGTCCATATCGCGCAGCGCGCAACAGGTTTCGAGGTGACGAGATGGACGAATTGAACGGACGCATGATGGCGTGCCAGATTCTGGTGACGGGATTGATCGCACGTGTTGCCAACAATTCGCCGGACCCGTTGCGCTTCCTCACCGACTTTCGCGACGAGATCAAAGCAGTGGTAAAGGGCGTCAACATCGATGGCATGGAGAACACCGATCGCGTGCGCCAGGTCGCGCAATCGACGGTCGATGAATTGTTCTCGCTGATGAAGCCGCCGAGCGAAGATTGATCGTAACGATCAACTGCCGATCCGACTTATGAGGAAGCGGGGAATACCGTGTTTTCCAGTGTTTCCCGCTACTCTTTAGAACGATTAAAAATAAGTCGGCATTTAGAATGCTTACAGATTAGAACGCTTTCAAACTGAAAATTAGAATCCCTTTTAACTGGATGGATTCAAAGGCATTTTCGCCGCGATCGCATTGACCCTGAATTTCGCGATCTGTAGCACCTCTGCTGGGACGGTTAGCCGCGCGAAAGTTTGCGCATCGACCGGAATTTTTCTGTCAGGGGCACTCAATGAATCAAGCAAAAGCACCGAGGTCGTTGCGTTTCGACGTAGCGATCAACTCGGTCGGTCACACCATCGAAAGCAATTCGGGCAAGACGGTTTCAGCGGTCGCGGGATTGATCGCGGTCGCGTCGTTTTCGGGCGCTGAGGCGCAGCAGACCAGCCTGCCGCCGGTGACGGTCGATGCCCCGGTGGCACGCCCGAGGCCCGCGGCGTCAAAGCCCTCGGCGGACCAGCTCCGCGCCCGCACCGCGTTGCGCCGCGCGGCGCAGCGCTCGCAGCCGGCGCAGACCGCGGCCGTGCCGTTCCCCAACGCCGGCGGCCTTGCCGCTGACCGCAATCCCTATGCGGATGCCGCGGCGCCCTACAAGGTCGATCGCGTGCAGGCATCGGGCAAATTCCCCGAACCGATCCTCAACACGCCGAAGACCATCACGGTGCTGTCGAAGGAAGTGCTGGCCGACAAGAACGCCACAACGCTGAAGCAGGCGGTGCTGAGCACGGCCGGCGTGACGCTTGGTACGGGCGAGGGCGGCAACGCCTTCGGCGACCGGTTCTTCATTCGCGGCTTCGATGCCCGTAACGACGTGTTTCTCGACGGCATGCGTGATGCAGGCGTCAGCGTTCGCGAAAACTTCTTCACCGAGCAGGTCGAGATCCTGCGCGGTCCAGGTTCGTCCTTTGCCGGCCGCGGCACCACCGGCGGCGCGATCAACATCGTGACCAAGCAGGCGACGACCGAGAAGAGCTTCTACAACATGGACACGTCGTTCGGCACCGACAGCACCAAGCGGGTGACGCTCGACGTCAACCAGGTGATCAGCCCGACGTTTGCGGTTCGCGCCGGCGGCCTGTTTCAGGACGGCATGGTCGCCGGCCGCAACAACAGCAAGGATGACCGTGACGGCCAGTTCATCGCGGCGAAGTGGACCCCGCTCGATACGGTCACGCTGTACGCGAACTACATCCACACCAACCTGCATGGAATGCCGGACTTCGGTGTCCCGTACTACCGGCCCAACGCGCCGCAGACCCAGTACACTTCGACTGCCGGCGGTCCGTATACCGACTTCGGCGTCAATCGAAACACCTTCTACGGATTGGTCAATCGCGATTACTTCAGCATCAAGCAGGACATCGGCACGGTCGGCGGCGAGATCAAGATCACGCCGGATTTGACGCTGAGCAACAAGACGAGGTTCCAGCGCTCGGTGCAGGATTATATCGGCACGCTTCCGGAAGCGGCCATCACCAATCCGGCCAACCCGGCGGTAGGAACGCTCAGTCTCAATCCGCAAAGCCGGTATCAAGTCACCGAGAACACCGCCAACCAGACCGAGCTGACCTACAAGTTCAACGCGCTCGGCTGGAAGAATACGACGCTGGCCGGCGTCGAAATCTCGCGCGAAATCTCCAGCATCGACAAGTACACGGGGCTCAGCTCGGAGCAGCTTCCCGGAGGAACTGCGGGCGGAAACATCACGGGCGCGAGCATCTTCTATCCGCAGTATACCTACGCTGCCTTCAACCAAAACCCGCAGTGGACCGGCTATCCGACCAGGATCGCAATCGACACCACCAGCGGCTACGTCATCGACACCGCGAACTACAACGACCAGATCATCCTGAACGGCGGCGTCCGCTATGATCACTATGATCTCAAGGTCAGCGGCTTCGGCACCACCGCCGGCGCGCCAAACCCCGCTTTGTGGGGAGCGCAGCACCAGCAGTACGACATGCCGAACTTCAACCTCGGCCTGACGCTGAAGCCGATGCCGAACGGCAGTGTCTATGTCGCCTATGCGACGTCCTCCAATCCGGTGGGCGCGGAATTCGACGGTACTTCCGCGCAATATGGCGGCGCGGCGCCGTATCTGCCGGGAAACCCGAACCAGATCTTCGGGCCGGAGCAGAACAAGGCCATCGAAGTCGGAACCAAGTGGGAGCTGTTCGACCGACACCTGCTGGTGACGGCGGCATTGTTCCAGACCGAGAAGGAGAACGCGCGCGAGTCGCAGAACATCACCAGCAAGGCTGCCGCGGCCGCGATTCCGGGTTGCTCGTACACGCTGGTATCTCCGGCGCCCGAGTCCTGCATCACTGCCGGCGCGGCCTATCGTATCCGCGGCATCGATCTCGGCGTCGGCGGCAAGATCACGGACAAATGGAGCGTGTTCGGCGGTCTTGTCCTGATGCAGTCCGAAGTGACGAAGTCGATGGTGCCTTCCCCCCAGCCGCTGCTGTATCCGACCAACGTCGGACGGCCGCTGGCCAACGTCGCTCATCAGTCGTTCAGCTTGCTGTCGAAGTATCAATTGAACGACGTCTGGGAGCTCGGCGGCCAGGCCGTGTACCGCTCGAAGATGTACGGCGGCACCTTCCTCGCCGCCAACCAGGGCACCCAGATTCCGAGTTACTGGCGCTTCGATGCCTTCGTGGAGGCCAAGATCGACAAGAACTGGACGGCAAAACTCTATGCAGCCAACCTGACCAACAAGCTTTACTACGATGCGCTCTACCAGAGTGCGACGCCGTTCGTATTCGTTGCGCCGGGCCGCACGATCAGTGTGGTGCTTTCGGCGCGCTACTGAGCCGCAACATAAGGGATCCACGCGGAATGCTGATTTGCATCCCCGAAGTCTTGAACAAGCAGGATGTGGCGGACTTCCGCCGCATCATGGATGTCACCGCCTGGGAAGACGGCCGCTCCACGGCCGGCGCCCAGTCGGCGATGGTCAAGCGCAACGAACAACTGCCGCCGGACTCGGAGGTCGCGCGCAAGCTCGGCAACCGGGTGCTGTCGGCATTGACGGCGAGCCCGAAGTTCATCTCGGCGGCGATCCCGCTGCAGATCTTCCCGCCGCTGTTCAACCGCTACGTCGCCTCCGACGGCCACCATTTCGGCGTTCACGTCGACAATGCGGTGAGGGGAGACCATCTCACGGGCCTGCGGATTCGGACCGACATGTCGGTCACGTTGTTTTTATCCGAGCCGGAGGAGTACGATGGCGGGGAACTGGTGATCGAGGATCTCTACGGATCCCACGAAATAAAGCTCTCCGCCGGGGACCTCGTGCTGTATCCTGCGTCTAGTTTGCATCTGGTTACGCCGGTCACGCGAGGCATGCGTGTCGCGTCTTTTTTCTGGCTGCAGAGCATGGTACGGGATGCCCACGCTCGCAGCCTGATTTTCGACCTCGACACGGCTATTCAGGCCTTGGCGGAGCGGCTCGGACGAGATGACCCCGAAACGGTCAAATTGACCGGTATTTATCACAACCTGATCCGCTACTGGGCCGAAGTATGAAGACACTTTCTCGCGTGACCTTTGCCGTGATCCCGCTGGCCATGTTGTGGCTGGCATCTCCGGTCTCCGCCCAGCAGGCCCAGCCGAAGGTGGCGCCGGCCGCGCCCGCTGTTCAGACCGCACCGGTGGCGTCGCAGCCTGCGGCTCCGGTTCAGGCCGCCCCGGTGGTTCAGGCTCCGGCTGTCGCGGCACCTGCTACTGCAGCTTCGGACGCCGCCGCGCCAGCGCCCGAGCGTGAGAGCAGGCCGCTCATGAAGGCGGCCGCCACTGAGCTGCGCGAATTTTCGCCGTGGTCGATGTTCATGTCGGCGGACGTGGTGGTCAAGGCGGTCATGATCGGCCTGGCCTTTGCGTCGCTGGTCACCTGGACGGTTTTCATCGCCAAGATCATCGAGCTGACCTTCGTGCAGCGCAACCTGCGCGCCGCGCTCAAGAAGATCGCCGATGCCCGTTCGCTGGCGGAAGCGCAGTTCGCGCTGGGATCGAAGGGCAGCGTGCTGTTTTCGCTATTGGCAGCGGCGATGCGCGAGGCGCGGATGTCGGCCGGCATTTCCGGCGACGCCGGCATCAAGGAGCGCGCCGGCTCGAGCTTCGGCGAAATCGTGCGCGCGGAGGCGCGGCGGATCCGGCTCGGCATGGGATTGCTGGCGACGATCGGAGCGACGTCGCCGTTCGTCGGACTGTTCGGCACCGTCTGGGGCATCATGAACAGCTTCATCGGCATTTCGAAATCGCAGACCACGAACCTCGCCGTGGTGGCGCCCGGCATCGCCGAAGCGCTGCTGGCGACCGCAATCGGCCTCGTCGCGGCGATCCCGGCCGTGATCTTCTACAATCACTTCGCCCGCGTCACCAAAGGCTACCTGGAGCTGGTCAACCGCGCCTCCGGCGCTGCGGGCCGGCTGTTGTCGCGCGATCTCGATCGCACCCATGTCAGCTCGGTTTCGGTCGGCGGGTCGCATTCCCGCGCAGCGGCGGAGTAACCGATGGCCGTTTCACTCGCAGAGGGTGATCTCGACGACGACGGCGATTTTGGTGAATCGCACGAGATCAACGTCACGCCGTTCATCGACGTCATTCTGGTTCTCCTGATCATCTTCATGGTCGCGGCGCCATTGTCGACGGTCGATCTGCCGGTCGACCTGCCGAAGTCGACCGCGGTTCCGCCGCCGAACCCGATCAAGCCGATCTATGTGACGATCAAATCGGACCTCGCGGTCGCGGTGCAGGAAAACCCGGCCAGACGGGTCGATCTGGTCAGTACGCTCGATGGGATCGGCGACGGCGGCAAGGACCGCCCGATCGCGCTCCGCGTCGACCGTGCGGTTCCGTTCGGCGAGTTCTTCGACGTGCTGGAGATTTTGCGTAACGGCGGCTACTCCAAGCTCAAGGTGCAGGCGCTGCAGGGAGTGCCTGATGTGGCAGCGGCGCCCGCGGCGCCGGCCCAGCCGTGAACGGTATCGACGAGCCGAAACCTCCGCGGCGGCTGTGGATCATGGCCGCGGTCACCGCCTTCGTGTTGCACGCCGGCGGCGTCGCGGTGGCGATCACGCATCTGCATGGCGATGACGACGACGGTGTTCCCGGCAACAGCCTGATCGACATTGGCGTCGATACCGCTGCCGAACGCGGCGAGGCGTCCGAGCTGCCGCCAGGGCCGGACAGCAATGCCTCGGTCGCAGCCCCGCAGCTCGCCGAACAGAAGGCGGAGGTCAAGGAGAGCGAACTGCCGCAGGACAAACCGACCGACGAGGAAGCGGATCGAGTCGTCACGCCGAATGAATCGAAGAAGCCGAAGGAGGACGAGCCCAAGGTCGCGGCGGTCCAGACCCAGGCCTCGACCGAGTCGGTGGCGGCAGAGGAAACCGCGACGCAGCGCGCGGACAGTCCGGCGCGGAAAGCCGTGGTGGCCTGGCAAAAGGAACTGGTGGCGCATCTCGACCGGCACAAGCGCTATCCCGCGGAACGCCAGCAGAAGGCCGCAGAGATCCATGTCCGTTTCACCCTCGACCGGCTCGGCCACGTGCTGGCGACGTCGATCGAAAAGAGTTCGGGCGACAGCGTGTTCGATGAAGCGGCGCTGGCGATGGTGCGCCGCTCCGATCCGGTGCCGCCGCCGCCGCCCCTGGTCGCCGACGACGGTTTGAGCTTCACCGTGCCTGTGATCTTCCGTGTCAAGGGCGTGAAGGGGTAGGGCGCGCAGCGATTGTTAAACCCTCATGGTGAGAAGGCGCCAACGGGTCCGCGCGTAGCGCGGCCCGATGACAGGCTCCGCGCCGTCTCGAACCACGAGGCCCCGCTGGTGCCATTCATCCTTCGAGACGCCGCGGAGCCTGTCATCGGGCGCGCATTCGCGCGACCCGTTGGCGGCTCCTCAGGATGAGGTCTGACAGGGACAACGCAATGGAACAAAAAAATGCCGGCGATCGCTCGCCGGCATTCTTGTTTGTCGCTTTCTATAGAGCTCAGCTCTTCTTCAACAGCGGGCAGACGCTCTTGTCGAGCGGGATGAAGGCTTCATCCGCCGGGATGGTGGCGACCAGCTTGTAGTAATCCCAGGGATACTTCGACTCTTCCGGCTTCTTGACTTCGAACAAATAGGCCGGGTGGATCTTGCGGCCGTCGGCGCGGATCGAGCCCTTGCCGAACAAGGGATCGTCGGTCGGTATTTCCTTCATCTTGGCGACCACGGCGCGGCCGTCATGGGGATTGCCGCCGAGCGCTTCCAGCGCCTTGAAGTAATGGATCAGCGAGGAATAGACGCCGGCCTGAACCATGGTCGGGGGCTGCTTCTTGAACTTCTCGTTGAAGCGCTTGGTGAAGGCGCGGGTGCCGTCGTTCATGTCCCAGTAGAACGTCTCGGTGAAGTTCAGGCCCTGCGACACCTTCAGGCCGAGGGAATGCACGTCGGTGATGAACAGCAGCATGCCCGCGAGCTTCTGGCCGCCGGACACGATGCCGAACTCCGCCGCCTGCTTGATCGCGTTGGTGGTGTCGCCGCCGGCGTTGGCCAGGCCGATGATCTTGGCCTTCGAAGACTGCGCCTGCAGCAGGAACGAGGAGAAGTCGGCATTGTTGAGCGGATGCTTGACGCCACCGACCACCTTGCCGCCGTTGGCGGTGACGACCGCTGCGGTATCGCGCTCCAGCGCATGACCGAACGCATAGTCGGCGGTCAGGAAGAACCAGGTGTCGCCGCCGGATTTCACCAGCGCCTTGCCGGTGCCGTTGGCGAGCATCCAGGTGTCGTAGACCCAGTGCACGGTATTGGGCGAGCACTGCGCGCCGGTGAGGTCGGACGACGCCGAACCGGAGTTCAGGTTGACGACGTTCTTCTCCTTCGCGAGGTTGGCGATCGCGAGGCCGACGCCGGAAGAGGCGAGATCGACGAACACGTCGACCTTCTCGACATCGATCCACTGCTTGCCGATGTTGACGCCGACATCCGGCTTGTTCTGGTGATCGGCCTGGATCAGGTCGATCTTCCAGCCCTTCGCCAGCAATCCGGAGTCCTCGATCGCCATCTGCGCTGCGACCGTCGAGCCGGGTCCGCCGATGTCCTGATAGAGGCCGGACTGGTCACCCAGGCTTCCGACCTTGACGACCTTGTCCATGGTTTGCGCCGAGGCGCCGCCAGCAAGTAGCGCGTTGCCGGCCAGCACCAGGCTCGTGGTCATGATCAAGGCTGCGAGTGATCGCTTCATTTCCCCTCCAAAGGATATTGTCGGTTTTTAGCCGAATTGAAGCGGCCATTATGCCCGGCATTGCGACCGCCGCCTAGCCGTTGCGACTAATGGCCCGGGCAGCGGATATTCCGTCGTGAGGGAATTCGGCGAAGCGTTCCGGTAACCGGGACCGGGCAGGGCGGAATGAAGCCTTGCGGGGATTACCAATGTGATAGTTGCTGGAGGAGATGCTGGAGCCATCGTTCCCTCCAGAGATCCAAGAGGCGCCCCGAAGCATGGCAAATGTCCCCAAATTGCTGACACGCCACGATGGAGCGGTCGCCGTCATCACCATCAATCGTCCCGAGGTGCGCAACGCGCTCGACAATGAAACCGCTGCGGCGCTGACGCAGGCGCTGCGTGAGTTTGACCGGGATCCCGATCGCGCCGTCGCGGTGTTGACCGGCGCCGGCGGTCACTTCTGCGCCGGTGCCGATCTGAAGGAACTGGCTGGTGGCCGCGAATACAAACCCTGGGCCGGCGATCCCGATGGGCCGTGTCACGACATTCTTTCCAAACCGGTCATCGCCGCCGTCGCCGGTTATGCGTGCGCTGGCGGCCTTGGCATCGCGTTGCGCTGCGACCTGCGGGTCGCAGAAGAGACCGCGAGCTTTGCGGTGTTGTCGCGGCGCTGGGGTGTTCCGATGAGTGACGGAACGACGGTGCGGCTGCCGCGGTTGATCGGCGCAGGACGCGCGCTCGACATGCTGCTGACGGCGCGAAAGGTCGGGGGTGCGGAAGCCGTTGCGATGGGCCTCGCCGATCGCGTCGTGCCGGAAGGGCAAGGCCTGAACGCTGCGGTCGAACTCGCACATCAGATCGCGGCATTCCCGCAGATCGCTGTTCGTTCCGACCGGATGTCTGCCATCAGGCAATGGAATTTGTCGGAGCAGGAAGCGATTGCGCTCGAGACTGAGCTTTCCAGCGAGGCACGCCGGAAAGAAGCGCAGGCCGGCGCAAATCGTTTTGCGTCCGGCGACGGTCGCCACGGCACCATCGGAAAGGTGTGAGCGATGCGTGCCGTAGTCGGCCACCGCTTCGGCGGCATCGACGATCTCGTTTATGAAGAGACCGCTGCGCCCGTGTTGGAGCCCGGCACGGTCCGGATCGACGTGCGCGCCGCGGGTGTCAGTTTCGCGAACCTGCTGTTCATCGCCGGCAAGCATCAGAACCGCCCGACGGTCCCGTTCATTCCCGGCACCGAGATCGGCGGCGTCATCAGCGCGATCGCATCGGACGTTCGCACCACGCTGAAGCCCGGCGACCGCGTCTGCGCAGGCCTGCCGTCCGGCGGATTCGCCGGGCAGGCCATCGTCGATGCCGCCAACGTGTTCCGGATTCCGGACGGCCTCAGCTTCGAGGGCTCGACCTTGTTTCCGACCATCTACGCCACCGCTTACGCCGGCTTGAAGTGGCGCGCGAACCTGCGGCCCGGCGAAACCTTGCTGGTGCATGGCGCAGCGGGCGCGAGCGGACTGGCGGCCGTCGAGATCGGCCGCGCGATGGGCGCGACCGTGATCGCAACCGCGGGTGACGACCGTAAACTCGCGGCCGTGATCGAGTATGGCGCGCACCATGCCATCAATTATCGCAAAGGCCCGTTCCGCGAGCGCGTGCTCGAATTGACCGGCGGCCGTGGCGCGGACGTCGTGTTCGATCCCGTCGGTGGCGACGTCTTCGACGAGTCGCTGCGATGTGTTGCACCATTGGGCCGTCTGTTGCCGATCGGCTTCGCCTCGGGCCGGATTCCCGAAATCCCGGCCAATATCCTGCTGGTCAAGAACCTGACAGTGATCGGTCTCTACTGGGGCTTCTACATGGCGTGGGGCAAGAGCAGGGCCGATGCAGCCTTGCGCGAGAAGGTCCGCACCCTGTTCGACGAGCTGTTCGAACTCTACGCGAACGGAAAAATCCGTGCGCCGGTCGATCGCGCCTTGCCGCTGGCAAAATTCGCGGACGCATTGCGCAGCGTCGAAAGCCGGGAGGTGATCGGAAAGATCGTGCTGTTGCCGGAATAGCGGGCATTGATTATGCCGCTAGCTTTTATCACCCGCGAAAGCGGGTGATCGAGTATTCCAGAGACGTCAGCAATTGAACGATAGGCCGCGGCGTACTGGATCCCCGGTCAAGCCGGGGATGACAGTGTGCCCGCTTCCAAACTGCGCGTTGCCCTCAGCTATTTCCAGTAATACCTGATGCCGACATACACCACGCACAGGCAGGCGAAGATCAGCGCCACCGGCAATCGCGGCTTGGCGGTTTGTCCCGTGGAGGTAGGCTTCGGCGCCGGCCGGCGAAAGGCGGTGACGTTATCGGCGGCAGGCTCGCTCGCACGTGCGGGGATCTCGGGGGCGATGCCGGTGCCGCCCATTTCCGCGTAATAGGTCCGGTACATCACCTGGATGGTGGCCTCGGATGCGTCCGCATCGGTCATCTTGCCGAGCATTTGCTTGTAATCGACCAGGAAGCTCTGTGCCTCGGCCGGCAGCGCGGAGGCGCCGTTGAGCTTGGCCAGCATCTTCCAGGTCGCAAAGTCTGCCCTCGCACGGGTGTCCGCGCGTCGTGCGATCAACATGTCGGCAGCTTTTATCGCCATGGCCCCAAGCCGATTCTTTCCCGCATCCGTCGTTCTATCTCCGGTTTATTAGGCGTTGCCGGTGAGGAAGAGAAGCGCGTCGCTGACATAGCCGATCAGTGTCCGCAGTATCGCCGAAATAACATCAAGATTTAGGCCGAGTTGCGTTCCGATGATCGGGAGCAGGATCAACAGTCCGATCAGGATCAGCATCCCGTGGGGTTCCAGCCGCGACAAAGGCAGCGCCAAGAATCGCGGCAGCAAGCCTACCGCTACCCGGCCACCGTCCAGCGGCGGAATCGGCAGCATATTGAAGACCGCCAGCACGATATTGATCAGGAACGCGTTTTTAAGGTTGTCCGCGGTCCATTTGGCGGCCTCGGCCGGCACCAAAGGCAGGGCGTGGAATGCCAGCGCCGCCGCCAGCGCGAGAGCGATGTTGGTGACGGGGCCGGCCAGCGCCACCCAGACCATGTCGAGCCGGGGGTGGTTCAGGTTGCGGAAATTCACCGGGACCGGCTTGGCATAGCCGAACAGGAACGGCGAATGCGACAGCAGCAGGACGCCCGGCAGGATCAGGGTGCCGAACGGGTCGATATGCCTGAGCGGATTGAAGCTGACCCGGCCGAGTTGCCAGGCGGTGTTGTCGCCGAGCCGGTAGGCGACGAAGCCGTGGGCGGCCTCGTGAAAGGTGATGGCGATGATGAGCGGCAGCACCCAGACCGAGAGGTCGTAGAGCGAGATATTCAATGGATCGGCCCCGGATTCGATGTCAGGCGTTCAGCCTAGCACGCTCGCGCGACCGGGGAACCGGCTACGGCACTTTTGGTAAACCGTATGGGTGTTGCGCCAGACCGTCGTCGATCCGCACCCAATCGATCTTCTCCGAGACCCAGATGTGCTCGGAAGGCTGAAAAGCGTTGCGGTCGTCAAAGGCGGCGAGCGCGACGCCCACGGCCGTCCCGTTGGTCCGCCACGAAAACAGCCTGGTGCCGCAGGCCTTGCAGAACTCGCGGTTGATCGCTTCCGAAGATGGGTAACGACCGAGCTCGCCCTCGACGCGGAGCGCGCCGGGGTCGAACAGCGCGCGGGCATAGAACGGCGAGCCCATCGCCTTCTGGCAGGTGCGGCAGTGGCAGATGCGAACGTTG
>Ga0209023_10005028_pt1 | contig 14665 bp, 15 predicted proteins | sample LakOneMetagenome_FD_187468 | JGI IMG/M metagenome (GOLD analysis project Ga0209023, IMG submission 187468) | Freshwater and sediment microbial communities from Lake Erie, Canada (SPAdes) (version 2) | ecosystem: Environmental > Aquatic > Freshwater > Lentic | place: Lake Erie, Canada...
GATGGCCGAGCTCAACCAGCCGCGCGACACTGGCGACGATCAGCCAGCAATCGCCGGCTGAACACATCGAGCATCACAACTCGATTTCCCACCACCCCGCGGGGCTCTGTCGAAGAACGGGCCGTTGTTCATCGATCTCGAGACGTGCTGCCGTGGACCCGTCGAGTTCGATCTCGCTCATGTTCCTGAGACGGTCAGCAAGCTCTATCCGGGCGTTGACCGAGTGCTGCTGAACGGCTGCCGGCAGCTCGTTCTCGCGATGGTCACGGCGTGGCGTTGGGACCGGCGCGACCAGTTCCCGAACGGGAAGCGAGCCAGAGAAGCGTTCCTGAGCGCGCTACGCGATGGTCCTCCCTGGCCGACACTCGACGTGTTGACGGACCGACAGGCCGGTCTGTCGCTCCCCGAAGAGCACCATGCCGAACTCGCCGACCACTCGCCATCGTGGCCGTCGTCGGGCACCCACTGGCCACCAGCGGGCAGGTTCAGATGGCGCAAGAATTGACGCATGGAGTCGTTGAGCGATGAGGCCATCGCCGCCTTCGCCACCTCGCGCTTCGGAGGGAGCGACGTGAAGAGGCTGCCGAGTGGCACCTGGTCCCAGGCGTTCGCGCTGACCGTCGGAGCGGAGCCGCTCGTGCTGCCCCTCGGGGGCTTCCTGGCCGACTACGAGGTGGACCAGGTCGCGAGCGGCTGGGCGCGCCCCGGCTTGCCGGTGCCCGAGGTGCTCGAACTCGGTCGTGCGTTCGACCGCTGGTTCGTCTCACGCGTCGCGTGTTCGGCACGCCTCTCGATTCGCTCAGTGAGGCGGGCTGGGGCGGTGCGTTGTCATCGCTCGTGGAGATGCTCGCCGCGCTGCAGAGCGTGGAGTCCCCTTCGGGCGACGCCGGGCCCCTGGCGGCACAGACCCGGCCGTCCGGCACCACATGGCTTGAGTGGTTGCTCGAGTCCGCCGTGGACCCGGCGGACCCTCGACTCGGCAACTGGCGAGACGCGATGCTCTCCCACGGTGGAGTCGTGGATCGCTACGACGCCGCGGTGGCGGAGCTGGATCGGATGGTGGGGGAGTGCCCTGACGTTCGGCAGGTGGTGCACACGGATCTGTCCGGGAACACGCTGGTGGCCGATGGCAGGGTCACCGGGGTCTTCGACTGGGGCAACGCGGTGATCGGCGATCCCGCGTACGACGTGGCGCATCTGACGTTCTGGGCGCCGTGGCATCCGGGATGTCCGGAACCTGAGCTGCGCGCTGCTTCATCAGAGGTCCTCGGCGACCGCGCCGATGAGCGAGTCCGGACCTACGAGCTGCATGTTGCGCTCGAGGCTCTGCGATTCAACGCAGCCATGGGACGACCACGAACGATCGAGGCGGTGCTGCACCGCATGAGCGAGCTCGGCACCGGCACTTGGGTGGAGAGCCCGAGCGCGAGTCCAGCGCTCCAACCGGCGGGCCCCGTACCTGCGGCAGCCACGACCTCGGGCACGAGACGAGCAGGGGAGGGCGGGGCCATGCCGAGGCGGGTGGGCTCGCCACGCCAGTAGAGGCCGCCGCGGACGCGGCGAAGCTCGCCGGCGTGTGTCAGACGCGAGAGCGCCTTTGCCGCGGCGTCGGGGGAGCCGGCGAAGTTCTCGGGGCGCCAGAACCGCTTGCGCGAACGAAGGACTTGCCGCCATGCCCGGACGGCGACCGGCCAGGGCGCACGTACCTACGTCCTTGTGGATGATGACGGCTCGGTCGTCGGCTACTTCGCGGTGGCGCCTCGCTTCCTTGTGCGCGATGACGCGCCGCCCCGACTGGCCCGAGGCGCCCCTCAGCAGCTTCCCGCGATCCTGCTGGCCGAGCTCGCGCTCGACACCTCGCTCCATGGCCGGGGGCTCGGAGTAGATCTGCTGGTTCACGCGTTCAAGACCGTGGTATCCGCCTCAGCGCGCCGGTGGACGGATCGTGCTGGTCGATGCGATCGATGACAGTGCCAGGGAGTTCTACGAACACCACGACTTCGTTCCGCTACCTGGGCACGACCGACGCCTCGTGATGAAGCTGAGCACCGCGGCGAAAGCACTCGAAGGTTGAACTTGCCCGAGTACTTCCGTCCGGCGATCGGGTTCGGGATGGGCTCATCGTTTGCTGCGAGGTCGTCGACCACGTGGGAGACCCGCTCCACTCAGCTTGAGGCACTGAAGGGCGATCGAGGGGTAAGGCGCGTGCGCAGAGCCGAACCACTCGTCCACACCGTACCGCTCATAGTCGATCCGATATAGGGTGAACCTATGGCTGGTCAAGCAGGAGCGGTGATCCGGGAGGCGAGACGTCGGTCTGGACTGTCGCAGACCGAGTTGGCTCGTCGCGCACATGTGTCGCAGCCGGTGATCAGCGCGTATGAGAGCGGTCGTCGCGAACCGGGCCTGTCAATGTTGACCAAGTTGGTCGAGGCGTCGGGACACACGCTGAGTATCGGACTCGTCGCTGCGCCCGACACTCCCCGGGGACTACCGGACACGCCCATCGGTCGAAAGCTTCGTCGCCGACGTCGGGCGATCATCCAGGCCGCCGAGCGACGAGGGGCAACGAACGTCCGAGTGTTCGGCAGCTCTGCACGCGGAACCAACACCGAGTCGAGCGATGTCGACCTTCTGGTCGACCTGTCGCCGAGTGTGGGGATCGTCGGACTGATCGGCCTCGAGCGAGAAGTCGCGGAGATCCTTGGCCGTGAGGTCGACGTGGTGCCTGCAGCGAACCTGAAGGCCGGCGTCGCTGCGGAGGCACTCGCCGAGGCGATCCCGCTGTGAGGTCGGACGCGCAACGTCTCGACGACGTGCTCGCGGCAGCTGCGGCGATCGAGTCGCACCTCGCACGCGGAACCCCCTGGCGCACCGCTACTTCGACACCGACCACGAGATCGTGAAAGCGACCGTCGAACACGATCTACCGCCCCTGATCGCCGCAGTCGAACGACTGAAGGCGGCCGAAGACAACTGAGGCCGGAGGCCTCGCGCACGCAGCGCCGCAACGCCCGGGTCACGCAGCCGGTCAACGGGGCATCGGACAGTGGCGTCAAGCGGACGTCCGGACGACGGCCAGGCCGGTCGCCTCGCCCGCGGCAGCAAGGTCGGCATCCCCGGTGACCAGCACCAGATCTCCGTCCGCCACGGTCGCTGCGGCGGCAAGATGCACCGCCTCGGAGCCTCGCAGACCGTGCGTTTCGGCCATGTCGCCGGCTGCTTGCGTGATCGTCACAGTCACTTCGATGTGGTCGATCTCGGTGACGATCGAGTCGAGTTCGGCGACGGCAGAGCGAAGTTGTGACTCATCGAGTCGGCCCACCCGGTGTGCCCGGGCCAGCGCTGCTCGTGCTTCGGGGTAGAGCAGTCGGGCACACATGATCCGTGAAGACTCGTTCCAGATCCGGTTGCAGCGATCGGTCGATGCTTCGCCGATGATGAGCGGAATGACGGCCGAGGTGTCGAAGTACGAGATCACCGGCGCTGTTCAGCGACGAGGTCGCTGACGTTGCCATCCGCAGCGATACCTCCTCCTCGACGGGACCGCTTCGTTGCGCCGGCCGGCGTAACGAGTCCCTCGGCGATCAGCCGGTCCAGCGGACGCGGCCGGTCCAGCGGAACGAGTCGTGCCACCGCGCGCCCGTGGTCCGTGACAGTGACCTCCTGGCCGTCGCGAACGACGGCAGGCGGACTCTCTCGGAGCGAGTACCTCGGCCGCGTCGTGCGCAACCCGCAACCGACGAGCCGTCCGTCGCTCAAGCAGCGTTGCTCGAACACGCCCGGACCTCGAACTGTGCCGCGCTCTCCGAGGTCATCACGCGTAGGCGTCGGCCTGCTGACGGTACATGCGGGCGTAATCGCGGTCGGCCGCCATCAGCTCGTCGTGCGTCCCTCGCTCGGTGATGGCGCCGTTGGCCAGGACGACGATCTCGTCGGCGCGTCGAACCGACGAGAACCGGTGCGAGACCAGCACCGTGATCGCACCGTGATCGCGATGGCGCTCCGCCGCATCACGGTACGAGTCGAAGATCACCTGCTCGGCCTCCGGATCGAGCGCGGCGGTCGGTTCGTCGAGGATCAGGCACAGGGGTGACTCGGGCATCATCGATCGGGCGATCGCGAGCCGTTGCCACTGACCTCCGGACAACTCGACGCCGTCGGCGTACATCTTGCCGATGTGAGTCTCGAGACCGTCTGGCAGCCGCTCGACCACTGGACGGGCTCCGCCGCGGTCGATCGCCTGGTCGATGCGAGCAGTGCCAGCGGATCCGGTGTCGTCGAGTGTTCGGGGATCGCCGAGGCCGACTACGGCGCGCACCGGGGCCTCGATCTTCAGGAAGTCCTGGAACGCAGCGGTCAACCGGCTGCGCCAGGACACGAGGTCGAAGTCGGCCAGGTCGACGCCATCGATGGCGATCGTCCCGGTGGTGGGGCGGTACATGCCGGTGAGGAGCTTGACGAGGGTCGACTTGCCGGCGCCGTTGTCGCCGACGAGTGCGACGGTCGATCCGGCGCAGAGGCGCAGGTCGATGTCGTGCAGGACCGCAGCGGACGTGCCCGGGTAGGTGAACGAGACGCCGTCGAGCACGATGCCGTCGACGATCCGGTCAGGAGCGGGGCTGGTTCCGCCGTGCTGCGCCTGTTCCCGGTCGTGGAGGTCCCGCAGCCAGATGAAGCGGTCGGCGGTCCGGAGCGCCGAGGTCGCGTCGCGTGCTGCATCCGCGGTCTGGGCGACGTTGGTCCGGATGACCAGTGCCAGTTGGGACACGAGGACGATGTCGCCGACCGACGCGGCTCCAACGACCGCCAGTCGAGCGGTCACGATCAGGGCGGCGACGTAGCCGATGGCGAGCACCACCCATCCGGTGGAGGCTGTCGCCGCTGATCGCAGCGCTCCGCGGAACTGCACGGAGGTGACCTCGTGCCACAGCGTGTCCGCTCTCCGGTCGAGCCGGTCGGCTGCGTCGAAGACACGGAGCTCCATCGCCGGTGCCGGCGTGAGGAACATCTGGTGGATCTGCGTCGAGGCCCGCTGGCGTTCCGCCGCCACGGTCGCGGCCCGTTGGACGTGGCGTTCCGAGCGCGGGACGAGGATCGCCGCCGGGATCGCAAACAGCGGGAGGAGGAGCAACCACGGGCTGACGGTGCCGAGCAGCCAGAGCGACGCCACCATGCTGAGGGCGAGCGCAGCGGTTCGGGTCAGCGTGAACACCGACCGCATCAACGCCGGTCCTCCGCTGCGGATCAACGCCAGGTTGTCGAGGCACTCGGGGCGTTCGAGGTGCTCCACGCCGGGGGTCCGGGCGGTGAGCTCCAACGAGGACCGATCGATCTCGAGGCCGACCTGGTTGGTGACGACGTGCTCGGCGTCGCCCATCGCTCGACTGGCGGACCCGAGCAGACCGGCGGCGAGTCCTCCGACCGCGGCAGCCACAGCGGCCGCCGCCCAGGACCGGTCGAGTGCGGTGTCGACGATCCAGCCCATCGCAACGCTCTGCATCGCTCCGGCGAGGGCGCTCAGGACGAGCGTGACGGCGAGCACCACCAACAGGCGACGGTCGGCTGACCGGGTGGCACCCCACAGCAGTGCGAACCGCCGGCGGTTGGATGCTGCCTCGATGACCTCGGCGGTCACGACGCGTCCTCCTGGTCGTTCCGGAGGCGCCCGCCCGCCTGACCGGCTGTGGGGTCGTCGGCTGTGGGGTCGTCGGCTGTGGGGTTGTCGCGGAACCGACGGGCCTGCAGGACGTACAGGTGCTCGTACCGGCCGCCGGCAGCCATCAGTTCGTCGTGCGTGCCGTCCTCGACGACGACGCCGTCGCTCAGCACCACGATCCGATCCGCCCGCCGGACCGTGGAGAACCGGTGCGACACGACGATGGCGGTGCAGCCGGCGGCGTGGTTGAGGAGCTGGTCGAAGAGGGCGACCTCGGCGCCGACATCGAGGCTCGCAGTCGGCTCGTCCAGGATCACGACCTGGCCGCCGGTCTGCGCCGCGTACATCGCCCGGGCGAGGGCGATCCGTTGCCACTGACCGCCTGACAGGTCGACTCCGTCGGTGAACGCACGGGAGAGGACGGTGTCGGCGCCGGCGGGGAGCGACTCCACGATGTCGCCGGCACCGGCTGCTCGAGCGGCTGCATGGACGAGCTCACGGGCGTCAGCCCGTTCGGGGTCGGCGAGTGAGATGTTCTCCGCAGCAGACAGCTCGAAGTGCGTGAAGTCCTGGAAGATGACCGCCAGCCGGCGTCGCCATTCGGCGAGGTCGAGCTCCGCGAGGTCGTGTCCGTCGACGAGGATCCGTCCGCTGTCGGGCTGGTAGAACCCGGCGAGGAGCTTGAGCAGGGTGGTCTTGCCGGCCCCGTTGTCCCCGACGATCGCCACCGACCGACCGGGAGCGAGGACGAGGTCGAGCCCGGAAAGCACCGGGGTCCCCGCGCCGGGATAGGTGAACGTGACTGCCTCGAACTCGATCACGGGTACATCGGGTCCGAGGGCGGGTCGGGAACTCTCGGGGACCCGACGTCGCTCGTCGTCGTGGAACCTCTCGAGCTGAGCGACGGCCGCGAGCTGCGGGACCGACGCCTCGATCGAGAAGGCCTCCCAACCCATCGGCCCGAGAACACGAGCGACTGCGACGACGCCGCCGAGCGCGGCGGTCAACTCGGCCGGACCGATTGCGCCGTCGACGGCGAGCCGGGCGAGTACCAGGAACGGAACCAGGGCCGCCAGGGCGTTGAGCGCGAACACCTCAAGGTGCAGGCGGTTGGCGCCGAGCAGGACCCGGGAGAGCTCGTCAACCGGTCGGCGTGCGTGGCGGTGGTAGCGATGCAGCGCCCAGTCGGCGAACCCGAAAAGGCGAACCTCCTTTGCGCCGTGCCGGCCGCCGAGGATCTCTGACCAGTAGCTCGCGGCACGCCCGTCGGCAGTGGTGTCGACCATGCCCGACGCGATCGCTGTCGCGTAGTGCCGGCGCAGCAGGCTTCGCTGCCAGGCGATGAACACGAACGCTGCGATCGCTGCGGGGATCGATGCCTTCGCGACGACCAGCGCCGCTGCGAGTGCTCCGACGAACCGGGTCAGGAGCCACAACTGACCTTCGGCCCCGGCGCCGAGGTTGAAGAGGTAGGCGTTCTCGATCGGGAGAGCGGCGGCGTCACGGACGACCTGGGACTCCAGGTGCTCGACGCCTGCTCGGGCCGACACGGCACGGCGGACGGTGTGTCGCACCTCGCCGTTCACCGTGGAGGCCGTCCAGTCTCTGATCGGTACGAGCAGCGACTGCGACACCTGATCCACTGCCAGCAGGATGCCCACGACGACCAGCGGCACCGCTGTCGCCGACAGGTTGGAGCTGGACCCGGTGAGATCGACCACGCCTGCGACCAGCCAGGCGACGGCGAGCGCGATGACGGCAGGGAGGAGCGACACCACGAGCATCGCGACGGTCACCCCGATCCGCGGTCCGATGGGCACTGCCCGAAGCAGGCGGAGCAGTGCGAGCCGATCCCGGAGCAGTGACCGCATCCGACGTGGTCGAGAACCTTTGGCTTCTGAGGCCGTCACGGATCGCACCGTAGTAGACAGACCGACCATCGGTCGGTGAAATTCGGTTCCTCAGGGAATGGGTCCACAATGAACGGGTGACGGTCCGCCAGGAGCAAGCCGCTCAGTCCCGACGACACCTCGTCGACACCGCACTTCGGCTGTTCGTCGATCAGGGCTACGTCGCCACGCCGATCACGCAGATCCTCGACGAGGCCGGCGTGTCACGCGGTGCGCTCTACCACCACTTCCCGGATGGGAAGCAGGAGCTCTTCGTCGCCGTCGTCGACGTGGTCGACCATCAACTGCACGAGGGGTTCGAGGGGATTCTGAACGCTGTCGACTCGCCGGTGGAGCAGATCGCCGCCGGCATCGACCTGCTCCTCGGTCTCGCGTCGGACCGGGAGTTCGCTCGCATCATCCTCATCGAGGCAGCCGCGGTGATGCCCGGAGCGTGGACCGACGGATCGGAGTTCGTGCTGCTGCGCGACCGCCTGGGAGCGGCCGTGGACGCGGGGGAGATCCGTCCGGTCCCGTTGGACGCGACGACCTCCGCTCTCTACGGCGCTGCACGGCGCGCCGCCGACTTCGTGGCCCGGTCGTCGGAGCCGGCCATGGCCGCAGCGGACTGCCGCACCGCCCTGCAATTGATGCTGGAAGGCCTTCGACTCCCGTGACGGTGCGTTGACCGTCGGCTGGTCGGGCATGCTGCGTTGATGGGCACGGTGACGACAGCAGACGGTGTCGAGCTCTGGTGGGCTGCTGAGGGAGCGGGACCAGCGGTGCTGCTCGTTCCGGGGAGAGGCGACCCGTCTGACCTGTTCCCTCAGGAGTTCCGCTCGGCGTTGGTGGCCGGGGGCTGTCGGTGCTCCGGTGGGATCCACGCGACACGGGGCTGTCGGCGGATGGCGGGCACAGCTACACGATGTCGACCCTGGCGGACGACGCTGTCGCGGTGCTCGACGCTGCCGGCTGCTCCTCAGCGCATGTCGTCGGGATCTCGATGGCCGGCTTGATCATGGCCGACCTGGTGTCGCGCCACGCGGAGCGGGTGTCGTCGCTGACCTTCGTCGCAGCGATGAGCCCGGATCCGGACGCGGGGATGGGCGACGACTTCTTCGGCCCGGCAGGTATCGACCCGGCGGAGCGGCTGGGTGGACTGGTGCACGCGATGGGCGAGACCTCGCCGACGGATCGGAACTGGGCGGCCGAGACGTTGGCGGCCGGTGACCGGCGTGCTCCGCATCGGCCAGAGGCGGTTGCACGACACCAGGAGGCCGCCTTCCGGCTCGGCTGGCCGACGATGGACCCCTGTCCAGCGTCGCGGTACCGACGCTCGTCGTACACGGAGCGAAGGATCGTGTGCTGCCGGTCGCTCATGCCGAAGCATTCGGGTCCGCCGTGACCGGCGCGTCGGTCACCGTGATCGCCGACATGGGACACATCCCGAGGCTCGGGGACTGGCTGTGGATTGCTGAGCAGATCGTGCAGATGGCGGACCCGGATCGCGCGTGACGTCCGGGCACGTCGAGTGGTCGGTTTCGACCTGGCGACACTGGCCACGGGATGTCCCCGTTGGTGGCCAGATGCGGTCCTCGTTGGTGACGATGAGAAGGACCGCCGCCGGTCCCGAGCGGCCTGCGTATTGGACCTTGACAGCCGCCAGGTGTACTGCCATTGTGATGCCATGGCGGTGACCAAGGACGAGCGGCTCCAGATCCGGGTGGATCCCGCTGAGAAGCGCCTGTTGGAACGCGCCGCAGAGGCATCGCACATATCGGTGTCGGCGTTCGTGCTCCAGTCCGCCGCCGCTCAAGCCGCAGAGGTCCTCGCCGAGCGTCCGCTCATCGAGCTCAGCCCAGAGGCGGCGGCCGCTTTCACCGAGGCGCTCGACGCACCAGCGACGGTGAACCAGCGTCTCGCGTCGGGGCTCCAGCGGCCGCGGAAGTTCCGCTGGCTTGGCTGATCTTCGTAGGCCCGAGCCACTCGACCCCAAGGTCCACGATCGCTCGACTTTTGACTCCGGAGCGCCGGAGCTCGATGAGTGGCTCCGCCAGCACTCGACACAGAACCGTCGCAGGAACACCGCCGCGACCTGGGTCATTGCCAGCGTCGACTCGGTCGTTCTCGCCTATGTGAGCTTGGCGATGACCAGCATCGATCGCGGCGCCGCGCCACCCACCATTGCGAAGCACGCGCCTGATCCGGTGCCCGCACTCCTGATCGGCCGATTGGCCGTCGATCGGTCTGTGGTCGGGCTCGGCGTCGGAACCGCGCTCGTCGCATACGTGCTCGCCACCGCCGTCGACCTGAACGTTCGAGCGGCCTGTCGAGCCGTGGTTGTGAGCGCGCTCGATGGCCGCGCCCAATCGTGGTGGGAGCGCCTGGGCTTCCACCCGTTCGGCCATGCGGACGACGGCAGCCTCGACCTCTACCTGCTCACCACCGAGATCGAGGCCACGCTGCGATCCCTGGGCTGACCAGCTCACCTGGGTTGCTCGACCGTGCGCCGGCTGGCTGAACGCGGAGATCGCCCACACGTGGGTGCAGCTCAATCGGCGAGGGTTCAGCAAATGCTGGCTGTCGGTACCGGGGGAGTCGGGTATTGGATCGGTCCGCCAGGTGAGGGTGGGCAGCGAGGGTCGTCGACGCCAGCGTCATCGTCGAGCTCATTGTGAACGACCTTGACCCAGAGCTCCTCGGTGACGAGGAGCTCGCGGCGCCCCACCTCATCGACAGCGAGGTGACCAACGTTCTTCGGCGTCTCGTCGTTCAGGGGATCCTGACCGAGCAGCAAGGAACGTCCGCGTTCGACGGCTTCACCCGCCTCGTTCTGACCCGATTCCCCGCGGACTGGCTCCGGCCGAGGATGTGGGCACTCCGGCACAATCTCAGTGCCTACGACGCCACGTACGTCGCGCTTGCCGAGATGACCGGGGCGACGGCGCTGCTGACGACCGATGCGCGGCTGGCACGGGCGCCAGGAGTCAGCTGCCCGATCGAACTGTCCTGAGCGTCGGAGCGTCAGAGCGGCATGCGAGCGACCCCTCGGCGGGATGTGTTCAGGAGGGTCGGATCAGCGCTCACCCACAACCCACGTTTCACCCACAATCCACGTCGGTGACGTGGACGACGACTCGGCCGGCTTCGTCGCTGGCGGCGAGGTCGACCAGCGCGAGGATGCGCCAGTCGTGGTCGTCGGCGGGGTCGTGGAGGATCTGGCGGACCGACCAACATCCGGGGTAGTCGACCGGATGCTCGTCGATCATGAGCAGGGCGGGGTTGCGGGCGTCGGAGCCGATGCCGAGGGTGCCGTGCTCTTCGAAGTACGGAGCGATCGCGTCGAACCAGCGCTGGATGTCCCAGCCGTCGTCGCCGTCGAGCGCCTCCAGCGCTCCCCACTGTCGAGTGCCGAGGAGCTCGACTCGTTGGAACAGTGCGTTGCGCACCGCCACGGTGAACGCCCGACGGTTGGCCGTGAGGGCCGGCGGGGGCAGGTCGATCGGCGAGGCCTCGGCGGAGCCGTCGGCCTCGGCGCTCGGGTTGCGCAGCGCTTCCCACTCGTCGAGCAGGCTGGAGTCCACCTGGCGGACCAGCTCGCCCAACCACTCTGTCAGGTCGATGAGCTCGTCGGTCTTGGCGTCCTCGGGGATCGTCCGCATGAGGGTCTTGTAGACGTCGGACAGGTAGCGCAGGACGGTGCCCTCAGAGCGGGCCAGGTTGTAGAAGCGGATGTAGTCGCCGAAGTCCATCGCCCGCTCCCACAGGTCCCGGGCGACGGACTTGGGTGAGAGCGGGTGCTCGTCGACCCATGGGTTGCGTTCGCGGTACACGCCGAACATCGGCTCGAGCAGCTCTGCGAGCGGCTTGGGCCACGTGATCTCGTCGAGCGCGGCCATCCGCTCGTCGTACTCCATGCCCTCGGCCTTCATCGCTGCCACCGCTTCGCCCTTGGCCTTGAACAGCTGCGCGCTCAGGATCTGGCGGGGGTCGTCGAGCACGGCCTCGATCACCGACACGGTGTCGAGCACGTAGGTCTCGGATTCGGGGTCGAGCAGCTCCAGTGCAGCCAGGGCGAACGGTGCGAGCGGTTGGTTGAGTGCGAAGGTCTGCTGCAGGTCGATGGTGACCCGCACGGTGCGGTCGAAGTCGTCGGGCTCGTCGAGCTCCTCGACTACCTCCGCGTCGAGGAGCGAGGCGAACAGGTCCTCGGCGCGGGCGACGTGCTCGGCCCGCCTGGTGTCGGTCTCGTAGTTCTCGGTGAGGAGACGGTGCAGCGCTGCCCGCCCGTCTCCGGGCCGGTCGAGCACGTTGAGCAGCATCGAGTGGCTCACCGTGAAGCTCGACGTGAGCGGCTCGGGTGGAGCGGACACCAGGCGGTCGAACGTGGGCTGACCCCATGACACCTGGCCAGGAGGCGGCTTCTTCTTCTGGATCTTGCGGACCTTCTTGTCCTGCGCGGTCCGCGCCGCTGCCTTCGCGGCCGCCTTGTGGTTCTCGATGACGTGGTCAGGGGCGAGGGCGATGACGGTGCCCATCGTGTCGAAGCCGGCTCGCCCGGCGCGGCCGCCGATCTGGTGGAACTCCCGAGCGCTGAGCAGGCGGGTCGACGTGCCGTCGTACTTGGCGAGGCCGGTGAAGACCACGGTGCGGATGGGGACGTTGATGCCGACGCCGAGGGTGTCGGTCCCGCAGATGACCTTGAGCAGACCGGCCTGGGCCAGCCGTTCCACCAGTCGTCGGTACTTGGGCAGCATCCCCGCGTGGTGGACGCCGATGCCGTGGCGAACGAACTTCGCGAGCGTCCTTCCGAGCCCGGCGGCGAACCGGAACCCGCCGATCAGCTCGGCGATCTGGTCCTTCTCGGCTCGCGTGAGCAGCTTGAGGCTCATCAGCGACTGCGCCCGCTCGACGGCAGACGCCTGGGTGAAGTGAACGACGTAGACGGGGGCCTGGTGGGTGGACAGCAGCTCCTCGAGCACCTCGGTGAGCGGCGTCATCCGGAACTCGTGGACGAGCGGGATGGGACGGGTGGCCGAGCGGACGACGGCGACGGGCCGGCCGGTGCGCTCGGGGAGCGTCTCGGTGAACCGGGTCACGTCGCCGAGCGTGGCGGACATCAAGATGAACTGCGCGTCGGGAAGTTCGAGCAGCGGGACCTGCCACGCCCAGCCCCGGTCGGGATCCGCGAAATAGTGGAACTCGTCCATGACGACCTGGCCGACGTCCGCGGTGCGGCCCTCGCGTAGGGCGAGGTTGGCGAGGATCTCCGCAGTGCAGCAGATGATCGGGGCATCGGGGTTGACCGAAGCGTCGCCGGTCAGCATGCCGACGTTGTCTGCGCCGAACGTCGCCGACAGGTCGAAGAACTTCTCCGACACCAGGGCCTTGATGGGTGCGGTGTAGTAGCTGCGGCGCCGATCGGCCAGGGCGGCGAAGTGGGCGGCGACCGCGATCAGGCTCTTGCCGGAACCGGTGGGCGTGTCGACGATGACGTGGGCGCCGGCGACGATCTCCAGGAGTGCCTCCTCCTGGTGCGGGTACAGAGTGAGCCCGCTGGCCTCGACCCAGCCGAGGAACGCTTCCATGACCGCATCGGGATCGGGGTGCGTCGGGACGAGCTGGAACAGGTCGGTCACCCCGGCAGCGTAGGAGGCCTGGGGCGAGTCCCCTTCGCTGCCCGGGCCGTGGCAAGCATGCCCGCGGACAATCGGACGGGGGTTGGAACGCTGCGACGGTGTCATCGGCCAGGGCTTGGCGGTGCGCTGACTGGGTTGGCGGTGATGACGTACATGGCCGTCGTGTACCGTGCCGACGTGGCCGTCGTGTGGTTGAACGGCGCCTTCGGCGTGGGAAAGACCACAGTGGCTGCCGAGCTGGCACGGGTCCTGCCGGGCGCTCGGCGCGTAGATCCGGAGCGGATCGGGTTCGTGATGCGCCGGACCTTCTGGCGTGGTGTCGATTACCAAGACGTCGCCCTGTGGCGCCGCATGACATCTGTGAACGTGTCGCGAGTCGGACGAAAGGCCACTGCGATCGTGCCGATGACCGTGACCGACATCGGTGTCTTCGACGAGTTGACCTCCGGCGCACAGGTGTTCCTCCTGACCGCAGATCGAGCGACGCTCGAGCACCGTATTGCTGGAAGCCTTGAGGGGCGTGAGTGGAGATCGTCGCAGGTCGACCGTTGTCTCGGCGCGTTCGAAGGCACGCAATTTGGCACGCCTGTTTCAACGGTGGGCCGCAGCCCCGCGGAGATCGCAGGTGAGATCGCCGATGCTGTCCGACAGGGCGCAGCCTGCTGATCTCACGGCATCGCTACGATCCCTCTCGTGGTGAAAGATGAGCCACAGGTCGCCTCGGCAAGGATCCTCGGAGGCGTTGGCGCGGTCGCCCACGACGGTTCGCTCATCGACGTGCCGAGCTCGACGCAGCGGCGACTTCTCGGGATCCTCGCCCTCGAAGCGCCACGATCCGTGCGGCCGGAACGGCTCGCGTCGCTGCTGGGTGTGAGCTCCGGTGCCGTGCGCACGACCGTCGCTCGGTTGCGGTCCTCGGTCGGTTCGGTCACGCTGCGTCGGACCGCCAACGGCTACTCCTTGACCTGCGATGTCGATGCCGGATGCTTCTGCAACGCCGTGGCACGAGCGAGCGGCTCGACGGCCCCGAGCCCGGTGTTGCAGGAGGCACTGATGCTGTGGGGCGGAGCTCCGCTCGAGGAGTTCGCAGATGAGGCATGGGCACACGGCGAGGTCCTTCGGCTGACCGAGCTCCACGACGGGGCGATCGACGACTTCGCCGAACTGCTCGTCGAGGCCCGCCGGTCCGTCGACGCTGTGGCGCTGCTCCAGCGCCAAGTGGACGGACGTCCGCTTCGCGACCGGTCGCAGGGGCTCTTGATCCGTGCGCTCGCAGTCGGTGGTCGGCAGTCCGATGCGTTGCGTTCGTACCAGTCCTACCGCTTGTCGCTGGTGGACGTCGGCACCCGTCCATCGCCGGGGGTCATCGAGATCGAGCGGAGGGTCGCCGCCGGCTGGGATGGTGTCGAGGGGATCGCGTCGGCATCGGCGGTGACGTCCAAAACCGTCTGACGCGGCACTGACGCGGCACTGACGCG
>Ga0209023_10005029_pt1 | contig 14665 bp, 18 predicted proteins | sample LakOneMetagenome_FD_187468 | JGI IMG/M metagenome (GOLD analysis project Ga0209023, IMG submission 187468) | Freshwater and sediment microbial communities from Lake Erie, Canada (SPAdes) (version 2) | ecosystem: Environmental > Aquatic > Freshwater > Lentic | place: Lake Erie, Canada...
CCGATCTGTCGGCATGGTTGCCAGCATGGAAGGCGTGGCGGTAGTTCATACGGCTACAGAGGAGGCGCGCGGCATGGCCAAAGTTCTAGGCATTGGTGGACTGTTTTTCAAAACGGCGGACGCCGCCGCGCTGCGCGCATGGTATCTGCGGGTGCTCGGTTTGGAGATCGCCGAATGGGGGACGTTCTTCAACCTGAAAGAAGCGGCTGAGCAACCCGGCGCCGGCGTCGTCTTCAGCCCGTTCAAGGCCGAGACCGACTATTTCGAACCATCGACCAAGGACTACATGTTCAACCTGATGGTCGATGACATGGATGGCATGCTGGCGCGGGCGAAAGCCGAAGGCGTCGAACCGATCAAGCAAATGGAGGAGGGCTACGGCCGCTTCGCACACATCATGGATCCCGAAGGGCGCAAGATTGAGCTCTGGCAGCCGAAGGCGGCGGCGGAAGGATGAGCGCGTTTCGCGACAACCCGGCCCGCAGCCGCTACGAACTCGATGCACCGGAAGGCGTGACGTTCGCGGACTATCGTGAGGTTGGCGCGGCACGCGTGCTAACGCATGTTGAGTCACCCGAGGAAGCGCGCGGCAAAGGCTACGCCGCGGCCTTGATGGCGGGCATCGTCGCTGACGCGCGCGCCAACGGGCATAAGCTGCGCGCTGCGTGTCCGTACGCCGTGGCGTATTTCAAACGCCATCCGGAAGAGGTGGCGGGTATTGAAGTCTAGTGAGAGCCAGGATCGACGGGATAGCCCTTCTCGGTCCATGACTTCATGCCGCCATCAAGCGCCACAGCGCGCGTGAAGCCCATGCGCCGCAACGTGGCGGCGGCCAATGTCGAGATCTTGCCGAAGTCGCAATAGGTGACGATCCGGATTGTCGGATCGGGCAGCGCTTCGTTCACCTTCAACTCGAGCTGTCCACGCGGCAAGTGTTTTGCACTGGGAATGTGCGCCGCCTCATAGGCGTCCTTCTCACGCACATCGAGCACCAGCAGATCGTTCGCGCCGCCTTGGACATGCGCCTTCACTTCTTCCATCGACATGAACGGCACTTCCGCCGCCGCCTCGTTCAAGAGCTGCGCAACGCTGACGCCGCCGCTCATGTTCACGCGCAGGGCTTCAGTCAAATGCTCCGGCTGCGAGAGTGAAAGCGTCCGCATCATTTCCACGAAGTCAGCGCGCTCGCGCTTTTGCAGGCGCGGGTTGCTTTGGATTTCCTGCTCAAGGATCGAGCAGCTGTGGCCCTTATAGTCATGTGCGGGGTAGACGCGCAGCTTCGGGTCGAGCTTCAGCAACTTGTTGAAGAGGCTGTCATAGAGTTCGTCCGGATCGCCCGTTGGCAAGTCGGTGCGACCCGTCGCGCCGATCAGCAACGTGTCACCGGTGAACACGCGATCGTTTGCTACGAGGCTCATCGAATCTTTGGTGTGCCCCGGCGTGTGCAGAACGCTAAGCCGCAGATTGCCGACCTTGATCACGTCGCCTTCGTCAACGCGGAGATCAGCGTACGGAGCAGGCGACAGCCGGTGCGTCACGACCGGTACATTGAGCGCCTTGGCTAGTTGCTTGGTGGCGCTGAAATGGTCGGCATGTGTGTGCGTGTCGATGACATAGCGGATGCGCAGGCCGTGCTGCGCCGCAAGCGCTTGGTATCGGTTGAGTTGGCGGACTTCGGGATCGATCACCGCGCCTGCGCACGTGTCGGCGCAACCGATGAGGTAAGACTGGCACCCGCCTGTGGCGACCTGTTCAAAAATCATGACGAGACTCTAACGAAAAGGCGTGGCCAGCGCAAAGCCGCCACGCCTCTCACGTTGTTCGCAGGTGCGAGCACTCAGCCTTTGGGCTGCGCCACGATGCGCAAATATGGCTTCACCGTTCGCCAGCCGTCGGGGAAGCGCGTCTTGGCTTCTTCATCCGACACCGCCGGGACGATGATCACTTCTTCGCCGAACTTCCAATTCACCGGCGTCGCAACTTTGTACTTCGCCGTGAGCTGAATGGAGTCGATCAGGCGCAGCACCTCATCGAAGTTCCGGCCCGACGACATCGGATATTGCAGCGTGGCTTTGATGAGCTTGTCGGGTCCGACGATGAACACGGTGCGGACGGTTGCGTTGGTCGCCGCAGTGCGGCCTTCGCTGCTTGTGCCGGCGTCAGCTGGCAGCATGTCGTAGAGTTTCGCCACCGCGAGGTCGCTGTCGCCGATCATGGGGTACTGGACGTCGCCGCCTGTGACTTCTCGAATGTCGCTGCGCCAGCGCTCGTGGTCGCCGACCGGATCGACCGAAAGCCCGATCACCTTCACATTGCGCTTGGTGAACTCCGGTTGGAGTTTGGCGAGGTAACCCAGCTCAGTGGTGCAGACCGGCGTGAAGTCCTTGGGGTGTGAGAACAGCACGGCATAGCTGTCGCCGATCCAATCGTGGAATTTGATGCGGCCTTGAGTGGTCTCTGCTTCGAAGTCGGGGGCTTTGTCGCCAATGCGCAGCGCCATGGGGGTCTCCTGGCCAGATGTCCTGGCGGAATAGCACGGCGCCTCCGGGCGCCGCCAAGGGCAGATAAGCGCTCACGGCGCGCCCGCAAGATTGATCGTAGCGTCATGGACCGCGATGGTAGCGCCGAAGATTCGCGGAGCGGCGGGCATGAAGCGCCTTTTCAAATGGTTCGAGCATCCGCTGCATGCGGCGTGGGCGGCGATGGCGGGGATCATGGTGCTCGGCGCAATCGGCCCACTCACCGACGCACCGCGCCAAGATCGCGCCTGGTTTCCCTATCTCGCCCGCGCGCCGCACGTGACACTTAGCGCCGACCATTTCGCGGTCACCCCCGTCAGCGACTGGAGCTATGACACCGAGCACGAAACCGACCAGCGGTTCATCGACGCGAACTACGACATCAGCGCCGTGCGCAACATCTGGTTCATGCTGGAGCCACAGCCTGGCTCGCAGCTCGCGGCCCACACGCTGCTGATCTTCGAGTTCCCCGGTGATCGCCTGCTCGGCGTCACCATCGAAGCGCGCTTGGAGCAAAACGAGGGCTACGACGCACTCAAAGGCCTCTTCAACGGCTACGAGCTCTCGTACCATTGGGCCACCGCGCGCGATCTGTTGGTCCGGCGCGCGACAATGCTCGGGCACGACGTGTTCGTATATCCGACAGTGATTGACGCGCACGAAAAGCAATTGCTGTTACGCAACCTGCTTGAGCGCACACAATCGCTGGAGACCCAGCCGCGTTATTACAACACGGCGACATCTAACTGCACCAACGAACTCGCGAAGGCGGCCGGCATGAGCTGGACGCCGGAATACATCTTCACCGGCCGCTCAGACGAATGGCTGTTTCGCCATCAGATCATACCCGGGCGCAACTTCGAAGATGCGCATTCGCGCTCGGACATGACGCAGTTCATTCGCGCACTAAACCATATTCCAGCCGGCGAATTCGATGGCGAACTGTTGGCAGAGCTCCGGCGGCGATTTGAAGTGCTTTAGCGCTTGCTGGTGAACAGCGAAACCAAGCCGAGCACCACGCCAAACGTGCCCATCGCGCCGATGACGAACAGGACGAACGGTTGAGTCATAGCGAACCTCCAAGCCGAAATTTGGAAGTTCGTCGGCGTCACTGTCTTGATCCGGATCAATCCCGCGATGCGGCAATAAGCGCCTGACGCTCCTGCGTGGTCAGCGCGCGCCATTTGCCTTCTTGCAAATCGCCTAGCTTCAACGGCCCGATCCGTAAGCGCAGCAGGTCGGTGACCACAAGGTCCACGGCCTCGCACATGCGCCGGATCTGGCGATTGCGCCCTTCATTCAAGACAAAACGCAACCGCTGCGGTTCAACCCCCGCCACCTTCGCCGGCTTCAGCTGCCGCCCGTCCAGGGAAAGTCCATGCCGCAGCAGCGCCAATTTCTTTTCGTTTACGGCGCCCGCGACGCGCACGAGATATTCCTTGTCCAGCTTCGACTCTGGCCCGATCAGCGCCTTCGCCAATACGCCGTCTTCGCTCAGAACCAACAGCCCGCGCGAATCCTGATCCAGCCGTCCCAGCGGCGCCAGGCTGGTGGTCTTCTCCGGGATCGCTGTCGCGGCGCCGGCGAGATTGGCGCGTGTCAGCAACCGCGCCGCGGGCACTTGCCCCGCTTCCGGCTGCGCCGAAACAACGCCCACCGGCTTATTCAGCACCGCGCTGATCTGCGTGGCGACATTGCCCAGCGCCACTTCGATGCTCTGCCCAGGTTCGATCTTGCGGCCGGGATCTTCAATCAGAGCGCCATCGATCCGCACCGCGCCGCTCGCGATCAGCGCTTCGGCCTCTCGTCGCGAGCACACGCCTTCGCTGGCGAGCCATTTGTTGACGCGCTGCGGTTCAGCGCCCGTGTAGGTCTTTGTCCAAGCCACGCCAGCTTGTTAGCGGCAGGCCCAGGTCTCGTGCAATGCGTGCAACCGCGCCAGCGCCATAGGCTGGATCTGGCGCTCGTCCGGCATGCAGGCCAATTGGCGATAAAGCGCCACCGCCCGCGCCCGCTCGGCATCGGCGCCGCCGCGCAGCATGTCCGCGAGGTTGAACATCGATGGCGGGTAATGCTGCTGCGCCGCTTGATCATACAGCGCTTCCGCCCGTGCCGCATTGCGCTGCACGCCGATGCCGTCTCGATACAAAGTGGCCAGCATGTGCGCCGCCTCGAGCTGCCCGTTTTGCGCCGCTTGCTCGAGATAGGGGAGCGCCGCCGTGGGATCGCGCGGACCCGCCGGGCTGTCGCGCAGCCAACGCGCATAGAAATACTGTCCGCGCGCGTCGCCGCGCTCCGCCGCCGCGAGGAAGAGGCGTCCAGCTTCGGTTTGATCCGCGACCGGCGCGTGATCATTCGGCGCCAACACCTGCGCGTAGTCGATCACTGCCGGCAGCCAACCTTGCCGCGCCGCTTGCGCCAATCGCGCACGCCCCGTCGTCGCGTCGATGCCCGCCTGCGGTGCGCTTCGTTGCAGCACCCACGAATAATAGAGCCCGGCAACGTTGCCGGCCTCCGCCGACGCGTCGCACAGCGCTCGCGCCGCCGTTGGGCTGGGCAAGAAGCCGGTCGCTCCAGCGAGATGGCCCAGACAGCCGAGCGCCTGCGCCGTGGCGTCACCGCCGGTGGCGCGAACTTTGATTTCTCGCGCCGCCGCTTCGTCGATGCGATCGGCGCTTTCGCGCCAAGTGTCTGACTGCATGTGCTGACGTATCAACGCCAGCGTATCTGCGCCTGACCGGAGTGGGGCCGAGATTGGCGCGGCAGTTTCCGCATTGGCCTGGGCGCTGTGCGGCGCTACCAGCAAGACGCCTGAACGCACCGCGTTGATGATGCGTCCGGCGCCAAAACCAACGCCGAACAAAACTACGACGGCGCAGGCGAACGCCCAGGTCGTCGTCCAGCGTCCGAACCGTGGCGGCGGCGTCTGCAAAAGACCCGCGCGCGCCTTGGCGAGTGCGTCCGGCAGCGCCTCCATTTTGGCCTTCGCTTCGGTCAGCTTCTCGATCTCGGCCACTAAAGTCTGAAAGCGCGTGCGGAAGGCGCTCCGGTCACGGACTTTGAGTTCGACATGCGGCGCGCTGCTGAACAGCGCTGGCGCCGCGCCGCGATCGAGTTCCGCCGAGACCAGCTTCTTGCGCTCTTGCGCCAAGGTCGCCTGAGCTGTCAGCCAGGGATAGGCGGCCGATTGCGCCGACCAAAGCGCCAGTACGCACTTGGCGGCATCGACGCCTTTGACGGTGTTCGTCTCGGCCGGCGTCTCCGCCACCGCGTCCAGCCCGAGGGCTTTGAAGGCGTCGGCCAACGCGCGCGCCCGCGCTTCGTCGCCGGGCGCCGCTGCAATCAAAACCTCCGCCATGATTTAACTTGAACCGAAGCCGATGCGGCGCCGTCAAGCGTGCGCGGCTAACATTGCAGCCTCTTAAGTTCCGGCCAGCAGCCAGACGCTCTGTGAGGAAATTCTCGACGGCCTGTCGGGAGAGGCGATAGTCGTTCGTCTTCAGCTCAAAGAGGCCGCCCGCATGCTCTACGCCCTGCTTTGCTACAACGACGAAGCCACTGTCTTCGCCTGGTCCAAGGAGGAGGACGCGGCTGTCATGGGGCGGCTCGCTGTCGTTCATGAGAAATGGGAGAAGTCCGGCAAGCTGAAGCCGGCGCTGCGCCTCCTTCCAACGTCGGCCGCCACGACCTTGCGTAAGGCGGACGACGCTGTGCTCGACGGACCTTACGCCGAGACCAAAGAACAGCTGCTCGGTTTTTACGTCATAGACGTCGAAAGCCTGGAAGAGGGGCTCATCTTTGCGCGCGAACTCGCCGCGGCCAATCCTGGCGGCGCCTACGAATTACGCCCGGTCATGATCTATAACAAAGGAACCGAGGTCGCCTGATGGCCGATCTTGGCTGGATCGATGCGGCGCTGGTATCGGCGCGGCCGCAAGCGGTGGCCGCGTTGCTGCGTTACTTCCGCGACCTCGATCTGGCTGAAGAGGCCTATCAAGACGCCTGCCTGCGTGCACTGAAGGCTTGGCCCAAGAATGGTCCGCCGCGCGATCCCGCCGCATGGCTCATCATGGTGGGACGCAACGCGGCGATCGATGTCACTCGCCGCCGCGCCAAACAAACGCCGCTACCGGATGAGGATCAGATCTCGGACGATGGCGACGAAGAAGCCGTGGTCGTCGATCGCATCGATGCTGCTGACTATCGCGATGATGTTTTGCGTTTGCTGTTCATCTGCTGCCCGCCGGATCTGCCGGCGACGCAGCAAGTCGCCTTGGCTCTGAGGATCGTCTCCGGCCTGAGCGTCAAACAGATCGCCAAAGCCTTCCTCGTCAGTGAAGCGGCGATGGAGCAGCGCATCACCCGCGCCAAAAGCAAAGTCGCGGGCGCCGGCGTGCCGTTCGAAACACCGGGCGCGATTGAGCGCGCGGAGCGTTTGGCTGCCGTCGCAGCGATGATCTATCTGGTGTTCAACGAAGGCTACACGTCGAGCGAACCCGGCAGCGACCGCGCCCAGTTATGCTACGAAGCGATCCGACTAACACGCTTATTGCTGCGTATGTATCCCGCCGAGCCCGAGATCATGGGACTATTGGCGCTGATGTTGTTGCAGCACGCCCGTTCCGCCGCGCGCTTCGATAGCACAGGAAACACCGTTCTCCTCGATGATCAGAATCGGGATTTGTGGAAGCAGCCACAGATCCAGGAAGGGCTGGCGTTGATCGACAAAGCCATGCGCGCGCGCCAGCCTGGTCCATATCAAATCCAAGCCGCGATCGCTGGCTTGCACAGCCGAGCCAAAACCGCAGCGGATACCGACTGGGTTGAGATCGATGGGCTTTACGCGGCGCTCGAGCGGCATACGCCGTCGCCTGTCGTCACGCTTAATCGTTCGGTGGCGACCTCCAAAGTCGGTGGCCCGCAGGCAGGTCTCGACCTCATTGCGCCGCTTGGTGATCGGCTCGACACTTATTTTTATTTCCACGGCGTGCGTGGCTCGTTCCTGATGCAACTCGGCCGCGACAGCGAGGCCCGCGAAGCATTCAACCGGGCCATCGCGCTGGCAAACACGCCCGCTGAGGCGGCGCATATCCGGCAGCACCTGGATAATCTCGCAAAAAAATGATCGACGCTGTCGGTTCGCGCCGTCGCGGATCGTCCTAGGATCAGACACAAACAAGGACACGGATCATGTCACACGAACTCGCCATCGAACTCACGCTCGATGCGCCGGCCGAGAAACTTTATCGCTGCTACACGGACCCGAAGCTGCTGCAGCAATGGTTCGCTCCGAAGCCATGGACCATCAAGAGCGTCGATACCGACGTACGTCCCGGCGGCCGCTTCAACTTCGTGATGGCCTCGCCCGAAGGCGAAGAATTTCCGCAAGTCGGAATCTTTCTCGCCGTGGAGCCGAATAAGCGAATCGTCAGCACCGATGCGATCACCCCGGATTTCCAACCCTCTGGGCCGTTCATGGTCGCCGAAGTGACGTTCGAAGATCTTGGCAATGGCAAAACAAAATATCGCGCCGTTGCCCGTCATTGGACCGACGAGAAGAAGAAAGAGCACGCGCAAATGGGTTTCGAACCGGGCTGGACCCAAACCGCCCATCAACTCGAAGCGCTCGCGAAAACAATCTAAGGAGCAAACACGATGCCGCGCTATCTCGCTCTCTACACATCACCGCCCGGAACGCCTTCGGGTCCGCCCAGCGCCGAACACATGGCGGAGATGGGCAAGTACATGACCAAAAGCATGCAAGCTGGAAAACTGATCAGCACCGGCGGCGTTAAGAAGCGCGACACCGATGCCGTCGCAGTGCATTTGAAAGACGGCGCATTCTCTGTCGATCCGAAGCCACAAGCGCAATGGATGCTCGCATCGGGTTGGGCGATTTTGCAGGCGCCGACCAAAGAGCAAGTGATCGAAGACGTGAAAGAGTTTCTGCAAATGGTCGGTGGCGGCACGTCAGAAGTGATCGAATTATTTGACCCGAGCATGAGCTAACGGAGCGTCAGCCGCGACGGTTTGTCAGCGCGGCTGGCCATCCAGTTTTGATCGAAATCAAATCGAAAACCTGACGCCGGCGTCATCATTTCCCGAGGTAGATCGAGGGAAAATTGCATGATGAAGTTCGGCATCGCCGCAGTCGCCGCTCTTGCTGGCTTGGCGCTCGCTGCGCCGGCACAGGCAGGGGTGTTGGATCACATCCAACTCAAGGTGGGTGTTTCCGACATCATTCCAAACGAGCACGGCAGCCCAATTCAGGCGAGCATTTCCGACGCCGTCGTTCCGACGTTGGGCGTCGAATATTTTTTCAACGATCATGTGTCTGCAGAGTTGCTCTGCTGCGCGGCAACTCACGATGTGCACGCGGCCAATGGCGCGGTTGATTTGGGAACAGTCACGCATTCGCCGCCGACTTTGACTCTGAAGTATCGCTGGAACACCGAGCATCGCTTCCAGCCGTATGTCGGCGCCGGTGTGAACTACACCATGTTCATCAACAGCGACCCGCCGGCCGGGCGCAGCGTGCACTACAGAAATTCGTGGGGCGGGGCGGTCCAAGCTGGCTTCGACTATCGCTTGAACGATCACTGGTCTTGGAACGTCGATGTACGCCGTCTTTGGATCAGCACCGATGTGCGCGTGCGCAATCCGAACGTGACCGATAGCGTCGATATCGATCCGTTGGTCGTCACGACGGGCGTCGGCTATCGGTTCTGACCGCCTAAACCGGAGGTCAGGCCCCCCGTTGTATGTGTCCGGCCTTCGGTTCTGGGGACGCGCGGCGGAGTTTTAGAACTTCGCCGCGCGTTTTCGTTGGAGTGACGTTGCTTTTGGCGTCCTTACGGCCCATTTAAATCCAAAGACCGCGCGCCACCGGCCGCCGTCTCTCCAGAAAAGGACATTTTATGGCGCAGGCGAAGTTCAGCGCCGGCCAGCGCGTTTCTGTTACGCGCGGCGGGTTTGGCACTCCTTCCGGGTTTTTGAGCATCGTCAGCGCGCTGCCCCGCGAGGCCGGTCCGCAGCAATATCGCGTGCGCGCCGATGGTGAGAATTTCGAACGCGTTGTCGATGAAGCGCGGCTCGAACCGGCTGGTCATGACTGATTTCAACGCGCCACGGCCCCCACGCGTGATGGCGCTGACGCTGAAGTACCGCGAAAACCAAGAACATCTGTTGCGGCGCCTTGGCCAGGCCATCGTGCTGCAATGGGATGAATTGCCAGACGCGATGCAGGATTTGTTGATCGATCAAGCCGCAGTGGTCGAAGATCATAGTGATGGCGCCCACGAGCCCAACGATTTCGAGACCTTCATCCGCAGCGTGCGAACAACCGCGCTGGCGCCGCCGGATAAATCCGAGGGCTGAAATCTTGCCCCTCGTGTATGCTGACGGCGTACGGGAGGGGTTCATGCTCAGACGTGGTTTTCTCATTGGCTTAGCCATGCTCGCGGCCTGTTCGCAGCCGGCGCAGAAGGCTGCGCCGCCACCGGCAGCTGATCCGGTGGCTGTCATTCAGCCGATTTACGCGCGCTACATGCCGGGGGCACCGGAATTCCAGTATCCCAACCTTGAGGATCAGGCGCCTTGGTCTGCATCGCTTCGGCAAGCGATGGTGGATCAAGAGCGGCGCTTTGCGGCGATGACGGACGGCGATCCGGAGGGGATCGATTTCGACGTCTTCGTGAACGCGCAGGATTGGCAGATCAGCCATCTCAACGTCACCAGCGAAAACGTGGTGCCGGAGCACAGCGCCATCGTGCATGCGCGGTTTGATAATGCGGATTCACATGAGGACGTGACTTACAACATGATCTGGGAAAATGGCGGCTGGCGCATTGACGATATGCGCAGTGGCGCTGGGGATGATGGTTGGGATTTGCGGCAACTGGTTTCCCGGACCAGTTAGGCGCGCAAATCGGGATCGAGCTCTTGGCCGTCTTCTAGCTGCACGCCGAAGCTGTTCAGCATCATGCTGACTTGCGTGTACTGGCCGGCGGTGAAGACGACGTCCATGCATTGCTTCTCGGTGAAGTGGGCTTTGAGCGCTGACCACGTGGCATCGCTGACGAATTGGCGCGCGTGGAGTTCGTCGCAAGCGCGGATTAGCGCAGCGTCGGGCTTGCTCCAGTGTGCGGCTTGGCTGCCTTCTTTGATCGCGGCGATTTCGGTTTCGCTCATGCCGCCGCGGCGCACCATGCCGATGTGCTGGGTCCACTCGTAGCCTGATTTGCAGAGAAAGCCGGTGCGCAGAATGACGATTTCCCGCTCGCGCGACGCCAGCGCATTTCCGCGCAGAATGTAATTGCCCCAGGCGAGGAAGGCTTTGAACGCCACCGGCTCGCGCGCCAGCGTGCGGAAAATGTTGAGCAGCGGACGGCCGCTCGCGCGAAACGGCGCAAGCGCTTCCGCTTGCTCCGGCGTGAGCGCGTCGTCGGTGAGCGGCGGGATGCGGGGTGATGTGAGATGCATGGAGCTTCGCTACACCGTCTTACGCGAGAGCGGGAGGGGCTTCGATGAGCAGCAGACGGCGCATCATCGCTTCGCCGCAGCGGAGCCAGCTCAGCATGAGACGATAGGGCTTGCCCGTCAGCGTGTGCCGCGCGGCCACATCTTCCGGCGCGCCGAACAAAGCGAAGAGGATGCGCATGAACGCCTCGGCGACACACCACAACGCGACGGGCGCGTGTCGTGTGGGTCGGGGATCGGGTGAGGCGTTCATGCGCGACGCATTGTGCGCGCGGTGCGAGGGCGGTCGGATAGAGGAGAATCTATCCTCCGGCTTCTGACTCACCTCTCCCCCGTGAGGGGGAGAGGTCGCGCGCTATGCGCGCGGGTGAGGGGGCGTGGTTCAGGATTGAGCTTGTTCTGAAACTCCCACCCTCATCCGGCGCTCCGCGCCACCTTCTCCCGCCCGTGCGGGAGAAGGATGATTAGGCGTGAGTCTCTGAACAGTTGGCGCTATCAACGCCGCCATGCGCCAAGAGCGATCCATCGAACGCGCGCGAAGCTATCGAAAGTCGCCGACCAGCGCGGAGGATAGGCTTTGGTCTATGCTCCGAAATCGGCGCTATCGTGATGCAAAGTTTCGACGGCAACACGCGATCGGTCCGTATGTGGTGGACTTTGCGTGCGTGGATGCGCGGTTGGTGGTCGAAGTTGATGGGCCTTCGCACACGGACGCTGAGCAGGCCGCGTTTGACGCGAAGCGCACCGCTGATTTGGAGCGGTGGGGCTGGCGTGTTGCCCGCATTCCGAACGATCACGTGATGGCTGGCGGCGATGCCGTGTATCTATTCTTGGATTCGCGGTTTTGACTCACCTCTCCCCCGCGAGGGGGAGAGGTCGCGCGTTCGCGCGCGGGTGAGGGGGCGGGGTTCAGGATTGAGTTCCGTTCTGAACCTCCCACCCTCATCCGGTCGCTTCGCGACCACCTTCTCCCGCCCATGCGGGAGAAGGAGTCAGCAGCGCGCCGAACAAAGCGAAGAGGATGCGCATGAACGCCTCGGCGACACGCCACAACGCGACGGGCGCGTGGCGTGTGGGTCGGGGATGGGGTGAGGCGTTCATGCGCGACGCATTGTGCGCGCGGGGCGAGGGCGGTCGGATAGATTGGCGGCTATCCTCGTTAGTACGAGCCTCGGGCGACGAGCAGCTGGGTTAGAATGAGCGCCGAATCACTAAGGGGTTCAGCTATGTCCGACGACATTGGCGTTAAGCTCGACGCAATTTGGGCAGACGACCTACTGGGACGGCGTCTCGAAGCGCAGCTCATTGTCGATTACCTGCAGTGCGCCGTGAAGCATCGTCTCGATCGGGAAGACATGCGCGCATTCACATTGGCGATCGACACCGGCTACGGCGCTGGGAAATCATTTTTTCTGCGACGGCTATCGCGCCATTTGGAAATCACCCATCCGGTCGCATTCATAGATGCTTGGGCGGACGATCTGTCCGACGAACCGTTCGTCGCGATTGCCGCCACGCTTCAACGTGCCCTCGCGCCGCTAACAGATGACCCCACGGTCAAAGAGAAGATTGCCAACGTTTTTGCAAAAGCGGGCGAGTTGGCCAAGGTTGTAAGCGCGGGGATCGTTCGACGTGGACTGGCGACCTTAATTTCAGAAAGTGGCGTTGAGGCAGCAAGTGCGGTGTTGTCGGATGCCCCGGATGCTGTTCGCGAGGCAGGTAAGGCAGCGGCAGCGATAGGCGACGACGTCGCGACAACGGCGTTTCGTGGCGTGTCATCAGACAGGTTTATGAAAGATCGGATCGAAGAATTTGAAGCCCGGAAGGCCGCTGTAGCCGATCTCAAGCGAAATCTGGAGACGCTCATCGCATCGTTGCGGGAAACAGAGTTGTCGCCGCCGATCGTCATCGTCATCGACGAGTTGGATCGATGCCGACCCAATTACGCGATCAAGGTGTTGGAGGAGATCAAACATCTGTTCGACGTGCCGGGCCTGGTTTTCATTTTTGGAATGCACGGCGAGCAACTCGCACACTCTGTCAGCGCGGCTTACGGATCAGGATTCAGCGGCGGTGCTTACCTTCGTCGTTTTGTTAGCCGGAGATACGTCCTCAGAGAGCCAAACCTGGAGCCACTTGTGACCCTTCTGCTGAAGCGATCAGGGCTTAGTTCAAGTCGGCAGTTGAGTAGCTACTTTCGAGTGACGGCGCAGGGTTTCAGCGAGGACACGCCTTCCCTCGAGGTGCTAGTAACACGCTATGTGCAGATGTACGGGTTGGCTGCGCGCGACGCCTATGGCGTTGTTGAGACGCTACAGACATCCGCGGCATTAGCCGAAGGGCAGACCCTGTATCTGCCGTACCTCTTGCCGCTGGTGATGTCGCGGGTTCTCGCTCCCGACAGCAAAGAACTTGTTCCGCCCACTACAAATCCAATTTGGGATTACGTGGTCTACAACACAACAACCCAGGCGAGACAGGACATTTCGCCGTGGTCTGTCGCGAAGCGGCTCGACGAGTTATTCCGTTTGCCGCACCGCGATTTCCATAATCTGTCCGACAACGAGCCAATGATTGGAATCGCACATGGCATGAAGGCCGGCAGTCGAGGTTTGTCCGATCCATCGAACTACAGAAAGCTGCTCGAAGCAGTCGGGCGGTTTGGGCCCGTTGGCGGCGAAGACGCAGCCTAAGGCCCTTTGCGCCTTCTTCCTCGATAAGCCGGCTTATTCCTTCGCACGGTCGCGCCTGTCAGTGTTGACGTTGCTTCCACCGCGCCCGCCGTGCGCCTCCGATCCAAACTCGCTTCCACGGCTTCGTTCAGTGCGCTTTGTCTTGCCAGCGGATCGTCGGCGATCAGTAGTTCGGTGGTTTGGAGTTTTTTGATTTCGTCGCGCAGACGCGCGGCGGTTTCGAACTCCAAGTCGGCGGCGGCGTCTTTCATTTGGCGTTCTAGGTCGGCGATGTAGCCTTTGATGTTGTGGCCGATGAACGGTGAGCTGTCTTCGCCGACGCCGCCTTTGCGCTCCTTCATGCCGGCGCCGCGCTTGAACGACATCGGGTCGCGCGGATCGATGGTGAGGCTGTCTTTCTCGTAGACGCTGTCGAGGATGTCCTTGATGTGCGACTTGATCGATTGCGGCGTGATGCCGTGTTCGAGATTGTAGGCGTGCTGCTTCTCGCGGCGGCGCGAGGTTTCGGCCATGGCGCGCTGGATCGAGCCGGTTTCGCGGTCGGCGTAGAGAATGACCTTGCCGTCGACGTTGCGTGCTGCGCGACCGATGGTTTGCACGAGCGAGGTTTCGCTGCGCAGAAAGCCTTCCTTGTCGGCGTCGAGAATGGCGACGAGGCCACATTCTGGAATGTCGAGGCCTTCGCGGAGGAGGTTGATGCCGACCAGCACGTCGAACGCGCCGAGGCGGAGGTCGCGGATGATTTCGATGCGCTCGACGGTGTCGATGTCGGAGTGCATGTAGCGCACGCGCACGCCTTGCTCGTGCATGTATTCGGTCAAGTCTTCGGCCATGCGCTTGGTGAGCACGGTGACGAGGCTGCGGAGATCCTTCTTCGCGGCTTCCTTCACTTCGGCGATGACGTCGTCGACCTGGCTGTGACCGTGCGCTTGCACGGGGCGGATCTCGACCGGCGGATCGATGAGGCCAGTGAGG
>Ga0209023_10005030_pt1 | contig 14665 bp, 12 predicted proteins | sample LakOneMetagenome_FD_187468 | JGI IMG/M metagenome (GOLD analysis project Ga0209023, IMG submission 187468) | Freshwater and sediment microbial communities from Lake Erie, Canada (SPAdes) (version 2) | ecosystem: Environmental > Aquatic > Freshwater > Lentic | place: Lake Erie, Canada...
CAGACACAGTAGTGCAAAGCATGAAAGCCACGCTGCGTAGCTCTCCCATTTGAACCAGACGAGGTCGCCCGGCATTGAGGCCGGGGCCACGAGGTACTTCTGGATGTGATAGAATCCACCGCCATGGACCTGCCATTCCTCGCCATCGGCCCCGGACGTCAGGTTCCGGTCACGATGCAGACCCAGATCCAAGGCTATGAAATAAAAGGACGAACCGATCCAGGCGATAGCGGTTACTACGTGCAGCCATCTTACCGCGAACTCCAGCCACGCCCCGATCACGATGAAATCATACATTCCGCGCCCTCCTGTGCCTTCAGGAAACTCTATACCCCGGTCTATCTTCCTGATAATTCTTTTAATGGCTGAAAACTTTCAACGATCTCCAGATAATGTTGTGAGGCTGCAGGCCGCGGCAGGGGAGGGTCGTTGATGTCCTATGTGAACAACATCAAGATGTTCGTGCGCGTATTCGAGCTTGGCTCGATGTCCGCCGCCGCCCGCGATCAGCGTACCTCACCCGCAGTCGCTTCGGCCCGTGTCGCCGAGCTGGAAAAACACCTTGGCATCCGGCTTTTCAACCGCACCACGCGGCGTCTTCAGCCCACAGAGAACGGTCGGCTGTTTTATGATGGTGCCCGCAAGGTACTCGAAGCCATAGACGACGCTGAAGCGGCGGTTATGGCGTCGACGCTCAACCTGCGTGGCTCGATCTTCGTTGCGGCACCGCTCGGCATAGGCCGCCGCTTCATTGCCCCGCATGTCCCGCCATTCAAAGACGACTACCCGCAGATCGATGTGCGTTTGCGTCTGTCCGACCGCAAGATCGACGTGATCGGCGAAGGTCTCGACATGGCCTTCCACATGGGCCAATTGGAAGACAGCACACTCAAGCTGCGCGTGGTAGCGGACTGTCCCCGCATCCTTTGCGCCGCGCCGAGCTATATCGCGCGCCGTGGCGATCCTGTAGATGGCGACGCACTTGTCAATGACCGCCATGACTGCCTCAACTTGCGCTTCCCTGGGGCACGAGAATTTCAATGGACACTGATCACCCCCGAAGGGCCGCGTCGGTTCGAAGTCGCTGGCCCATTCGAGACCGACGATGGCGATGTCCTTACCACATGGGCGCTTGATGGGCGGGGCGTAATCTTGAAGCCGATCTTCGAAGTGGCCGAGTATCTGAAATCTGGAGCGCTTGTCCCTATTGCCCGTTCAACGCCACCTTTGCCAGTGCAACTGTCCTGCCTGACCCAGCACCGCCGCCTGCGCGACCCTAAAATTCGCACCTTTACCGATTTCATCATCGCGCGTTGCCGCAACGACCTGACCCGTGCAAGCCATGGCATCGACCCTGCGATACTAGCGCCTTCAATCTGAAGGGAACCTCTGGAGGCGGGTACCGGAATCGAACCGGTCTTCACGGATTTGCAATCCGCTGCGTAACCTCTCCGCCAACCCGCCGGAGGTGTCTGGGAATTACCGTATGACTTTGCCTTGTGCAACCCTGACAATGCTGCAACGCGCGGGTACGGATAAGCCCTTCTGAGGATTGCCGATCCTTTATTTCTATGGCAAGACGAAGCTGTTACCGAAAATCAGACCGAAGAGTTCAGTCTATGACCGATTTCGCCGCTCGCCGCACTGTGATGGTCGATACGCAGGTCCGTCCCAACGACGTGACCAAATTCCCCATCATCGAGGCGATGTTGACCGTGCCACGCGAACAATATGTGCCTGTTTCAGCGCGCGAAGCAGCCTATGTTGGCGGCAATGTCGATCTTGGTCAGGGTCGCGTGGTGTTCGAGCCGCGGACACTTTCCAAACTCCTCGATGCGCTCGACGTGCAGCCAACCGATCATGTGCTCGTCGTAGGCGCGGGTCTTGGTTATTCCTCCGCGGTCATTGCGAGGATGGCTGCATCCGTTGTCGGCGTGGAAGATCGAGCGGATTTTGTAGGCGCGGCTGGTGCGACTGCTGGTGGAAACGTCACATTCACGCAGGCCGCACTTGCTGATGGAGCGCCTATGTCTGGGCCATTTGACCGTATCCTTATCGAAGGTGGGGTAGAGGCAGTACCGACTGCACTTCTGGCACAATTGAGGGAAGGCGGACGCATCGGAGCCATCTTCATGGATGGTGCCCTTGGAATTTGCCGGATCGGTTACAAGATCGATGGGAGCGTGAACTGGCGCTTTTCGTTCAATGCAGCCGCCCCGGTTCTGCCGGGCTTTGAAGCTCGCAAGGGCTTCCGGCTCTGAAAGCTCCGCCTCTGCGACGGGCGGGTCTTCCGACCAAAAGAAACGATACGGGTAACTACCCGAACGACGAACAGAGGCAGACATGACGAAATCGCAGCATCGCAAATGGCTTGGGTGCGCCATGACAGCGGCCCTTTTGGCCATTGCAGCACCCGTTCAGTCCGAAACCTTAGGTAACGCACTTGTTTCGGCTTACCAGAATTCCGACCTTCTTGACCAGAACCGTGCGGTCTTGCGCGCCGCTGACGAAGACGTTGCAGGCTCGGTTTCTGCACTCCGTCCGGTGATCAGCTGGGTGCTGCAGAGCCAGTATGCAGATACGATCCTGCAAGGCGAAAGCACCACCAATACCGCGCGTCTCAACCTAGACTGGACAATCTACGACTTTGGTCGCAGCCAACTCGGAATTCTGATCGCCAAGGAATCTGTTCTTGCCACCAGGCAGGCTCTGGTGGGGATCGAGCAGAACGTGCTGCTGGATGCTGTTCAGGCGTATATGGACGTGCGGCGCGCGGCCGATACTGTCAGTATCAATCAGACATCCGTCCGAGTGATCGGTGAACAACTCAAGGCCGCGCAGGATCGTTTCGATGTTGGTGAGATTACCCGCACTGATGTGGCCCTTGCTGAAGCGCGGCTTGCCTCGACCCGTGCCGGGCTTGCGGTCGCTCAGGGCGATCTTGAAGTGGCGCACGCTGCCTACAAGGCGGCAATTGGGCATTTCCCCGATCGGATCGAACGCATCCCGCCAACGCCAGCCTTGCCGAAATCGCTCCAGGAGGCGCAATCGATAGCGCTTCGTCTGCACCCGGCCATTCTCGAGGCGCAGCATCAGGCGAAGGTGGCCGATTTTCAGGTCGAAGCCGCTGCTGCCGAACGGCGCCCAACACTCGGGGCCAATCTCCGTGTGGATGATGACCTTGACGGCGGCACCAACAATTACGCTACTCTTCAACTGTCCCAGACGATTTATGCGGGCGGGAAACTTTCGTCAGTTCACCGTAAGGCCATTGCAGGTCGCGATGCCGCCCGCGCCGCACTCACACGCACTGGCATCCTGATAGCCCAACAAGTCGCGAACGCTTGGTCGGGGATTGAGGTTGCAGGTGCGCAGATTGCCGCTATCGACCGCCAGATCGTTGCAGCACAAGCCGCTTATGATGGTGTGCAAGAAGAGGCGAAACTCGGCTCTCGCACCACGCTTGACGTACTGGACGCAGAGCGCGACCTGTTACAGGCCAAGTCGGACCGAGTTTCGGCGGAGGCCAATCTGCAAGTAGCGAAATATTCGCTTTTGGCGTCTATGGGTCTCCTGACGGTTGATCACCTTAAGCTCGGGATCCCGACCTACGATGCAGAGGCATACTATAACGCGGTCAAATCTGCCCCGCTTACATCCGTTCAGGGTAAAAGCCTTGATCGAGTGCTCAAGGCAATTGGCAAGAACTGAAGCCGCAGCCATAGTAAGCGCCAAGGCGGGGGCATCCCCGCTTTCAGGAATTTGTCGGTAGGTCCACTATGTCAGAGCCGAAATCCAGTCTCGAAATCATGGACGTCCTGTCGTCAATCCGGCGCCTTGTGTCGGAAGACCGGAAGGGTGCAGTCAACGCTCGTATCCCGCCCGCGCCACTCGCAATGCCCGCAGCGCCTGAAGAGGAGACCGAGGTCGATACTGCTATTGTCGATAGTGAGGCGACCGGGCCGACGCCAACCTTGCCGAGTTTCCGTTCGGAACCCGTGATGTTTCGCACCTCCAGTCTGCCGACCGAGACGCGCTTTGTCCTGACTGCCGCACACCGCGTCTCGGAAGATACGACCTCCTCGGAGACGACCGACGAGGCGACGGACATCGATGAACCCGCAGCAGCAGGTCAGTCCTTTCAGATAGAAAGTTCTGTCATCGTAGACGAGGTCGATCCTGCCGAAACCGAACCACTGGCTGACCTCAGCTCGCTCGAAAGCACAATTGCAGAACTGGAAGCCGCCGTTGCTGGGATAGAGGCGGAATTTGAGCCGGACGGTGGTGACGCTGAGGAACTTGCCGCCGATCCCATGCCCGCTTTTGATCCAGCGCCTTGGCGGTCGGAAAGCAACGCAGCTCGTCCGATCGTCGAATATCAGGGGCTTATGCCTTCTTTCGAGAGGTTGGGACAGATTGAAGAGCCGCTCGATACTCCCATTACCGGCGAATTACCCGCTGTAGAACCCGCTGCCTCATCACCCAGCGCATTTTGGCGAGCGTCTGCTCCAGTCATTCCTTTGCCAATACCCGTACCCGCGCCCGCCGCGCCTGCATTGGAGATGGTATCGGGAGAAACGGCAGAGCCCAGGTCCGAACCGATGACCTCAGAGCGTGTGGCAGAGAACACGATGGGTGCTGACGTAGCCGGGAGCTATGAAGCAGTTCCCGCAGCCGGTGCAGAACAAAAGTTGACCACCGCGTCCGACATTGAACCGGTGCCGGAGGCCATCAGTATCGCTGACGAGGATGAAGCCAGCCCAGAGACCGACGAGGGAGCCGAGACACAGGGAAACGCCATGCGGCTGCATCTTTCCGATCGCCCGCCGGGCCGTCCGGTTATCGTCCGTAGCGGCGGCAATGACGAGGTAGCCAAAGACTTCGCCGATCTGGACTTGCCGGTCGCTCTTGAGGACGACGAGAACGAAGAAGACCTGTTCGATCCGTTGGCTTCGGCGAACATCGACCTTGAGGCACTCCGCGATCTGGTCGCCGAGATCGTGCGTGACGAACTGCGCGGAACGCTGGGCGAGCGCATCACTCGCAATCTGCGCGTACTTGTGCGCAAGGAAATTGGTCGCGCACTAAGCCAGACTCCTACCAAAGCCAAGGATTAGTCGCGTCATTGACTGCTCGCCCTGTGGGACAGGCACCAGATGAACACTCCGGCGCATATCATCATTGGAATTGCCACATTCGGGAGGCGACGAGTCCGTTGGACGCTACAGGCGGCGGCTCTAGGTGGGCTTGCCCCTGATCTTTCGCTTTATATCATGGCCAGTTGGGCCATGTACGTCCAGCACGTTCCGGCACAAATTGTCTTTCGCGAGCTTTACTTTTCGCCCGCATGGCAAAATGTCTTTGCCGTCGATAACAGCTTCATTCTTTGGGGGCTTGTTCTGCTGCTCGCGGTCTTGCGCCAAATGCCGCGCCTTGCCGCGTTCACGGGCGCGGGATTTTTGCATCTTTGCTGCGATTTCCCGCTCCACAACGAAGACGCTCGCCGTCAGTTCTGGCCGATCAGTGATTTTGTCTTCCGCAGCCCACTCAGTTACTACAACCCTGCGCGATATGGCACCATCATCGGCCCGCTGGAAATGGTCCTGTGTGTGGTGCTTTCGGTGGTGCTCTGGAAGCGGTTCCCTGCAAAGGGCGCACGGCTATTCATCACGCTGGCCTTGGCTGCGGAAATCCTGCCGGGGCTGGTGTTTCGTTACATGATTCACCGGCACTAGCCGTCAGACGTAACCACCCATTAGCGCAAAACAAAAGCGCGCCTTTCGGGCGCGCTTGAATTCCATCGTATCCGCAGTATCAGGCCGCCTCGGCTTCGGCTTCCTCGGCAGCGTGACGGCGCTCGCTCTCCTCGCGCGACAGTGCCACGGATGTCCGAATGCCTTTCGACACGAACTCCATCAGCCCCTTCACGACGCGCTCGTTCGGGTCAATCCCGGCACAGGAAAGAACTTCCCGCCCATCCCGTGACCGCGCCCACCGAGCAATTTGCTCCGGGCCATTTCCGTACTTCTTGTCATCTGCAATTGCATCATCAAGTGCGGCAAGCACAACGGCGGCAAAGAGTTTGCGAGACCGTTGACCTTGCTCGTAATTGAAAGCTGTACCATCTACGAAATCGCGCATCTTACCGTCCTGCCTTTTATTGATCTTGTGTTTCCTGCGGTGTGCCGAATATGGCGATTTTGCCTTGATTCGGTATTCCTGCATTCAAATACCTGTCATGCGTCTGATGCATGGCTTGCCGACAGCACCACATGATCTAGTTGGCTTGCCACCACGCGACCCGGGATATATAGGTGCCGGACTTCAATCTTCAACCTTTTGTCAAGGTTTTCACCATGGCCAAGATCAATGGCAACGAAATCAAGCCCGGCATGATCATCGAACACGATGGTGGCCTATGGGCTGCCGTCAAGGCCAACCATGTAAAGCCTGGAAAAGGTGGCGCTTTCGCTCAAGTCGAACTGAAAAATCTTCGTGATGGTCGAAAGTTGAACGAGCGCTTTCGCTCGGAAGACAAGGTCGATGAGGTTCGGCTAGAAAACAAGGATCAGCAATTCCTATATGAAACCGACGGTCGTCTGGTGTTCATGGATGGCGAGACCTTTGAGCAGGTGGAGCTTGACGCCGATCTTCTGGGAGACCGGCGCCCGTTCCTGCAAGATGGCATGACAGCGACCGTTCAATACTACGGCGAGGAAGCCCTTTCCGTACAGATCCCGCAAAAGGTCATCTGCCGTGTGGCCGAGACCGAGCCAGTTGTCAAAGGCCAGACGGCTGCCAACAGCTTTAAGCCAGCGATCCTCGACAATGGTGTCCGAATTATGATTCCGCCGTTCATTGGCCCGGACGAGGACATCGTAGTGCATACGGAATTCATGGAATATTCCGAACGAGCCTGAGTCTAGAACTCACTCCACCAGCGTCACAACCGCCCCGTCGGCCCGCATCGGGCGGGTGGCGCGGTCAAAGCGCAGATAGGCAATTGCCCTGTCGCCAGAGCGCGACAATAGCCGACCGGCTTCCTTGTCGCCTGCCATGATAGCTGCCCCAGTCGCGGCTTCACCCTCGACGGACACGATGGCCAAACCCTTCCGCAACTCCGTCTTATGTTTCATCCGCGCGGTGACTTCCTGCCCGACATAGCAGCCCTTGCGGAAATCGACACCATTCAGCCGCTCAAAGCCAGCCTCAAGGATGTAACTTTCATCGGGCACCAGTTCGATCCCTGTCTCAGGGACCAGATGAGCAATGCGCAGGGCCGTCCAGTCGGTCGTCTCGGCAATCCTATCCCCGGCCCCATAGTGGCGCCATCCAAGAGCTGGATGGCGCGGATCTACGACCGCCCCGAAGGGCGGCGCCCCAAGACCCCGGCTCACCTTGAGGTCAGATTTTTCGATCACCACGTTGGCGCGGAGCTTGTACATCAACAGCCGCTGCGCCAGTCCGTCTGCAAGGCACGTGGCGACGTCAAGCAAAATAGCGTCGCCGTCTTCCAGTAGAATGAAATCGGCCAGATATTTTCCTTGTGGAGAGAGGAGCGCCGCATAGACCGCACCGGACTTCAGCTTGCGAAGGTCATTGGTCACCAGACCTTGCAAGAAAGCTACCCTGTCGGGCCCGCTGACCCGCAGGACGGTCCGATTTGGGATGGCTTCGCCCATGCTGATGTCTCCTGTCGCTCCTCATGGTGATATAGCGACTGAGCCCGTCGATGGAAGGGGCGGGCGCGTTGACGTTTGCCGGAGTGGGGGATACCCATGCGGAAAAGTTGCAGGAGTAGCTTGATGAACCTTTCCCAAGGCCGGACCTATCTGGCCATTCCAGGCCCGTCTGTCATACCTGATCGCGTCCTGAATGCCATGCACCGCGCCTCGCCCAACATCTACGAGGGTGAGATTCACGACATGACAGCGACGATCCTGACCGACCTCAGGCGTCTGGCGAACACCACCGGCCATGTTGCAATCTACATCGTCAACGGGCACGGCGCGTGGGAGGCCGCAAACGCCAATCTCTTTTCGCGCGGTGACAAGGCGCTTGTCGTGGCGACCGGCTCGTTTGGTCATAGCTGGGCCAGTTCGGTCCGCCGCATGGGGGTAGAGGTCGATATCATCGACTTCGGCAAGCAGCGCCGTGCGGATGTGGACAAGATCGAGCAGGCGCTGCGCGCCGATAAAGCCCACAAGATTCGTGCAGTCCTGCTGACCCACGTCGATACGGCTTCGACGGTGCGCAATGACGTTGCTGCGATCCGCACAGCCATCGACGCGGTCGGGCACCCGGCGCTCTTTGCAGTCGACTGTATTGCTTCGCTTGGCTGCGATCCGTTTCACATGGATCAGTGGGGCGTCGATGTGATGGTTGCCGCGAGCCAGAAGGGTCTGATGGTTCCTCCCGGCCTTGGCTTTGTGTGGTTCTCAGACAAGGCACGGGCCGCTTGTGCCATGTCAGATCTGCGCACGCCTTACTGGGACTGGGAGGCTCGGGCCTTTGCCGGCGAATATTGGCAATATTTTTGCGGCACGGCGCCCACTCATCACCTCTATGGCTTGCATGAGTCCCTCAAGATGGTTCTGGACGAAGAAGGACTGCATAATGTCTGGGCCCGCCACCACCGCCTTGCTCGTACCGTGTGGGCGGCGGCAGATGCCTGGTCTACTGGCGGGGACATAGCGCTAAACGTACCGCTTGCCGACCAGCGCGGCAGTTCGGTGACGGCGCTGCGGGTCGGAAACGGCCATGGTGCGCGTCTTCGAAACTGGTGCGAGGCGAGTGCCGGCGTTACACTGGGCATTCCGCTTGGTATGGCTCTGCCCGATGAGCCAGCTTATTCAGACTACCTGCGCATCGGTCATATGGGGCACGTGAACGCCCACATGGTCCTCGGCGTCCTATCGGTGATGGAGGCTGGGATGAAGGCACTTGGTATCCCGCATGGGGTTGGGGCGCTTGACGCAGCAACATCGGTTATCGCCGAAGCATAGAGGCTCCACACCCGCTTTTGGCTAGCGACGCGTTGAGCCCCTTCGCCGACTGCCACTGGTAGGGTCAGCCGCGCGCAGCTGCCAGTGCCAGTGGCAGCGCCTTTGCCAGCACAGCAAGCTCCTGCTCGCCCCCGCAACTGATCCGGATTGCGCGGTCATGCGGTGTGATGAACGGCATCCTGATGAACACGTCGCGGGCGATCAGCTCTTGCAGCACCTTGCGGGCGAAGTTTCCATCACGACCGCAATCAATGGTCAGAAAGTTGGTAGCCGATGGCAATGCTACCAACCCGTTTTGTCGTGCTATTGCCGTCATTGCGTTCCGCGACGAGGCAACGTTGCGCTGAGTTTGCTGTAGCCACGTCTGATCCATAAGTGCCGCTAGCGCTCCGGCCTGCGAAATTCGCGACATGCCGAAGTGATTGCGAATCTTGTTGAATGCCGAAATCAACGGCACTGAGCCCAAGGCATAGCCCACCCTTGCTCCGGCCATCCCGTATCCCTTTGAAAAGGTCCGCATGCGGATCACGCGCGGATCACCAGCAGCGATTTTCGCTGCAGTACCTTCCGGGGCAAGTTCTATGTAGGCCTCGTCAAGGACAAGCAGGCAGCCATCCGGCACCTTCTCGACCACTCGAGAGACGATTTCGGCTGGATGCCACGAGCCCATCGGATTGTCGGGATTGGCAAAATATATGAGTTTTGCACCAACTTCCCGCGCCCGCTCGACAAGCGCATCAGCATCCTCTTGATCACCGAGGTACGGCACTTTGTGCAGTTCCCCACCGAACCCCGAGACATGGAAATTGAAAGTAGGATAGGCACCATCCGAGGTGACGACAGCATCGCCCTTCTCGATCAACAGGCGCACGAGATAGCCAAGCAGCCCGTCAATACCTTCGCCCACGACGATATGGTCAGCCGTGGTGCCATGGTGTGCGGCCAAGGCCTGCCGCAGATCGTGGTTTTCGGGGTCCCCGTACATCCACGTATCGCGCGCTGCGCGTTCCATCGCGGCAATCGCTTTAGGCGACGGGCCGAAGATGTTTTCGTTTGCACCAAGCCGCGCCAAGAAGGGTCGCCCGCGCGCCCGTTCCTGCGTCTCAGGGCCGATGAAGGGCACAGTGGTGGGCAGGCTGTTGGCAAGGTTTGTAAAGCGAGGTCCGGTCATGGCCGGAGAGAACCCCGCTTTGCAGCACGGGGCAAGTGAAAACCGTGTCATGACGTCCTTGCCAGGTGCAAGTGCTCTTGAACCTTCGCCCGCGCCCGACAATAAATGAACGGCGGCCCTGAGTTTACGAGGCTGGCCATCGAACAGCGTTCCAACTTTGCCCCACTCCGCAATCCGGACTACCGGATGCTTTGGACAGCGATCATGGTTTCGAACCTTGGCGGTTTGATCCAGACCGTAGGCGCGGGCTGGCTGATGACATCGCTGACGGCGTCGCAAGACATGATCGCGCTTGTACAATCCTCGAACACCCTGCCGATCATGGCGCTGTCGATGATTGGCGGGGTTCTTGCCGACAATTTCGACCGGCGTCGCATCATGATACTCGCGCAATGTTTTCTGGCCGTGATCTCGTTCGCGCTCGCGCTCACCGCCTTGGCCGGAATGCTTACCCCGTGGCTGCTTCTTGGCTTCACGTTTCTTCTTGGAGCCGGCGTCGCGCTCAACAACCCGGCCTGGCAGGCATCGGGCGGAGACATTGTCGGCCGCAGCGATCTGCCCGCCGCAGTTAGCCTTAACAGCATGGGTTTCAACCTGATGCGCTCTGTCGGGCCGGCCATCGGTGGGTTGATCGTGGCATCTTTCGGGGCCGCCGCAGCCTTTGGCGTGAATGCGCTGACTTATCTGCCGTTGATCGGGGCCTTGTACCGCTGGCAGCCCAAGGGTCTTGCCGAACGACGCCTGCCCCGAGAACCGCTTTGGGCCGCGCTGGGCGCGGGTCTCCGTTATGTGGCCCTGTCCCCCAACATCATGCGGGTCGTAGCACGAGCGGCCCTCTTTGGGCTGGCGGCATCGTCGGTCCTCGCGCTGCTGCCCATTGTCGCCAAAGATCTGCTGCAAGGAACTGCCCTGACCTATGGTCTGCTGCTCGGCGGCTTCGGCATGGGGGCAATCGTCGGTGTCGCCCTCAATCCGTATATCCGAAGTATTTTTTCCAATGAAACTGTGGTGCGCGCTGCCTTTGTTGTGTTCGCCATCGGTGCCAGCGGAGTGGGCATGTCGCACAATTTGGCCCTAACCATATTGAGCTTGCTTCTGACCGGCACGGCATGGGTGCTTGCACTGTCGCTTTTCAACGTCAGCGTGCAGCTTTCTTCGCCGCGCTGGGTAGTGGGCCGCGCGCTTTCTCTCTACCAGACCTCGGTGTTCGGCGGCATGGCGGTAGGCAGTTGGATCTGGGGCCTCATCGCCGATAGCCATGGAGCCCCGACCGCCTTTCTGTTCTCTGCGGCGCTTCTGTGTATTGGCGCTGCCACCGGCCTTTGGCTCAAGCTTTCCGCCTTCGACACGCTCGACCTCGATCCGAGCGGCCAATTCAGCGAACCAGAACTGCGTCTCGATCTGCGTGACCGTAGTGGACCTATCAAGATCCTGGTCGACTATGTCATCGACCCGCAGGACATAGACGCCTTCCTCGAAGCCATGCAGGCTCGGCGGATAGTCCGGGTTCGCGACGGCGCGCGGCGCTGGGCGCTCTTGCGTGATCTGGAGAGCCCTGAAATCTGGACCGAAAGTTATCAGGTGGCGACCTGGGTTGAATATCTTCGTCATCACGAGCGGCGGACCAAGGCCGATGCCAGCAGCTATCAACGCATCCGGGCCTTGCACCGTGGGCCCGGAGAACCGCGTGTGCGTCGGATGATCGAGCGGCAGGTGGTGCCGCTGCATGATGACACACCGCTGAAGCCGCGGCCGGACGAGGTCTGAGATCTAGTTTTTCAGGAACTTACGCCGCGCCTCGGCGGCAATCGCCTGCCGCATCTCGATCTGCGCAAGCTCTGCCATTGCGGCTTTCCGTTCGCTCTCATCGGACAGAGCGGCCAATTGCTCGCGCTGCTTCTGTGCCAGTTTTTTCAGGTTGATCTCTTCGGGGAGAATACCTGCTTCGGCCATGATGCGGAATCCCAAGGCATCGCCGGGATCTGTGAACGGTTCGGCAGGACGATCGGGCAGGGGCTTACCCTCGCCCGATAGACCCGAGAGTTTGCCCTCGGCCCGCGCCTTCAACATCCTGCGCTCTGCAATGCGGTTCGCCCAGTCGGCCATCAACTGTCTCCGATCGCCAAGTTAGAGGCAAACGTAAAAAAGAAAAGGCGACTGATTGCCCCACAGCCAAATTTTGGGTTCGAACAGGTCGCCTACATAGCCTCGGCAAGCCGTGCCAAGGCCGATTTCAGCTTTGCGACTTCTTCCTCGCCAAGGGACAGATTTCCGCGCGTCTCGTCGATGACCTCTTCCGGTGCAGAGGCTACGAATTTCGGATTGTTCAACCGACCTCGTAAGCCACCAAGGTCTTTCTCCAGCTTTTCCAAAGACTTGGCAAGTCGAGCCTCTTCCTCCACCAGATTGATCGCTGTACCGACGTTGAGTGCGAATGCCGCACCTTCAACCGGCACGTTGATCCAACCGCGTGGCGCAGCACCTACGTAACCTGATGCTCTGCCGGAGAGACCAAGACTCGCAGAGGTATCGGTCAAATTGATCTGTCCCACGACCACCCTTGCGAGCCGCTCAACTATCACCGCATTCGTCCGCAACCAGGTCAGGTGCTCGTTGGATATGTCTATCTGGATCATTTCGAGTTTCAACCCGACCGGCACGCGCATCTGCGTCCGCGCCGAGCGGATCTCGTCGATTAGTGAAATCACCCAGTTCATCTCGCGGTCAGCTTCTGCATCGATCAACTCAGCACCGCAGGTGGGCCAGTCGCCATGCACCAGCAACTTCGATCGGGTCCCGGTCAGCGCCCACAGTTCTTCGGTGATAAAGGGCATGATCGGATGCAGCATCAGATAACACTGATCCAGTGCCCAGCGCATCGTTGCCCGGGTCTCCCCCGCCTCGGCACCATCCATCAGCGGTTTGGCAAATTCCACGTACCAGTCGCAAACCTTTCCCCAGACAAAGGAATAAAGCGCATTGGCAGCGTCGTTGAACCGATAGTTCGCCAGCGCCTCGTCGACGGCCATCCGTGCGCGGGCCACTTCGCCGATGATCCAACGGTTGACGGTATGCGTCACAACGGGTCGCGTCGCAGGAACTGACGGGTCAAAGACTCCATTCATCTCGGCAAAGCGCGTAGCGTTCCAGATCTTTGTGCCAAAATTTCGATAACCTGCGATCCTGCTTGTATCGAGCTTCAGCACTCCACCCAGCGATGCCATCGACGCGTTAGCGAACCGCAGCGCATCTGCGCCATATTCGTCAATAATATCAAGGGGGTCGATAACGTTGCCCAAGGACTTCGACATCTTCTTGCCCTTGGCGTCGCGGACAAGGCCATGCAGGTAGACCTCATGGAACGGCACTTCGTTCACCACAGCCAGTTGCATCATCACCATGCGCGCCACCCAGAAGAACAGGATGTCCTGACCGGTCACAAGCACCGAGGTTGGGAAATAGCGTTTGAGCTCCGGCGTCTGTTCGGGCCAGCCGAGCGTTCCGATCGGCCAGAGACCCGAGGAGAACCAGGTGTCGAGGACGTCGGGGTCACGCCAGACAGGGTAGATCAGATGCGTCGGATCTTCCGAAATGGCGTAGTCGGCGAGACTCGTTGCCAACCGATGAATTGCGGTTTGCTTGTCAGCAACTTCAACGATGCGCGCTGCATTCAATGGCTGTGGAAGCGAGGCAATGTCAGCATGGAAGGCCTCTGCCAGGTCGGCTAAGTTTGCTGCGCAGTGATGTATTTCGCCGTCGTGGACGATTTCTTCATCCACCAGCAGAGAGCCGATATCGACCTCGTCGAGATCGCCTGTGGGGCCGGAGGTCTTGTCCGTCGAAATGTTCAAGCCATACCAAACCGGAATTTGGTGCCCCCACCAAAGCTGGCGGCTAATGCACCAAGGTTCGATATTCTCCAGCCAGTGGAAATAGGTTTTTTCGCCCGACTCCGGCATGATCTTCACGTCGCCGTTGCGGACCGCATCCAACGCTGGGCCGACGATCTGGGCGGTGTCCACGAACCACTGATCTGTCAGCATCGGTTCGATGACAACCTTCGAGCGGTCGCCGAACGGTTGCATGATAGGCTTGTCCTCGACGTAAGGCACCCGCTCCAGATGCTCGGCGCCGGTCTCCTTGTCGATCGACTTTTGCAGAACCGTAACCGATAGCCCTTCAGCGTTGATCTGCTCGACCACGCGCTTTCGAGCCTCATAGCGGTCCAGCCCGCGAAGGTCATCAGGCACCAGATTGAGCGCATCGACATCGGTCTCTGACAGGCTCACAGGTTGCTCGGCGAAACCTGCAGTCGCGTAGCCCTTGCTGACCAGCCAAGCCCGCGATGCCGCCTGCGCAATCGCCGCCGCTTCAGCATAGGATGCGCCGTCCGATCGCATCGCAGCCTTAGTATCCATCAACCGATAGCAGGGGATAGCCGCGCGCTTGGCCACGCCATAGTCGTTGAAGTCATGCGCTCCGGTAATCT
>Ga0209023_10005032_pt1 | contig 14663 bp, 17 predicted proteins | sample LakOneMetagenome_FD_187468 | JGI IMG/M metagenome (GOLD analysis project Ga0209023, IMG submission 187468) | Freshwater and sediment microbial communities from Lake Erie, Canada (SPAdes) (version 2) | ecosystem: Environmental > Aquatic > Freshwater > Lentic | place: Lake Erie, Canada...
CCACGGTAGGGCCTTTTTAGTTTTTATCGGTCACCATCATGAAGTTTATCGACGAAGCAAGAATTGAAGTCATCGCCGGCGACGGCGGCAACGGGTGCGCCTCGTTCCGCCGCGAGAAGTTCCGCCCATTCGGCGGCCCGGACGGCGGCGACGGCGGCAAGGGCGGCTCGATCTACGTGGTGGCCGACCGTAACATCAACACCCTGGTGGACTTCCGCTATTCGAAAACCCACCACGGCCGCAACGGCGAACCGGGCCGCGGCTCGGACTGCTACGGCAAGGGCGCGGAAGATGTCTACCTGCGCATGCCGGTCGGCACCCTGATCGTGGACGACCTCAATGGCGAGATCGTCGCCGACCTGATGGAGCACGGCCAGACCGAACTGCTGGCCAAGGGCGGCGAGGGCGGCTGGGGCAATATCCACTTCAAGACCTCGACCAACCGCGCGCCGCGCCAGAAGACCGAAGGCAAGGAGGGAGAACGCCGTACCCTGCGCCTGGAGCTGAAGGTGCTGGCCGACGTGGGCCTGCTGGGCATGCCGAACGCCGGCAAGTCGACCTTCATCACCGCCGTGTCGAACGCCAAGCCGAAGATCGCCGACTACCCGTTCACGACCCTGCATCCGAACCTGGGCGTGGTGCGCGTCTCGCACGAGAAGAGCTTCGTGATCGCCGACATCCCGGGCCTGATCGAAGGCGCGGCCGAAGGCGCGGGCCTGGGCCACCAGTTCCTGCGCCACCTGGCGCGCACGGGCCTCCTGCTGCACATCGTCGACCTGTCGGGCTTCGATACCAAGGCCGACCCGGTGAAGGAAGCCAAGGCCCTGGTCAAGGAACTCGAGAAGTATGACGAAGAGCTGCTCAACAAGCCGCGCTGGCTTGTGCTCAACAAGCTCGATGTGGTCGAGGAATCCGAGCGCAAGAAGGTCGTCAAGGACTTCATCAAGCGCATGGCCTGGAAAGGGCCTGTGTTCGAGATCTCGGCATTGAACCGCGAAGGCTGCCAGGACTTGGTCAATGCGATCTACCTGCACCTGGAAGCGAAGCGCAACAGCGAGCAGCGCGCCGAAGAGACCACGATGACCGAGGAAGCGCGCGGCATCAATTCGATCGATCCGGACGATCCCCGCTTCAAGATCCTCGAAGATTAAGTTGGCCGCAGTCCTGCCCGAGCGCGGCCGGCTGCGCAGCCGGTTGTTGCACCTCGTCGCCACCGCCAGTTCCCTGGCGGCGCTGGCGGCATTGCTCGATCCCGACGGCATCGCGTCGGCGATGGGCCTGTTTCTCGTCGGCGTGAATGGCTACAGCCAGTTCTACGCCATCTATGTAGGCGTCCGCCTCGCTACCGCGATGCTGGCCTACCTGGCAGCCAGGCAGGGCGACCAGCCCATCCTCGGCGACCTCACCGCCTTGTTCCTCCTGGCCCAGCCGGCCGGGCGCCTCGTCGCCGCATTCGCGATCGGGCTGCCGAAGGGGGTATTATTAGCTGTCTGCGCGGTCGAGTTGTTGGCAGGACTTTCCCTGCTGGCCTTACGGCCGCGAGGAAAATTCCTGTCGCCATGAGCCAAGTTCACCACTCCGCCCTTCAGCAAGCCACCCGCATCATCGTCAAGGTCGGTTCCTCCCTCGTCACGGACGATGGCAGGGGCCTGGACCACGCCGCCATCGCCCGCTGGGCGTCCCAGATCGCCGCCCTGCGCGGTCTCGGCAAGGAAGTCCTGCTGGTCTCCTCCGGCGCCATCGCCGAAGGCATGCTGCGCCTCGGTTTTACCGGCCGCCCGACCGACATCCACGAACTGCAGGCCTGCGCCGCCGTGGGCCAGATGGGCCTGGCGCAAATCTATGAAACGAGCTTCCGCGGCCATGGCGTCCAGACCGCCCAGGTGCTGCTGACCCACGCCGACCTGGCCGACCGCGAACGCTACCTGAACGCGCGCTCCACCCTCGCGACCCTGTTGCGCATGGGCGTGGTCCCGATCATCAACGAGAACGACACCGTCGTCACCGACGAGATCAAGTTCGGCGACAACGACACCCTCGGCGCCCTGGTGGCCAACCTGATCGAGGCCGAAGCGCTCGTGATCCTGACCGACCAGCGCGGCCTGTTCTCCGCCGATCCGCGCAAGGATCCGCAGGCGCAACTCATCGAAGAAGCCCAGGCCGGCGACCCGCGGCTCGAAGCGATGGCCGGCGGCGCGGGTTCGAGCCTGGGGCGCGGCGGCATGCTCACCAAGGTGCTGGCCGCCAGGCGCGCCGCGCGCTCGGGCGCCCACACCATCATCGCCTGGGGCCGCGAAGAGAACGTGCTGACCCGCCTGGCGGGCGGCGAAGCGATCGGCACCCAGCTCACCGCGCCGACCGGCCGCCTGACGGCGCGCCGCCAGTGGATGATCGACCACCTGCACACCACCGGCGAAGTGGTGATCGATGCGGGCGCCGCACAGAAGCTCACGCGCGAGGGCAAGTCGCTGCTGCCGATCGGCGTGATCGGCGTGCGCGGCGAGTTCGGACGCGGGCAGGTGATCACCTGCCTCGACGAAGCCGGCACGCCGCTGGCGCGCGGGCTCACCAACTACACCAGCAGCGAAGTGCGGCGCATCATGCGCCACTCGTCGGCGGAGATCGAGGGCATCCTCGGCTATGTCGAGGGGCCGGAGCTGGTGCATCGGGATAATCTGGTCCTGCTGTAACGGCGCACGGTGTCCGTGCCTTGTTGTTGCACGGACACATATTGTGGTCGAGCTGTAAAGACAAACCTTCCCAAATTTTGCCCCACGGTTACAAAATCCGTAGACTGGTCATGCGCGGCGCATGGGCGCCGTCCTTTCTTCGCATGAACCATGAAACTCAGCCGTAAATTACCGATCGGATTTGCCGCCGTCACCCTGGTCGTCGCCTGTGCCGGATTCTTCGGCATGAGCCGCATGAACCAGGCGCTCGATACCTACAACGGCGCCGTGATCCAGTCCAGCCACGCCCAGCGCGTAGAAGGCCTGCGCTCGCATTTCCGCCTGCAGACCCAGGAATGGAAAAATACCCTTCTGCGCGGCAAGGACGAGGCGCAGCGCGGCAAATACTGGGACGCCTTCCAGAAAAGCGAAGCCGAGGTCGCCAAGGAGGCGAAAGCGCTGGCCGCCATCCTGCCTGCCGGTGAGGTGCGCGATCTGCTGAGCCGCTTCAGCGGCGAACACGCGAAGATGGGCGAGGGCTATCGCCGCGGCTATGCCGATTTCACCTCCTCCGGCTTCGATGCCGCTACCGGCGACACGGCCGTCAAGGGCATGGACCGCGCACCTGTTGAACTACTGGCCCAGGCCCAGGAAGCCATGTCGAAACAGGCCGTCGCCACCGTCGCCTCTGCCGAAGCGGTGGGCAAGCAGGCCACCATCCTGAGCTACTCCCTGATGCTGCTGGGCGCAGTCGCGGCCGTCGTCGCCGGCGTGCTGGTGTCGCGTTCGATCACCCGCCCGATCGAGGACGCCGTCGAGGTGGCCCAGAACGTCGCCGCGGGCGACCTGCGCACCACGATCGAGGTGCGCGGCAACGACGAAACCGGCCAGCTGCTGCAGGCCCTGAAGGACATGACCGGCAGCCTGCAGACCATCGTGGCCCAGGTGCGCAACGGCGCCGAAACGATTGCCGTGGCCTCCGACGAAATCGCCCAGGGCAATCTCGACCTGTCGAGCCGCACCGAGCAGCAGGCCGGCGCGATCGAGGAAACCGCCTCGTCGATGGAAGAGATGACCACGACGGTCCAGCGCAACGCCGAGAACGCCCAGCATGCCAGCATGCTCGCGATTTCGGCCTGCGACGTGGCGAGCAAGGGCGGGCAGATGGTCGAGCAGGTGGTCGGCACCATGGCCTCGATCAGCGAATCCTCGCGCAAGATCGTCGACATCATCAGCGTCATCGACGGCATCGCCTTCCAGACCAACATCCTCGCGTTGAACGCGGCGGTCGAAGCGGCGCGCGCCGGCGAGCAGGGCCGCGGCTTCGCGGTGGTGGCCGGTGAAGTGCGCAACCTGGCGCAGCGCTCGGCCACGGCGGCGAAGGAAATCAAGGAACTGATCAACGATTCGGTCACCCGCGTCGATACCGGCAACCAGCTGGTGGGCCAGGCCGGCGCCACCATGGGTGAGATCGTCAGCAGCGTGCGCAGCCTGATGGACATCATCGCCGAGATCAGCACCGCCAGCGCGGAGCAGGGCGCGGGAATCGCGCAGATCAATATGGCGGTCGGCGAGATGGACACGACCACGCAGCAGAATGCGGCGCTGGTGGAAGAGGCGGCGGCCGCGGCGCAGTCGCTGCGTGAGCAGACCGCGGCGTTGAACGAGGTGGTGGCCGTGTTCAAGCTCGAAGATGCGCGCAAGCCGGTCGCCATGCATTCGCAGAAACGGCTGGCTGCGTGACGTCCAACTCCGGCATGCCTGGCCACTACGCGCCCGTGAGTTGAACGCGCGTTCGGCGAAGCGTGATCCAGTCCACCGGACTGGATCACGCCTACGATAAGATAGACGACGCGCCGCTTGCTGGCGCGTTTTCTTATCTATTCACGGAGCCTATGAACACCACGTCCCCTCTCGCCGTCGTCCAGGCCCAGCTCGACGCCTACAACGCCAAGGACCTCGACGCCCTGATGGCCACCTACGCGCCCGATGCGCAGCAGTTCGCAATGCATGGCGCCCTGCTGGCGCAAGGCGCTGAGGCGATCCGCCCGCGCTACCAGGAGCGCTTCGCCGAACCCGAGCTGCACGCGCGCCTCATCACCCGCTCCGTCGTCGGCAACTTCGTCACCGACGTCGAGGTCGTGACCCGCAACTTCCCGGAAGGGCGCGGCACGGTGGAGATGCTGTGCGTGTACGAGGTGGTCGACGGGCGCATCGCGCGCGCATCGTTTGCCACCGGCGAAAAGCGGATGGGCTGAGGCTTACATCAATCCAGCCGCCTCGGCGGCTTCCACCGCCGGGTCGAGCGTGCCGGGCGGGGCCGGGGTCTTGTCCTTGAATTCGCACAGGTCGGCGATCAGGCAGTTCCAGCACTTCGGCTTGCGCGCCACGCAGGTATAGCGGCCGTGCAGGATCAGCCAGTGGTGGGCGTCGTGCAGGAAGTCCTTCGGCACGGACTTGAGCAGCTTCTGTTCGACGATGTCGACGTTCTTGCCCGGTGCGATCTTCGTACGGTTCGAGACGCGGAAGATATGGGTGTCGACCGCCATGGTCGGCTCGCCGAAGGCGGTATTGAGCACCACATTGGCCGTCTTGCGGCCCACGCCCGGCAGGGCTTCAAGCGCCTCGCGCGAGCGCGGCACCTCGCCGCCATGCTGCTCCACCAGGATGCGGCAGGTCGCCATGACGTTGGCGGCCTTGGTGTTGTAGAGACCGATGGTCGAAATAGTGGACTTGAGTTCCTCGAGCCCCAGGTCGAGGATGGCCTGCGGGGTATTCGCCACCGAGTAGAGCTTGCGCGTGGCCTTGTTCACGCCCACGTCGGTCGACTGCGCCGACAGCAGCACCGCGATCAGGAGTTCGAAGGGCGTCGTGAATTCGAGTTCGGTGGTCGGCTTCGGGTTGGCGGCGCGAAAGCGCGTGAAGATCTCGAGGCGTTTGGCTGGGTTCATCTTATTCTTTATCGGGCGGCGGGCTGTCGGGCCGATTCGCGGCGGCTTTCAGGCGCGCGCGTTCCATGGCGGCGGCAATGATGGCGCGCTTGCGCTCCTTCTCCGCCAGCTCTTCCGGCGTATTCGTGGCTTCCGCCGTCACCGCGCGCATCTTCTCCAGCGCCTTGGCGGCCAGGCGCGCATCGTTCTCTTCCTTCTCGCGGCGCAAGCGCTCGCTGCGGAAGTCGTGGCGGCTGCGCGCCGCATCGGCGGCGTCCTGCGACCAGGCGGCCCAGCCGGTGCGCTCGCCCGTGACCGGCACCATCGAGATGCAGTCGACCGGACAGGGCGCCACGCACAGGTCGCAGCCGGTGCACAGGCTCGGCAGGATGGTGTGCATCTGCTTGGCGGCGCCGAGGATGGCGTCGACCGGGCAGGCCTGGATGCACAGGGTGCAGCCGATGCAGAGCGACTCGTCGATGAAGGCGACCGGGCGCGCTCGCTCGATGCCGTTGGCCGGGTTGATCGGGATGACCGGACGGCCGGTGACGTTTGATAAGCGGCGCACACCCTCGATGCCGCCCGGCGGACACTGGTTGATCTCCGCTTCGCCGCGTGCGATCGCCTCCGCATACGGACGGCATGCAGGGTAGCCGCACTTGGTGCATTGCGTCTGCGGCAGCTGGTCTTCGATCAGGTCGGCGAGGGTCTTGGTCACGGTAGCGATGGTGCGGCGCCTGGTGGGTGGCGAAAGCCGACATTATCCGCCAAAACCGCTGGCGCTGCGACCTGCGTGCTGGAGCGAACAGACCGGGCGGTGCGCGCGTGGTGTACTGGAGCCATCGCTAGAGACAGGGAGCCAATATGAACAAGATCATCGTGCCAGCCCTGGTCGCCACGGCGCTGGCCTGCGGGGCCGCGGCCCAGGCGCACCAGCGCAACGTGGATGAAGCACGCCAGCAGCAGGCCAGGACCGTCAAGGCCGGGCCATACCGCAGCGTCGAATCGAGTGGTCAGCTCAAGCGCGGCGAACAGCTGCCGCCGCGCTACCGCACCCACCATTATGTGGTGGAGAACTGGAAGGCGCATCGCCTGACGCAGCCGCCGGCGGGACACCAGTGGGTGCAGGCGGGCAGCGACTATGCGCTGGTGTCGATCGCGACCGGGATGGTGACCGAGGTGCTGGTGGGGAAGTGAGCCGGCACGAGGCCTACATGAACGACGCCGGAGCAAGCTCCGGCGTTTTCACATCATTCAGGCATTCGCCTTGATGAATTCGGTGATCTTCGGACAGATGATCTCGCGCCAGCGGCGGCCCGAGAAGATGCCGTAGTGGCCGCACTTGGGCGCCACGAATTCCAGGTGCTTCTCCTTCGGGATGCTGCTACACAGGTCGTGGGCGGCGCGGGTCTGGCCCAGGCCGGAGATGTCGTCCAGCTCGCCCTCGACGGTGAACAGGGCGACGCTGGTGATGTCCTGCGGACGCACGGGCTGGCCGCCGACCTTCCAGGTGCCCTTCGGCAGCGCGTGTTCCTGGAACACGGTCTTGATGGTGTCGAGGTAGTACTCGGCCGGCATGTCGAGCACGGCGTTGTACTCGTCGTAGAACTGGCGGTGCGCCTCGGCCGAATCGTCGTCGCCCTGCACCAGGTGCTGGTAGAACTCGCGGTGGCTCTGGGCATGGCGGCCCGGGTTCATGGCGATGAAGCCGGCGTGCTGCAGGAAGCCCGGATACACCTTGCGGCCGTAACCCGGGTAGTTGCCCGGCACCGCGTAGATCACGGTGTTCTCGAACCACGAGAAGGGCTTTTCCACCGCCAGGTCGTTGACCGCGGTCGGCGACTTGCGTGGGTCGATCGGGCCGCCCATCATGGTCATGGTCCTGGGCAGCTTCGGATCCTTGTTGGTCGCCATCAGCGAGATCGCAGCCAGCACCGGCACCGTCGGCTGGCACACCGAGATGACGTGCACGTCCGGGCCCAGGTGGCGGATGAAGTCCTGCACGTAGTAGATGTAGTCGTCCAGGTGGAAGGGGCCGTTCGACAGCGGCACCATGCGGGCGTCGGTCCAGTCGGTGATGTAGACGTCGTGATCGACCAGCAGGGCGCGCACGGTGTCGCGCAGCAGGGTCGCGTGGTGGCCGGACAGCGGCGCCACCACCAGCACGGTCGGCTGCTTCAGCGCGGCGAAGGCCTTGTCGCTCAGGTCCTTCCTGAAGTGCAGGAGCTTGCAGAAGGGTTTCTCGACGACGGTGCGCTCATCGATGCCGACGTCGGCGCCCTTGATCTGCACGGTCTTGATGCCGAAGGCCGGCTTTTCGTAGTCTTTTCCCAGGCGATACATCAGCTCGTAGCCGGCGGCGATACGCTGCGAGAACGGCGTGTGGGCGAAGGGGGAAACAGGGTTGGAAAACAGTTTCGAGGACGCATCGGCCCACTGCATGAGCGGGGTCAGGAAGGAGCGTTGCATCTCGTGCAGTTGATAAAGCATAAATAATTCCTTCGTTTGGATGCGCTTCGCAAACGCGCACGTCGCAATCGTTTGCGCATGGATTCGATCAATTATAGGGGATAGTCATTTACTTGTGGAAACAGTCGTTTTCACTCCCCGGAACCCATGCTTCACTTGTAGCATATTTGTGCAGGGCGCTTCGGTGAGGCGTCCCACATAAAAGGAAAGCCTGGCAAGAAGACGGGACTTCGTCGCTTCGCACTTACTGAACACAGGCGCCAGGAAACAAAAATGCCGCCCGGCTTGCGCGGGGCGGCATGTTGTCGAATCGCTTCGGAATCAGTCGAAGACCGGGGTCTCGACGCCGAGGATCTTGTGCAGTTTCGGCGAGGTCGTCGTGTACTGCATGTGGATCTTCTTGTCCGGGAAGATGTAGGGCGCGGCGCCGAAGGCGGCCAGCGCGGCTTCGTGGAAGCCCGACAGGATCAGCTTCTTCTTGCCCGGGTAGGTGTTGATGTCGCCCACCGCGAAGATGCCCGGGACGTTGGTCTCGAACTTCTCGGTGTCGACCACCTTGAGCTGCTTGCGCTCGATGTCCAGGCCCCATTCGGCGATCGGGCCCAGCTTCGGCGACAGGCCGAAGAAGACCAGCAGCATGTCCAGCGGCACGCGGCGGGTGACGCCGTCGGCGCCGGTGACCTTCACTTCAGTCAGTTTGCCTTCCGTCTCGTCGAAACCGGTGACCTGGCCGATGATCAGCTGCATCTCGTACTCGTCGCACAGGGCCTTCATCTTGGCGACCGAGGCCGGGGCGGCGCGGAAGTCCTCGCGGCGGTGCAGCAGCACGACCGACTCGGCCTTGCCGACGAAGTTCAGGGCCCAGTCCAGGGCGGAGTCGCCGCCGCCGCAGATGACCAGGTTCTTGCCTTCGAACAGTGCCGGATCCTTCACGCGGTAGAACAGCTGGCTGTTGTCGAACTTCTCGATGCCGTCGACCTTCATGGTGCGCGCCTGGAAGGAGCCCACGCCGGCGGCGATGAAGATGGTCTTGGTGATGAAACGGGTGCCGATCGAGGTCTCGACGTTGAAGCGGCCGTCTTCGCGGCGCTGCACCGTGGTCACTTCCTGGCCCAGGTGGAAGGTCGGCTCGAACGGCTCGATCTGCTTGAGCAGGTTGTCGGTCAGTTCCTGGCCGGTGCACACCGGCACGGCCGGGATGTCGTAGATCGGTTTGTCCGGATACAGTTCCACGCACTGGCCGCCGACGGCCGGCAGCGAGTCGATGACGTGGGCCTTGATCTCGAGCAGGCCGAGTTCGAAGACCTGGAACAGGCCGACCGGACCGGCGCCGATGATGACGGCGTCGGCGTCGATCGCGCCGGCGAAGGAGCTGTTCGGAGCGATGCTGCCCGCTTCGTGGGAGGCACTGATAGTCATGCGCTTGTCTTTCTTTGGAATGGGGTATGAGTGGACGGTGGCCGCCAGTGTGCCACGATTGAAGAACGGCCGCAGACGCCGGCCCGGCGGGCCGGACGTCTGCCGGCTTCAGCGGGCCAGCTGGTCCAGCTTGTCCTTGACGTCTTTCCACTCATCGGCGTCTGGCAGCGCCGGCTTGGTCTTGGTGATCGAGGGCCAGAAGCGCGACAGGTCCGCGTTGATCTTGATGAATTGCTGCTGGTCCGACGGCACGTCTTCTTCCGCGTAGATCGCGTTCACCGGGCACTCGGCCACGCAGACGGCGCAGTCGATGCACTCGTCAGGGTCGATGGCGAGGAAATTCGGGCCTTCCCGGAAACAATCTACCGGGCATACATCGACGCAGTCGGTGTAACGACAACGGATGCACGATTCGGTGACAACGTGGGTCATAACAGTCCTATTAGTTTATTTGGGTCGCGGCGCCGGGCGCTGACTGGGCCGACGGGACATGGCAAAGCACTGTATTTTAGGGCAATTCGGCGTTTCCTTCAAATTCGCCTTCATACACAATATATATAAGCAAATGCGCCCGGCGGCGCGCGCCTGGCGCCGCCGGGGCCGGCAAAACCCTCTCAGGCGCTGGCGCGCAGGCGGTCGAGCAGGGTCTGCCAGTCGCCGCCGCTGCCGTCCTCGCGCATGAAGACCGTGTGGCAGCGCGGCCCGTCCTCGACCGTGATCTCCCAGCGCGGCAGGTCGGCCCCGACCGGACAGGCGGGCGCCGCCGAAAAGAAGTCGAGCCGCCCCAGCAGGCTCTCGAGCTCGCCGCCGTCCGGGTGGGCGGCGGTGTCGAGGTCGTAGGCGTGGGCCAGCCCGGCGAAGCCGCCGCAGGCGCGTGCGCTGATCTTCATGTGCCTTCCCTATCAGTCATCGGGGCCGGCGCCACCGGCGGCACGACGCACTCGGCCAGGCGCCCGTTGGCGCCGCACCAGAGCGCCAGCGCGCGCGCCTCGGCGTCCAGCACCCGGTCCATCCGGTAGTACTCGGGCAGGTTCATGGTGCCGCAGCAGGCGCGGCGGTCCTGGCGGGCGCCCGCCTTGTCGCAGACCTTGGGCGCCAGCTTGTCGACCCCGGGGACCGCGCCTGGCGCCGGAGCCTGGCCCGGCTGCTCGACCACGTCGCGGCGCGCGAACTGGTTGTGGATGAAGCCGGCATAGGCGGCTGGCTTGCCGTCCTCGACCACGAGGCGCAGCATCTCGTTGACCACGTCGGCATAGCTGGCGGCGCTGTCGGGGGCGGCGATCAGGGCGCGCAGCAGCAGGCCGCGCAGGTAGGCCGCCACCCGGTGCAGCACGGCGGCGCAGTCGTCCAGCACCGGGTTGCGCTCGTAGGCGAACATATCGGCCAGCACGTCGTACACTGCGCCGGTGAAGACCTGGGAGATCGCGTGCACCTGGGTGCCGGCCTGGGCGAGGGTCAGGTCGTTGTCGGCGTTGCGCAGGCCGATGGTCGAGCCCAGCGCCAGCCCGAACTGCTCGGCGACGTCGGAGAGGAAGTTCTTGTCGTGCAGCTGGGCGCGGGTCTGGGCAATCACGGCTTCGCACAGGTCGAGCTGCGACAAGGCCAGGAAGATCGCGGTCAGGTCGCCGAAGGCTTCGTGCAGGCCGCCGGTCTGGGGCGGGGCGTCGGCCAGCAGCCACTGCGGCTTGAGGCCGTCGAGCACCGCGTGGGCGGTCTCGTGGGCCACGATGTCGAAGGAGCGGCAGGTGTAGACCCGCTCCGGTTCCGCCGCGGATGCGCCGGCTTTTTCAAGGCTGGGCACGAAGTCGCCGAACTTCAGGCACCCCTGGGTGCGGCTGTAGAAGGCGTTCATCACGTTCGGCAGGCCATGCGGGAAGACCATCAGGGGGCGGGTGTCCATGCTGGTGTTCCACTGCCAGGGCAGGGGCATGTCCAGGCCCGCGCCCAGCAGGGCGCGCTGGTACATGGTCAAGGTCTGGCGCACCACCGCGAAGGTGTGCACCGCATCGAACTGCGCGGTAGCGGGCTGGGTCACGAAGTCGCCGAAAGCGTTCGGCTCGACCGGGTCGATGCCGGGTGCGCCCGGCGCGATGCGGGCGTCGCGCGGCCCCGCCAGTACCGGGCCGGGCAGCCATGCGCGCCGGGTGCCGATCTCGCCGACCGATGGGTCCTGCTTCCACATCAGCACGCGCGCACCGAAGGCCTGGGGCAGGGCGGGCGGCTCGGCCGTCGGGTCGTCGTCGGCGGCGCCGGCCTCGAGGCTGGATCCGGCCTGGGAGACCGGCTGCGGCCCGGCGTCGGGCGCCATGGGCTGCCCGAGCAGCCGGGCGGTGCGGTGCTGGGACAGGTAGGGTGCGCTGGGGGTGGGGATGAGGCGGGCCGGCGGCTGGTCACAATCGGGGGTGGCCAGCGCGTCCGGCAGGAGGGGACCTGGTTCCATGACGGCTCCTTGCGAAATGTCGGGCGGCATGACCATGGTCGCGCGCCGGCCGGCGCGGGCATTGACGGCGGTCAATTGATCTATATTGAAGAGGGGGCAATACCGATGGGCTGGCCTAGTCCGCTTCCAACTGGCATCATTGCGGATTGTCTTGCAACAGATTGAAGGAAACAGAGCACATGTCGGAAATCAGCATCGTCCAGGAACACAACCTGAGCCCGGAACAGGCGCGCGACGCGGCCCAGCAGGTGGCGCAGCGCATCGCCACGGAATATGGCCTGGACTGCAAGTGGGACGGCGACGTCCTGCGTTTCGAGCGCAGCGGCGTGGAGGGCGCCCTGACCCTGGAAGACCGGCGCGCGGCGATGCGCATCCGCCTCGGCTTCTTCATGGGCGCATTCGCGCCGGCCATCGAGGCCAAGGTGGCGGAGAAGATGCGAAAGGTCTTCGTTCCGGCTTGATCATGACGTTCGATGGCGGCGTGTCGGCCGCCGCGCTGGATCGGTGACAACCGTAGGGTGGTGCGGCTCCACCGGGCGATGTGATCAGCCAGCGGCTCGTATGCCGCCCACGCGTTCAACCAGTCCTTGATTTGCCGTAGTCTCTGTTCAAGCGCGAGTTGGACGCGTGGGCGGAGGACTGCGGGGCCGCCCAGGCCCACCCTACGAAAACGGCCACCCGCAGGTGGCCGTCCGGGAGGGAAACTGAAAAAATCAGCCCTTCAGTTCCTCGATCAGGTCGATGTACTGCTGCATCGCGTCTTCCTGGGAAGTGCCCTGCAGGGCGGCCCAGGCGTCGAACTTGGCGCGGTTGACGAAGTCGGTCATGCCGGGGCGCTCGCCGGTGGCGTCGCCGCTCGAGCCCTGCTTGTACAGCGCATAAATCTTCAGCAAGGTCATGTTGTCCGGGCGCTCCGGCAGATTCTTGGATTCGGCCTGGGCCTGGGCGAACTGTTCTTGCAAGCTCATGAATACTCCTGTGGTTGGTTGCGTTGGCAAACTGCTATGCGCAGGCATCTTAGCGCAGGAGGAAGGGACACGCCGGGAATCCGGACGCATTTTAGAGGGGATGCTCAGGCGGCGCCGCAGGGGGGCGCCGCCGGGAAATCTTAGACTGCCAGCAGTTCGACGTCGAAGATCAGGGTCGCGTTCGGCGGGATCACGCCGCCGGCGCCGCGTGCGCCGTAGCCGAGGCTGGCCGGGATGGTCAGGCGGCGCTGGCCGCCGACCTTCATGCCCTGCACGCCTTCATCCCAGCCGCGGATCACGTGGCCGGCGCCCAGCGCGAACTGGAAGGGATCGTTGCGGTCCTTGCTCGAATCGAACTTGGCGCCCTGGCTGCCGTCGTCGTTGCGCAGCCAGCCGGTGTAGTGGACGGTGACGTGCTGGCCGGCTTTCGCCTCGGCGCCGCTGCCTTCGACGGTGTCTTCGTATTGCAGGCCGGAATCGGTGGTAATGGTGGACATGGTATTCCCTGTTGTTCAAGTTGAAGGGCGATTGTAGTGCATCGCACAAGGCTTTGCGTAGAATGGCGCTGTCCGAAACCATGAAACCAGACCAGGAGCCGCGATGCCCACCCGTCCCGCCCGTGCAGGCCACCATCGGAAGGATGCGCCATGAAGGGCGTCGGCCTGGCTTACCGGCGCGCCCTCGGCGCCCAGTTCTCGCGCCGCATGCTGGTCCTGTCGACGGCGCCGCTGGCGCTGTCGCTGATCCTGTGGGGCGCGCTGCTGTGGACCGGCCTGCAGCCCCTGCTCGACTGGCTGCAGGGCGCTTTCGCGCAGTACGAGATCTTCCAGGCGAGCGGCAGCATGCTGTCCATGCTCGGCCTGGGCATGTTGAAGGTCATGGTGATCCCGCTGCTGGCGATCGCGCTGCTGCTGCCCCTGATGATCGCCTCGGCCCTGCTGTTCATAGGGGTGATCGCCATGCCGGTGATCGAGCGCCACGTCGGCAATACCCAGTATCCCAAGCTGGAGAAGAAGCAGGGCGGTTCCTTTGTCGGCAGCGTCGCCGTCAACCTGGGCAGCACCGCAGTGTTCGCGGTGTTGTGGATCTTCACCCTGCCGCTGTATGCGGTACCGCCGGTGGCCTGGCTGGTGCAGGCCTGCCTGTGGGCCTGGGTGACCTCGCGCGTGATGAGCTACGACGCGCTGGCCGCCCACGCCAGCGTGGAGGAACGGCGTGCGCTGATGCGCCGCCACCGCGGCGCGCTGCTGGCGATCGGCTTCGCCTCGGGCCTGGCCGGGGCGCTGCCGGGCATCGCGTGGATGGGCGGCGCGCTGATCTCGATCGTGCTGTTCCCGGTCCTGGCCATGCTGTCGCTGTGGCTCTACATCATGATCTTCCTGTTTGCCGGGCTGTGGTTCCAGTATTACTGCCTGGGCGCCCTGGACGAGCTGCGCGCGGGGACGGCGCCCGCCTGACGCCTTTCACGCCAGGTGCTTGCGCGCTTCGCGCAGGGTGAGCGGCGACAGCAGGTCTTCGTGCGCGTCCACGAAGCAGCCCACCGTCTGCGGCGTCCACCTGGCATAGTCGCGCAGGGCCCAGCCGATCGCCTTGCGAATGAAGAATTCGCGCTCGGGCGCCAGGCGCAGCGCGTAGCCGAACAGGCGCCCTTCGTCGGTATCCAGGCGCCAGCCCAGCTGGTGGGTCATGGCGATGCGGCGGATCCAGAAGGAGTCGTCGAGCAGGGCGGCATCCATGGCGTCCCGGGCCCCGCAGGCGCGGTGCGCGC
>Ga0209023_10005033_pt1 | contig 14661 bp, 11 predicted proteins | sample LakOneMetagenome_FD_187468 | JGI IMG/M metagenome (GOLD analysis project Ga0209023, IMG submission 187468) | Freshwater and sediment microbial communities from Lake Erie, Canada (SPAdes) (version 2) | ecosystem: Environmental > Aquatic > Freshwater > Lentic | place: Lake Erie, Canada...
CGCCGCGTCACGCCTGGGGCATGACCGAGATGAGCCCGATCGGCTCGCTCGCCGCGCTCAAGCCGCCGTTCTCCTCGCTCGAAGGAGATGCCGCGCTCGACATCCTGCAGACGCAGGGCTATCCGCCTTTCGGCGTTCAGATGAAGATCACGGACGACGCAGGCAAAGACCTGCCGTGGGACGGCAAGACATTCGGCCGTCTCAAGGTCAGCGGACCTTCCGTGTCCAGGGCCTACTACCGCGTGGACAACAATATTCTCGATGAGAACGGCTTCTTCGACACCGGCGACGTCGCGACCATCGACAAGGATGGTTACATGCGGATCACCGACCGCTCCAAGGACGTCATCAAGTCCGGCGGTGAATGGATTTCGTCGATCGACCTCGAGAACCTCGCGGTCGGCCATCCCAAGGTGCTGGAAGCCGCCGTCATCGGCATCCTGCATCCGAAATGGGACGAGCGTCCGCTGCTGATCGTGCAGCTCAAGCCGGATCAGAAGGTGACGCGCGAAGAAATCCTGCAGTTCATGGACGGCAAGATCGCCAAGTGGTGGATGCCGGACGATGTGCAGTTCGTGGATTCGATCCCGCACACCGCCACCGGTAAGATCCTCAAAACGGCGCTGCGCGACCAGTTCAAGGATTACAAGTTTCCGGCCTCTGCAGCCTGATACAGCGGCAGCAAGTTGGTCCCCATTTCCAATGGCCGGGATGTACGTCCCGGCCATTGCCATTTTGAACGCCATGCATCGCGGATAGCCGATTATTTTGTGCCAACCGGCTCCAAAATGCGGTAGTTGACGGCGCGCCCTCCAGTGGGCGCTGGAGATGGAATTTCTACGCATGGCCCGCCGGATTGCCGCCGCCTACCAAATGGAGCCTGTCTCGGCACTTGCGTCGTGGTCACGGCGCCTTGCGGTGTTTTCGCTCCTGGCCTCGGTGGTATCGGTCGTCATCGTCCGCTTCGGCGTGCTCGATTTCAAGCCGGCGTTGACGACCTTCTTCGGCGCTCTTGCCTGTGCCGGCCTCTCGATACTGATCGGGCTCGCGGCATTCGCCGCCATCTGGCAGAACGGCTCGCGCGGCATGAGCCGCATCCTGCTGGCCTTCCTGATCGATGCGGCGATCCTCGCCTATCCGGGCTATCTCGCCTACAAATACAAGACGCTCCCGGCCATCCACGACATCACCACAGATCCCATCGATCCGCCCCGGTTCGAAGCATTGGCTCGCTTACGCGCGGGCGATGGCGCAAACCCCGCCGTCTACGCCGGCCTCTATTCAGCTGAGCAGCAACGCATCGCCTACCCAGACATCGAGCCGGTGAGCATCGACGTGCCCGTGCTGCAGGCTTACGAGATCGCGCTGCGGCTGGTGAACCGGCACAAATGGCTAGTCATTGACGAACGCGCGCCGCAACTGCCGCAACGACAGGGGCGCATCGAAGCGGTGGCGCGCACGCCTGTGATGGGTTTCCGTGAAGACATTTCGATCCGCATTTTGCCCGATGGCGACGGATCGCGCGTCGACTTGCGGTCGTCATCTCGCTACTTCGAGCACGATCTCGGAAGCAATGCGTCGCGCATCACCAAGTTCAGCGAAGAACTCAATGACGCGGTCGATAACGCAAGACCCGTGAAAAAGCTGCTGACGCCTGCGAAGCCTCAGGCCAAAGTGCCGGCTAAGCGGTAAGTGCCGTTGATGGTTGGATCGCCGTCGGTCGCCACGACATCGCGCGCGACCAGATCCTCCAGATGAGCCAACACGGAATAACCCGCCGCGCCCATCAATCTCGGATCAATTCCGATATAGCTCGCGCGCACGATTGTCGGGATATCGGCTTCGCCCTTGGCCAACCTGTGCAGGATCGAGGCTTCGCGCGCCTTGCGGTGGCGGATCAGGAATTTGACAAAGCGCACGGCATCCGGAATTTCAGGACCATGACCGGAAAAATAGAGTTGCTCGTCACGCCGCGTCAGCTTTTCCAGCGAAGCCATGTAATCGACCATCGATCCATCCGGCGGTGCGACGATGGATGTCGACCAGCCCATCACGTGATCGCCGACGAACATCAGCTTGCGCTCGGGCCATGCGAAAGCCATGTGGTTCGCTGTGTGTCCCGGTGTCGTCACCGCCTCCAGCCGCCAACCGTCACCTGAAATGACGTCGCCGTCCTTCAGCGTCACGTCGGGCCGGAAATCCCAGTCACCGCCAGACTCGGTCGTGCGGGTCTCGCTGGCATAGGCGGGCCGCGACGCCCGATGCGGCCCTTCCGCATAGACCGTTGCGCCGGTCGCAGCTTTCAGGCGCGCCGTCCCGGGCGAATGATCCTTGTGCGTATGAGTCAGAAGAATATGCGTGACGGTTTCACCGCGCACGGCATCGAGCAATGCCTGCAAGTGTGCCTCATCGGCGGGACCGGGATCGATGACCGCGACCTTGCCGTGGCCGACAATGTAGCTGACCGTTCCGGTGAAGGTGAATGGCGACGGATTGTTGCACAACACCCGCCGCACACCGGGGACAACCTCGTCCACAATGCCGGGTTTCAGCGGAAAATCCCGGTTGAACGGAATGTCGTCGTTGTCGCTCAAACGCAAACCTCGCCAGTCAGGCAGCTTTACGAAAACGCCTGAATGCCCGTGATCGCGCGGCCGAGAATGAGCGCGTGAACATCGTGCGTGCCCTCGTAGGTGTTTACGGTTTCGAGGTTCTGCGCATGGCGCATCACATGATACTCGCTCGAAATACCGTTGCCGCCGTGCATGTCACGAGCAACGCGGGCAATGTCCAGCGCCTTACCGCAATTGTTACGCTTCATGATCGAGATCATCTCAGGCGCCATCTTGCCGTCGTCCATCAGGCGTCCGACACGCAGCGAACCCTGAAGGCCAAGCGCGATTTCGGTTTCCATATCGGCGAGCTTCTTCTGCACAAGCTGAGTCGCCGCCAGTGGACGATTGAACTGCTTGCGGTCGAGTGTGTATTGGCGCGCGCGATGCATGCAATCTTCCGCAGCCCCCATCACACCCCATGAGATGCCATAACGCGCACGGTTGAGGCAGCCAAAAGGACCGGCGAGACCCGACACGTTCGGCAACAGCGCGCTTTCGGGAACCACTACGCCGTCCATCACGACTTCGCCGGTGATCGAGGCGCGCAATGAGAGCTTGCCGCCGATCTTCGGCGCGGACAGACCCTTCATGCCCTTCTCGAGAATGAAGCCGCGGACCTTGTTATCATGCGCGGCGGACTTCGCCCACACCACGAACACATCGGCGATAGGCGCGTTGGAAATCCACATCTTGGTGCCGGTCAGGCGATAGCCATCGGCAACTTTCTCCGCGCGAGTCTTCATACCATCGGGATCGGAGCCCGCATCGGGTTCAGTGAGACCGAAACAGCCGACCCACTCACCTGTGGCCAGTTTTGGCAGATACTTCTTCCGCTGGCTTTCGTCGCCGTAGGCATAGATCGGATACATCACCAGCGAAGACTGCACGCTGTTCATCGAACGATAGCCGGAATCGACGCGCTCAATTTCGCGCGCGATCAATCCGTACGCGACGTAGCTCGCATTCGCGCAGCCATACTCTTCCGGCAGCGTGACACCGATCAGGCCCAGTTCGCCCATCTCACGGAAAATCTCACGGTCGGTCTTTTCTTCGAGATAGGCCTGCGTGACGCGAGGCTGCAGCTTGTCCTGAGCATAGCCGCGCGCCGTATCGCGTATCATGCGCTCGTCTTCGGTCAGTTGATCGTCGAGCAGAAACGGATCGTCCCACTGGAATGTTGCCTTGGCGGGCTTGTCCTTGGTCTGCGGGCGGGCGCTCATGACGCGATCCTTTCAGCTTATGTCTGCTGTTTCAAAGTTACGTTAAATCGTCGGTCGCAGGTTGCAAGCTCAAAACCCTGTTCCGTGTTCCATTAAACGCCACAAACCTAACCTTCAAACGGCTCGTTAGCGACGATTTCGATGCCAAAGCCCGATAGACCTTTGTAATCATGCGCCGAAGATGTGAGATGGCGGATCGAGGTGACGCCGAGATCACGCAGAATTTGCGCGCCGACGCCGACTTCGCGCCATTGCCGGTTGCGATCTGCTTCCGCCGAATGATCGTCTTCGGCAATCGGAGCCACCGGCACACCGGCAGCACCATCGCGCAGATAGACCAGCACACCGCTGCCGTTTTTCTTGAAATGCTCGAGCGCGCTGTGAATACGGCCCGATCCGTAGAAAATATCTTTCACGATATTAGGCTTGTGAAAGCGCGTCAGCACGTTCTGACCGTTGCCGACGCCCTTATAGACGAAGGCTACATGGTAGATCGGATCGAACGGCGAGCGATACGCATATCCATCGAGTGGCCCGATGGGACTGTCCACCGTGAACGACGACACCCGCTCGATCAGCTTCTCGCGCGCCTGGCGATACGAGATCATGTCGGCAATGGTGACATGCTTGAGCTTGTGCTGGGCCGCGAACTTGACGACCTGATCACCCTTCATGACAGTGCCGTCATCGTTCATCAACTCGCTGATGACGCCGACTGGCGGTAGATCGCACAGCTTGCAAAGATCGACGGCAGCTTCCGTATGTCCGGAGCGCAGCAGCACGCCACCGTCGCGCGCAATCAGGGGAAAGATGTGACCGGGACGCGCGAAGTCGCTGGCGCCTGCGTTCGGATTAGCGAGCGCGCGGCAGCAGACTGTTCGTTCTTCAGCCGAGATGCCGGTCGTCATACCCGGCTTGTAATCGATCGACACTGTGAACGCGGTCGTGTGGTTGGAATCGTTATGGGCGACCATCGGATCGAGCCGCAGCCGCCGGGCGTTGTCCGCCGTAATCGGCGCGCAGACGATCCCCGACGTATGGCGGATGATGAAGGCCATCTTCTCGGCCGTGCACAGCGTGGCGGCGACAATGAGATCGCCCTCGCCTTCGCGGTCGTCGTCATCAGTGACCACGACAATCTCGCCGGCGGCAAAGGCTTTCAGGACTTCGGGAATAGGATGGGCCATAGCGTTTTCATGCTTCCAAATGATGTGCAGATCGTATGACGCAGGGCGCGGACGGGCGCAACAGCGCCGTCCACATGGCCGTTATCCGCAGGGCCGGAGCCAGCCGAAAGCTACGCCGATATTCATATGCATACAAATGAATTATAGCGACCCCCGCCCTAAGGCAGGACTTCCTTGCGTTTGCGCAAGTTGCGGTCCATGTCCGCGCGCTTCTCATCGAGCAGTCCCTGATCGGCGGCGTCGATCACCTTGAACAATTCCTCGGCGTCGCTGATGCGCGTCACCGTCACGTAGTCCGCACCTGCGGCATACAGATCCGTCACGTCTGCCAGCAGGTCCGCCGTCGAGATGATCTTAGCGTCCGGGTTCATCGAGCGGACGTGGCGGACGAGCTTCTCGTTGTTGGCGCCCTTGAGCAGGGAGTCCGGCACACTCAGGATGATGATTTCTGCCTTGCCGACCCCGGCATGCAGAAGCGTATCGCTGTTGCTGATGTCACCATAGATCACGTGAACGCCGCGTGATGTCAGTGTGCGGAACACGTTGGGATTGAAATCGACAACGCTGATCTGCTCAAGCAGAGAGGGGTTTCTCTTCTCGATTTCGCTGAGCAAGGCGCTTGCCGCCCGGAAAAATCCCAGGATGACGATGCGCCGGGCTGCACCGTGGCCATCGTCATGTCCTTCTTCTGCGCCGTGCGTTTGATCGAGATCGCGAAGACCTAGCCGCTTCAACGGACCGATAGCCCAGCGCGTGATGGGATCGCTGCGCATGATGAAGAATGTGCTCAAGACTGCAAGGATCACGAAAGCGAACGACGCCGCGCTTGATGTCTCGGGTGTAATGTGCCCGGCAAGTATACCGGTCTGAATGATCACCAGCGAGAATTCGCTGATCTGGGAGAGATTGATCGCGGGCAGCAGGCTAGCGCGCAATCCCTGCTTCATGAAGTAAAGCGGCAAGAACGTGGTCAGCATCCGGCTCACCACGGTGAAGCCGGCGATGATAAGCGCAAGCCCGATGGTGGACGAATTCGGCACCGGGATCGTCATGCCGAGTGCGACAAAGAACAGCGTGATGAAGAAGTCCCGGAGCGTCGTGACCTTCGCCGTAACATCGAGCGCATAAGGAAACGTCGACAGCGACACGCCCGCGACCAGCGATCCCATTTCGCGTGACAAATGCAGCCGCTCGGCCACCTCGCCGATCAGGAAGCACCACGCCAGCGCGCCTAGCATCACGAGTTCTGGGCTACGCGCGATCTGATGGAAGATTTTGGGCAGTACGAACCGGCTGAGGATCATCGCGGTTGCGACCAGCGCGCACACCCGGCCGATGGACAGCAGTACGATGCCGATCTGAAGATTGGCGAGACTTGGCTGCACGGCGAGGAACAGGATCGCGAAAATATCCTGCAGCACCAGCACGCCGAGCGTAATGCGGCCCGGCAGCGTGTCGAGTTCCCGTTTCTCGTACAGCACCTTGACGATGATGACCGTGCTGGACAGCGCGCAGGCAATGGTCAGATACAGCGCGTCGAAACCGTTTGCGCCCAGCGACAAGCCGATCGCGATGAAAAACGCCACACCGAGAACGCAGGCACCCACAAGCTGGCCGCCAGCAGCGATCAAGATCACCCGGCCGGCGCGGATGATCTTCTTGAGGTCGATTTCTAGGCCAATCATGAACAGCATGAAAATCAGGCCAAGCTCGGAAATCGTGCTGATCGATTCCTGCGATTTGACCCACCCCATGCCGTAGGGACCGATGAAGAATCCCGCGACCAGATAGGCAAGAATCAGCGGCTGCCGGAAAAAGTGCGCGGCAAGGCCGAGCACCCAGGCAAACAGAATACAAAACGTGATGTCGCGAATAAGTTCGTGCATGCCCTCGGCTGATCCGGCAGCAGCAAATGAGCTGAATCAAGTTCCCTATAAGGGCCTGAAGAAACGCAAGGAATCAATATCTCCGGGCACAATTTAAGCGGCGGCCGGCCCGGTTCGGCGTTGCCGCGCCGCGATTGGAACACCCGCCGAGCTTGAAGATTGCAACCCGAGCGCCAATAGCGGCGTGCCTGCCGCCCATACCGCGTGAGGGGGTACACGGTACCGGAATGGAGTTATGTGGTCCTCGACCCGTCGCGTATCGCAGCACAGGTGGTCTCCGGAATCAGATTTCTTGGTGCCGGATCGATCCTGGCGCGCGGCTTGAAGAGCCTTACCGGTCGCCAAACCAGAGCTGCCAGCTCAAGATCGAAGTCGATCACGGCAGCCTCACGCCAGAGAGGTTGCAAAGTGCGCTCGACCTGCGGGTCAGCCAGATCAAACGCTTTCTTGTGCAAAATAGAAACCCCGATGGCAGCGATGACCTTCTCATTCTGTTGAGCAAGGTATCATTGCACGACGTCGCGACATACCCCGAGAGACTGACGGAACTCGATGTTGTCCGCGAGGTGACAATCCTTAAAAAACGCGTGGATCTCAACGGCAGTGCGACTTGAATAACCGGTCGTCCCGTATAGGTTCAGCGCTCCGCGGAATCGAAAGCAGAATCTGATATGAATGAAAAATTGAAGCGTGTTGTGACCGTCGCATTTTTATCCGTCGGACTCTTTCTTACCAGCGTACCGCATTCTGCCCGCGCAGCCGGCGAAGATTCCGCTACCGGATTGTGGCTGACGGAAAAAGGCGATGCGCGAATTCGCGTAACGAAATGCGGGCGCGCTCTTTGCGGTAAAGTTGCTTGGCTGAAAGATGCAATCGATCCGGCGACCGGAAAGCCGCAAACCGACGACAAAAACCCGAACCCTTCTCTAGCCTCGCGACCGATGATCGGCGTCCAGCTTTTTATCGGCATGGTTCCGACAGGCCCGGCTTCGTGGGCGGGCCGCATTTACAATGGTGACGATGGTCAGGTTTACCAGAGCAAGGTTTCGCTGCTCGGACCCTCGACACTGCGCGTCGAGGGATGCGTCGGTGCTATCTGTGGTGGTGAAAACTGGACTCGCGTCGGCGCTCGGTGAGCGGCTTGCCGCTTGTTGGACAGCGCTGGTTCAAGCGACTTCACCGACCAATCCCGCGCAACTGCCGGACTTAGCGGTATTCGTTTTCCGAAAGCGCGTAACGCCGCATCTTGTCGTAGAGCGTCTTCTTTGGAATGCCGAGAATCTCACTTGCGACAAGAACGCCGCCGTGATGCTTGCGTAGAGTCTCAACGATCAGCCCACGCTCGAAATCGCCGACAACATCCTTCAGCGACTTATTCTCATTTTCATTGGTCGAGCTGGTATTGAAGCGACCGCCCAGAAGACCGAGCACGAAACGATCTGCGGCGTTGCCAAGCTCGCGCACATTTCCCGGCCAGTCGGCCAGGACCAGATCACGCATCAACTGATCGGTGACGACGGGAGGCATGCGCTTGTAGCGCGCCGCGGCCAACAGCACGTGATGTTCGAAAAGCTGCGGAATATCCTCGCGCCTCTCACGCAACGCCGGGACCGACAGAGTCACGACGTTGAATCGAAAGTAAAGATCGCTTCTGAATTGTCCTATGTCGGACGCAGCTTTCAGATCCGTCTTTGTGGCCGCGACAACGCGAACCGGAACGTCGATCAGTCTGTTCGATCCAAGACGCTCAAGCTGACGGAATTGCAGCACGCGCAGCAGCTTGACCTGCAGCGCCATCGGCATGGCCTCGACCTCGTCGAGAAACAGCGTGCCGCCCGAGGCATATTCGATTTTTCCGATGCGCTGAGTTTGCGCGCCTGTAAACGCGCCCTTCTCGTGCCCGAAAAGTTCGCTCTCGAACATCGTTTCGGGAATGGCGCCGCAGTTGATGGCCACAAACGGGCCGCTACGGACTGGCGAGCAATCGTGCAGGGCACGGGCGACAAGCTCCTTGCCCGAGCCGGTTTCACCGTGAATGAGCACGTCCGGCGCGACGTCGGAGAGTTTACGAATATTGTTGCGCAACGCGATCATGGCCGTGGAATCGCCGATTAGCGCGCTGTCGATGCCGGTTTTGGGCTCCAGCCGCCTGCGCAGATCGCTGGCCTGAAATGCCAGCCTCCGCTTTTCCATTGCTTGCCTGACGACGCCGATCAGCAGGTCATCGCAAACGGGCTTTTCCAGGAAGTCATAGGCCCCGGCATGCATGGCCTTGACGGCCATCGAAATATCACCGCCGCCGGTGACGATGATGACGGGCAACGCCCGATCGATCTTCATCGCGCGCTCGAGCAGCGCGAGTGCATGCCCACCCGGTCGCTGAAAGTCGATCAGCAAGATGCCGGGGAAGAATTCCTTCAGATGTCTGAGAGCGGACTCAGGCGAGCCGTGCAGTTCTAGTTCGAATCCCGCGAGGCCCAGCGTTTGCGCTGTCGCGGCGCTGACCGCAACATCATCCTCGACGAGCATCACGCGGAGGTCGTTATACATCGCCGACGTCGCGTTCAATTTGATGCATAGGCTCGATCAAAGGTCTGCTCCACGCTTCTCCTGGACCGGTGCAGCTCAATAGAGTGAACCGCAACGGACTCGAAAGTCCGTTGCGGTCGTATTTGTCGCGAACGCCTTAGCCGATATGCGGCAGCAGCTGATCGATGGACTTCTTCGCGTCGCCGTAGAACATCCGCGTATTCTCCTTGTAGAACAGCGGATTTTCGATGCCGGAGTAACCCGTTCCCTGCCCGCGCTTGGACACGAAGACCTGCTTCGCTTTCCAGACTTCGAGCACCGGCATGCCGGCGATTGGCGAGTTGGGATCTTCCTGAGCGGCCGGATTCACGATGTCGTTGGAGCCGATGATGATCACGACGTCCGTATTCGGGAAGTCTTCGTTGATTTCATCCATTTCCATAACGATGTCGTAAGGCACCTTGGCCTCGGCGAGTAGCACGTTCATGTGGCCCGGAAGGCGCCCGGCGACCGGATGGATCGCGAAGCGCACTTCTTTGCCAGCCGCGCGCAGCTTGCGGGTCAATTCGCTGACCGACTGCTGTGCCTGACTGACCGCCATGCCATAGCCCGGCACGATGATGATGCTGTCGGCTTCGTTCAGTGCCGTTGCGACGCCATCGCCATCGATTGCGATCTGCTCGCCCTCGATGACTGCGGCAGGGCCCGTCGTATTGCCGAATCCGCCGAGAATGACGGAGACGAACGAACGGTTCATCGCCTTACACATGATGTAGCTCAGAATGGCACCCGACGAGCCGACCAGCGCACCGACGACGATCAGAAGATCGTTGCCGAGCGTGAAGCCGATGGCTGCCGCGGCCCAACCCGAGTAGCTGTTCAGCATCGACACGACGACCGGCATGTCTGCGCCGCCGATCCCCATGATCAGGTGATAGCCGATGAAGAAGGCCAGCAACGTCATGACAATGAGCGTCCAGAGGCCCGCACCATTGACGTAGAGGATCAGCATGGCCAGCGAGCCCAACGCCGCCGAGGCGTTCAGCACGTGTCCGCCAGGCAGTTTCTTCGCTTTGCCGTCAACCTTCCCGGCCAACTTGCCGAAGGCCACGATCGATCCGGTGAACGTGACCGCACCGATGAAGACACCGAGGAAAACCTCGACCTTCAGAATGCTGACCTCAACCCCGGTCTTGTGAGCAAGAACGCCTGCGAAACCGGTAAGGGCCTCGCGTGCATGAGCGTCCATTGCCTGCACGGCCTGAAGTTCAAGATGAGCGTTGAAGCCGATGAACACCGCTGCAAGACCGACGAAGGAATGCAGCGCCGCGACCAATTGAGGCATTTCGGTCATCTGCACCCGGGTCGCAACCTGCCAGCCGAGAACGGAGGCAATCACGAACATGATGAGGACGAGCCAAAGATTGCCGCTGCCTGGACCGAACACTGTAGCGACCACGGCCAAAGCCATGCCCGCGATGCCGTACCAGACCGCACGCTTTGCGCTTTCCTGGTTGGACAAGCCACCAAGCGCAAGGATGAAAAGAACCGCAGCTGAAATATAAGCCGCTGAAACGATGCCGAAGCTCATTTTTCGGCCCCCCTCAAGATTTCTGGAACATGGCAAGCATCCGGCGCGTGACCAGGAAGCCGCCTACAATATTGATTGCCGCAACGAGCACGGAGACCGCAGCCAGCACGACCACCAGTATTCCTGATGAACCGATCTGCAGCAGAGCCCCGAGCACGATGATGCCCGAAATCGCGTTGGTGATGGCCATGAGCGGCGTGTGAAGCGAGTGCGCCACGCCCCAGATCACCTGGAAGCCGACGAAACAAGCCAACACGAACACGATGAAGTGGCTCATGAAGCTGACCGGCGCGAACACGCCGACCAGAAGGATCAACGCCGTGGCCACGGTCAACAGGGTCACCTGCGACTTGGTCTGGGTCTTGAACTCGGCAATTTCCTTCGCCCGCTTTTCTTCAGGCGTCAGTTCCTTCGTTTTCTCCTTCGGCTTCTGCGCGGCAATCGCCGCGATCTTGGGTGGCGGCGGCGGGAAAGTAATCGCCCCTTGATACGTCACCGTCGCACCGCGGATGACGTCGTCTTCCATATTATGGACGACCTTGCCGTCTTTGCCCGGCGTCAAATCCGTCATCATGTGGCGGATGTTGGTCGCGTAGAGCATCGAGGACTGAGCCGCCATCCGGCTCGGGAAGTCGGTGTAGCCGACAATCGTGACGCCGTTCGGCGAGACGACCTTCTGGTCTGCCTGGGTCAGTTCGCAATTACCGCCACGTTCAGCAGCCAGATCGACGATGACCGAACCCGGCTTCATCGCCTCGACCATGTCCTTGGTCCATAGCACGGGCGCGGCCCGGCCGGGGATCAAAGCTGTACAGATGACGATATCAACGTTGGGAGCCAGCTCACGAAACTTCTTGAGCTGAGCGTCGCGGAATTCAGGGCTGGAGACCGATGCATAGCCGCCGGTCGCAGCGCCGTCCTTCTGCTCTTCCTTGAAATCGAGATAGACGAATTCCGCCCCCATGGATTCGATCTGTTCCGCCACTTCAGGGCGGACGTCGAATGCCAGAGTGATGGCACCAAGCGCCGTGGCCGTGCCGATGGCGGCAAGACCGGCGACACCGGCGCCGAGCACGAGCACCTTGGCTGGCGGTACTTTGCCTGCAGCGGTGATCTGACCGGTGAAGAAGCGGCCGAAATTGTTGCCCGCTTCGATAACCGCGCGATAGCCGGAGATGTTTGCCATGGACGACAGGGCGTCCATCTTCTGGGCGCGCGAGATACGCGGCACCATGTCCATCGCCAGCACGTTAGCGCCGGTTTCCTTGCAGGCCTCCAGCAACTCCTTGCTCTGTGCAGGGTAGAAGAAGGAGATCAGCGTCTTGCCGGGCTTGAGCCGTTCGACTTCGACGGCTTCAGGCGGACGCACCTTGGCGATGATGTCCGCTTCGTCCCAGAGCGCAGCCGTATCGACCACTTTTGCTCCGGCAGCGCGGTAGGCATCGTCCAACAAGCCCGCAGCAGTGCCGGCACCCGTTTCGACGAGACATTCGTAACCAAGCTTCTTGAGCTGGGCTATGCTGTCGGGCGTCATGGCGACACGCGCCTCGCCCGCTAGCATTTCTTTTGGCGAACCAATTCTCATTGCACCCCCCTAAACGACTTATGCGAACGGCCGCACCTACTGGCACGGCTTGGTTCGATGAATTATGGCCTGTGACGAGCCGTCTTACCTCTCTGGTGTTTCGTGACGTGGGTGATCAAGCCGCGTCAACAAACCGCCGAACGGGCCCCTCGCAGAATGCGCTGTCGAAATATGACAACAGCAGCCGCCTTAGAGGGACCCGGCTCGGTCATTCTTAGTGCAAATACGTATCCAGTCGATATGGATAACGTACCTCGTTACTTTTTCTTTTGCGGCGGCAAGTCGGTGCAGTGGCCTTCAAAGACCTCTGCCGCCATGCCGATGGACTCGCCCAGTGTCGGATGCGGATGGATCGTCTTGCCGATGTCGGATGGGTGGCAACCCATTTCGACCGCGAGACAGACTTCGCTGATGAGATCACCTGCATGCGTTCCGACGATGCCGCCACCGATGACGCGGTGCGTGGCTTCGTCGAAAATCAGCTTGGTGAAGCCCTCATCACGACCGTTGGCGATAGCGCGGCCCGAAGCTGCCCATGGGAAGACGGCCTTGCCAATCTTGATGCCCTCGGCCTTACACTGCTCTTCGGTCTTGCCGGCCCAGGCGATTTCCGGATCGGTATAGGCGACCGACGGAATCTGGCGGGCATCGAAAAACGATTTCTCGCCCTTCGCCACTTCGGCTGCAACATGAGCTTCGTGCACGGCTTTGTGCGCAAGCATCGGCTGGCCAACGATGTCACCGATCGCAAAGATATGAGCGACATTGGTGCGCATCTGCTTGTCCACCGCGATGAAGCCGCGGTCGCTGACCGCAACACCCGCCTTGTCCGCGCCGATCTTGTTGCCGTTCGGCGAGCGGCCGACTGCAACGAGCACGAGATCGTAAGACTGCGGACCGGTTGGCGCTTTCGCACCTTCGAAGGTGACTTCGATGCCGGCCTTCGTCGCTTTCGCGCCGACGGTCTTGGTCTTCAACATGATGTTGTCGAAGCGGTGAGCGTTCTTCTTTTCCCAGACCTTGACCAGGTCGCGGTCCGCGCCCGGCATCAGGCCGTCGAGCATTTCGACGACATCGACGCGAGCGCCGAGGGTCGAATAGACCGTCGCCATTTCGAGACCGATGATGCCACCGCCAACCACCAGCATGCGCTTGGGGACCGACTTGAGCAGCAGAGCGCCAGTGGAATCGACAATGCGTGGATCCTCCGGCAGGAACGGGAGCATCACGGCCTGAGATCCAGCAGCGATGATCGCCTTGGCGAAGCGGACGGTTTTCTTGCCGGCCGAAGTCACCACTTCGATATGGTTCGGATCGAGGAACGTGCCGACGCCGGTAACGACCTCGACCTTGCGCGCCTTGGCCATGCCAGCGAGACCGCCGGTCAGCTTGCCGATGACGCCATCCTTGAACGCACGCAGCTTGTCGATGTTGATCGGCTTCGCTTCATATGGAATGCCGTGCTCTGCCAGATGGGCGACTTCGTCCATCACAGCAGCGGTGTGCAGCAGTGCCTTGCTCGGGATACAACCCACGTTGAGGCAGACGCCGCCGAGCGTGGAATAACGCTCGATCAGCACCGTCTTCATGCCAAGGTCGGCCGAGCGGAAGGCTGCCGAGTAGCCGCCCGGACCTGCGCCCAGAACAACCACTTCGCATTCGATGTCGGCTTTGCCGCTATAGCTGCCAGCCTTTGGAGCAGGCACAGCAGCGGCAGGAGCCGGTGCTGCCGCAGCAGGAGCCGCGGCCGCCTTAGGAGCGGCAGCAGCAGCGCCAGCGGACTCGACGGAAAGGATCACCGTTCCTTCGCTGACCTTGTCGCCGACCTTGATCTTGATGTCTTTCACCAAGCCTGCATCGGTGGAAGGAATTTCCATCGAGGCCTTGTCAGATTCGACCATGATGAGAGCGGTATCGACGGCAATCGTCTCACCAACCTTCACCAGGATTTCGATGACAGCAACATCCTTGAAGTCACCGATATCGGGGACTTTAACTTCGATTTGGTTCGCCATTGTAAAGCTCCCGATTTTTTAGAACAGCACGCG
>Ga0209023_10005034_pt1 | contig 14660 bp, 14 predicted proteins | sample LakOneMetagenome_FD_187468 | JGI IMG/M metagenome (GOLD analysis project Ga0209023, IMG submission 187468) | Freshwater and sediment microbial communities from Lake Erie, Canada (SPAdes) (version 2) | ecosystem: Environmental > Aquatic > Freshwater > Lentic | place: Lake Erie, Canada...
AGGACCAGCACGTCGGGTTCCATGGCCAACGCGGTGGCCACCGCCACCCGCCGACGTTGCCCGAAGCTCAGGTGGTGGGGTGCCCGTCCGGCGGCGTCGGTCATGGCGACCGCATCGAGCGCCCGCTGCACCCGATCGGCCAGCTCGTCCCCGCGCACGCCGAGGTTGGCCGGTCCGAAGGCCACGTCCTGGCCGACGGTGGGCATGAACAGCTGGTCGTCGGGATCCTGGAAGACCAGGCCCACGCGGCGACGGATCTCGCGGAGGTTGGCCTTGATCACCGGCAGGCCGCCGACCTCGACGGTGCCGGCAGCGGGCGTGAGGATGCCGTTGAGGTGCAGGGCCAGGGTGGTCTTGCCGGCTCCGTTGGGGCCGAGCAGGGCCACCCGCTCGCCGGCGGCCACCTGGAGGTCGATGCCGAACAGCGCCTGGCGTCCATCGGGATAGGCGAAGGCCAGGCCCTTCACGTCGACCGCGGCGGTCATCGGGTGAGCCAGGTCAGGACGCAGATTCCTGCGGCGAGGACGCCCGGTGCCAACGTGGTGCGCCACACGGCGGCGTCGACCGGTGTGGGGTCCGCCTGACCGGTACCGGCAACCAGCGGTGGCATGGAGCCGTCGTAGCCCCGCGACACCATGGCCAGGTGCACCCGCTCGCCGCGTTCGAACGATCGGATGAACAACGTGCCGGCCGAGGACGCGGTGGCTCGGGCCTGCCAGATCCAGCGAGGGTCGTGGCCGCGGGCCTGGCGGGCGATGGCCATGCGTCGGGCTTCCTCCACGGTCAGGTCGAGGTAGCGGACCATGAAACCGGCGATGGCGGTGATGACCCGGGGCATGCGCAATCGATCCAGGCCCACGATGATCTCGGGAACCGACGTGGTGGCGGCCAGGACCACGCTGGCTGCGACCGCGATGGTGCCCTTGGCCAGGATGGACCACATGCCCCAGAGCCCGGCCACCGACAGGGCCAGCGGGCCGATGTGCACCTGCTCCCCACCGCCGATGAACGGCAGGAACAGGGCGAAGGCCAGGAACGGCACCTCGATGGCCAACTTACGGAGCACCGTGGCTGCAGCGAGCCCGGCGACGCGGGCCACGCCGAGCACGATCAGCAGGTATGCGCCGAAGGCCCAGAACGCCTCGCGGGGGGTGGCCACCACGGCGAGGATGAACACGGCGAGGGTGACGAGCTTGGCCTGGGGGGCCAGGCGGTGCACCGGGCTGTGGCCGTGGACGTACAGGGCGTGGACGTGGCCCGCGCCCATGTCAGGTGACGGTGCCGGCTGGTTCGGCGCGACGGCGCACCAGCACCACGAGGCCGCCGGCCAGCAGGAACGTGACGGTGACCCCGAGGAGCCCGGCGACGCCCTTGCTGAGGTGGCGGTCGTCGATGCCCTCGACCTCGTAGCCGGCGGTGGGCCCGTCGCTCATCGCGCTCGACCGTGCGGCGTGGTCGAGCCCGTGCTGGGCCGCTACCTTGTTCAGGCCGTCGGGCTGGGTGCTGGCGTACGGGCTCACGAAGAACGCCAGGGCGAGCGCCACCGCGAGGCCGGCGATCACGAAGACCCGAGCGGACGGCCGCTTCACGGTGCCGTCCCCGCCGCCGACGGCTCGGTGGTCCTGTTGCCGCCGCTGCTGGTGACCAGGGCGGTGGCGGCTCGCAGGTTGGACGCGCCGTAGACCAGGTCGGGCCTGGTGGCGAGCACGGCCGAGACCACCAGGGCGGTGATCACGCCCTCGCCCAACCCGATCAGCAGGTGGACGCCGATCATGGCCGTGGCCACGGTGGAGACCGGTGCATCGCCTGTTCCGCCGAGGGCGTACTCGATGGTGAAGCCGATCGACGCCAGCACCACCGCGGCTCCCGCCGCCAGGCCTGACGCCACCACCACCCCGCGCTTCGACGTCGGCAGGAACCGGCGGAACAGCACGAAGATGGCGTACCCGGCGAACGCGGTGATCAGCGCCATGTTGATGATGTTGAGGCCGGCGGCGGTGAGCCCACCGTCGGCGAACATGAGGGCCTGCACGAGCAGCACCACCGAGACGCACAGCGCTCCCAGGTACGGGCCGACAAGCACGGCGGCCAGGACGCCTCCGAGGAGGTGACCGCTGGTGCCGCTGGCCACCGGGAAGTTGAGCATCTGGGCCGCGAAGATGAAGGCGGCGGTGAGGCCGGCCAGGGGGATCTCCCGCTCGTCGAGGGTGTCGGCGCTCTTGCGGATGCACACCGCCAGCCCGGCGACCGCCACCACGCCGGCGCCGGCCGAGGTGGGGATGTCGATGAACCCATCGGGGATGTGCACGGCTGCTCCGCGGGCGGGTCGGGCTGTCGCCGCACCCTACTTCCTGCATGTGGCTCGCAATAAGGGTGCCCGGTCAGGCCGACTTCACCGGCTGACGCTGCCCGGCGGACGGCTCGGCGCGTTGTCCTACGCTCGGGCGCATGTCGTCCACCTCGACCCCTACCCCGGTCACCGAGCGCATCGAGCGGTTGAATCGGGCCTCGGCCCGCCGGGTGATCGACCCCGACGTGGAGCTCCCCGGGTCGGTCGGCGATGGCCAGATCCTGCCCGACGACCTGCTCTCCATCCACGGGCTCGACCTCGACCTCAGCCCGGAGCAACGGCGCACGCTCGGCCGCGAGGAGGTGGCTTCGATCTTCGACAACGGCGTCCGCTTCGAGGCCGTGCTCGAGGCTGGCTTCGCGTTGCAGGTGTACCGCACGCACGACCTCACCGACCCGCGGGTGACGTTCCTGCTCCACGAGATGGGGGAGGAGACCCGCCACCAGCGCCTGTTCCAGCGACTCATCACCCAGATCCAGCCGCAGGCCGTCAACCCCTTCGTCGGGAGCTGGATCCTGGCCCGCCTCGACCGGCTCGGCGTCGGCTGGGTGATCAACCACCTGCCGCTGCTCTACGTCATGGTGCTGGCCGGCGAGGAGATCCCGGACCTGATGCAGAAGATGGCGGCCGAGCACCCCGACACCGACCCGTTCCTGGTGACCCTCAGCCGCTACCACCGGCAGGAGGAGGCCCGTCACCTCTCCTACGCCCGAGCGATGCTCCCCGAGATCTGGGCCGAGGCGTCCGCCGTGGAGCGCAACGTCGTCCGGCACCTGGCGCCGGCGATCATCACCCAGATGTTCACGTTCCTCGTGCACCCCGGCGTCTACGAGGTGGTCGGGTTGCCCGGTTGGGCCACGTGGAAGCAGGTGAACGCCCTCCCCGAGCGGATCGCCATCCGCCACGCGGCGACGCGCAACGTCTTGGCCGCGCTCCTCGAGGGCGGGGTGCTGTCCGCCGGGCGGCTACCCAAGCAGTGGCAGACGCTGTGCGGGGTGGATCGATCAGGCGCCCCGCTCGCCGGAGCTGGACTCGGCCTCTGACGCAGCGCCGCTTCCGGCGCCAGCGTCACCGTCGGCCTGGGTCAGCGTCCGGACGGAGAGCATGAGCTCCATGGCGGTCACCCGGGCCAGGCAGGCCTCGGTGAGGTCGATGACGTCGGCCTCCCGCAGCGATCCGGGTGGCGCGGTGGTCTCGGCGTAGACCAGGGCCACCTCGGTGGCCGGGTCCCACCGGACCCCGACCATCTCCACGTCGATCTCGAAGCGGGCTTCGTCGAGCAGTTGCTGACAGCACTCGTGCACCGTCTCGGCGTCGAGGGTGGTGGCGAAGGCCCACAGCCACCGACCCCCGAGCGGTACCCGATACATGCCGCCGGGCCGGGCCGCGCCGCCGGGCGGGGTGCCGATGTCGATTGCGGGCTGGGTGTCGGTGGGCAGGTCCAGCAGCTGGAGGCGCTCACCTTGACCGTGGCGGAGGTGGGCGTCGGCCACTGCGGCCCGGAAACCGCACGGCGAGCACGCGACCGCATGGTCATGCTCCTGGCCCGACGTCGGCCACGCGGGAGCGTCCGCGCCGCCCACCTCTACCAGCGCCCGACCGTCGGCCCGCACGCGGCACCGAAGTCCGGGGAGCCCGTGGGTCAGGGTGGCGGCCACCCGCAGGGCGCCCAGCACCGAGGTGGAGATCACCGGTCACCGCCGCAGCTGAGGGTGAGGAGCGTGGCGGTCGAGGAGGTGCGGGGATCGCTTGCGTTGGCCATGGACCTGATGTTAGGCATGCCTAATATCAGGGTCAACCGTCGCTTGGACCGTCGGGAGCCCGCCGCAGCTGAGCCGCTCCGGTGGTGGTGCGCGAGGCTCTCGTCCATGGCCTCACCGCTGCACGTCTCGCACTCGCGCACCTATCCGATCCCGGCCGACCGGGCGTACGAACTCACCATCGCGTGGCCGCTCGACGAGCTCTTCGACACGCGGTTCCTCGCCATCCCGCCCATCACCGGGACCGATCAGGACGGGGTCTGGGGCACGCTCGGCCAGGTCCGCACGATCCACACCGGCGACGGCGGCTCGATGCGTGAGGAGCTCGTGGTGGTGGATGCGCCTCACGAGTTCGGCTACGAGATCACCAAGCTGACCGGGCCGATGAAGCCGCTCGCCAGCAAGATCGAAGGGACCTGGGCGTTCGACGAGGTGGGCACCGGTTGTCGCATCACCTGGTCCTGGGTGATCCACCCGGCGACGTCGGTCGGAGCCCTTGCCCTCCCGGTGTTCGGCGTGCTGTGGAAGGGCTACGCCCGCCGAGCCCTCGATCACCTGGAGGAGCTCCTGCTCCGGTAGGCCCACAGCGCCTCAGGATCGTGGCCCGGAGACCGATAGGTGCAGGTGACCATCGTCCACGGCGGAGAAGCGGTCGAGACCGCCCCACCACCCGACGATGGTCCCGTGGTGACCGATCATCCGGTGTCGACCGATCGCGGGCCGGTGGTCGGGCTGGCGACGGGGTTGGTCTCGGCGGGAATGCTGGTCTGGTGGGTGCTGCAGCGCCCATTCGTGGGGTTGGCCGACAACGGAGACTGGGGTCGCTACTCGTGTCCGCTGGGGCTGTCGGGCAAGGTGCGGTTCACCACCGTTCCGACCACCCTCGCCCGTGAGCACTGCTTGGCCTTCGACTACCGGTCGACGTTCACCCCGTTCCTGTGGGCGTTCGCCAAGGTCGACACCGTTGCGTCGGGATCGGTGCACCTGTCCCACCTGGCCCTCTTCTGGTCGATCGTGGTGTCCATCGGTTGGGGATGGTTCGCGTTCGAGCTGTACCGGGCGACCGGCAAGGCGGTGCCGTCCTTCCTCGCCAGTGCCGCCCTCGTCGTGGTCTCCGCCGATGTGATCTTCACGTCCTACTTCGGCTCGATCTATGCCGAGGCCCTCGTGATCGCCCTGCTGCCATCGCTGGCGGCCGCGCTGGTGCGGATGGTCCGGTGCTCCCGGATCGATCTGCCGACGCTGATCGGGACATCGGCGCTGTTGGTGGTCATCACGTGCGCCAAGCCGTCGATGGCATTCACCGCGCCGCTCTTCGTCGGTGTGGTGGTCCTGGCCAAGCGAGGCTCGCTCGATGGCGTCCGGGTCGCCATGGCGGCCATCGCCGCGCTCGGCTTGGCCTTGTTCTCCCTCACCGCGATCGCCGACCCGACGCTCACCTCATGGAACACCTACAACCTGGCCTTCACGGTCGTGCTCCCTGAATCCGGCAATGCCCAGGGCACCCTCGTCGACATGGGCATCGACCCGGTCGATGCCCGAGGTCTGCGCCGGTTCGTGGGCGTGGGGTTCGGCCCGTCGGTCACCGATGCCTGGGACGATCCTCCCCTCGTCGCCTTCCGCAGAGCCGGGCGCTCCAAGGTCGTGGAAGCGGTCGCCCTGCACCCTCGGATCTGGGGGCGGATGGTGCACCGAGGCGGGTCCACCATGGGTGACCTCCGCCTCGACTACCTCGCCAACCACACCGGGCCGGCGGACGCCACGACGCCCCGACTCGCCGAGCGCCCACATCCGGCTGACGTCGTCCTCGATCGGGTGGCTGCCGTGTGGTGGCTGCTCCCGCTGGCGTGGGTCGTGCTCGCGGGCTGGTTCGCCCGTCAGATGCGCCGGGGCAACCCGGATCGACGGCTCCAGGCCCTGCGCGCCCTCGGCTTGTTTGCCGTGGCATTCGGAGCGCTGCAGACCGCCACTGCGCTGGGCGACGGCTACTACGAGCTGGCCAAGCACCTCGTCATCGCCGGCGAGGTCACCGCGCTGAGCGCAGTTGGCCTGGCGGTGGCGGGCATCTGGACCCTCGTCGAACGGCGCCGAGCGCCGCGCTGAGGGTGGAGGAGAACCGCCGCCACCTTCAGCCGCGACCCCGACGGGCGCGGCGACCCGTAGGCCACCTCATGGGGTCACGATCGCGAAGTTGGGGTCGGGGTCGGAGAGCAGGGACACCAGCCGGCCGAGATCTGCCGGGTTGCCGTCGACGGTGACCGTGCCGTCGGCGAGGGCGGCGGGCAGATCGACGGTGCCGGTGACGAGTCCGATCAGGTCCGGCCGGGTGAGGGTGAACGTGGTGGTGCCGGGCTCGGGTGCAGCGGCGGTGCGCTGGTTGAGGGCGCCGTTGCGCAGCTCGATGATGTGGGTGGTCTGCTCGTCCGTGACCACCCACGACAGGACCAGGGACTCATCCCAGGCCCGCGGGCCATCGACGCGGATCCCGATGCTCGAGAAGATCTGCTCCACACTGAGAGCGCCCATGATGTCTGGCGCTGCGGGGGCGGTGGGGGTGCCGAAGTTGCCGTGGCGCAGCTCGCTCGCGCCAGACAGGAAGGCGTTGCGCCAGGTGCCGTTCTCTGCGCCGAGCCCGAGCTGTTCGAACGCATTTGCCTGCAGCGTGCGGGCGTCGGGGTGGTGCTCGTCGGAGAAGATCACGTGGTTGAGCACCTCGACGGCCCAGCGGTAGTCGCCGTCGTCGTAAGCCTGTCGGGCGACGGCGACGGCGGCGTCGGCACCGCCCATGGCCGCGACGTAGCGGCGTGCGACCTCGACGGGCGGGTGGGCCCACAGGTGGGCGGGGTTGGCGTCGTACCAGCCCATGTAGCGCTGATAGATGGCCTTCACGTTGTGGCTGACCGAGCCGTAGTAGCCGTGGGTGTGCCACTGGGCTTCGAGCGAGGGCGGCATCTCGATCATCTCGGCGATCTCTGACCCGACATAGCCCTGGTTCAGGAGGCGCAGGGTCTGGTCGTGGAGGTAGGCGTACATGTCGCGCTGCATCGACAAGAACCCGACGGCGTCGTCGCGTCCCCACGTCGGCCAGTGGTGCGATGCGAAGACCACCTCGAGGTCGGCGCCCCACAGGTCGATGGTCTCGGTCAGGTAGGCCGCCCACGCCCGGGCGTCTCGCACCTCGGCGCCGCGGATGGTCAAGATGTTGTGGAGCGTGTGCGACGTGTTCTCTGCGGTGCACAGCGCCCGGAGGTCGGGGAAGTAGAAGTTCATCTCCGCCGGCGCCTCGGTCCCGGGCGTCACCTGGAACACGACCCGCACGCCATCGATCGTGAGCTCCTCGCCCGTCGTGGTGATGTCGACGGTGGGCGGGATCAACGTCGGCTCGCCCGACGACGTGGTCTGCCCGAGTCCGGCACCGATCTGGTTCGCCGGGCCCTTCTCCAGGGCGGCGCCGTACATGTACCCGGCGCGGCGACCCATGGCCGTCCCCGCGAACACGTTCTCCGACACGGCGTACTCCATGAACCCGGCCGGAGCGATCACCTGGGTGCGCCCCGACGCAACGTCGTCGGTCCCGATGATCCCCTTCACGCCGCCGAAGTGATCGATGTGCGAGTGGGTGTAGATCATGGCCACCACGGGTCGATCGCCTCGGTGTTGCCGGTAGAGCGCGAACGCGGCGGCCGCTGTCTCCTTGGAGATGAGTGGGTCGATGACGATCACGCCGGTCTCCCCCTCGATCACGCTCATCACCGACAGGTCGAAGCCGCGCAGCTGGTACACCCCGGGCACGACCTCGAACAGGCCGTCCTCGCAGAGGAGCTGCCCTTGGCGCCACAGCGATGGGCTGGCCGTCTCCGGAGCGGGGTCGTCCAAGAAGCGATAGGCGTCGAGGTCCCAGACCACCCGGCCATCGGCCGCGGTGACCTGGCGGGTCTCGGCTCGGCCGACGAACCCGCGGCGCACATCAGCGAAGTCCCTCTCGTCGTTCAGCGGCAGGTTCTGCGTCGCTGCTGCGAGGCTCCGTCTGGTCGATTCGGTTACTTCGGTCATGCCCCAAGTAGATCGACCGGGCGGTCGTTGCCACCAGAGTCCAAGGTCCTTCGCCGGTGACGGGAAAGCACCGCCGCGAGACGCGACGAAGGCCCTGGTCAGCTGCCCTTCGCAGGGTGCTGGCCAGGGCCTTCGCTCGTGGCACCCCCAACGGGATTCGAACCCGTGCGTCCACCTTGAGAGGGTGGTGTCCTAGGCCGCTAGACGATGGGGGCTAGCTGGTTCCTCGTGCCGGATCGCCCAGCGCGAGCAGCCTTGTCTAGCACCAGGACCGTCGTGTGGCCCAAGCGGGTTGATCGCTGTGGGCCGCTTCAGCCGGGCATCGCTGCGCCACGAGCGACGCGCCGAAGGTGCCCAGGGGGGCGGGTCCCTGGGCACCTTCGGCCCGTCGCTCTGCGAGCAGAGCGGGGCGGTTGCCCCAGCGCTCGAGGGTCAGGTCGAGCGGTACGAGGTGCCCTCGGCGGATGGAGTGGCCGGGGCGCCTCCGCCGCCTTCGCCACCCATGTTCGGGCAGTTGGCGTTGTCCGGCTTGGACGACGGTGCCTTCTGACCGGGTCCGGGGGCGGGGGCGGTGGCTGGGGCGGTGGTCGACGGTGCCGTCTCGGCGTAGGCGAGGGAGGCGCCTCCGAGTGCGATCATTCCGATCAGGGCCGATCCGACGGCCACCTTTGGTGAGAACTTCATGGGCAGGGTCCTTTGGGTAGGGGGTGTTCCAGAGACCACTCAACTCCTCGAGTCGCAGAGGACCCTCAGGATTGGCTGGGACTTCTCGCGCCCTTGGCGAGGTCGGCCTTCTCGGTGCCGCTACGAGGCCTGGGCGACTCGGACGATCGACCCGGAGCCCCAGTCGCCGACGTAGATCGAACCGTCGGGCCCGGTGCTGATCGGCACCGGGTTGGTGAACCCGCTGAGGAACGTGGTGGCCGTTCCCGTCGTCTGGGCCCCGGTGCCCTTGAGGACGACCTTCAAGACCTTGCCCTTGGCGTACTCGGCCACCAGGGCCACCCGGCCGGCGCCGGCGATGCCGCCCTCGTCGATGGTCACCCCGCTCACCGCGGCGTGGTCGTCGAGCTCGGCCACGGGGTCGGGCGTGTCGGTGCACGCCGTTCCCTTCTGCCCGTAGCAATCCGGGAACTTCCAGTCCTGGCCGGTCTCGATCACCCCGAGAGAGTCGCCGGGAGTCTTGGTCCCGAGGTCGTCGCGCTGGTTCATGGTGGCGAACAGGTCGCCGGTGGTGGCGTCGTAGGTCAGGCCGACGGCGGCTCGGATGCCGCTGGCGTCGACTCGCAGGCCCGATCCGTCGGGCAGGAACGAGACCACCGCGGCGGAGTAGGGCGACGTGGGGTCGCAGTGATCGCAGGGCGAGGAGATGCCCAGCGAGATGCGCCCCGCGGTCGATACGGCCAGGCCGTTGACCTCGCCGACGCCGCTGGGGAGGGCCACCACGGTGCGCATGGTGGCGAAGCGCGTGCCGTCGAAGCCCGAGTACGCGTGCACCCGCTCCTTGGATGCCACGTACAGCTCGCCCTTGAACCAGAGCAGTCCGATGGCGCTGTGCAGTCCGCTGATCACCTTGCGCGGCGTGGCTCCTGCCTTGGCGATCAGGTAGACGGCGTCCTTCCCGTCGTCCTGGTAGCTCGCGGTCGAGGCCCAGAGCTTGCCCTCGGCGTCGAAGGCCAGTCCGGCGACGGTGTCCAGGCCGGTGGCATAGGTGGTGGCGTGAAGGCCCGACGGTCCCTCGATACCCGCGCCGATCGAGACAAGCGAGGACGACGATGTGGTGGGGGAGTCGGACCCGCACGCGGCCACGGACGCGCTGAGCGCCACGACGAGGGAGAGGGCGAGGACTCGGACGAGGTCTCGGCCGGCAGGCAGGTGCATCGAGCTCTCGGATCGTTCGACGGTGGGCACCACCTTGGCGCGGGTTCCTCCGAGGACGCTGGGCGCTCGCTGGGTTATCGCCCGGTCCATTCCCGGGTCCTGTGCAGCCGAGCGATCTACGATCCCGCCGATGTTCGAGCACTTCACCGACGATGCCCGCCGGTCGATCGTGGTCGGCCAGGAGCTGGCTCGGGCTCGTGGGGCATCGGCGATCGAGACCGACGACGTGCTGCGAGCGATCCTGGACATGCGGGCCACGTTGGGGACCACGATCCTCACCAGCCGCGGTCTCGATGCGAAGGCGATGTTCGTCGCCATCGGGACCGAGATGCCCTCCACCTCCGCATCGATCACCGGCCACATCCCGTTCGTCGAGCACGTCAAGACGGTGCTGGTCCAGGCGCTCACCGCGTCCAAGTCGCTCGGCGACGAGCACGTCGGCACCGAGCACCTGGTGCTCGGCGTGCTCGTCGCCGGAGGTTCACGGGGGTGGCGCCACCTGCGTGACGCCGGAGTCACTGCCGATGCCTACCGGGAGGCGGTGGAGGCGGAGACCGATCGGGCCCAGGCCGGCACGGCGTTCACCGACAGCCTGCACATCGCGCGGGCCATGGCCAAGCTGGCCGAAGCCGACGGTCCCGGTGCCCTCGCCGAGGCCGACGCTGCTCTGGCCGCCGCTCGGGCCGAGGGAGACCAGGGGGAGCAGCTCGCCCTGGCCCTGAACATGGTGGCCTGGGTGGTTGCGCTCACCCTGGTCGAGCCCCGCTTCGCCGAGGCCCTGGCGCTGGCCGACCAGGCGGTCGCGCTCCAGCCCGACAGCGAGGCCTTCCAGGGCACCCGGTGGGCCATGCTCACGGTCGTCGGCCGCGGTGCCGAGGCGATCGAGGGCCACCAGGCCATCCTCGCTCTGGGCGACGATGTGCTGGGCGCCGACCGCGGCGTGAGCCATTCCTTCCTGGCCCGCTCCTACCTCGACATCGGTGACCTCGACCAGGCCCGCCACCACCTCCGCGAGGCCGACCGGCTGGGCGCTCCCTGGCCGATCCACCGAGACACCTGGCGTCGCCTGGACGACCTCGACGGCACCTGGCTCCCACCCTCCGCCGAGGGCTGATCCCGGAGTGGGTCACCTCATGGCCGGTGATCGGTAGACGCTGCCCAGCCGGAAGCCGTCGAGCCACTCCGTCAGCCGAGCTGCTTCGGCATCGAGGAGGCGGCGCTCACCCGGTGTGACCTCCTCGAGCAGGGCCAGCTGCACCCTGGCGAACTCGTCCTGGACCCAGCAACCCACCACCCGACCGTTGACCCAGGCCGTGGTCCCGGCGTTGCCGGTGCGGTCGAACAGCTGGTCTCGGTGCGGCCCGAGGTAGAAGTCGCGGCCCCGCCAGCCCATCACCGTCGGGTCGAGGACCGGCAGCAGGGCGGCCCACGGTCCGGGGTCGGGCACCTCGTCGAGGTCGTCGGGCAGCAGCCAGCCGGTCTCGCCCCGGTCGAGCGACACCGCCTCTGCGTCGAGCGCGGCGAGGGCGGCTCGCACCACGGCCTTGGTGGATCCGAGCCACCAGACGATGTCGTCCTCGGTGCCCGGACCGAAGGTGTACAGCCACCGACGAACCAGCTCGCGGTAGCCGTCGGTCGCATCGAGGGGGGCGGGCACCTCGTCGAGCCAGTCGTGCATCAGTGTCCAGCGATGTCGAGAGGTGTGCCACCCGCCGGTGTTGGTGCCTCGCACGATGTCGGCCGACGCGCCGAGCAGGGTGAGCACGCGAGACGCGGACCACGTCTCGCCGCCGGCGCTTCCGACGATCTTGAGGTCGATCATGGGGATGGCCTGGCGCACCTCCACCGCGGGAAGGCCTCCGGGGTGGTCGGCCAGCAGGTGGAGCACAGCGTCTCGGGCTCGTACGAGCCAGTCGTGGCCGTCCGGGCTGAGTCCGGACCTCTCCACGTCCTTCACCATCCGGGCCCGCTCGGTGCCGGCGACGCGGGCCGACGCGCTGGGCCACACCGCCGCCAGGAGGTCGGTGGGGAACACGAACAGCGTGCGCCGCATGGCCAGCTGCTTCACCAGCGTGCGGTCCTGGAACAGGGCGCGGTCGACGTCGGCCACCGTCAGCGATCCGACCCGTGCCCAGCAGGACAGGTACACCGTCGCCGGCTCGGTGGCGTGCAGCACGGTCAGGGCGCGGGTGGCGGCCTCGGGTGAGGCCGCCCGGGAGGCGGGGGCCAGTGCGTGCCGAACGGCCAGCCGGGATCGACGTTCGAGGTCGGGGACGTGTCGCACCGGGTCATTCAAGCCGGTGCAACCACCCCTACGTGGCTGTGTTGGCTGACCCGTGCTGGACTATTAGGCAACCCTAACCCTATGCTCTGGAGACGGCGCCGGTCCTGGCGCCCGACCGGGACGGATCCTGCATGCTTCCCACCTTCATCATCGGACTTCGCGAGGGCCTCGAAGCGGCCTTGATCGTCGGCATCGTGGCCGCGTTCCTGGCCCAGCAGGGTCGCTCCGATGCGCTGCGCCACGTGTGGATCGGTGTGGGCGCGGCCATCGTGCTGTGCCTGGCCATCGGCATCGGGCTCGATGTGTTGTCCCGCGAGCTGCCGCAGAAGCAGCAGGAGCAGCTCGAGACGGTGATCGGGCTGATCGCCGTCGGCTTCGTCACCTTCATGATCCTGTGGATGCGCAAGCACGCCCGGAACCTCAAGGGCGAGCTGGAGGGCCACGCCGCCGAGGCGCTGGCCGAGGGATCGGCCTGGGCCCTGGTGTTCATGGCGTTCCTCGCCGTGCTGCGCGAGGGCTTCGAGACCGCCGTGTTCCTGCTGGCCACGTTCCAGAACTCCACCAACAAGATGGCCGGCGGACTGGGGGCGCTCCTCGGGGTGCTCACCGCGGCGCTGCTCGGGTGGCTCATCTTCCGGGGCGGCCTGAAGATCAACATGAACCGCTTCTTCAAGGTCACCGGCGTGGTGCTCGTGATCATCGCCGCAGGCCTGGTCATGGGCGCCCTGCGCACCGGCCACGAAGGCGGGTGGGTCAGCGTCGGCCAGGGCACACCGATCGATCTCACCTGGCTGGTCCGCCCCGGCACCCCCGTGGAGTCCATGGTCACCGGCGTGCTCGGCATCCGCCAGAAGCCCGCCACCATCGAGCTCATCGGGTACTTCCTCTACCTGATCCCGATGCTCATCGTCGTGTTGTGGGTCTCGTCATCCAAGCCCAAGCCCAAGCCCAAGCCCACGACCGCTGACTCCGGCACCGACCTCGCCCCGGCGCCGGTCTCGACCCTGGCCCCGGTCTCGGTCGCCGACGAATCCGTCGAGGTCCGATCGAACTGATCGGTCGGCCTCTCTTCGTTCACCGCACCCAAGGAGAACCCGTTGCCACGCGTCCACCCATCTGTCCGTCCTGCATCGCAGCGCCGACTGGCCGCCGCACTGATCCTCGTCCCGTGCTTCGGGATGGTGGCCACGTCGTGCGCCAAGTCCGACGATGACGCGGCGGCGAAGAACGCGGTCAAGGTGACGCTCACCGACGATGGCTGCAAGCCCAACCCCACCAGCGCCCCGTCGGGCCAGGTCAGCTTCGCCATCGTGAACGAAGGTTCCTCCAAGGCCACCGAGGCCGAGCTCAAGACCGCCGACGGCAAGAACATCCTCGGTGAGAAGGAGAACCTGACCGACGGGCTCACCGGCAACTTCAAGCTCAACCTCCGCGAGGGCAAGTACAAGATGTACTGCCCCGGCGCCAAGCAGGACACGTGGGACTTCGCCGTGACCAAGGGCGACCAGGTGAAGGACTGGAAGGACAATCCACAGCTGGTCTCGGCGGTCGCCGGCTACTCCACCTACGTGGACGACCAGACCCAGGAGCTGGCCACCGCCACCACGAAGTTCACCGATGCGGTCCGGGCCGGCGACATCGAGAAGGCCAAGTCGCTCTACGGCCTGGCCCGCGTGCCCTACGAGCGCATCGAGCCCGTGGCCGAGTCCTTCGGTGACCTCGACCCCGAGATCGACGGTCGGGCCGACGGCGGCGTGAAGCCCGAGGACCTCACCGGTTTCCACCGCCTCGAGTACGCCCTCTGGGTGCAGAACTCCCTCGCCGGGATGAAGCCCATCGCCGACAAGCTCGATGCCGACATCGTCAAGCTCCAGGACCTGGTGAAGGCGAAGTCCGGCACCTACGTGCCCCAGGAGGTCACCAACGGTGCCACCGAGCTGATGAACGAGGTCATGACGGGCAAGATGCCCGGCGAGGAGGAGCGCTACTCCCACACCGACCTGATCGACTTCCAGGCCAACCTCGACGGCTCGATGAAGTCGATCGACCTGGTGCGTCCCGTGCTGGAGAGGTCGGCTCCGGACCTGCTCGAGAAGATCGATGCGCAGGCGGCCAAGGTCCAGAAGGCCCTCGATGGCTACAAGGCCACGCCCGGCTACGCCGGCACCGGCTTCGAGGAGTGGGGTTACGTCGAGGACAGCGACTCGGTCATCACCAACGCCCAGCGGCGTCAGCTCTCGAACGTCGTCGCCCCGCTCACCGAGTACCTCTCGCAGGTGCCGGTCAAGGTCGTCAGCTGATGACGGGTCCCGTGTCCCGACGGCGGTTCCTG